>Ga0315550_1002595_pt1 | contig 11020 bp, 5 predicted proteins | sample SalMarSW160190MG_2_FD_203100 | JGI IMG/M metagenome (GOLD analysis project Ga0315550, IMG submission 203100) | Salt marsh sediment microbial communities from the Plum Island Ecosystem LTER, Massachusetts, United States - Salt Marsh Sediment SW1601-90 ... | reverse complement strand
TCGGTAATGGTGATGATGATCTCGTAGAACTCAACCGTCTTGCTCAACAGCTCCGTATCCGCGGGATTCTTCTGCCACTCCAGGTTCAGCACCCCGATGCCCTGATTACAAACCCGCAAGGCTTCGTCAAGCCAGGCGGGCCGGACCACACGTCCATCCTCCCTGATGGTTCCCAGGCAGGTCTGGGCGAAGGTCCGCAAGATCTCGACGTTGTTGGGTTCGAGCTCCATGGCCTGCGAAACCGCTTCATAGGCCTGCTCGGCTTCCCTTAAGCCAAGGAAGGCCTGGGCCAAACCATCCCAGGCGTTGGCGCTGGCGGCGTTCAACTGCACGGCACGTCTGAACTGAGGCAAGGCCAGGCGGTAATAGGCGGAATCGAGATAGACCCGCCCCAGCCCCCCGTAGGCCCGGTAGTCCGTCCGCCCCTCGGACAATTCGATGTAGCTGCGGTAGTAACTCTCGGCACCCTTCATATCGCCCATTTCGCGGGCCACCTCGGCCAGGCCGAACGCGGCCGCGGGGTTTCCCGGTACTTTCATGTTCACGTAGGCAAAACCCTGACGAGCTGCCTCCAGGTACGTGGTCCTGGATTGACCCTTGGCCACCCTGGCGTCCTCCAGGGCCTTCTCGGCTTGGGCCAGTTGTGTGGCCATCTCCTCAGCCATGGCCGAGTAGGCAGGGGTCTGGCCCGGCGCCTGTGGAGACTGGGCCAGCACCAAGCCCCACCCAACGCCGGCGAGGAGCCCGCCAGAATCCGGCGGTGAGGCACCCACCATCAGCAGGCAGACGGCTGCCACCAATGCCGAAAGGTGGCTTCTCGAAACACCCATGTCCTTCGCTCCCCGCGTATTCATGGCCGGCGGGTCACCCTTGCATTCTCAGTCGGCTGCTTTCGGCGGCCCTTTAAACTGTACGCCGCCGGCGGGCCTTGGTTCCACTCCAGCGACAACATATTGGCGCCGGGCCGCGGGGCGTTGCTCTCGGCACCACTATTCGTTCGGCGGGTCGGCCTGAGCCTTCTCTCTACCGCCCCAACGGTACCGCGGTCAAGGACGCCTGGCGATCCCGCCGTCATGCTCCCGAGGCCCGCTTGGTAAGCTTGAACGCAGCCCGAACGGGCCACGGGTCAGCCTTCCACGCTGAGAGGCTGATAATCTGGACGGTCCGGGGCTGGTTGAACCGAGGGCTGGTGATCTGGGGCGGGCCTCGTGGGTGCGTCCGGTGCGGCTTGAGGGGGAGACGGCGAGGAATCGCCCGTGGCGGACTCCGAGTCGGCTTGCTCCCTGTGCAGCTTGTCCAACAGCATGACCCAGGTTTCTCGCTGGTAGCGAAGCAGCTTGAGGGCATCGTCCACGGCGGCCAGGTTCTTGTTGATGTTGGCCTCCACCAGCTTGCGGTAGATGAACATGTACACCGCCGAGACCTGTTTCACCAGCGGAGGATCCACCTCTTCGCGCAGGCCGTTGATCAGCTCCAACATGATCCTCTGAGCGCGGGTCAGGGCGTCGTAGGCCTTCTCCACATCCTGGGCTTCGATGGCATCGCGGCCCTGGAGGGCAAAGCGCATGGCCCCGTCATACAGCATCAACTGGAGCTGCTCAGGAGGAGCGGTCAAGACCGCGTCCCGCAAATATGGATTACTCGAGCCGTCTCCCATCTGAGCGATGTATCGGCCAGAGCCTGGGGGCGATTCACCGAAAAAGACCGCCCGATTGGACCGTTTCTATCGGGCGGGCCCGAGGGTCAGGACGAATCCTCGCTGGGCAACAGGTTGCTCAGCCCGAGCAGGGCGCTCTGCTGGGATTGCAGGATGGCCAGCGAGCGCTCCATAGCCTGGAACTGGGCGGTCAGCTGAGCCCGACGGGCCTCCAGACGTTCGGTCAGCTCATCGATCCGCTCATTCAACAGGTCCTCGCGCTCTTCCAGGGCCTGGTCGCGCCGGGTCAGCAGGCCGTCGAAGCTGTCGGTTAGCTCCTCCAGGGCCTCCTCCAGGCGGGTGGCGAAGCCGGTTTCCTCGTCGATGAACAGCCCCTCCACCAGCTCCGGATCCGCCTCCGCGGCCTCGCGGAAGACCTCTTCGTCGAAGGTGAGTTTGCTTCCGCTGCCCAGGCTTAAACCTAACGAGAACATGTATTCGTAGCCTGCCGGCGCCCCGGAGATCGGCGACAGGACCAGATTGGCCAGACGGCTCTGCACCGTGGAGACCGTGGCTTCGCCCAATAGCACGCCCCGCTGTTCGGTTTCCGAATCGTAGGAGGTCAACTCGACCATGCGGTCGATGACGCCGTTGTAAGCACTCACGAAGGTGTTGATGTCGGAGACCAGGGCGTCGATATCCTTCTCCACCGTGATGGTCACCGGATCATCACTGGCGGCCAACAGGTTCAGCGTGACGCCGGCCACGACGTCGGACACCGTGTTGCTGGAGGAGGTGATCAGGACGCTGTTGCTGGTGGATTCGCCGCCCAGCATGAGCACCGCATCACGGGCTTCCACCAGGGTGTTCATCTCCAGCCCGATTTCGTGCGTGTCGAAGCTGAGCACCCCGCCGGTTCCACCGACCTTGGAGGCCAAGGTCAGGCGATAAGGATTGGTACTCGAGCCGTCGTTGATCACGCTGGCGTTGACCCGGCCGCCGGTGGCCTCGCGAATCTTGGCCGCCAGGCTGTTGAGCGTATCTCCCATGGTCACTTCCACGCGGTACTCGTGCGAGCCGTCGATGAAGTCCTGACCCTCCTCGGCCTGACCCAGGATGTTCAAATCTCGGGCCGTGGTCGAGCCGCTCTCTGCCACCTTGAGGCGACCGGCCCCGCCGGCCTGATCGAGGAGGATCAGCCCATCGCCCTGATCGTTGATGCGAGCCTCCACCTGGATGCCCGGCCGCGAATTGATCTCGTCGATGACGTCCTGCAAGGTAACCTCGTTACCCTGCGTCAGATCCACTTCCGCCCAGACGCCCGCGCTGTCGGTAATCTTGAACTTGCCGCGGGTGATGCCCTTGCCGCTATTGAGGGCCTCCAGCTCCGTGTTGGCGGAGATGTATTGAAGCTGGGCGTTGGCGGTCACGTGGTCGGCGGCGTGCTCCCCGCTGAGGCCCAGGGCCTCGGCGGCGTCACCGGAGATGGTCAGGTTGCCCGAGCCGCCGGTCGAATCGACGATCTGGATGCCGTTGGCGGCGTCGTTGAATACGGCCCCGATGCCCTGGCTCTGGCCCCCGGCGTTGATCAGGTCGAGCAATTCCTGCACGGTCTGGACGCCGGCTAAATCCACGCTCACGCTGCCGACGCCGTCGCGGGCGGTGATGTTCAGTGACCCGCTTACTCCGGCGCCGCCACTGAGCGAGCGCAGCAGCACCGTGTTGAGCCCGGCGACCAGGTCTCGCGATTGCAGGTCCTGGCCTTGCAGACCCACCAGGCCCAGGTCCGCCGCTGCCGTGGAGCCGTCCACCGTGCCGATGCTCACCACCTCGGCGGCCTGCAGCCGCAGGCTCTTCCCCTCGACCGAGGCGGCAACATGCCCCTCGCCACTATTGTCGTCGGCGTAGCTGATGGCCCGGGCCACGTCGCCGAGGGTGTCCACGTGGAAAACGTCAACCCCGTCGAAGGACTCGGCCTCCACGTCGGCCAGGATGCCCAACTCGGCGGCGGCCGTGCCCGAGACGTCCTCGATGATCAGGTTGCTGCGTTGTGACTCGGGAACCGACTCGAGGTCCGTAGTGTCGGAGAAGCTCAGCTTGGCCAGGTTACCGGTCAGGTCATCGGCCCGGACGTTGACCCCTTCGGTTTCGAGCACCTGGTTGATCTGGTTGACCACGTCCTGCACGGTGGTCTGGTTGAGCCCGTTTTCATCGAGTCCCCGATCTATGGTGGTCAGGTCGATCTCGGCCGAATGGCCCGCCCGGTCGGTGATGCGAATGACGCCCAAGTGGACACCGCCGCCATGATTGAGTTGGGCCAGCCGGGTGCCGCTCTCCGGGGCCTCGGCGTCGCCGCGCAGGGCGGCATCCAGATTCACCCGGAACTCGTGCAGGCCCTCGCCCACGTAGATCAGCAGATCATCCTGCCCGCGGGTCCGCCCCACGCCGTTGCCGTCGTTCAATAATGTCAGCAGCGTGTCATCAGACAGTGCCACCAAGTCGTCACCGTGGATGACGCCCCCGCTAACACTCTGCAGGAGACCCAGGTCCGCGGCGGTGTCCCCACCGTCTACTTCTTCCACCTGGAAGACGTTCGGCCCGCCGCTTTGGTCAGTCAGCACCAGGTGATCGCCCTGAATCGAGGCGGCCACGTTGACCCCACCGGCGCCATTGACGGCCTCAACCACGTCGTTGACGGTCACGACCGTCCGCAGATCCACCACCACCGAAGCGCCCGAGCCGTCGGTGATACGTATCTGGCCAAGCCGCACGCCCTGCTGTCCGTTGAGAAAGTCGAGCGGGGTGGGTTTGTTGAGCCTTCCCTGGCCGATCTCGACGGTCACCGTGCCGCTGCCCAGGCCGGTGGCGGAGGCATCGGCCAGACCGCGAGAAACGAGTTGATGATTGGCCACCAGGGACTTGACCACGAAGCTGACCGAACCGGGCCAGGCGGTGCTGTCTGCCGAGGCGGTCACCACCGAAGTGTCGCTGCTAGCGGCCCGGAAAGAACGAAAGGTATCCCGAACGGACAGAGTCCTGATGGCATTCTTGGCCGCCAGAAGCCTGGCATTGAGATCCAGGTATGCGGTGCGCATGGCCTGGAGGCCGGCTAACTGCTGCTGGGCTAGCGTGCGCGGCCTGGCCTCGATGGCGATGAGCTGATCGACCAGTTGCTGAATGTCGAGGCCGGAAATCAGGCCTATCCCTGTACTGATAGTCCCCACACCTTACCTCCTGGGGTCAGTGCGAATCGGCGCCCCGAACCTACGCTGCCCTCCCAATATCGGCAGGCCGACCGTTCCGGCTAAAGGCCGGGGAGGTCCGGCGGCCCGGAGGCCCACAGAACACGGGACCGCCTTTTCAAGCGGTCCCGGTGGTGGATTCGATCTCTGGGCGGAGGGCGCGCCCCGCTCGCCTAGCCGAGCAGCGAGAGCACCGCCGTGGGAGCCTGATTGGCTATGCTCAAGGTGGCCAGACCGGTTTGCATGAGAATCTGGGCCCGGGTCAGGGCGGAGATTTCCACGGCCATGTCCGCGTCGCGGATGCTGGATTCGGCGGCCTGGGCGTTCTCCAGGGCGATCTGCTGACTGTTGATGTTGGTTTCGATCTGGTTCTTCTGTAGCCCGCCGAGGCGGCCGCGAAGCGTGGCGATCTGGCTGATGGCCTCATTGACGATGTTCTCGGCATGCTCGCCGGTTTCGTCGGCACCTAGCAGGTCGTTGGCCTCCCCTTGGGCGATGGTGGAGAGCAACCCTACCTCGCTGTTGCCCAGGTTGGAGGTACGTAGGGAGGGTATGCCCACACTAATCTGCCCGTTGGGGCTGACGTCCGGGCCGATCTGGTACAGCGTGCCCCCGCCGTTGATGTAGAAGGTGGTGGCGCTGGTGGCGGTAGCCTTGGCTTCGGTCAGCTCCACCTCCAGGTCCAAGCCGCTGACCCGCAATCCGACGGTGATCCCCTGGGCAAAGGCCAACTGCCCGTTGATGGTGGCGCCGACGTCCAAGCCGTCGTCCTTGACTTCCTGTCCGTTGAGGGCGATGAAATCGCCTTGCAGGGCTTTGACCTTAACGAACTGGGAGCTGCCGTACGCGGTGCTCTGTAGTGCCATTCCGGTAGCACTAGCCACCGCCGCAACCCCGGTGAAACTGGAGAACTTGTTGACTTCAGTGGCAATGGTGGCCACGGAGGTGCCCGACGCAAAATTGAACACCTGGGCGCCTGTGTTTCCGGTCAGCTCGATGGTGATACTCTGGCCGATGGTGCCCCCGGCGTAGGACAGGGTGCCCTTCTGGGCGCTGGCGGTGACGTCCACGCGTACGGACAGGTTGGAACCCTGGGGCACGCGGGCCCCGAAAATCTGCACCCCGGCGACCTTGGCATTGTTCACCCCGGAGGTCAGGTAGGCCAAGCTGCCGTCGAGAAGCTTCATGCCGTTGAACTGGGTCCCGCCGGCAATGCGGTCGACGCTCTCTAGCAGCGAGTCAATCTGCAGCTGGTTGGCTCGAATCTCGGCGTCGGATAGGGCTCCCCGGTTGGCGCTCTTGTTGACCAGCCCCCGAATCTCGATCAGCAGGGCCGAGACCTCGTTGATGGCCCCTTCGGCCGTGGACAAGACGTTGACCACCCGCTGGGAGTTTTCCACCGCCTGAGAGATGCCCCGGATTTCGCTGCGCAGGGCCTCGGAGGCTATGAGCCCGGCAGGATCATCCTTGCCTTTGTTGATGCGCAGGCCGGTGCTCAGTCTTTCCAGGCGAAGATTCAGATCCCTCTGAGTGGTGGCCATCCGGTGTCTGGCCACGATGGAAGGAATGTTCGTGTTGATACGACTCATGTTATCCTCCCTGACGGGTACCGCGATGAGACCAGGCTCATACCAACGGTGCGACGAGGCGAAGATCCGTTCCGCCTCTGACCGGGCCCCCTACGCGAACGCCGACGACCCGGAAGTTAGTTGCGTTTACGCGGCCGAAGCCTACCTCCTACCGGCTATGGCTCCTACCCCACAGACTTACCTATCATCCACCCCGCCCAGGCCCAAGCCTCGGCCTGGAACTTGGATTCGCTCTTCGACGCCGTGTTATCGTGAAACAGCATTTCTGTCCTTCGGCACCGCCCGACGACCCGGGTGGGTTCAGAACCGCGGCACTTTGCCCTAGGCAGAACCAGCCGAGGTCCTTGTTTTATGCCTTGGCAAGCGGGATTTCGACCAAGCGCGAGGCGGGCTTTAGATAATTATCGGCTAGTCCGAATCTTGCAAAACTAAAGGACGCCGAGCCTGCTGATCAGGCGCCGGCGTCCCATATTATCGCCGCGGAGGGCTCGGCAACCGTTCTCATCCCAGCAGCGACAGCACCGATGCCGGGGCCGCGTTGGCCAGTTGCAGGGTCACGGTTGCGGCCTGGACCAGAATCTGAGCCCGGGTCAGTTCGCTGGTCTGGGCGGCGAAATCGGTGTCACGGAGGGCGCTTTCGGCGGCCGCCGTATTCTCCAGCGTGATCTGCAGGGCCCTGATGTTCGGCTGCAGAGTGTCTTTCTGGAAGGCCCCCAACCTTCCGCGCAGGGTGCTGATGTCTTTGGAGGCCTGGCGAAGAATCCTCTGGGCCGTGGCGTAGTTCTCGCTATCCAGGTCGTTGGCCGCACCGCTACGCAACGAGGAGAGGTATCCGACCAGCCCGTTGCCCAGCGAGGCGCTGGAAACGCTCTGGACACCGAGGCTCTCCATACCGGCCAAACCCACCGTGGGGCTCAGGGAGAAGTTGGCCCCGCCGCCGGCGATGTTAAACGTGGTCGCGGAGGTGGTCTGCTTGGTGCCCAGATCCTCGGAGAGAATCAGATCCACCGCCAGGGTGGAGCTACGCATCGAGGCGCTGAGGCCTTCGGAGTTGGCCTGCATCCCGTTGATGGTGGCGGTCACGTCCAGGCCGTAATCGGTCTCGATGGAGATGCCGTCGGCGTTGGTGGTGGCGAAGGTTCCGCTGACAGCCTCGACGGTCACAAAAGCATCGCTACCGTAACTCGTACTGGCAAAGACCAACTGGGAGGAAGCCCCCGCGCCGGTCACCGTGGCGGACACCCCGGTGAGTTCCTTGCTCTGGTTGACCGCCGTAGCCATGGCGGTCAGGGTAGTCCCGCTGAGCACGCTGACCGTATCGGCCCCGAACTCGCCGCTCACCTGAATGGTCACCGCATTACCGATGGCGGCGGCCCCATTGGCGAAGAACAACTGGCCGGTCTCGGCGGCGCTGGTCACCTGCACGGTGACGTCGCGGGATTGGCCTTCGGCCAGGCGGGCCCGGGTGATGTTGTAACCTTGGATGTCGCTGCTCACCCCTTGGGTGACATAGCCCAGCGTCCCGTCGAGCAGTTTCTTACCCTTAAAGGAGGTATTATTGGCAATCCGATCCATGGCGTCGAGGATGGAATCCACCTGCAACTGGTTGGCCCGAATCTCATCGGTCCCCAGGGCGGCGCTATTGGCCGACTGGTCCACCAGCGCTTCCAGTTCCAGGAGCAGGGCGTTGACCTCATTAAGCGACCCCTCGGCGACGGCCACGATCTTATCGGCGGCCTGCGAATTGTCGATGGCCGACTGAATGGCCACCTTCTCCGAGCGCATGACTTCCGAGGCGATCAGGCCGGCCGGGTTGTCCTTGCCGCTGTTGATGCGGTAGCCGGTGCTGAGCCGCTCCAGCGACAGATTGAGCCTGGCGTTGTTGGCGTTAAAAACCCGGGCAGCCACCAGTGACGGAATGTTCGTGTTAATGCTACTCATGGAATCGGGCCTCCAAACGCATCCCGTCGTCACGGGGCCAACAGGGGCATCCTTAAAGACCACTTAAAGATTGCGGCCTGTATTCCCCCGCAGACTGGATGGTGCGGCGGTCTCTGCCGCCACGGGCTCTGGCAACTTGAACGAAAAGCTCTCTTCGGGGTCGGGCGGACCCATTGGGCCGGTGGGGCCCGACGTCACTGCTTCTCAACGGTCCCGACTTCTGCGGCGCTTCCGGCCTTCCCTGCACGGACGTGAATGCCTCTTCGTCCGACGCCCTTTGCTTCACATCCTTGAAGCAAGGCAGGCATCGTCACTCGTGGAAAGTCCCTTTAACACAAACCCACCGGCAGCGCAGGGCAGATCCTTTACCGGAAAAGTTATCAGAAGATGAGCTTGTCCCATAAGCACCGGGGCCAGGAATTGGCCTGGGGCAAGGCTCCTATTACCGGACAAGTCCGCCGGCCGACTTTTCGGTCGAGCCGAAAAAAAACTGCCCGGGGTTCAGCTATGCTGCCGTCCGGATTCGTCTATAAGAATCAAATGAAATGAGCCTAGGGATTGTGACGTCCCAGAACCCCACCCGTGTGCGGACCTTACCACGGAGGGCGAGGCGGTTCACCGTCTAAAGTTATCCGCCCAACAGGGCCAAGACTTGTTGCGGTTGGGCGTTGGCCAAGGCCAGCACACTCGTGGCCGCGTTGACCAGAATCTGGTTCCGGGTAAGCCGGGAGGTCTCTTCGGCGAAGTCCGTGTCGCGTATGGAGGATTCACTGGCCGTGAGATTCTCCAAGGTAATCTCCAACTGATTGACATTGGTCTCCAGTGTACTTCGCTCGAAGGCACCCAATCGTCCGCGCAGGACGGCCACCTGACGGATGGCCTCAGCGATGACGTCGGCCGCCTGCTTCTTGGTGGCGCTATCGCTATTGGGCAAGGCATACTGCTCGCCGGTGGTGATCTGGGACAGGAACCCCACTACGCTGTTGCCCAGGCGGGAGGCAGCCACGGATTGCACCCCGATGTTGACCTGCTGATTGGCAATCACCTGCGGCCCGAGTTGGAACAGCGCCCCCCCGCCGAGCACCTCGAAAGAGGTAGCGGCGCTCAGGGCCATGGACTCCGCAAAATCAAGGTCCAAATCGAGGGCCTCGGTGTTCAGGGTCACGGTCAGTCCCCGGCCCACGGCCAGGGCCCCGTTGATGGTGGCCTCGATGTCCACCCCCCAGTCGGTCTGGGCCGCCTCCGTCCCCGCCACGTCCTTGTAGGTGCCAAAGCTCCCCCCGGTCAGCACCTCCACCCTGACCATGGTGTCCGATCCGTAAGCCACGCTGCGCAGCACCAGGTTGCTGGCGCTCAGTACCGCCTCCACCCCCGTGGCCTGGCTGTTGGCATTGATGGCCTTGGCGATGTTCTCTTGACTGCTCCCGGCCGGCAGGGACACCGAGGTGACCCCGTCCTTGCCTTGAATCTCGATGGTGGTGGCCGAAGCCAGCGTCGCCGCCGTGAAGAAGAGTTGGGCTTTCTCGGCCGCCCGGGTCACTATCACGTCCACAGGCATGGAGTTGCGAATGCCGAAGGACGCCCCGGTAATGTTCATGGAAGCGACCCGGGTATTGTCCACCCCACTGGTTACGTAGGCCAAGGAGCCGTCGAGTAGCCGCCGCCCGGCAAAGGTGGTGGAGTTGGCGATACGGGTGATGGACTCGATGGCCGAATCAATCTGCACCTGGTTGGCCCGTATCTCGGCGTCGGACATGGCCCCTTCGTTGGCCGCCTGCAGGATCAGCCCCTGGATGTCGCTCAATAGGGCGGCCACCTCATTGAGGGCCCCTTCCGTGGTGGAGATGATATTGACCGCCCGCTGGGTGTTCTCGATCGCTTTGCCAATGCTGGCCATCTCCGAGCGCAGATTCTCTGAGACGATCAGGCCGGCCGGATCATCTTTGCCCCGGTTGATTCTGAGTCCGGTGGCAAGCCGTTCCAGATTAATCTGTAGGGCTAGGTTGGCGCGGCGTAGGTTGGCCTGGGCGATGAAGGCCGGAACGTTGCTGTTTATTCGGGACATCAACCATCCTCCTTGACAGAATCCCGTGGTGGCGCTACCCGGCGGCTAGCTCGGCCCGGGATGCCTTTCCTCTGCGGCACGGGGCCGGCGATAACCGCGGCCGATCAGCCTGCCCTCCCCAGCCAATCCCTTGGCCGTCTGGTCAAGAGCAAACCGTCATTGGGATTCCGGCGGTCTCACCGGCAATCCCTTCGGGCCGTGGCTCCCGCATGAGGGAGCCCGATTCATGGTCGCACCTCTCCAGTCGGTGCTCTCCTGCAAACTCCGTCGAACTCATTGCGGGCCCGATGTGGGCCCGGGGTCCGAGGCATTCGGACCCTTCTTATCGAGTGGCGGACCGGCCGAGGTGGGCTTGGTGGAGTCCGCACCGGCCAAGTCTTCCCGGCGCATTTGGGCCGCCTGTTCGTTCTCTCGCTTGATGGCCAGATACACCTCTTTGCGGTGCACCTGTACCACCTTGGGCGCGTTGATGCCCAAGCGCACCTTGTCGCCGCGTATGTCCACGACCGTAATCTCGATGTCGTCACCGATCATGATGGTTTCATCA
>Ga0315550_1002594_pt1 | contig 11021 bp, 13 predicted proteins | sample SalMarSW160190MG_2_FD_203100 | JGI IMG/M metagenome (GOLD analysis project Ga0315550, IMG submission 203100) | Salt marsh sediment microbial communities from the Plum Island Ecosystem LTER, Massachusetts, United States - Salt Marsh Sediment SW1601-90 ... | reverse complement strand
AGCATTCTCCACAGAAGCCAAAGACGACTTAACAGTAACATTCGCTTTGTCAATACTAAGTTGCGCAGCGCCGAGACGATCATAGGCACCATACAACGAAAAAGCGGAGGTCGCAACCCCGCTGAAGCCCACAACCAAATCCTTAGTCGACCGGGTTGTTTCCTGTATACTACCGCCGAGCTGCTGAGATAATATTGCGGCTTCGCTCTGAGCAGCATTATACTCACGAAGAGCCCGGGTAGCCTCTTCGCTAGCAGCCCCATGCTCCCGAACAGCATTGTTAAGCGCCTTTTTTGTTGTTACTACCCGCTGCTCAGCTGCCTCTAACTGCTGAGATGCTGAGACATTATCGAGTTGCTTCCGTTCCGAATCTGAGAGAGAATTGGCTATGTCCCTGGCGCTCTCCGAAACCTGCCGATTAGCCTCTGTAACTCGCTTGTTAGCATCCTCTACACTTTTCATGCTGGAGGCTACTTTGTTGCTGGCATCCGCTACTATCCTGCTTGCATTATCGACTGCTTTGATGTTGATCTCTAACTGCTGACTCAATTTCATTTTCTCCTCAGATTATGGTGCCACCATGCCCACGCGGAAAGAAACCTAACTTGCATGACAGTTAGCTTGCTCAATGATTCGAAGGTGAACTGTGGGAACTTGTGCAGGATCATACCGAGGTCTTGCGCTTGCGTGTTCGCTTCGAGCCATTCGCTGAACTCTTTTGGTGAGATAAAAAAGCTGGCTGCTTCGTCAGAAAGTCAATCAATGCTGCGCCTTCAATAAGCGGCATACGCTTCAGAAAGTCTTTTGGTAGATCAGGGTATGCTTTGCGCATCATAAGCCAAGCTGATATCTCAGTCTTCTCTAGGTCCGTCTTAGCCTCATTGATCTCAAAGGCATCCTCAAACTGCAACTCGCCAAACTTCAGCTCACCAAGCACAGGATGATCCACAGTTGTTATCTTGTCTGCACGAGCAACCAGTTTCATAGGATCAAAGATTCTGCCCTTCGCATTCTGTGCCTCTTCATGCTCCGCTAACTTAGCCGCATACTCAGCTGCCAACTCATCATTAGTCTTCTGAGGTTCCTTCTTTTTCTCGCTAGCCATAGCAGTTTCCACGCTTAAACATCAGTTGGGACGACAATCTTGGCTTCGCCATCGACCGTCTCTAGAACTCCACCGGTCTCTCCAGCAGTACGCTCCACATTCAAGACAACACAGTCGCTCCAAGTCTCGTAAGGCACATCTTGGTAAGATCCGGCAGGCTGAAAGACAATATCGAACTCTGTGCCATTCAAAAGCAAACTCATCCAAGCGCCGTTAATGTAGAGCTTGTCTGCGCGCCAACTGAATGTCTGCTTACCGGGTGCAACGATACATGGCGTCAACGAGTCCATGCTGTACTCTTTGATTAGCTCTGCACTGCCTTTCACGCTAATGCTTTTTCCGTAGCCAATCACAGTGCCGTCCTTGTAGAGACGGGCATTTCTTCCCAATACGGGTGAACTCATTTCTTGTTTTTTCCTCCATCACTTTTTTTGGTCTAGGGAAGCTGGGGCTCCAACTTCCATTCTAGCCAAGTTACCCAAATAGTCACAGAGAGCTAGCTCAGCAAAATCGTCAACAAATTCTGCAATAAACTCGTCAGGGAGCGCATCAAGGTCCATGTGCCACATCTCCTTGATCTGCCTCTTCAGAACCTGAGGATCTTTCTCCATAACCTCGAATTCGTCAGCTGCAAGCAACATAACCAAACCAACCCACTTCCGATAATAGGGATCATCTTCACAGATCCGCGCCAAAACCTTGTAGCTTACCCTCAGAAGCCGATGAAAGTTGCCGTCAGGCTTTCTGCCGAAAGTTCCCTGAAAACAATCAAGACGATATACCTTTAGCATCCGGGCATTCATTCGCCCTAACATCTGAGTTTGAGGAAACTCTGCAGTTGAGGGATTAGGCAACAGTTTGTCAACGATCCTCAAAGGAACATTAACAAGCCGTTTCAACAGGATAAGCCGCAGGTCACGGTGCATAATGCAATATCGCCTCCCAGCGGACAACCCCGCCATAGAACACTTTTTCTTTGAATTTGATCTCTCCAGGAGCAAAAGCCGTGGGCGTACAGTCAAACACAACACTGCCCAAGGTACGATCAGCAAGAATTGCGTCCACAACATCGCCCATCACTGCTATGATATCCGTGAACCAATCCTTCGGCTCGTACTCAAGAATCACTAGGACAATGCTACCGCGAACCTTAACCTCAAGCATCTCGCCCATAGTCGCCTGGCCAATCGGCGCCGGCTCAGCATTAACGATCGCTTTCGGCAAACCTTCAATAGTGAACCTCTCCCCAAGAATCACCGTTTTAATTGCAGTTTTTGTTTTGACAGCTGCTTCTACAGCATCGAAAACTGCCTTGTAACTAGCGTAGAAGCCCATTTTAGCCGATCAGCTCCACAAATAACTCAGCAAAGGTTTCCTCAACCTTCTCGCGAGCCTTGTCAACTGCACGCTGCAGGAACGGGTTAGGCTTCGTTCCCGGATGCCTCACAAGCCGAGTGAAAACCATGTCTCTGCCTGCTGCTTTAAACGCCAAAACGCTGGCGTTTACTGGATGGATCTCATGAGGCGCCGTTCCCTTGATTACATACACTGCATGGGGCGCCAAAGCCTTAATCGATGCTTCGCCATCCTCATCGATCTCCTTGATGATTGACCGTGCAAGTTTGCCTGTCTTCCATGGTGCGCCGTAGAATGCTTCTGTATAGGCGACTTCAGCGAGTCTTTCAACAAGCATCTGCCTAAGCTCCTTGTCCAGCGTCTCAGCAACCTCATCAAACTCGAGGCCGCGAGTGGACATATCAACCTCAATCAACCCTTCACCACCTTGAATGCGATCTCCTCCTCGCTCTCAACGTAGATGTCAAGGAACTTGTGAGCTTCTGTCCAGAATATTTCAGCAGCCTCCGGGTCTCTTCGGTGACGAAGCAGCCAAGCAGCAAAATAGGCGCTAGCATCAGCGATATTCTGCGGAACAGAATCAGGAACAGTTAGGTCAACCTTTTTCAGCAACCCGTCAACCAACGCATCAGCCGAAGCTATACAAGCCTCAATTTCATCGTCAAAGCTGATGTCCTCAACTGCAATCTGCAATACCTGTTTCACAGCAGCAACAGTACTATACGCCATGCCTGCAGATCCTCTCCATAACTTTGATTCTATTCTCGAACGCCGTCTCCATATCTTCACGGATCAGCTCCCGCTGCCACTTCGGAAGCCTCGAGAAGCGATGCATTAGTTTCATTGGTTTAGAATTCCCGAAATAGAGGGGAGTAACTTCAACATCGCCCATTTTAATTTACTCCCTTTATCCAGATGTCAAAACTGAAGTTGACTATATCCGTGATGTTAGGGTCTACAGAAAGCGTGAATGTTACTTGGATTGAACCATCTGCGGGTATCCACGAATCATCGTAGTTCCATGCTAAAGTGATTGAGTCCTGTGCGTTTGTTGGGTTCCAGTTTTCAGTCCACATAACAAGTTTCTGCGCATCGTTACCAGTATTTTTCACCCAAGCATTGACGCTTCTGGTTTCTCCTGGGTCCATTGTACCCCAAGGAATTTCATTCAAAACTTCTGTGAGAGCTTCATTGGCATAAATTTCAACACCGATGGCTCTTATGGTTCCAACATTACGGATCTGAACAAGACTGTTAACTGCAGCATAAGCCACAACACCGAAAATTAATCCGCAAACAAAAACAGCAGCTAACACCAGCTTCCAGTTCAACCTTCGCCCTCCAAGTCAGCAGCGACCCGTTTAGCAGCAGTAACAATCCGCTTAAGCTCCTCTTCCGAAACTTTATCGTCTTCAACGGCTTCGATAATGTCGGTTAAGAGCTGTGCGAAGAGTCTAGCCTTCTTTAGCCCCTGCCTGTATTTCACTCCCAAAAACACTGAAACAACAGTCAAAAACGCTGTAGCCAACGCAACAACAGATGCGCTATCCATACCCTAAAATGAAAACGAAACAAAATTTAAGCTATTTTGGTCGAAAAAACCGAGTAAAAAGAACCGATTTGAAATTACTTGGTTAGATGCGCGCGCAAAACAGAAATAAAAAGAATGCGCGTGAACGAGAGGAGAGTTTATGGGACTTCCTTCGACTCTATCTGAATTCCCACTCGCAGTAAGGGTCGCCCATGGCTATGCACTTTGTCTCTTTGACATGTTGGTTTTTGACGGCTGAGAAGAAGCCGTTCAGGAAGCCAGTGGTGAAATAGCATGAGGGTTGTTCGGTTTTTATTCCGAATCTTTCACAGTTCTCTCTCATTTTTATCGTCTCATCCAGCGTGATCGTTCCTACCTTGCAGTGCTCCATGAGGTCGACAACATGTTTTACGGCATCCTGCTCCTTTAACCCTGCTTCCAAGAGGCGGTCGCCGAGCATTTTTCCGGCCCTTGCTCCTCCCATACTAAACACCATTTGGAGTCTCTCATTGACGAGGGGGGCAGCCGTTACGTGCTGGATCTCATGGATGTGTACGCCGCTGCCCCAAGTCGGCCTCTCCATCAGAGGCTTCCCATGGAGCAGAAATCCCAAGAGGTGGTCCATGAGGCGGTCATGCACCCTTTCAATAACCAAGCTGTCTTTCTCAAGAGAGTCCCTTAGCTCATCGATCTCTCCAGGCACAAATTTGACTTCGCAGTATGGGTCTCCGAGCCCTATGCACTTTGTCTCCACGGCGTTCCAGTCCCTCTCAAGCCCTCCAAGAAGCTTTTCCATTCCTTTAAAACTGCCCGCCATCATCGCAGTTTTCATGAGGCCTAAGGAGGTCCCGACGTTCTCGAACCCCCAACATTCATAATGTTCGTATCCTCTAATGTAGTGTTCATCCGTTTTGGAAATGCCATCAACGTATTCGACAGTTGAGACTCTCCACGGTGTGTATTCAGGCTTAAAGCCCCTTTCAAACCACTTTCTCATGTCTTTTACTTTGCTGAAGCTTTTTGGCATGAATAATTTCATGAGAAGTTTCTCGTGCCAGGGAAAAAGCGAACGCATATCAAAATCGTAGTTGCTCGGGTTCTCAGAATACTTGGTCAACTCGTACATCATCGTTGGGAATCTCTTCGGGTCCCATAGCATGCCGCTCCAGAATATGAGGTCCCGCCAGCAGATGTTAACGTAATCTCCAACCCCTGGTCTTAACGTCACCTTTACTCCCCGCACAGCCATCTTCGCCTCCCTTCTCGCGTACTCTGTATCATAATAGGATGAGACCACACGAGGGCGAACAGTCACTGAAACCTCAATTTTTGTTGGTTCCATTCTGGGATGCTTCACGACATCAAAGAGCCGCTTATCCTCCCGTGTCTCTATCTTTATGACGCCGTTTGAGAGACTCATCATGGCTACCAGGTCCTCCTTCTTGCCGCAACCCTCGTCTATGCAGGCCAGAACCGAGTTCCCTTCAGCTGCGAACTTAGAAAGGGTCAGCCTCATGAACCTTAAGACCTCTGAGCCGCTGAAGAGGTATGGGGAAGTTAAGGAGTCGAAGACCAACAAGATATTCTTCCTTCCTATTCGTTCGCTCAGCTTGGAAATCGCTATGCCTATGCTGGACAGGTTCGCGCAGTCTGCACGAACGGTGTCGGGTCTATCCGAAACTGAAACACCCACAGTCTCATTATAAGCGTCAATGAAGTTTAGTAAACCTGGTTCGACCTCGCCTAACCCTCTCTCTTTCAAGGCAGCCTCAGCCTTAGATGGGTCACACTCAGTCGTTACATAGATGATGGGTCTATCCATCACCAAGTTCTGGAGAACAGTTTGTTCACAAAAGGATGATTTTCCTGACCCTGGAGGACCAACCAACAGGATCATGTTTTCAGAAGGTATTTCCTGCAGTTGTGTTAGAGACACCATCAAGTATCACCTACCTGAACTCCCACTCGCAGTAAGGGTCACCCATCGCAATACATTTCACTTCTTTGACGTGCTGGTTCTTGACGGCTGAGAAGAATCCGTTGATGAAGCCTGTAGTGAAGTAGCAGGAAGGCTCCTCTCGCTTCTTCGTCATCAACCTATAGACAGCGCTCTCACAGCTCTCCTTCATTCTTATAGTCTCATCCATCGTGACCCTTCCCACTTTGCAGTAATCTAAGAGGTTTAGAACACGTTTCACAGCCTCATCCTCCCTTATGCCCGCCTCAATCAGGTGTTCGCCGACCTCCTTTCCCGCCTTGGCTCCCGCCATCCTTATGACCGTACGGTACCTCTCACTGGCCAGAGCGGGAACAACAATGTGCCCAACAGCCTCCAGAAATACATCACTCCCCGACCGAGGCCTCTCTACAAGGGGTTTCCCGTCAACTAGAAATCCCATGAGGCGACCCATCAGCCGGTCATGCATCCTCTCAAGAACCTGACTGTCTTTCCTCAAGGAATCCTTCAGCTCAGGGATCTCCCCAGGCACCACCTTCCATTCACAGTAGGGGTCCCCTAACCCTATGCATTTCGTCTCAATGGCATTCCAGTCCCTCTCAAGCCCTTTCCAGCTCTCAATGCCTTTGGCAACGCCTGCAAAGGCGGGAGGGAGCATGTAAGCCATGGCGGCGCCGACGTTCTCGAATCCATAGCACTCAAAGCTTTCATATATTCTAAAGTAGTGCTCGTCGGTTTTAGAGACATCTTCAACGTATTCAAAGATGCCAAAATGCGCCGGTTCCAACCCCTTCTGAAACTCCTTCCACATTTTTTTCAGGTCTTTGACCTTGCTGAAGCTCTTCGGGCTGAGTAATTTAAGGAGCATTTTCTGGTGCCAGGGAGCAAGTGAAAACATCTCCTTTATACATTCGCCGTTTATCTTGCTCAGTTCATACGCCATCTCCGGAAAGCCTTTGGGGTCCCAGAGTATGCAACTCCAGTGGGCGAAGTTAGGCCAGAACAAATTCACATAATCCCCGATTTCACTCCTGAACAAAGTGCCAGCTTCGACATTCGTCATCTGGAGACCGAATGTTATAGCGTCCTCACGCCACAACTTCAGATACCATAGCTTATCCGGGATCTTGACCCCAGGGACTTCAACTCTTGCAGGTTCCATTGTGGGATGCTTCACAACATTCAAGATCCTCTTGCCATCCTCCGTCTCCATCTTTATGACCCCGTCTGAGAGACCCATCATCGCCACAAGATCTTCTGGTTTACCACAGCCCTCGTCTATACACGCCATAACGGAGTTTCTCTCGGCGGTGAATCTTGACAGAGTCTGCGTCAGGAATTTTAAGATCTCTGACCCACTGAAAAGGTATGGGGAAGTTAAGGAGTTAAAGATTAACAAGATGCCTTTCTTCCTTATTCTCCCCTTTAGCTTCGAGATGGCTATATCTATACTCGAAAGGTCGTTACAGTCAGCATAGGTTGTGTCTGATCTCTCTAAGACGGAGACACCAACTGTTGCACTATAAGCGTCGACAAAGCTTAATAGACCAGGTTCAACATCCCCTAATCCTCGCTGCCTTAAGGCCTTCTCAACTTTAGATGGACCATATTTGGTCGTTACATAAATGATAGGCTTATCCACTGCCAAATTTTGGAGGACAGTTTGTTCACAGAACGCTGATTTTCCTGACCCTGGTGACCCAACTAGAAGAATCATGCTTTCAGACGGTACTTCCTGTAATTGAGCTAGGGACACCATATAATCACCTACCTGAACTCCCACTCACAGTAGGGATCACCCATCGCTATACACTTGGTTTCTTTGACATGCTGGTTCTTGACCGTGGAGAAGAATCCGTTGAGGAAGCCCGTGGTGAAGAAGCAGGAAGGCTCCTTGCTCTTTCTTGCAAAGGGCTTAGTGTAGAAGCTCTCACAGTTCTCCCACATTCTGATGGTCCCATCCATTGCAATCTTTCCGACTTTACAATGCTCTAGGAAGCCGACGATACGCTTCACGGCCTCATCTTCATTTATCCCTGCGTCCGTCAGGCGTTGGCCGACCTTCTTTCCCGCCCTGGCGCCTCCCATCCTCAATGCCATCCGGTATCTCTCGCCAGCTAGAGCAGGAAAAGCCATGGCGTGGAAGACGGGATGGATGTATACATCGCTTCCCAACCTTGGCCTCTCTACAAGTGGCTTTCCGTTGAGCATAAATCCCATGAGCCGTTCCATCAACCGCTCGTGTATCCTTTCGATAACCGAAATGTCTTTCTCCAGAGAATCCCTCAGCTCATCGATCTCCCCAGGCACAAGTTTAAATTCGCAGTAGGGGTCTCCAAGCCCTATGCACCTAGTCTCGACAGCGTTCCAGTCCCTCTTAAGCCCTTTCCAGTATTCAAGTCCCTTACAAAAACCTGCGAGCAGAGGAGGGAGATATGAAGCCATCGCTGTGTTGACATTTTCGAATCCACAGCAGTCAGAGCTCTCATATACTCTAAAGTGGTGCTCGTCAGTTTTAGAGGCGTCTTCTAGGTATTCCACGATGCCAGTGCGCTCTTTCGCCAACACTCTTCCTGAACTTTTCCACATTTTTTTCATGTCTTTAACCTTGCTGAAGTTCTTGGGCATGAATAATTTTATGAGAAGCCTCATGCGCCCGGGAAGAAAAGCGCGCTTCACCGCTTCATCCTCTTTGGCCAACTTGAACATGGAGTGAGGGTCCTCCTTGTTAAACTCGTATGTCATCGTCGGGAACCTTTTGGGGTCCCAGAGCATGCCGCTCCAGTGGGCAAGGTTTGGCCAGAACAGGTTCACATAATCCCCAACCTCCTCTCTCAGCGTCACTTCACCTCCTAGAACCATCGCTTGAAGAACCTCTCTTAACACACTCAGATCGAAGATGCGCGCTTCGAGTCCAATCCGTTCAGGTTCTATGGGGACTTCAATTCTTGTCGGCCTCACTTTTGGGTGCTTCACGATGTCCAAGATTTGCTTATCCTTCTCTAACTCCATCTTTATGACGCCGTTGGCGAGGCTCATCATGGCTACTAGGTCTTCTTTCTTGCCGCTGCCCTCATCAAAGCAGGCTAAAACGCTGTTTCCCTTAGCTGTGAACTTCGACAGGGTTAACCTCATGAACTTTAAGATTTCCGATCCATTGAAGAGGTATGGAGAAGTCAGGGAGTCGAAGACCAACAAAACGGCTTTTTTTCCTATTCTTTCCTGTAGCTTAGATATGGCTATGTCTATACTGGAAAGGTCGTTGCAATCAGCATAGACAGTGTCGGGTCTTTCTGAAACAGAAACGCCTACCGTCTCATTGTAGGCATCAATGAAATTTAGTAAGCCTGACTCGATCTTGCCTAACCCCCTCTCCTTCAAAACTTTCTCGACCTTAGACGGACCACATTCGGTCGTCACATAGATGATGGACCTATCCATGGCCAAGCTCTGGAGAATGGCCTGTTCGCAGAACGTCGATTTACCCGCTCCTGGAGGACCAACCAAAAAAATCATGTTTTCTGGTGGTACTTCTCGTATCTCGTTTAGAGACACCAATAATAATCCCAGTCATAAAAATACGTAACTATTTCTTTAAATTAACGGTAGCATCGGCATTTTTCCTTCAAAAAGAATGGTGGGTTGAACTCGTGCGTGCTAGGATGTTAATAGAAACAAGTAACTTTTGCCTCTAGACGTTATTTGGTAGACGCCTCTAGCGACTCTGTTAACGTACTTATTGCTCAGCAAGTAATGGAGCTGCGATTTGAAGGTGTTAGTTGTCGCAAATGAATGGCATGAAGCGCATACTTTCTTGTCCAAGTCTGTGTAATGCACATTGCCTTTTATGAGTAGTTCTAAGATAGTTCTGCGGAGAATGTCACGCTCACGATCATTCAATTTATGTTACCTTTCCTAAAACCCTCAACAACTATCTCCCAAGGCTCACTCTGACTATAATCCCAACTTACAGCCCAATCCCAACCAGAAAAACTGCGAAGAGTCTCCCGGAACCAGCCGAGACTAAAATTATGTAGATGCAAAGGCTTAGCCTCGCCACGACAACTCAAAAACTCTCCATTCGGGCATCTAACCTCGATCTCCTCAGCAGAAACCCGCATCATCTCACGCAAAAACAATTCAGGATCAACCAAATGCTCGATAAGATGCCAACTGTAACTCTTCCTGAAAGAGCATTCCCTAAAAGGCAGGCAACAAGCATCCGCCCGAACAAAATTACTGATCTCATGCACATGCAAAGCAACATCATCATTAACTCGCTGATCCACGCACCTATGAGCGGAAGGCTCAGAAAACAGATCAACATTCACGTCGCCAGTAGGCCTGTGACCACAGCCAACATCAAGCTTCCCAAACACAGGTTTACCATAATCATCCTTAATGATTGATGAAAGAGACCATTCCGGCAAGTGACCACACAAAACACGACCATCAACCCGAGCGACAAAACCTGCCTTCTGCACATCAAACATGAAAAGGATATCCTCGCCAACACCACGTACATAACGGAAGCGGATCCCTGCTTCCAAAACCCTTCTACGAATAAGTGTGCAGCTCAAACCAGCAAAAACCCAGCCCGTAAGGATCTGGCCTTCAACCGCGTTACGAGGCAAATACCAAACCTTCTTAGCGGCATCCAGGAAGCCGCAGATAAGCGCCTCGCGATTATCATGGCGAGGTACAACACCCTGTGCGACATCCACGCCCAGGGCATAGAGGCTACTGAAAGCATCCATGGGCACCTCCACGTCAGCCTGAACAAGCCACAAATGCGAAAAACCACCCTCTAACGCATAATATATAAGCTGGTTCTGTGCCTCAACAACACCATGCAACCCCTTCGCATGCGTAGGCGCAGTAACAAAAACTTCATGCTCCACACCCGCCAAAGCCGCCTCCACATGACTTATAACGCTGTCTCGGAAAACGCGAAAACGATCATTATCAGCTAAGCTAGGGACTCCAACTAGAACCCTTACTTCGTCTTTTTCGACTTTTTTGGTGTCTTCGCTTCTAAAGGGACCACAGCAGGCTCAGGAGCCTCAACCTTG
>Ga0315550_1002592_pt1 | contig 11027 bp, 11 predicted proteins | sample SalMarSW160190MG_2_FD_203100 | JGI IMG/M metagenome (GOLD analysis project Ga0315550, IMG submission 203100) | Salt marsh sediment microbial communities from the Plum Island Ecosystem LTER, Massachusetts, United States - Salt Marsh Sediment SW1601-90 ... | reverse complement strand
AATGAGTCGATTAATTCTTGGTTGCACCAACCAACTTGAACCAGATCTGCCCGTCTGACGTTGGCAAATACTCAAACTCAGCCTCATAGGAGACGTTGCTGTAAACGATTGCAGGCACATGGAGGTCAAACTCAGCTGATAATGTTGAGGCCTGGCAATTCTTAAAGTCCGCAGGGTTTGCTTCTCCATAACCTGTTACTCTGCATAGAGCGGTACCGTCAGTGGTAGATCCACATGATTCATCGGCCCAGAGGTAAGTCCCGTCAAAGGCTATGACCGGAATGTGAAGTGACAGGTCGGCAGACAAAGTGGCAGTGCAAGCGCCGCTTACCGGATCTGACTGAAGAATCGTACCACCGTATCCCACGGCAATAAAAGTCCCATTGCCAAATCCTACAGCGCTGAGGGTGTCGGCCGCTTTTGAAACTCTGCGGGTCCAGTCCACGCCGTCTGGCGACGTGAGAACTGTGCCGTTGGCACCGACCGCTACAAATGTATTGTTTTCGAAGGCAACTCCGTAAAGGGGCTCCCCTCCTTGGATTTCTTGCTCTGTCCAGTTTATCCCGTCCTGGGAAGTGATGATTGCCTGAAGAGGCATGGGCGGCCCGAATCCGATACTCTGCGTCCCCCCCACCGCGACAAAGATCCCGTTTCCAAAGGCTATGTCGTTGAATGCGATATTTCCAATATACTGCGGGTTAACTGCGGGAACGATCGAGGTCCAATTGACTCCATCTGGAGAGATGAATCCAAAAGCATCAAAGATTCCATTGCCGTAAGCAACGCCGAAGCCCGAAGGAGGTATTGTATTCTCGGGGGTAGACACCTGGCTCCAATTAACGCCATCGGACGAAGTCACAATTGCTCCTCCCACGGTGACGAAGCGTCCCTGCTCGTAAATAACCTTGCTGAGCGTAGCAGCAGTACCCGACCCTACGATGGACCAGTTGGTCTTATCTTGTGAGATAAGGATGGCTCCGTTATCTCCCACTGCAACAAAAAGTCCGCCGTATTTATCGTCTGCATAGGCCACGGAATTGAACCTGTTTGTTATCCCTGATATTGTCGAAGTCCACGTAATCCCATCTGGCGAGGTGAGAATCAGACCGTTTCCATTATGTCTGCCCACAGCGATAAAACTTCCATCAGCGTATGTGATCCCGTTGAAGCTGTAAGAGGTGCCCGATGTCCTCAATGTCCAATCGGCGCCGTCGGGAGAAGCCAGAATGATCCCATTATATCCGACTATAATAAACGTCCCGCCGCCATACGTTATGCCATTAAGCTCATTAGTGCTTAGCAGGATTGCATTCCACGACATGCCATCATAAGATGTCGCGACGAGTCCGGCATTGCCGACGGCGACGTATAACCCGTCTGAATAAGTTACCCTGGAAAAAGTGAATCGACCGTTAGCATGAACGTCTACACTTCTCTGAGTCCAGCTGACCCCGTCTGTCGATATAAGCACAACACGATTGTTTCCCACGGCAATAAACTTGCCGTCTGCAAAAGTAATCCCGAAAAGTCCGTTATCGGTATTCGGGTCCCTCTGCGTCCATGTTACGCCATCGGTAGAGGTCAAAATGATGGTCTCTCCGTAGCCGGTTCCCCCGCCGATGGCAACGAACAGGCCGTTACCAAAGGCGATGCCATTCAGGTTTAGAGAAGTGGAGGCATTCACGGATGTCCACGACACTCCGTCATTTGAGGCCAGGATTGTCCCCTGATCTCCCACGGTCACATACATGCCGTTACCGTATGTTAATGAGTGGAGTGTCCTGAAGGAACCGGATGCGCGCGTAGTCCAGACGATTCCGTCCGGAGAAGTCGTGATAACCCCCCAATTGTCATCCAGCAAATCATTGGTTCCCACTGCAACAAAAAGATTCTTTCCGTATTGGACGTCGTATAGGGTAACTCGGGTTATGTCGGATTCCCTTTGTGTCCATTCCATTGCATCTGTAGAGGTAATGATCGTCCCTGATGAGCCCACCGCTACGAAAATATTCTTTCCATAAGTAATTCCAAATAGATGATTGCCTTGGGGCAGTGGATTTCGCCAGTGCCAATTGTCCAAAGGGTCCGCACTTGAGGTGCAAGGGAAAAAGGTTGAAAGAAAAATAAAGGATAGAACAAAAGATAAAAGACTTGCCTTGACAGAATTCATAATCCCCTCACTCCTTATGCTAGTCCGCCCGCTCCTCAAAGTCAATAAAATCGCAAGTTCGTGTAAAGGTTGCCGTATCCTATTACAAAGAAACGAAATGTAAGAACCACCGCGACGCTGAAGCAAAGTGACAGGAGGGAATCCGAGCATTGCCACAGCTTAGCTAAGACGTTGAGTTCCAACACCATAACAGGGTTCCACGGGGTTTACCCGTGGGTGAATGTTACCCGGAGCGAAGCGGAGGCTTTCCGGCGAAGCCGGTCAAGCGAAGCTTGTAGTCCGGTATCAAGTACCACGGGCTTGCCCGTGGATATCTATAAGTAAACTTGCATCTGTAGCAAAAAAGCCACACGGTTGATTACAGGAAGTACATCTCCTACCATGTTTCGGGGTGCAGCCTACCCTCAGGGGGAGCACAGATAGTGATCCTGCCGGGTGGTTCTTTGACGGCCTACGCAGGTGGCAAAATCAGTATAAGCGGAGGGGGCATCGTCAATCAAACGCTCGATCCGCACAGCCTCACTATTTATGGTACTTCTACTTGCACCTCTGCAAGCTATTCGGGAAGCAGCTCTTTCTACGGTTCGATTTATGTCCCGAACGGAAGGGTTGCCATATCGGGAAAGAGCAGCCTGTACGGGATCATAATCGGGGACTCCGTCAAGATATCCGGCGGGGCTGCCGTGCACTGCGATGAAAGTTTGTGAAGTATGGGGATGTAGGGATATCGGCAGGAGGGTGGGTTGTCGGCCATCTGGAAGCTCTTTAACTTCTTCCAGTATTGGGAAACGATTGGCTCGCGGCCTTCCAGAGGAACATATTGAGGCTGTCCGCACTGGCCCGAAAGCAGGGCCGTGACGGCCGAAATGATTGTCCTCAAATACCAAAATACCCAGCTATGAGGAGATACGTAGACAGAAAAGAGGTCTGTTGTGTCCTTTGATCTCAGACTATTCTCTTCCCCCTCGGAATGTCGCATCTACCCTGATCCCCTTCGCAGCAAGCGGGCCTGCAGACTGCTCCGACGATGCGGGAGGGATGGGTGCAAGAGGCTTTTTCCTTCGGGTATCGCTTAGAAGGCGGCTTTGATCGGTAATGCGCACACTTCATCTCCGACCGCCAGAACCAGCGCTCCCATCGGTTTATTCCCTTTGCCATGCCATAAATACCATTACCGCTTTGGTCGGGGAATCTCGCACTTTGTGACGTCACCTCCGCAAGTTGCTACCACCGGAGTCCCTGGGAGATGCAGGGAGTTTGGATGGGTGCGGTAGACCTTCCCGTTTTTCGAAAACCTCGTTCGTTCCTGAAAACCCCGCAGTTTTCCATCTCTACCAGCGAACGGCTTGATTATGTGGTGCTTGCAAACTGCACTCATGGATCCTCCCCCTTGCCGCACGCCATTTTACGATAAAAGAGGGTATTGGGGCAAGATGCTTTACATAATGTTACAATTATTGCTCTCTTAACACAAACTAAGCGTAAATACCCACGGGCAAGCCAGTGGAACTCTGATAGGGTGTCAGATTTCCGGCAAATTGAAGCATCAAAAAACGTCGAATGGATATGGAAATGATGACCTTTTTCCTGCGGAGTGCCAAAAAAGTGGAAACAGGGGCATTCACGCACTCTCAGAACGATCTATGTGGCTACCCCGGTAATAATTAGATATACGACAGGGCAAGGCCGGTACTCCTGTATAATTTATAGAAACGAACGGAGAAATTAGGATTATGGCAAAGTACACCGCACCAATCGATGAGGATACGCGACAGAGGATTCTTGCGTTGCCGGGACGCGTGCGTTTCTCGGCATTCATTCGAAAGGCTATTACCGTTTTTGTCGAGGAGCTTGAGAAGGATCCGGACCTCCAGCCGGAGAATTTCATCATCACTCTCACGGCGCGGAAGGACAAAGCGGACAAAAAAGGGAGATAAGGCAGATACTATCGGGGTTGATTCAGGAACCTTCGGGGCGGAAGGGATCATTTGATAGATTCGGTTTTCCCGCTTACGTTCCGTGTCTCTTGTCTAAATTCCCCGTGAAGCCCTGTTTTATTGTTAAACCTTGGCGAACTGGCGAGCGCCGGCGAAAAACTGAATAACCTATGACAGCTTCAGCAGCCTTTCACTGCGCCATATTCTGACGATGCGAACTCTTTTCCTTTCGCAGCGGTAGACGATGCGGAAGGGAGGATATATAATTTCACGAAGATATTCCAGAGCAAACTCTGGCACTACGCGGCCACTTTCAGGGGAGTCGTACAGCCGTTCAGCCCGGGTGACAAGCTCGCCAACAAGCCGCATTCCGGTTTCGGGTGACTGCTCAGCTGCATAATAACTGACGATCTCGTCCAGATCAGCGACAGCAGAAGCCGAGAAAGATACAGGCGTTTTCCGGGCCATTCCCTATTTCAGCCCGAAACGTTTCTTCACATCCTTGAGCGCAACCTCACGCCCCTCCTCCACATCGATGAGACCCTTTACGACAGCCTGCATGAAGGTTCGCTCTTCGGCCTCTTCTTCATAGTCGGCGAGTGACTGCACCACGGCTATGCCTCTGCCCCTGCTGGTAAGCAGCACCGGCCGGTGCACATCGGCAGCATGCCTGACCACCTTGCCGGGGTTAACCTTCAGATCACCTAACGGAACAACATCCTCAGAAAATTTCGTTCCCATAGTAGCACCTCTCAATAGACCTCTTAAGTGGTCTTATTTTAGCACCTGTGGGTGGGTCACTTCAAGAGATACTTGGAAATACAGTGCGGCCTTACCATGTGGTCGCGGTCGTCAGGACTGAGTGCGAAATACGGGATGTCTCCCCGCGGGTGTGGTTCCGGCCGATCATCTTGGCGAGAGTCGTCTTGCCCGTCTGACGCGAGCCGATGATCCCTGCAGCTGGATATTTCCTGAGTGATGCGGTAACAGTATCTCGCAGAATCGCTTTATCATTCTTGCATATTGAAAGACAACCTTTCAAATTGCGGGGATAATGTGGTACCGAGAAATTACTGCGCATTGAGCCAGACCGACACATTTCCGACTATCTGATCTGAGCCGTGCTCGCTGCATGAGGTTTGAACTCTTGGATGGAAAAATGGCGCTCAGCACCTGATGGACCTTCGAAATCTGGCCCCCTTCGGTAGCTCCGTCCGGCTCTGCTTTTTTTTCTCTGAAAGGACCGGAGAACATTGCAACTAACTTTCTTGGTATGAGGTCCTGTAGGATGGCCCCGCAGGTTTCCCTCCGGGCCCCCTGACGGTCGCCGGATACCGACGGCAGATTTTAAGTTGTCACCAAATGAGATTTGACCCTAAGCTATACCATAAAGGGGGCTGCAAGCCGGTTGTGTTAAACTACGACTGAAGGGAGTTATCCCAGGAGGTCATCCCGTGTTCCACTGGCTCCGAGACCGTCGCCGCGCCGAGGCGAGAAAGCGCCCGTTTCCCCCCGAGTGGGAGACCTTCGTGCTCGCTAACGTGGCCCACTACTGCCTGCTCGACGACGCCGAGCGCGCCGAACTGCGCGCGATGATACAGGTCTTTCTGGAGGAAAAACACTGGGAAGGATGTGGGGGGCTCGACCTCACCGACGAGATACGTGTCACCATCGCGGCCCAGGCGTGTATGCTGCAGCTGGGACTTCCCCATGACTACTATCGCAACGTGCAGTCGATCCTGGTCTACCCCTCAACCGTGGTGCCTCCCGAGCACAACCCCGGGGTATTCGAACGCGTGGATCGCCCGTTGGCGCCTCCGGTCCCCATCGTCGGCCAGGCTTTGGCCCAGGGGCCGGTTATCCTCGTGTGGGACAGCGTCCTGCACGGTGCGCGCCACCCGGAGCAGGGACATAACGTGGTCTACCACGAGTTCGCCCACAAGCTCGACATGCTCGACGGTGCTGCCGACGGCACCCCGCCCCTCGCCGGTCGCGCCCAGTTCGCCGAATGGGTGACCGTCTGCTCCCGGGAATTCCTGCGGCTGCGCCGCCTCGCCGAAAAAGGCCACAAGACCTTCCTTGACGCTTACGGCGCAACTAATGAGGCAGAATTCTTCGCCGTAGCAACGGAAGAGTTCTTCGACCGTCCAGTCGCCCTCCGGAAGCACGCCCCCGAGCTCTATCACGTCCTCAGCTCTTACTACCTCCAGGACCCGGCGAAGCGCTCAACCCGCACCTGCCCGGTAAAGGACTGAGCATATCCCTCGGGGGTAAGCCTGGGTGCCGGGAAGGTCTCGAGGAAGTAAAAACAGGCAAGAGGCCACTGGTAGTATGGCCGCATAAGTTAGAGGCAACATCCTTCCCTTCAAGAGTCACCACACGGAGGTATGGTGTTAATCGGCATGCAAAATTGCCCCACTTTAATCCGTAATCGGCGTCCATAATTGACCTACCTCCGCATATGAGTGCATTTTTCCGGAAAGAACCGGAGAGAGGAGCAGTTGAAAAGAGATGCTGATAGTGGAAACCATTCGTAAGATTCGTTGAGCGCACCACAGGGACAAGAAGAAGATCCGGCAGATAGCGCGAGAGTTCAACCTGTCGCGAAACACGGTAAAGAAGGTTATTCGGGGCGACCGGCAGACGCAGCCATACCCGAAACTTGGCACCTACGAGGAGTTGTTGTTGGGATATCTTGTCAGCGACGCCGGACATACCCACCAACCATAAGGGGGAGGGTGTGTTAAGCGATCTCACGAAGCCACAGGCCACAAAGAGAATCCCATCCACCATCTATTTCTTTCGTTCCACGACTGTGCACTAAAGCAGAAACACTGCCATCAGAATGTCGCTCATACCGTGCGCCATACTACACGCTCCGCTATGGCGCTCATGCCGCCTAAAGATGAATGACGCGCTACACCTCCCTTTAAGGAGGGAATGACCGTTGGTGTTCAAATCCCTCGGGTACTTCCTGTATACCTCAGCCTGAAATCTTCCGTAAACCCCGTCTGATTCTGACGGAAATCAATAGAGATTAATTCCCGATTGCTCGATATGAGAAACGACTGCCTCTTGATTTTATTCATTTGTTGGGGATAATTAGGGAAGAGAACAGAAGTTAAGTAAAGTATTTACCACAAGGAGGAGATAAATGGGAGCCGAATCCAATACACAGGACCCTATTGTTACGGATGGGGACAAGTACTCGGTTATTTTAGAAAACGAACGCGTTAGGGTGCTCAGGTATCACGATAAACCTGGCGACAGAACTTTACAACACTATCACCCTGACTACGTATTGTATGCGGAGTCTTCTTTCAAGAGGCGTTTGACATTTCCTGATGGTTCAAGGAAGGAGGTCGACGTTAAATCCGGGAGTGTTGTTTGGATGAAAGCGCACATACATATTGGAGAAAATATAGGAGATACGAATACTGACGTAATAATAATCGAACTGAAATAGGTTGCAGAAAACAGGATTCGATTTGCAACAAAAAATGGGAAATGACCATCTTCTTCCTGAAGCCCACACTGTGGCGTTTCGGCTGCACACGCAAACTTACTCCTGGAAATGAATGGACGATGCCGCAAGCCCACTTACCCTTAGTTTTTGTCCGCCGATTCTGATCTTCGGAATATTCTTGGAAAAATCATGGCGGCGAAGCCCATCTTGTTATAAAATATATCGTAGCAGAGGGGTGGAAAGCGTGAACGCAGTCTGTAGGCACCACATAGTTAAACCATTTACTGGTAGCGACGGGATGAAGCAGGGCTCCCAAGAAGAGAACAGGTTCTGGAAGGATACAAAGGAGTACTGCATCCATCCTTACTCGCGCCACCTTCCCGGAACTCCCGAAGGCGTCATCTGCAGTGGCGACGTCACGAAGTACGAAATTCCCAAGGCTAGGTGGTAAAGGAATTTATGGCATGAAGAAAGGGATGAACGAATGGGAGCGCTGGTTCTGGCGGTCTGAGATGAAAGTGAAGTGTACGTATTATCGCCCAAAGCAGCAACCATCGAAGAGACTCTCGAAGGGGCAGGTTTTATGTATTCATCCTCATTCGCTGCAGATCCCAGGAGCAGACGAGAAACCCGCTTCCTGCGAAGGCGACCGAGACAAATGTGACATCCCGAAGGGAAAGAGATTCCTCTGAGTAATAAGCCAAAAAGTCTATGACTTTTCCCACAGATTTCAAAACTGGGAAGGAGGTTTCTCGATTCAAATGAAGATTCGGAAGGGTCATTGACGAAAAGGTAGAAATTCTGGATGCGTCCTACGCAACCTCCTGGGTTCCTGACTTTGAAATCCCCGCTTCTATTTCTGATCCGGCGTCATCCTGGCTAACTCACCCTCTGAAAACAGTATATAAACCTGTCTTGAACACGTCCTGCAGCATTCTATGATCTCACCCTTACTTCCCGCCTTTAACTCTTGGGACAAGATGATACTTACAAATCTTGTCCGTAGGCCCTCTGCAGAGTTTACGTATCATGACGGATTCGAAAGCTCTTCTTCTATCTTGGGACAATTCTTTTTTTCAGTACCTTTCTAGGTGTCAATTTTAAAATAATAGACGGATTGGCCGATCGCTAACATGATAAGATGATGACGGTCTTTTTCGGCGGGTGGAAACGCTAACCTACTGGAATTAAAAAGAAATTATGGCGGGGCGGACGGGGCTCGAACCCGTCAACCGTGTTGAATTTAAGCCATTTGCGGGCCTATTTTCCATTTTCTTTGACTACTCTTTGACTAATCGGGGTAACATTGTCGTTCATCAGCTCCCGTAAAAGCTCGACGCTATGCTTGGCATACTTCTCCGTCATCTTAACCGAACTGTGGCCGGTCGCCTTGCTTACCAGGTTGAGATTACCCCCGGACTGTGACAACAAGTGTGTGGCCGTTGAATGTCGACAGCCATTATAGAGCTTGATCGGCGGGACTCCGGCTTTCTTACATGCCCTGTGCCATATGCGCCTGATGTTCTCCGCCTTGTACGGCCTCCCGCACTGGTTTGTGAATATGAAGGCTTCCGGCAGCTTGTCCTTGATGACTCCGATATCGAACTTCGCGGAGATCGGCAGATAATAGTCCTTCTTTGACTTCCTGCAGCGTATCTCTTTCAGGGAAAAGGCGTTCTCGATATGTACGGTCATAGCGTCAAGGTCAAAGTGCTTCCTTCTCAGCGCTCTCGCTTCGCCAGGGCGCACAGGATGATAAACCATGAAGGCGAAGACGGGGTAATGCTTTAAATGCTCAAGGACGCGCTCCTGTGCGTCCCGCGATATACATTCTATAACCGGATCGGGCGGGGTAATCTTCGGAAATAGGGGTATCTTCGCTATAGTCTCGCGCCGGTAAAGCCATGAGCAGAAGTTCCTGAGAGCAATTAGGATATTTTTCTTCGTCTTCAGGGAGAGGTGTTGCGGGAGATCCTTTAGCATATCCTCAACGTGAGCCGTCTTAACCTCCCTCATGTCCAGTTTACCGAGCAAAGGAATAAAGTAGGTCTGGACGTACCGCCTATACTCTCTCAACGTCGTCGGTGCTGTGTCCCGCTTCGTTTCAAGCCACTTCGGGAAAAGGGTATTACCCCGGAAGGCTTCTATCTCTTCCGGCAGGTAGTTTGCCAGGGAAAAGACACCGTTTCGGATATCGGCCCGGATGTCCGTTAATAGCTCGTTCGCCTCGACGCATGACCGGATAATCCGCCCGTCCTTGTTCTTGCTTATGTACTGCCGCCGGTCCTTCCGGTCTTCCGGGAAGATAGACTTGTCGAGGTAGAGAAATATCCGGTAGCTTGCCGGATGAGTGTCACAGGCAGGACAGCGAAGGTCCACCATCCCTTTGTTGCCAATCTTGACAAGCTTTTCTTCAAACTTCTTTCCGCACTTGCACCGCTGCCAGGTGTCGATCTTGCCCGCCATGATAAATCCCCCTGTGCCTTCGTATGCGGGTATTCTATTCATGGGGGCGGGTAAGGTCAAGGCAGTGCTCACAGGCCCTTTATTCTCCTGTCTCCCGCGGCTCCCGGTCCTTAAAGACTTCCCAGGGCCGGAGCGGGACGAGGACAGCAAGGATCATTGTGGAAAATAAAGAGGCATAATTATTTAATAAATTAAGAGGATACCCACTGGGGTCAAAGATTATTTCGCCATTCTTCCCAATCGCGGCGTGTCCTTCATCCGGTAGTGTCCGGACATATTGCACATAGTAAAAATCCTCAGCGACGGTAAAGAACTCGATCGCTTGGTTCCGCGGTATCTCGAATCTAACAAGCTGAAGTCCCTTTTTGCGTAGCCATTGATTCAGAACGAAATCTTGCTCACTCTGACTTTCGTTGCCTGTGAGCTCTGGTATTTCCTCGATACTGCAGTGAAGCAGACTCGCAATACAGGCCGCTAAGCAGTTGCCGTTTCCGGTGCCACGGATTGTTTGCTTGACCGGGATCACTCGTACCTCTCACGAGCAAGTCTTTGCTCCTGGCGCTTGTAGAAATACGCCAAAGTAAACCGGGTGTCCTCAGGCTTCCGGCGCTGTGCGTGAGACTTGAAGGGGCGGGCACTGCAGAGGTAGCGCGTTGCATCGGCCGCGTGATCCTCGGCGGTAGTGTCGTATTTCTCAGGGTCCAGCGGGTCGACCGGCAAGACCGGCACTGTCCGCCACCAGTGAACACATGTACTGAAAACCATCAGCCCCGGCAGGCCGTCCTCGTCAACTCTCAAACGGTCGTGTATCTGGTGCATCCCCTGAAGAAAGGACTTCTTAGCGCCTATCGAGGTCTCACGGTCAAAGTAAACCCCCTCACTCTCGAAAATCTCGGCATTTGAAGGCAGCCTCTCGCTTCTTTCATTCATGTTGGTGGGCTTATCCCATATAGAGGCGTCAGCCACACGCAGGACCGGCCTTTCTTTG
>Ga0315550_1002591_pt1 | contig 11029 bp, 23 predicted proteins | sample SalMarSW160190MG_2_FD_203100 | JGI IMG/M metagenome (GOLD analysis project Ga0315550, IMG submission 203100) | Salt marsh sediment microbial communities from the Plum Island Ecosystem LTER, Massachusetts, United States - Salt Marsh Sediment SW1601-90 ... | reverse complement strand
AGGTCATGTCCGTGTGCCGTGAGAAGTTCACGGGCGCCGAGGTCATCTTCACGACGGTGCGCAACCCCTACGACGCGCTCGCCACGTGGTTCGTGCTCAACCGGCACCACTTCCAGATGCGCCACGTCGAGGAGGTCACAGGGAAGCCCCCGAAGATCAAGGACTTCCTCGACATGTGGCTTCAGATGGACGCCCACCCGCAGCTGAGCGCGGCGCCGTGGCTGCGCGGCGGCCGGATGTTCTACCACGACGACGCGGCCCGGGTGTTCCTCCGCCAGGAGAACCTCCAGCACGAGCTGAACACCCTCCTGCGCAAGGTCCCCAAGAGCCCGGGACGCGCCGAGCTGCGCCGGGAGCACGTCACGCCGGGCAAGGATCACTGGACGAGCTACTACACCGACGCGGACTACGCCTACGTGAACGAGAAGCTACGGGACGAGTTCGTGAAATTCGGGTACCCGTTCGTGTGGAGCAACGACCGCCTCGGGTAGAAGGGACGTGCCCTCGACTCTCGCGGCCGGACTTTCCCTGAACCCGGCCGACCTCAAGGATCCGGTCCCCAGGGCGCTCTCCACCGGGAGCGCCCTGGACGAGTGGGTGGGTGGGCTGCCCGCCGGAGGGCTCACGGTGGTGCGCGGCCCTGTGCGCTGCGGGCGCACGACCTTCATGCTGGCGCTCGCCCACGCTCTCGACAGCCGGGGTCTCCGGTCGGAGATCCTGACGGCGAGCCCGCTCGCCTCGATCTGGTACCCGATCCCGACCCGGCGGGCGCGGCAGACGTCCCTCGAGAACCTGGAGGACGTCCTGGACCATCTCACCGACGAGCCGCGCGCGGGAGATGTCGTACTGGTGGACGACGTCGACATGTACGGGTGCGCCGCGCCGCAGACCCCGGACGTCCCGAGCACCCACCGGGTGCGTCTCCTGGGAGCGATTTGCCGCACACTGCGCGCCCGCGAGGTGACACTCGTGATGGCGGCGAGGCGCGGAACCGGCGGTCGCGGGATCGTCTTCTCGGCCGACATGATCCTGGAGATGGACCTCGTGGCGCGCACCGTCGGGATGGCCGACGGTGGGATCGTCGCGGACGTCGCGCTCGTCAAGCACAGGACCAGGACCAGACACGAGGAGAGCGGGTTCCCGCCTCGCGGACGTTTCTGGGCCCGTCCCCTGCACCAGCGGCCTCTGATTTTCGCGTAGAGTGAGAGCGGGAGCCACCGTCCATGCCTGCCACCGAACCACCTTCCCTGCGAGTCCTCGTCCACGACGATCCGCGCGCCGGGTCCAGCTGGTGCGACGAGGTCTCGCCCGGCACGCTGGCGGCCCTGATCGACAAGATGGCCGAGGGACAGCACCTCTTCTTCAAGGCGCTCGAAATCGAGTTCCATGTCGTGAGGCTCGACGCTGCCAGGGTCCGGTTCGGGTCCGTCGGCGGCTGCACCATCGACTGTCCCGACAGCGGGCGGAGATCGCCTGGGAGGGCCGTGGCGGATCACCTGCTGGGCGCGCACCTCAGCCGGCAGTCGATCGAGCGGACGCTGCACCGCGCGTACACGACGGGCAGCACGATCACGGTGGGCTCGTGCGCCGGAGACTCGCGCGGCCCCTCGTTCAGCACCATCCTCACCTACACGGTGCCGGCCACGGCCCGCTACCGGATCGGCGTGAGCGTCGCCTCCGCCCGCGACACGACCGAGCTGCGCGTGACGAGGGGGCTGCGACCGATCGCCGCGGGAACGCCGACGGCGGACGGACGGCCGGGCCAGACCGCGACCGTGGAGGAGATCGAGTTGCCCCAAGGAACCGAGGTGCATGTCCAGTGCACCGACCGGGACGTCGAGATCGTCCATTTCGGCTGCCTCCCCGTGGACGGCGACCCGGCGTGGGGCGTGCACCAGCTGGACATCGCCCCGGTGTCCCTCCCGCAGTACGACTACGTGCCCGTGGGGCAGCTGCAGGAGGCCCACCCGGTGGGGCGCATGTTGTGCGGCACGTGCAACGGCAGCGGACGGCGGGTCCTGTTCCGGCTGCCGCACGACTGCGAGGACTGCGACGGGACGGGCTGGAGGGGCCGCGACGTCGAGCAGGGCTCGGGCGAGAGCGACAACCACACGGGAGGGGCGCCGCGGGAGGCGCCCCGTCCGGGAAGCGAGGGGGGCGAGACTTGAGATGCCGTCGCGCGAATTCGAAGCGAAGGAACGGGCGGCGGTCAAGCTGCTACTGGAGGGACACTCGGCCGCCCACGTGGCGCGACAGAGGTCGGTCTCGGTCCACCCCACGACGGTGCAGCGCTGGGCCGCCAAGCACGGCATCAAGCTCGCCTACCCCTACAACCGGCACGAGACCCGGGACGACCTCGTGGACGTCGACGAGATCATCCGCCTGCGCAAGCGCCAGCTCAACGGCGCCCCCCTGTTCACCCAGCAGGAGATCGCTGACATGTGCGACTGCTCCCGCAGCTACGTGAAGCAGGTGTGCGCGAAGGCCAGGAAGGACGGTCGGCTGTGAAGTCGCCGGGGGCCGAGCTCCGCGTCACCGTCTCCCTCCGGTCGCCGCACGCCCTGGACCAGGGTCTCAGCTTCGATCTCCGGCACGACGAGATCAACGAGATCCTCGTGGCGAACGGATTCACCGAGATCGAGCACGCGTTCCAGACCGACTGCGGCATGACGGGCTACAGCCGCCACGACTACAGCGTCCGGGACGCCGACGGCGGATGGCACTTTGCGGTGCCGGCCCTGAGCGGTATCCTCAAGAAACGCCTGATGCGGATGCTGACCGTCCCCGACCGGATCGACGACCCTCGATCGTGCGAACCATCCAAAGGCGACGAGGCGTTGGAAGAATGGAGCGGCTGAATGGGATGGCTCTTTGTGCCGGAATCGGCGGCATCGAAATCGGCCTCCGCGGAGCCATGCCCGGGTACCGAGCACTGGTGTACGTGGAGAGGGAAGCCTATGCGGCTGCAGTCCTGGCGTCGCGCATGGGTGACGGAGGGCTGGATGCGGCTCCTATCTGGAATGACCTTGAGTCCTTCGACGGCGCAGCGTGGCGTGGACATGTGGATGTCGTCTCAGCTGGGTTCCCCTGCCAGCCCTGGGCCGCGGGAGGAGCCCGCAAGAAGACCGACGACGACCGGTGGCTCTGGCCCCTCATCGCCGGCATCCTTCGCGACGTTCGACCCAAGCGAGCAGTCTTCCTGGAGAACGTCCCGGGCCTGGCGCTCGGGGGGATCCACCACGTTCTCTGGGACCTGGCCGAAGCGGGGTTCGATGCTGAGTGGGGGCTGTATCGAGCTGTCGATGTCGGGGCTCCCCACCGACGGCCGCGGCTCTTCATCCTCGCCTACCGACCAGACGAGCTTGACGGACTTCTTCGCGCAACCCCGGGACGAGACGCCCGGGCAGATGTTCTACCCGACGGTGTGGCCGACCCCGGTGACGACGGACGCGTTCGGGGCGGCGAGACACACGTCGACGCAGCCGGGCTGCATGGCGCTGACGGACGCGATGCGGCTGTTCCTCTCCTTCCAGGCGGAGCTCGACCCGTCTTCCCGCCGGCTCCATGCGAGACAGGAGGATGGCGAGGATTCGTCGATGCAGGCGGTCCTCTACCCGCCGTTCGTCGAGGCGCTGATGGGATACCCGCTCGGGTGGAGCGAGTGCGCGCCCTCGGGAACGCCGTCGTCCCGGCCGTCGTCGCCCGGGCGTGGCGGGACCTCCTGAGGCAGGCGGTCGAGACGCGGAGGAACGCACCATGACGTTCGCGGCCAGCACCGACTACGTGATCACGTTCACCACCGCCAGCACCTCGACCACGACGTCGGACTTCCTCTTCACCATCCTGAAAACACGCTCGCCTCCCGCGATGCCTCCCACCCCCGAGCCTCCTCCCCTCCGCGGCGGCGAGATCGTCCGCGTCACGGCCGAGGGCGTCCTCAAGGGGCGCACGGGGACCGTGTCCGGGTTCCTGGAGCTGGAGGGCAGGCGCCTGACATGGGTCAGATGGCCCGGCGGGGGCCGCTCGCTGCTGGCCGTGACCGACGTCGAGAGGGCGAGCCTGTGAGCGAGCCGACCGACGACGAGGTGGGGCGGCCCGGTGGTCTGCGATCCCTTCGTGGGATCGCAGACCATCTGGCTGGCCTGCCGGCGCCTCGGCCGGGCCTTCGTCGGCGACAACGCCTTGGACCGCGAGGACTGCGTTCCCTGTGCCAAGATCGCGCGTTCCGTCTACGACGCCCCCAGTGCAGAGGACCACGCCGAGTGCCCCGAGGGGGCATCTTCGATCTTTTCGAGTAGAAGGACGGCATGGAAGACGTCGAGAATCTCATCGTGAAATGGGACGGGCCGGTCCGGGTCGTCGGACCGGCCGAGCTCGGGCCGCTGACGGAGTCGGGGTGGCGGCTGCTGGCCGCCTATCCCGAGGACGAGCTCGAGACCTCGTTCGACCAGGATGTCAACCCGGTCCCCAGGAAGCCGGACGACTACAGCTACTGCCCCACGGTCAGCACGCAGCGCGGCCACACCGTCCGCAAGATGACCTACCTCGTGGGGCTGGACGCGGACCGCCACCGCGAGGATCAGGCCGCGGCGATCACCGACCTGACCGAGCGGCTGAAGGAGGCGACGGACGCCACCGACGCTGCCGCGAAGGCGCGCGACGCGGTCGTGGAGGACCGCGACCGGCTCAAGCGCGTCTCGGAGCGCTCCGAGGAGCGCGTGCGCGAGCTCCTGCAGGAGGTGCGGGACGAGCAGGCGCGCCGCCGACGGATCGAGACGGACATGGCCAAGGTCCGTCAGGCGGTGGGGGACCTGCGCTGGCGGGAGATCACCAGCGAGGACGGCAAGTGACGGACGGCGACCCGACGGAGATCGAGAGGCTCGTGGCCGCGGAGGTCGAGAGACGGATCGGCGGGGTCGTGGCGCAGATAGGCAAGGACCTGGCCGACCGGTACGCCACCACGGAGCAGGTGCAGGGGCTCATCGACCACCGGGCCAAGCTGGAGCTCGCCGCCATGAACGCGGCGTTCCAGCAGGCCGCGCAGGCCATCGCGTCGGAACAGGCGCTGCCCGAGGAGCACCCTCTCGCTGCCCTCGTGAATTTCTTCGAGGACTTCACCGACGTGCAGCTGCGGGTCAACATGCTGAGCCTCTACGCCGTCGTGCTCAACAAGCTGGACGAGCGCGGCGAGTCGGGCCCCGACCACGTCCGGAGGATCATGGAGCTCGGCAGGATCAAGCGCTTCGTCGCCGATCTGGAGCACAACCATCTGCTGGACTGGGTCGAGAAGGGCATCGAGTACGAGCGGGACGGCATGGACATCGTGCGGGGCCTCGTCGAGGTGCTCGGCCCCCGACCGGAGATGAGCCATGACGACGACTGAGCGCGAGGAGAAGTTTCCCGGACAGAGGACCCCGGGAGGATGGCGTCCCGACGACTACCTCCAGCGGACGCCGCGGGAGCAGTGGCGCATCGACGACTACCTCGGGATCCTCGACTGGGACGGCACGTGGCCGGACAGGCCCGGAGACCCGGAGGCGCGGGCGTCCGAGGTGGACCGGTACATCGCCACGTGGCCGACGTGGGAGCGCGACGCCGCGGAGGCGCTCCTGAGGGAGGCCCGGCGGACGTGAAGACCGTCACGAAACCCCTGGACGAGATGACGAAGGACGAGGTGGCCGACATCGCGTCCGCGATCTTCAGCTTCCAGCACATGGGCGCGACCACGATCGTCGGCGTGGCCGAGCAGTGCCCGTGGCTGGTCGAGCGCGCCCCGTGCCGGTGGGAGATGGAGGCAGTCCTGGACCTCGCGCGGCGCGGCAAGACGGTCACCGAGGCCGACGACGCCTACTTCGACCTGTGCGCCAAGCTGCGCCACCGGTACAGCTTCGAGACCCAGCTGGCCCTGTGGGAGTCCGGGGAGCCGTGCTTCCCGCTCCTGACGCAGGCGGCCGCGACCGAGATCCACCAGACGGAGAAGCTGACGGACGCGCTCGGGATCGACAAGGTCGTCCTGCGGGAATGGGAGCTGGGGGCGTCCAGGCCGGACCCGGAGGTGGAGCGGGCGGCCGTGTCCGCGATGCGCCGCATCCTCCGCGAGCAGTGGGACGGCACGGCCCTGAAATGAAAGGGCGCCGGCGCCGGTAGCGTTCACGAGGCACACATGGGCATCTTCCTCATCGAGACCAAGAGCAACTGGGACGACGTCGAGCAGGCGATCCGCGACTGGGAGCAGGACCGGGACCACAACCCCGTGTACTACCGGCAGGACGTCGACGGGGTGACGCCGGCCCGGCGCCGGTTCGACCAGATGCAGGAGGAGATCCTCGAGGCGCTGGCACCCGTGCGCGTCGACCGGAGGATGATCGTCAACCAGGTCAGCAAGCTCTGCATTGCGAATAACGTCGACCGGGCGATCCTGCTCGTCAAGGCCGCGCGCAGGGACTTCCAGCCGAGGCTGTGGTTCTGGATCGTCGTCATGCTGGTGACGTGGCCGTTCCGGCTCGTCTGGAGCATCATCAAACTGGGCCTGCCCGGGTAGGATCCAGCGATGCTGAACCTGATCGTCGCGATGAGCAGAGAGGACCGGGTCATCGGCCTGGACGGGGACCTGCCGTGGAAGCTCGCGGCCGACCTCAGGCGCTTCAAGAAGATCACCACGGGCCACACCGTGGTGATGGGGCGCAAGACCTGGGAGTCCATCCCGGCGAAGTTCCGGCCCCTCCCCGGCCGCAAGAACATCGTGCTCACGCGGCAGGCCGGGTACGTCGAGAGCGTCCCCGACGGGGTCGGAGTGGCGGCCTCGCTGGAGGAGGCGCTGGCCACCCACAAGGCCCTGGCGGCCAGCCCGGTCGCGGCGGAGTGGGGTGACCTGTTCGTCATCGGGGGCGAGAGCGTCTTCGCCGAGGCGCTGCCCGTGGCCGACCGGATCTACCTGACCGAGGTCGAGTACGCGGGGGACGGCGACACGTTCTTCCCGGCCGACCCGTGGGAGTCGTTCGAGCGCGAGTCCAAGTGGGAGCGCGTCCCGAGGGATGCCAAGAACAGCCACGACAGCGCGTTCGTCATCCTGCAGCGCCGCGAGGGGCCGTGAGAGGACGCGGGTGAGATGGCCAAGGAGTCGCCGTGGTCCTACAACGCGTACGGGCCTCCCACGAAGGACAAGAAGGAGGAGTTCGAGCGCCGCCACGTCCCGACTTACGTCTCGGACGCGACGCGGAGGGCGCTGGAGGAGATCGAGTACATCACCTCGTGGGCCGAGTTCGTGAAGATCTGCGAAAGGCAGAAGGAGAGGCGGGGCTGGTAGATGCTGACGCACACGGTCTGCGAGACGGACGAGCACGCCGACGGGTTCCAGCTGGAGCTCCGGGGCCGACGGGTCCGCGCCATCAAGCTGTGGTGGACCGGGCAGGGATGGGTCCCCACCGAGGACGTGGTGGGCGAGGGCGAGTGGAACTTCGACGCGCAGGCCGTCCAGGTCGTGGACGCCCGGATGCCCCGCCACCTCGTGCCGGTGATGAACCGGGTGTTCGGCCAGCACCTCCGCGAGCTGGACCGTCCGCGTCAGCGAGGCATCTTCCCGGAGGCGTGCTCCGTCTGCGGCGTCGACCGGGACACGTTCCCCGAGACGGCCGTGCGCGACGGCCACGGAAACATCGTCGAGCGCAACGGCCGGAAGTGGATGTCGGACGACCAGCCTCTGCGATGGGACTGCCACGTCTGCGGCCGTCTCGTGTGCCGGCGGTGCACGCTCACGTGGCCCGGGGCGACGGCCCAGTACTACTTCCACACCTACTGCTCCGAGTCGTGCCGCGCCGCGGCGCCCCCCGACTTCGCGGACGACGACGAGTACCACCGGTGACGGGACACGGGCGCGTCCCCGGGGTATAGTGAGGGTGGATGCCGAGCCCGTCCTTCACGCTGGCCGATCACTCGGACGCGGCCCACGCGACAGTCACGGAGACGGCCATCCTGCGCTCGCAGGTGGCGGATCTCCGGAAGGTGGTCGAGGAGCAGGGGGAGGAGATCCGCAAGCTGCGGATGCAGGTCCAGGCCCTCCGTGGGGGCGCGCGGCTGGTCGAGGAGCCCTGAGAGGGGGATCATCCCCCGCGGTCCCCCCAGGGCGTCTGACGGCCCCCAGGAACCCTCCAGGGGCTCGCCGGCAGTACCGGGCCGCGTCCCTGGCGTATAGCAACGAGAGCCATGCTGTCGGTCCTGCGCAACGTGATCGAGCTCGACCTCCGGGCACTCCTGGAGCGCCCGGGGAGATGGCAGTCCGTCCACGTCACGTACCACCCGCCCCGGGTGGAGCGTCTGTGGGTCCAGCACGGCACGTTCCGCGTGCTGCTCCACAGGATCCACCCCTGCGAGGAGGGCGAGCCCTTGTTCCATCCGCACCCGTGGCCGTCGGCCGTGCGCGTCGTGAGCGGGCAGTACGAGCACCAGCTGTCGCACCTGGACACGGGCTCGCCTGGGCCGTCCCCGGCGCACGGCCCGGTGCTCTGCCGAGCCGTGCTCTCGGCCGGCGACGAGTACGAGATGACCGAGCCCAGCGGCTGGCACTCCGTGCGGCCCGTGGCCGGTCCCTCCGACTCCGTCATGGTGACCGGCCCCCTCTACGCGGACCCGGTGCAGATGCCGAGCCCGCCGACCGAGAAGCAGGGACCGCTCTCCGCGGAGCGGTTCAACGAGCTGTTCGAGCAGTGGAGGGAGCGCGTGCGATGAGCGACCACAAGATCGAGACGGAGACCCACATCGAGCACCAGGTGCTGGGCGACGCCCTCAAGGAGTGGGCCGAGGAGGTGGGGCTGGACCAGCTCGGTCCCGAGGAGCGGAGCATCTTGATGGGCGTCTTCCGGGACGGGTGGGGCCTGTGCCTGCACCACTCGATGAGGCCGGCCCGGGACCTGGCGATGATGCTGCTGCAGATGGCGGCGCTCGCCGAGAGGCAGGGGGACTGCAAGGTGTTGCTGGGCCACCAGGCCCTGGACGCCGTCCGCGACCTGTGTCACCGGATCATCGGGCGCCCCACCGAGGGGCAACTCGATGACTTCGTGGAGCTCGTCCAGACCGAGCCACCGAGAGAGAGCGAGGACTGACATGGGAGACAGAACAGGCATCGAGTGGACCGACGCGACTTGGAACTTCCTCTACGGGTGCAGCCCGAAGTCGCCCGGCTGTCGCAACTGCTACGCCGTCCTGCAGACGCACCGCATCGCCTCGGTGCACGACCGGTTCAGGTCGCTCACCGTGGTGGACGAGAGGCGCGGCGTGCAGTGGTCCGGGAAGGTCATGGTCGCGCCCGAGCGCATGGACCAGCCGCTGCGCTGGCGCCGTCCGAGGATGGTGTTCGTGAACTCCATGTCCGACGTGTTCCACCCGGACGTCCCCGAGCAGGTGGTCGCCGCCGCGTTCGCCGTCATGGGGGCCGCGACGCAGCACCAGTTCCAGCTGCTCACCAAGCGGCCGGAGCGCATGCTGGAGTGGTTCCTGATGCTCGCCCGCAGGTACGACAACCCGTGGGACATGATCCGGCACTGCGAGCGCGCGGCCAGGGACCTGTACGGGCTGGAGGTCGACGCCGGGGGGCAGTGGCCGCTGCGGAACGTGTGGCTGGGCGCCTCGGTCGAGTCGCAGCAGTTCGCTGACGAGCGGATCCCGATCCTCCGGAAGGTCCCCGCGGCCGTCCGCTTCCTCTCGATGGAGCCGCTGCTCGGCGCCGTGGACCACCTCGAGCTGGAGCGCATCCACTGGGTCATCGTCGGGGGCGAGTCCGGCCCAGGCGCGCGTCCCATGAAACCCGAGTGGGCGCGGTCGATCCGCGACCGGTGTCTGGAGGAGGACGTCCCCCTGTTCATGAAGCAGTGGGGGAACTACGACGAGGACGGCATCTGGCACCGGTCGAAGAAGGAGACCGGCTGCGAGCTGGACGGCGTGGACTACAAGCAGTGGCCGAGGCACCAGGCGGCCCCATGATGGGAGGGATGCTCCGCGACACGGTGAGGGAGAGCCCTCTCACGCCGTGCCCCACGTGCTCGCGCCCGAGCGTGCGTCCGGGGGCGCCGCGCATCTGCCTCAGCTGCGGACACGCCCTGACGGAGGCCGAGCTCGCGGCGGACGACGAGACGCGGTCCGCGGGGCGGCGACGCCCCCTCCTGGACTGGCGGCTCGGGCAGGCGTGAGGGATGCGGGGCTACGACGACCTGGAGCTGCGGGAGCGACGGAAAATGTGCCGGGCGCTGATCAGGAAGGGCGGCAAGATCACCCCTGACGAGGAGCGGGAGATGTCGGTGCTCCTGCTGATGGGGATCGGCATGAGCGAGGCGCAGGCCCGGACCGACATCCGGCTGCGCGAGAGACAGGGCGAGGCGTCCAGGCGGCCCCTCCCCTGGTAGTGTGAGGTGCGGATGAGGAGACCCGAGCCCAACGGAGATCCCGTGCCCACGCCCGAAGGGGGCAGCGTGGAGCACAGGGTGTGCAGATGCTGCGAGCCCACCAAGCGCAACCCGGAGACGCCCCGCTCCAAGCACCGCTTCTTCGTGCGCGACGCCGAGGGCGCCCTCGTCTGCATGGCCCACACGTGGGAGAGCGTGTGCGAGGCGAGAGGATGGACGGATGACGCCTGAGCAGGCCAAGGAGGCTTTCGAGCAGGCGTGCGCGGCGCAGGAGGGGCCGCGGCAGTGCGTGCCCATCCCGGGCGACCTGCTGGTAGAGGACCTCCAGGAGATCCTCCGCCGGCGGCGCGACGCGGGGTTCATCACGACCTTCGGGGGCATACTCGCGGGAGAGAGGGTGGCCGTGTTCACGCGACCGGAGGTGTACGCGCGGCAGCTTGACGATGACCTGGCGTCCGATCTGGAGCGGATCCGCGAGCGTCGCGTGGCGATCGACCAGGAGCTCGCGAAGCTGGCCGAGGCCGAGGAGAGGGCCCGCGAGGTGCACGCCGCCCGGATGGCGCTGCTGTCCACAGGGGTGCTCCCGTGGCCGTGACCCGCGACCCGTGTCCGGTGTGCGACCGTCCGCTCGTCCC
>Ga0315550_1002590_pt1 | contig 11033 bp, 10 predicted proteins | sample SalMarSW160190MG_2_FD_203100 | JGI IMG/M metagenome (GOLD analysis project Ga0315550, IMG submission 203100) | Salt marsh sediment microbial communities from the Plum Island Ecosystem LTER, Massachusetts, United States - Salt Marsh Sediment SW1601-90 ... | reverse complement strand
GCGTGCTCTATGCCGGCCTGATGCTGACCGACGACGGGCCGAAGCTGCTCGAATACAACGTGCGGTTCGGCGATCCCGAGTGCCAGGTTCTGTGCCTGCGCCTGATGTCCGATCTGCTGCCGGCGCTGATCGCCACCAGCGACGGCGTGCTGTCGACCATGGATCTGCGCTGGCACGATCGGCCGGCCCTGACCGTGGTCATGGCCACCAAGGGCTATCCCGGCCCGTATCGCAAGGGATCGAAGATCGGCGGCCTGGACGCCGCCGCCGAGAGTCCGGACGTGGTGATCTTCCACGCCGGGACCGCGGCCGGGCCGGACGGGGCGATCCTCGCCAACGGCGGCCGGGTGCTGAATATCACCGCCACCGGGGCGACCATCGCCGAGGCGCGCGCCCGCGCTTATGCCGCGGTCGACCGGATCGACTGGCCGGAGGGCTTTTGCCGCCGGGATATTGGCGCCCGGGTCACCAACGGCGCCGGCTGAGCCAGCCCCCTCCCGCCCCTGCAGCGGTGTTTCGAGGCGCCTGAATTTCGGGTAAACTGCCTGGGTACGCCGGCCCGGGCACCAGATCCGCAGTGGCGGCCGAATGGGGAGGATGATGCGTCACCAAGGGACCAGGACAAAGGTCCTCGATCGGCTGTTGGCGTCCTTGGCCGAGGCCGAACAGGGGAGCAGGGAGCTCGACATCATCATATCCTTCGTCCTGGGGTCGACCTCGGGCGAGGCGGGCAAGATGGTTGAGCTGCTGGTGGACGAGGGTTATCCCTGGGACATTGTCTCCGAGCTTTTGGATCACGACCTGCCGGCCTATACGACCTCGCTGGATGCCGCCCTGCCCGGCGAAAACATCGTGCTCTCGGTCTATTCGACCCGCAGGGGCCTGTGGGGCGCGGCGCATCGCACCGCCGAACGGCAGCATGTCATGCGCTGGGCGGCCACCGAGTGCCTGGCCCGGCGCCTCGCGGCCCTGGCCGCCCTGATCCCGGACAGCGCGGTCCACGACACCGGCCCGGCGGCGGCATATGAATCCGAACCGGTCGACTTGGTTGAGACCGGCGAGGCCGATACGGTGGCCGATGCGGTGGACATGCCAGCAGATGCCGACGCGCCCGCACACGAAGATGACGAAGAGACCGAGTGGAAGATATTGTTTTGATCGCGGCGCATCCGAGTCACCTTCGCCGCCGGCATCGGCCGGCGGACATCAAGTAAGCCAGGATAGATGGACGGATCGATCCTCAAGGCCATGCCCGGCCGTAAGCCCCCCTATGTGATCGTGGTCGGCAACGAGAAGGGCGGCACCGGCAAGTCAACCACGGCCATGCACCTGATCGTCGCCCTGCTGAAACTTGGCTATACGGTCGGCAGCCTCGATCTCGACGCCCGGCAGGGCACGCTGACGCGATATCTCGCCAACCGGGCGGCGTATGCCGAGGACAACGGCCTGCCCCTGGCCATGCCCGAACACCGGAGCATCGAGCGATCGGGCGCCGAAACCCGCGCCGCCGCCGAGGCGGAAGACACGCGGCACCTGCGCCAGGCGTGCAGCGAGTTGGCGCACTGCGATTTCCTGGTCATCGATACGCCGGGCAGCGATGTCTTTCTCTCCCGCCTGGCCCATGAGAACGCGGATACGCTGATCACCCCGCTCAATGACAGCTTCCTCGATATCGACGTGCTGGCGCAGATCGACCGCCGCCGCCGCGCCGTGCTGGGCCCCAGCCGCTATAGCCAGATGGTTTGGGAGCAGAGCAACCGGCGCGCCGTCTCCGGCCGGGCGCCCATCGACTGGGTGGTGATGCGCAACCGCCTGACCCACATCGAAGCGCGCAACAAGCGCGAGATCGGCACCCTGCTCACCCAGCTTGCCATCCGCATCGGTTTTCGCCTGGCGCCCGGTTTCGGCGAGCGGGTGGTGTTTCGCGAGCTGTTCCTGAACGGGCTGACGCTGCTCGATCTGCCGGAGATGACGGAAGAGGACGGCAACGTCCCGGCGGCCAGCCATATCGCCGCCGGTCAGGAAATCCGTATGCTGCTCGAATCCATCGGCCTGGCGGCTCGCCAGTCGACGTGATCCCCGCGGGGAGCCTAGTTTCCCGTGGAAACGCGCACCACCAGACATTCCTGGTTCTTCGACACCAGGCGGGCGCACAGGCTCGCAGCTTCCCGCTGGTTGCTGAAGGCGCCGGTGCGAATGCGAAAGACGGTGCCATATTCGGCCAGCTTCACCTCGTCGAGAGCCGGCACCATGTCGGCCAGGATGTCGGGGAACCGCTGTTGCAGCTTGCGCCATTCCTGATGCGCCCCGTCGCGTGTCTTGACCGATGCCAATTGCACTACGAAGTCCGCTGTCGCTGTCGCCGCCGAGGCGACGTCTAGGGGTGAGCCGGGAGCGGCTCCCATCTCATCCGCCGCCGGCCGGCGCACCGGGATGGGCACCGAGACACCCGCCAGCGCGCTGTCGTTAGTCGCCGAATCACCGGCTGCGGGCGCGACGGCCGGGGCCGAACTTGTCTCGTCAGCGGGCGCGGCGCCGGTCGATGCCGCAGGTTCCGGGGCCTTCGGCGCACTCGGTACACTTGGGACACTTGGGCCTTCCACGGCAGAGTCCGGTGCGGTCGCGGCGGGCTCGATGGCCGGTGCCGGCGGCAGCGATGGCTTGCTCGGCGCCGGCATGCTCACCGATTCCTGCACGGTCTTGACCACCAGGCCGAACTCATGATCGCCGATCGGCAGGGCAGTTTCGGGCACGAACACCCATTCGCCGAAGGCATCCGCCCGCGTGGTGCCGATCGGTTCGCCCTTGTCCAGGACGATCAGTTCGCTGTTGGGGGCCGCCCGACCGGCGATCACCGCTTCGCCGTTGGCCTCCAGCCGCACCACATCGACGGTCGGCTTGATGACGATGGGCTCGACGGCGGCCGGCGCGGCGGCGGTCGGCAGCTTGGGCGCCAAAGGCGCGGATGTCGACATGTTGGGCGCGGGCAGCTTGGACGTGGGCAGAGCTGGCGCGACGGCCGGCGCCTCGGGCGACTCGGGCACGGCAACCGCCCCGGTTTTGGGAAGTTTAGGCGCCTCCACCGCCGCCACTGGCGGCGGCGGTTCGACCGCAACCGGTGCGGCGGTTTCGCCCGCTGCCTCGCCGCTCGCGATGGGCGCCGCGACCTGGGAGGCGTTTGGCACATCCCGGGAGGCCAAATCGAGAGTCGGGTTCATCACGGCCCAGCCGACGATGAGGGCCGCGAACGCCGCCGCCAGGGCGCCCAGGGGCAACAGCATGCCGGCACGGGACGCGCGCTTGGGCGCGGTCGTATCCGCCGCTCCAACCCGCCAGTCCGGGTTGGGCGTTGGCGCCGGGGCGGAGTGTGAGGGTGAGGCCTGGGCGGCCGCCGTTCTCGACACCTCCTCGTGAGACTCGATCTTGACGTCCAGCTTGGAGTCCGACCCGGAGTCCACCCGGAAATCGGGTGCCGGTGTGGCCCTTAATTTCGGCGGCTCGGTTGGCATCAGCGCCTTGAGCGCCGGTTTCCCATGCAGCGCCAACTCGGCCTGCGGCGAGACGCCAAGCCGCCATGTTTCGGCGCGATCATCTGCGGCAAGATCACCGATCACCATGTCGGGCTCATCCTCGACCAAGTCCGGTGACAGGTCGGGCCGATATTTTTTCCGCAACAGATCGAACGGCAAAAGGCTGGCCGCCGGGATTGTCTCGGATACCCGATCTCCAGCCTCGCTCGCCTTCGGGTCCGCGGCGGTTTCCGGATTTGCCGTCTCGAGCGCGATCTCGCGGCTATCTTCGACCGCGCGCAACGAGGACTCCGCCAGGCCTCCTTTCAGGGTGCGCAGATTGGCCGGCGACGCGGCCCCCTTGCGCGCCAGGAGCGGCTTGGACGACGGCACTTCCCGCAAACTCATCGAATGTTCTGCCTTCCGCCACCGGCCACGGCAAAGAATTTGTCCGCCGCCGAAGACGTCGGCGGGATGGGCAGGACGGAGAACTGCAAGTTGCCCTCCAGCCGGCCGGCCAGATACTTCCACAACTTGCCGATCTCAGCCGCCGAGCGGGTGTCGCCCGGCAGCTCCATCACCGTCCGGCCATCGATCATGCTGGAGGCGAAATCGACCCGCTGATGAATGATTACCGGGGCCAGCAGGCCGTGCTTGGAGAGGATGGCCACCGCCTCGGCGGTGATGCGGGCCCGCGGCGTTGCAGCATTGAGGGCAAAGATCAAGGGCTTGCCCAAATGCTCGACCAGTTCGACCGTGGCGCCGATGGAGCGCAGATCGTGCGGGCTGGGCCGCGACGGAATGACCACCAGATCGGCGAGCTTGATCACCTCGCCGATGGCCGAGGTCAGCGCCGGCGGCGTATCGATAATGAGGATTTTGATGCCCGCGTCTCGCAATCGGTCCATGTCACCCGCCAGATCGGCCAGGGTCGTCTGCACGAACACCGGAGTCGGCGCGGCGCGCCTGTTCCACCAATCGGCCAGGCTGCCTTGCGGGTCCACATCGACCAATGCCACCGGCCCGTCGCCCGCCCGTTCTGCCTGAACGGCCAGGTGCCCGGCCAAAGTTGTCTTCCCTGAGCCGCCCTTGCGGGAGGCAATCGCGATTACTTTCATATGTTCGCTTCCGAGCCCCCGGGTTCTACTCGGGTTGTTGCAACGCGCTCGGGCCGAATGCGGTCCAGTTCTCCCAGAACCTGCAGCGGACCCACTACATAACTACGCTATCGTTGGGCAATCTACTATATCTAGTCGCCGGGCGGAACCCTGCCCGTGCCGCGTAAGCAAAAAAACTTTTCCCGCCCCTTCCAACTCGCGTGCGTCGGCGCAATTTACGGTGCCAAATCCGAGACTTAGTCGCACGGCTTCTCGTCGGCGCGCAAGCACCGGTCCTGGCAGCCGGTCACACCCATCGGTTGCTCCCAGAGCCATGCGCACGCCAAATACACGCGCATTCATGTTGCAATGCAAGGTGGAGAGCCGCGCGACTCCGGCGCACGGCTTGTTCAGCCGGTCCGCCGCGCCGCGAAAAAATCGCGCAGAAGGGTGGTACATTGCGTTTCCTCGATGCCGCCGACCACCTCGGGCCGGTGGTGGCAGGTGGCGTGCGTAAAAATTTTTGGCCCATGCTCGACGCCGCCGCCCTTCGGATCATAGGCGCCGAAATAGAGCCGCCGCACCCGGGCGAACGAAATGGCGGTGGCGCACATGGGGCACGGCTCCAGGGTCACATAGAGATCGGCCCCCTCGAGCCGTTTCAAGCCAAGTCGCCGGGCGGTGGCACTGATCAGCAGTAGTTCGGCATGGGCCGTGGGATCGTGCAACGCCTCGACCCGGTTATGCGCCCGTCCCAGAATCTCGCCGCTGGAGCCGTCCACCAGCACGGCGCCGACGGGCACCTCGCCCAGTTCGGCGGCAGTCTTGGCCTCGCTCAGGGCGAGCGTCATGGGTGAGGGGCGGCGCGCTGCCATGGCCGGCACCATGGCCGCCGCGCGCCCACCGGGTCAAGCGGCCGCTGCTTGTTCTAGATCATGGCGGGCGGCGTGGAGTCCGCCCAAACCAAACAAAACGCGAACGGATAACGGACGGATAAAGTTTGATGATGGACATGGATCCAAACAAGGTCTGCTTCGTGATCGTCAAGGCGCGCGAATTCGACGTCAAGGAAGGGGTGGTCGAACCGGACCCCGGCTCCAATCCCGCGGACGATGCCGCGCGGAGCGTTCTGTCGGACTACCCGGACGATCCGGTCTATGAGGAGTTGACCAGCTTCATCGACGATCTGAACGTGGACGAACAGGCGCAACTGGTCGCGCTCGCCTGGCTTGGCCGGGAAGACTATAGCATCGACGAGTGGGATGCGGCCGTGGCCGCGGCGATAGAGCGGCAGACCGGCTCGACATCGAAGTACTTGCTTGGCATCCCGATTCTCGCCGACCTGCTGGAGGAAGGCCTCTCCCAACACGGTCATTCCTGCGAGGACTTCGAGCGCGGCCACCTATAGACGGGGCACCTGTAGGTGGGGGGCACGACCGTTGCCAGGGGGCGGCGCGGTCCCTATATCTGCGCCCCCATGACCACGCCTGAAAAACCCGACCCAGAAAAGCCCGAGCGCATTACCCCCGAGCGCATCGCCAAGGTCATGGCCCGCGCCGGCGTCTGCTCGCGGCGCGAGGCGGAGCGGTGGATCATCGACGGCCGGGTCAGCATCGACGGCGTCCGGCTGACCAGCCCGGCCGTCAACGTGCCGCCGGGGGCCGCCGTCACCGTCGACGGCAAGCCCTTGCCGGTGGCCGAGCCGGCCCGCCTGTGGCGTTATCACAAGCCCAGGGGGGTGATCACCAGCGCCCATGACCCGCAGGGTCGGCCGACGGTCTTCGACCGGCTGCCTACGTCTCTGCCGCGGGTGCTGAACGTCGGCCGCCTGGATTTCAATTCGGAAGGGCTGTTGCTGCTGACCAATGACGGCGCGGTGAAGCGGCGGCTCGAGCTGCCGTCCACCGGCTGGACCCGGCGCTACCGGGCCCGGGTGCACGGCCGGGTCGATACGGACCGGCTGAAAGACCTGGCCCGCGGCATTCGCGTGGATGGCATCGACTACGGCCCCATGGAAGCGGCGCTGGAGCGCCAATCCGGCGCCAACGCCTGGGTGAACCTGGGTTTGAAGGAAGGCAAGAACCGCGAGGTGCGGCGGGTCCTCGAGCACATCGGCCTGACCGTCAACCGGCTGATCCGCGTCGCCTATGGGCCGTTTCAATTGGGCCTATTGAAGCCCAACGAGGTGCGCGAGGTGCCGGGCAAGGTGCTGCGCGAGCAGCTCGGCGGTGACGGCACCGGTCCGGGGCCGGCGGCCGGTAAAAAAAGAGGCAAGAGCGGTGCGCATCGTCGGCGGCCGGCATAGGGGTCGGCGCATCGAGGCGCCCGAGGGCCTGGCGGTGCGCCCCACCGCCGACCGCACCCGCGAGGCCATGTTCAACATCCTGACCCAAGGCAAGCTGCCGTGGCCGAAGGCGCGAGCTTCGGCCGGCAACCCGCTGGCCGAAGCCCGGGTGCTGGATGCCTTCGCCGGCACCGGGGCGCTGGGCCTGGAGGCGATCTCCCGCGGCGCGGGGCACGTGATCTTCATGGAGAATCAGGCGGTGGCGGTGACCGCCTGCCGCGACAACATCCGGATACTGGACGAGCAGGACCGGTGCGAGATCGTCAACGCCGACGTGCTGCGCCCGCCGCGCGCCGCCGGTCTCTGCGATGTGGTCCTCATGGACCCGCCCTATGGCCTGGGCCTGGCCGGACCGGCGCTCGAGGCGCTGCACGCCGCCGGTTGGATCGCGCCGGGCACCCTCGTGGTCGTGGAGTTGCTGAGCAAAGAGGATTTCGCCGCGCCTGCCGGCTTCGTGCCGGTGGATTCACGCAAATACGGCAAGGCCCGCCTCGAGTTCCTGCGGGCCGAGTGATCGACGCCGAGCTATTCCACGATATTGTGCTTGCCGATCGCGGTCACCGCACTCGCCTGCGGTCCGTTGGCGCTTTCCCCTTCCGCCACCGTCGCCCGCACCTTGATGCCGACCTCGAGGGCGTCGAAACCGCCGTTGGTGACGGCGTTGCGGTGGAAATAGACTTCCTGGCCATCGGCCATCTCGATGAAACCGTATCCCTCGTAAGGAAACAGCCGCACGATCTCGCCGTGCGGTGGTGCCTCGTGCGCCTTCACGGCGCCGCGCACCTTGCGCGAGTGATCCTCGAGCTTGCGCGCCGCCGCGTTGAAGGCGTCGCGGACCGCCACATAGGGGTCTTCGTGGGCGTGGTTCTTGGATCTCTTATTGTTCGCCACCAATTCCTTGCCGGGCACGGATATATTGATGCTGATGGAATACAGCTTGCCTTTTTGCTGGTGCCGGTGCGGCGCCTCGACGACAACGCGGCAGCCGATGATGCGGTCGAAGTAACGCTCCAGCTTCGCCGCCTTCTCGCGGATATTGGCTTCGACGGCGGCCGATGAATCCATGTGGCGAAAGGTTATTTCCAGCGGGATTTGCATCTGATGACCTCTCGTGCAGGTGAGAGCGATCCACCGATCGCGACCGCTCAGCGCCGACCGAACAGCCGCTCTATATCGGCGAGCTTAAGTTCTATGTAGGTTGGCCGGCCGTGATTGCACTGGCCGGAATGGGGGGTTTCTTCCATCTGCCGCAATAGGGCGTTCATTTCGTCCACATTCAGGCGGCGGCCGGCGCGCACCGAGCCGTGGCAGGCCATGGTCGAGCAGACATCGCCCAGTCTTTCGCGCAGCGACAGGGTCTCGCCCCATTCGCTCAGCTCGTCGGCCAGATCGCGCAACAGGGCGCCCGCATCCACCTCGCCGAGTAAGGCCGGGGTTTCCCGCACCGCCAAGGCGCCAGGCCCGAACGGCTCGATGACCAGGCCGAGATCGCGCAGCTCCCCGGCGCGCGCCGCCAAGCGGCTGGCCGCCGCCTCGTCCAACTCCACCACCTCCGGCAGCAGCAGGATCTGGCTGGCCACGCCGCCTTCGGCCAACTGCCGCTTCATGCGCTCGTAGACCAGGCGCTCGTGCGCCGCGTGCTGGTCGACGATGACGATGCCGTCGCCGGTCTGCGCCACCACGTAGGTCGCATGCACCTGGGCGCGAGCGGCGCCTAGCGGATACTCCTCGTAGTCGGCTGCGGACGCCTGATCCGTGGCCACCCCCGGCCGCGCCGACGGCGCCGCGCCCAGCCCCGGCAGCGGCGCATGGTAGACCGCCGCCGCCTCTGCGAAGCCGCGCGGCCTGGACGCATATCCGGTGGAAAAGGATGGCACGCCGCCCGGCCGCGCAGCACCCAGGGCCGCCGTGGCGACGCTGCTGGAGGCGCGGTGGCCAGCGGCGACCAGGGCGTGCTTGCAGGCGCCAACGATCAGGCCGCGCACCAGCCCGGGATCGCGGAACCGCACCTCGGCCTTGGCCGGATGCACATTCACATCGACCGCATCCGCCGGCACGTCGATGAACAGGGCCAGCATGGGGTGCCGGTCATGCGCCAAGACGTCGCGATAGGCACCGCGCACCGCCCCGTGCAGCAATTTGTCGCGCACCGGCCGGCCGTTGACGAACAGATACTGGTGCTGCGCCGTGCCCCGGTTCAGGGTCGGCAAGCCGATATATCCGGTCAGGCGCAACCCCTCCCGCTCGGCGTCGATAGGTAAGGCGTTTTCGGCGAATTCGCGGCCCATGATGGCGCCCAGGCGGCGCAGCCGGGCATCAAACAGGTCGCCCTCGGCGGCGGCCAGGCGCAGCACATCCCGCCCGTCGGCATTCAGGGTGAAGGCCACATGCGGATGCGCCATGGCCAGGCGGTTGAGCGCGTCCTGGGCATGGCCCAATTCGGTGCGCGTGCCCTTGAGGAACTTGAGGCGCGCCGGGGTGGCGAAGAACAGATCCCGCACCTCGACCCGGGTACCCGGCGGATGCGCCGCCGGCTTGACAGCGTCCCGCCGGCCGCCCTCAATCGCCAGGCTCCAGGCCTGTGCCGTGGCGCCGACACCGGCGTCGCGCGGCCGGCTGGTCACGCTCAACCGGGCCACGGCGCCGATGGAGGGTAGCGCCTCGCCGCGAAAGCCCAGGGTGCGGATGCGTACCAGATCGTCATCCGGCAGCTTCGATGTGGCATGGCGCTCCACCGCCAGGGCGATCTCGTCGGCGGTCATGCCGCAGCCGTCGTCGGTGACCGCGATCAAGGCCCGGCCGCCGTCGCCCATCACCACATCTATGTGCCGGGCCTCAGCATCCAGGGCGTTTTCCACCAGCTCCTTGACCGCCGCCGCCGGGCGCTCGATCACCTCGCCGGCGGCGATGCGGTTGACCAGGGTCTCGGGCAGGCGGCGGATGGTCATGACCCGGAGTTCGCCAAATACGCCTGGGTGAGCACCTTGCCCTCCTCCACCGCCGGCTGATCGAAGGCGTTCACGCCTAAAAGGTCGGCGGCAATGATGGTCTCGAGCATGAAATGCATGAACAGGGCGCCCAGGGTTGCCTCATCCACTGTGTCGATCACCAGGCGCCGCACCGGGCGGCCATGGCGCGACAACGTGTCCGCCGTGGCCCGTGCGGCGGCGTCCAGCAGATCGCCGAAGGCATGGCCGGCCAAGCTGTCGATGCCCACGGCCCGGGCCTCGTCGGCGGCCATCACCGGCCCCTGGCCAGCGCTGTCCGGCATGACGATGGTGAAACTCTTATCACGCGGGCCGGCCAGATAGAGCTGTAGCTGGCTGTGATGATCGGCGGTGCCCATTGCCCGGATGGGGGTCATACCGGTGCCGTCCTTACCCAGGCTCTCGGCCCACAACTGCCGGTACCACAAACCGAAATGGGCCAGCCGGTCGTTATAGGTCAGCAGCACGTTCTGGGTGATCCGCCGTTCGTGCAACAGGGCCACCGCGATGGCGGCGCCGGTGGCCGGGGCAGACTCCTCGACCCGGGCCGCATCCAGGGTGGCCCGCAGGGTATCAAAGGCACCGCGGCGCACGGCGGCGACGTCGAGGCCGGCGATCATGGCCGGCAGCATGCCAACCAGGGAGAGCACGGAAAACCGGCCGCCGATGCCCGGATCATGGTCGAGGCACCGCAGGCCATGGCGCTCGGCCAGGATCCTGAGCGGACTCGGTTTCGCCTCGGTGATCACCACCGCATGGGCGGGCAGGTTGTCGCGGCCGACCGCCGCCGCCATCGCCGGCAACAGACTCAGAGCTTGCGCCATGACCTCGCCCGTACCGCCGGACTTCGAGATGGCCAGCACGCCCGTGTGCGCCAGATCGATGGCGCCGAACAGCGCCGCCAAAGTGTGCGGGTCCACGTTGTCGAGAAAATGCAGGCGCGGACCGCCGCCGGCCGGTCCAAACCCCCGATCGCACAAGGCATAGACGGTCTGGCCGCCGAGCGACGATCCGCCGGTGCCCAGCACCACCACGTCGCGCAGGCGGCGGCGCCAATCCTCAGCCATGGCGCGCAACGGCGCCAAGTCATCGACAC
>Ga0315550_1002589_pt1 | contig 11033 bp, 8 predicted proteins | sample SalMarSW160190MG_2_FD_203100 | JGI IMG/M metagenome (GOLD analysis project Ga0315550, IMG submission 203100) | Salt marsh sediment microbial communities from the Plum Island Ecosystem LTER, Massachusetts, United States - Salt Marsh Sediment SW1601-90 ... | reverse complement strand
ATTCCATTATTCCCTCCGGGCCGGAGGCCAATTGTGCCTGCCCGCCATCGCTCTCGCTCAGGCGAGGCGGGCGGGAGCGAAGCGAACTAAGTTCTTCATAAATCTAAATTGATACGGAAATTCATTATGTTAGAGCGGCGGAGCCGCGTTCTGTAAAATTGCGGGGCAATTTTATTACCTGCTCTTCACAAACCGAGATGCAATGCTGGATATATCAAAGAGAGAGGCATCTATGGAAGGGTTTATCATGATATCCTTAATGCTATATTCTTCCTGAATGTAGTCCTCGATGTTTGCTCCGGTGTATGAGTAGATCATGGAGCGAGGATACCATAATTGCCGCCTCAGCTCCATGAAATCTGAGACAAAAAAAGTAACGTTTCTGTACTGGAGCAGGAGCGGTATGAATAAATCCTTATCGACAAGGAGCCGCGGGCTTCCCTCCTCCTTGTTGCCGATCAGGTATGCGATCCTACCCTCAAACCTCGCAAAGGAAACCATATCAAGGTTGACACCCAACTGCTCCAGGTCCTTTAGTACTCGCCGTGGGTCTTGGGCTAGCATAAGAAAATGAAAATGGAAAGCCCTCTTCTCCTTTCCATAGGCAACCTCACCATCGATGATCCTGATTGTTCTGACTCCATTATGGACGATAATGCGCTTGCCCGGTTGCCCTGCAACCTCTGATCTGTAGCGGTCAGGAGACATCAAAGAAATTGACTCTCCGAATACCATCTCCTTTGCACTATCAAGATCTAACACTTTGGTGAGTTGGGTTATTTGTAGTGTTTTGACGGAAGCGTATTTCTTGACCATAAACTCTATGATCTGAGTTGAAGGAAGAATATAGGAGTGTCCGATTGATGGCGCAATAATCGATAAAAATATAATCGCCCTTCTCAGGAGTTTTGATCTTCTTGCCATAATCTCTCCATCTGTGCAACGAGCGCAGTGAACCTCTCGTTATCTTCTTTGCTTATCCTGAGGACAGGCGGGGACTTGATCTTTAATGGGTTTATATAGGTTCCATTTTTCCTTAAACTAAAGTCTAGATGAGGACCGGTTGAAAGCCCGGATGAGCCCACAAACCCTATGACATCCCCTTGCTTGACCTTTGAGCCCTTTTTGAGGCCCTTTGCAAACCCGTTCAGATGCCCATATGCACTTTCATAGATGTGATTGTGCCGTATTTTAATATACCTCCCGTATCCCCCCTTCCACCCGATAAACGTGATTCTGCCATCTCCAATGGATTCCACCGGCGTGCCGATCGGAGCAGCGTAATCGACGCCATAGTGAGGCCTGTATATCTTCAATATCGGATGAAATCGCCTCTTAGAGAAATATGAACTGATTCTCCTGTAGCGGAGGGGAGACTTCAGGAAGGCCTTCATCAGGCTTATACCATTCTCATCATAAAAGGATGAACTACCATTGCTGTCGGTAAAATAGAATGCGGAAAAGAGCCTTTGTTGATTCGTGAACCTTGCCACCACTACCTTCCCATGACCTATACATGCCCCTTTTCTATAGTGCTTTTCGAATATTATTTGAAAGGTATCCCCTGGTCTAATATCAACGAGAAAATCTATATCCCATGCGAAGACATCGGCAATATCCATGATTATATCCGTGGGCATGCCGCCTTCGAAAGCGGATTCATAAAATGAATGTTTGATCTCTCCGCTTAGGACGGTCGGGATTGATACCTTAGAGGGGGCTACCATGCTGGCGATGAACTCAGGGCCGTTTCTGGTCACATGCAGTATCCTATCTGGGGAGAGTTCAAAGGAGAGTTTATCCACCCTTCCCTCTTCTCTGTTGAGCCAGGCATTGATTCTTTGGCCCTCTTTGATCTTTGTCAAGTCATAGAATGGCTTGATTGCCTGATCTACTCGAATGATATCCTGCGGCGATATTGAGTAATGGGACAAGAGTTCATAGAAGGTCTTGCCTTCCGTGACAGAAAGCTGTAGCTTTTTATGATTGGAAATCCAAACCTTCCTTTCTTCGAATAAATCACGACAGCTCGACAACTGAGAGGTGAGGCTTATATCGAAGGCTACTACTTCGTTACGTGATTGAAAGAGAACAAAGATGGTCATCCCAAGTAATCCTGCGGTAAAAAGGATAAGAACTATCCTCTCCCATCTAACTCTGCGTATCGATCTGTTGATCTTCCGGTTCACAATCCTATATCGTCGCGCTTCAGTATTTCTTTATAGAGTGAGGTTATTATGTGCCTCGATAGAGCGATTCTTTCTTCAAATACCTATGCTCCCCGTCATTGCAAGCACCAAACAGGTGCGAAGCAATCTACCTAGACACTGAGATTGCTTCAGCTTCGCCTCGCAATGACAAAAGATCACTCAAGTCAGGATGCAGAATAAACTTCATATATTTTAATAAAAATAATTGACATATTAATTTCTTTATATTATTAAATAATATAAATTATAGTTAAGATATATCTAATTGTAAACAAGTTATAAAATTGCGAAGCGATTTTATAGGATATCCCGCAAGCGGGACTTCAGACCGGCCTGCCTTGCATGGCGTGCAGGAGGAAATTCCATACAATCAAATTTTATGCAAGAGGTGATATAAAATGGCTGATTATCTATTCTGCACGAGAAAGAAGAACACTCCTAGAATCGATGTACGAATATGCCAGAACAGATGCCCCTACAAGGAGGAATGCAAAGAATACCTCGCGTATCAACGCCGCAGTGAGGAGCAATCTTCAATCATGGACTCGAGATTGATCCTTCCGCCACTTTTACAACCTATGGCAACGGAAAACTGAAAAAACACCCATTTCCGCCACAAGAGAGGGTATGGACGATTTTCTTGAAGCATCTCTATCTTTCCTTCCCAGCAATCGGGCCTCTTCTCTTGAAGGACAAGATTGTCTCTCTCGATGACTCTCTCGAGCTCCCCATCCCTCATTGCCCTGATTTCGGGAACCTTGTCTGGCTCCTTTACCCTGTCATCCTCCTTCCTTTTTTTTATTGACAAAGATTTACAACTTTGGTTAAGTCAGTGATACTTTTTCATGGACCAAAAACAAACTGCTAAGGAGATAGTGGTGATTAAGATTAATGTTAAGAAGGCATTTCTTATACTGTTGGGAACCTTTGTTGTAGTGTGGGTCCTTGCTTTTATGCCTGCTCTGGCACAAGAACCCAAGGATATTCTATCCATTGAGGCATACGACATGCTTAATGCCGTTCCCAATACATACCTGATTGATGTTAGAACACGGCCAGAGTACCAATTCATTGGGCACCCTCCATCAGCATATTTGTTTCCATACTATTTCTGGAACGGCAGCCTTGTAAAGAAAGATGAAACCTGGGAATATCAATTCGATATAAAAAATAAAGACTTTGTGGGGGATATAAGCAAGCAATTTCAGAAAACCAACAATCTCCTTATACTATGCAGGGATGGCACGAGAAGCATCCTCGCGGCAAGAGATCTCATAAAGAGTGGATTCAAGAGTGTCTACAACGTGAAGGATGGATTTGAAGGACCGCCTTTTCCCTATTTCGAGGATGAGAACAGGCATAAGTTCTATAGACAATTGGCCAACCGAAACAAGATCTCCCCCTATAATCAACGACGCTTTTATGGGTGGCAATGGTGGAACCTCCCCTGGACTTACGAGATAAACACCAAATTTATTTACCCCCCTGATTTAAGTCAGAAAAAAGAAGAGAAAAAGTAACCCTACACAAGGGACCTGATAAAGGCCAGCGCAAGGATCGTCTTACTATCGAATATCTTGTGGTCCCTAATCATACCCATGACCTCTTCAAGGGTTAGTATATTCACGGATGATATCTCATCTTCATCTATCCTTGTCTCAAGTTTCTTTAAATCCTTACCCATATAGAGGTGGATGAGCTCATTGGAATACCCAATAGCCGGTGCATAGGTATAAAGCCATTTGATGTTCCCGGCCTCATAACCAGTCTCTTCCACGAGTTCCCTCAGGATACATTGCTCTGGGCTCTCAGCGCCATCAATCTTTCCCGCGGGGATCTCGAGCGTCTCCCTGCCCAAGGCATACCTGTACTGCCTCACCATGATTATCTCGTTATCTGAAACAAAGGGAACCATGGCAGCGGCTTGTGGATGCTCGACATAGATCCTCTTTCGTATCTGTCCGCTCCTGAGGGCCACCTCATCCAGGTAAACCGTGAAGTTCTTGGTACCCAAGCTTGCAAGGCTTTGCATTTTTTGCTCCATTTTCTCGTTCCTTGTTGCTCGTTGCTGGATGCTGGTTATAAAGAAAGGTCGTAAATCTTCAGGTTGATAGGCTGAAAACCGAAGCATAAAAGGCCCTGACAGCCGATCGATTGCACTCACGGCCCTGAGCTTGTCGAAAATCCTTCGACCTTCAATCTATCTACCTCCTAAGAAACTCGAGCAAGTTTCTTTCATGTATAACCCTGAAGCGAAGCGTCGGGGTCATTTGCTGAGTATGTACAAAAGCTCAACGAGCAACCAGCAACGAATTAACATCAAAGACCATCTTCTTGAACGATTCGTTCCACGTTGGGATCGTGGTGATCAACCATTTCATCGACATCCCTTGTCATGAAATTTAAGGTTTGCTCCATGTCTTTCACATAAGCATCGAACTCCTCACCCTGAGCGGTCTTGGGAATGAGGTATGGTTTCGATGCGGAGATCACGATCCTCGAGAACGGCTTTGGGATTATCGTTCTATCCCATGCCCTCGCAAACATCCATACGCGGGTTGCCGACCAGACGAGGGGCATCAGATGAACACCCGATTTCTGGGCGATCCTGACAAGCCCAGGCTTGGCCCTTAGTGCCGGCCCCTGCGGACCATCTGCAACAGTGGCTACCACACGCCCCCCGGATGTTAGAAAGTCTATCAGCCTTTTAGAGCCCTCCTTTCCCCCTCTGGTTGATGAGCCACGGGCAGCAATGACACCGACCTTCTGTGCGAAATCGGCAAGAAGATCCCCGTCCCTGCTCGAAGAGAAGAGAACGATGGGATGAAGAGGGCCGTATTTAAGGAGGAAATAGATAGCACCTCTATGCCAGGTCGTGATAACGACCTTTTTATCCCCCACGAGATACTCATCTATACACTTCTTGTTTATATACTGTACCTTACAAGTAGCCAGTATTGCCCTCAGCACAATTACTGCCGCATAAGAGAGGAGAGCCCTCAGACGCCTGTTGGAGATCTTGATTTTCATATCTAGTAGCTAGTTACTGGTTACTGGTTTCTCGTTTTCTTGTCTTCAATTATGAGCAACTAGCGACGAGCAACATGTAACGAATTATCTACGCCTCACGTATCACTTTGGCCCTCACAAGGGATTCTATCTCCTCGAGCAGACTCTCATCGGGCATGACGCTGTACCGGTTGTGTATTGCTACCATTGCCTTTTTACCTCCATCAAGGTCAACCCGAAACTTGAGCTGGCATTCACCAGGATGCCTAAAGATAAGATCCCGTAACTGAATAAGACTTGCACGTGAGAGCCCCTGCCGGTTGATGTGTATGACTATCGACCTTACCGATCTCTGCTTCACCGTTTCTAATGAAACGATATCCTGAGCCCTCACCTTTACGACATTTTCGCCTGCTTCCACCTCACCGGTTATAAGAACCGGTTTATCTTCGTTTAACACCGGTGTATATCGCGCAAACACGTCTGGAAACGCCACCACCTCGATAAACCCGTCTTTATCCTCCGCATTGATGAGGGCCATCTTCTCCCCTCTCCTTGTTCTCTTTATTCTAATGCTATTGATGAGGCAAGCGAGCTTAACGACTGATTTGTCTTGAATGTTCAAGAGATCCTGTGTGGCACTAGTTGCGAATTGATGTATCTCCTCTGTGAATCTGTCCAAAGGATGCCCGGTGATGTAAAACCCGAGGGATTCTTTCTCCCTCCGCAGCTTTTCATCGTCATCCCATTCGTCCGGCCCCTCCGACTCCCCTGTGTTTGCTTCCTGTTCTCCCGATGAAAAAAGGTTGAACATATTGAGTTGGTTTGGATCTTCACTGATCCCCCCTGCGACAAGGATATCGTTCAGCGAAGCGAATAGCCGCGATCGATATTCGTCGGTAAAATCAAAGGCCCCGCACTGAATGAGGCCTTCCAAAACCCTCTTGTTTACCTTTGATTTATCTACTCTTCTACAGAATTCGGTCAGTGAGGCAAAGGGGCCTCCCCTTTCTCTCTCTTGGACTATAGCTTCTACAGCCTTAATGCCCACGTTTTTTACCGCAGCCAGACCAAAACGGATACTGTCCCCGACAACAGCAAAATCCACCTTGCTCTCGTTGATATCCGGCGGAAGAATGGCAATGCTCATATCCCTGCACTCCGCAATGTTCTTGATAGTCTTGTCCTGACTGCCCATATCCTCGGTCAGCAAGGCTGCCATGAACTGCACGGGATTGTGGGCCTTGAGAAAAGCGGTCTGATAGGCTATCATGGCGTAAGCCACGGAATGGGATTTGTTAAACCCATAACCTCCGAATTTCTCTATCAGTTCATAGACGCTACGCGCCTTGGCGGGATCTATTTCATTCTTGTTCGTGCCCTCGAAAAATCGTTCCCTCAGTCGTTCCATCTCTTCAGGCTGCTTTTTGCTGATAGCCTTCCGCAATATGTCCGCCTCTGCAAGTGTATAGTTGGCGAGGAGCTGGGCGATGCGCATAACCTGCTCCTGATACACTATTACGCCATATGTCTCAGTCAGAATCTCCTCCAGTTGGGGGATAGGGAATATTATCTTGATCTCACCATGCTTTCTCCTGATAAAATCATCGACCATCTTGCTGCCCAGAGGACCTGGACGATAAAGGGCAACCGATGCAACGAGATCCTCAAACACACCCGGCTTCAGATTCCTCAAGAGTTCCTTCATGCCGGTGCTTTCCAGTTGGAACACCCCTGTGGTTTTTCCCTCACTGATAAGCTTGAAGGTTTCCTTGTCATCCGTGGGAATCTCATCCAGGTTCACAACCTCGCCAGTCGTCTCCTTTATGAGGTCCACGGTATGCTGGATAACGGTCAAGGTCTTGAGCCCTAGGAAATCGAACTTGATAAGCCCGAGCTGTGCTACCTGATCCATGGTGTACTGGGTCATAACTTCTCCGTTAGGACCCTTAAACAATGGCAGATACTCAACCAAAGGCCTGTCTGATATGACAATACCCGAGGCATGGGTAGAGGCATGCCTGGACAGGCCCTCCAGGGACCTGCTTATCCGTAAGAGCCTCCTCTCATCATCCGTTCCCTCCTCAAGGGCCTTGAGCTGGGGCTCGGACTCAATGGCCTCGTCCAAGGCAATATTAATCCCCTCTGGAATGAGTTTCGCAATTCTATCTGCCTCTGCATAGGACATGTTAAGGGAGCGTCCCACATCTCTGATAACGGCCCGGGCCTTCATGGTGCCAAAGGTTATTATCTGCGAAACATTCTCCCTTCCGTATTTTTCGCTCACATACTCGATAACCTTGTCCCTGTTCTTGATGCAGAAGTCTATATCAATGTCGGGCATGCTGATCCTGCCCGGGTTGAGGAACCGCTCAAAGAGGAGCCCATATCTGATTGGATCGATATCGGTAATCTTGAGCGCATAGGCGGTCAAAGAGCCGGCAGCGGATCCCCTACCTGGACCGACGGGAATGCCTGATTTCCTCGCATAATCGATAAAATCCGCGACGATCAGGAAATAGCCGGCAAACCCCATCTCCTTTATGATTTTCAATTCATACGCCAATCGCTCTTCGTATTGCCCTTTCAACTCGCCTGTCATGGGCCCCTCAAGGAACTCCTTCCGGGCCAATCTCTTATCCAGGCCTTGCCTGACCTCTTGCTCCAACGTTTCTTCAAGGCTTAGATCGCCCGAGACCTTGAACACGGGGTACTTATACTGACCGAACTGCATCTCATAGTGACATCTCTTGGCGATTTCGATTGTATTATCAAGGGCTTCCGGGAATTCCCCCAGATCGCTTGCCATTTCTCCGGGGGATTTGAAATAAAACTCTTCGTTTGAGAATCGTAACCTGTTGGGATCATCCACGTTCTTGCCCGTCTGGATACATAAGAGGATATCGTGGGCTTCTGCATCCTCTCTGTTGAGGTAGTGGCAATCGTTGGTAGCCGCCATGGGGAGAGAAAGTTCCCGGGCAAGTTCTTTTAGGGCCTTGTTCACCGCAAGCTGATCGGGAATCTTATTGGCCATCACCTCCAAGTAGAACCGATCCCTGTCGAATATAGATGCAAGCTCACGGGCGTATCTCTTGGCTTCTTTTTCTCGTCCAATCATCAGATGATAGGGTACGTGGCCCTTAAGACAAGCGGAGAGGGCTATCAAACCGTCATTGTATTGCCTCAGGAGCTCCATATCGATCCTAGGGTGATAGTAGAAACCCTCAAGGTTGGCTAATGTCACGAGCCTGCTCAGATTCCGGTAGCCCGTTTCATCCATGACGAGGAGCACGAGGTGGTAGGCATTCGGCTGGCCATCCGCTGCGGGCGCCTTATCCTTCCTGCTGCCTGGCGCCACATACGCCTCGCATCCGATAATGGGTTTGATCCCCGCCTTTATAGCCTGCGAATAAAACTCCACAGCGCCGAACATATTCCCGTGGTCAGTGATCGCAACTGATTCCATGCCAAACTCGGATGCCTTTTTTAGCATCCTATCCACCCTGATTGCCCCATCGAGCAGGCTGAATTCCGTATGAACATGGAGGTGAACGAATGGAGGGCTATCTCCTTTTACCGACTGCTGTGTAGACATATATGTTTGACGATCGTTCATAAATTGGATAGATTACGATGTATGCATGAACACTTCATATTCAGTGCGAGATCGGTAAAGATGAGAAGGGCGAAACGTGCCGACCGACATCAAGATCTCAAGTATCATATCATAAGGAAAACACAAGAGAGCTTCAAGCTTTTTTCGGTACAATAGTTTTGATGGTTTCGCAAAAAGTCGAAAAAATCCCCATCCCACAAGGGGAGGGGGTGAAAGGACTTTTTACGAGTTTATTGGTTTTTCATGGCAAATATCCTCACGGTGGCAACAAGAAAGGACAAGGTGAAAGGGGCTTCTGTTCTGATTATATCCTATAACTCTGTGCTCAGAGGCATATTGACCAGGATGCTGAGTGCCAAGGGTTATAAAATAGTGAACCGTTCCGTCGGCTATCATGGAATACGCACCTTTAAAAAGGGGAACGCTAAGTTCGATATTGTGGTGATTGATAGCGAGCTTCCCGATATGAGCGGCCTGGGTGTGGCAAAGAAAATCAAGGAGATCAACTGCATCACGCCCACCGTGCTTTTGAGAGCAAGGAAAAAGGGGGTTGAAGAAGAGGAGTTGAGGAATCCGGGCGTGGATCTTACTATACACAGACCCCTTTTCATGGATACAATCTATGAAATAATAGAGGATACCGTAAGTTCTTCTGAGAAACTCAATGCAAAATAACCAGGGAATGTCCCTTTTTATATGCCCTTTTGCAGAGAAGCGATGCATCTGAGGAACAGTGAGATGCCCCTGCTCAACTCAGTGTTGCTTCCAAGGATACCCCCCAAGCGAAGCGCTGGGCTCATATGCGAAGCAGGAAAAGGTAATGGATCTTAGGACAGCACCATTGGCGACGAGGATGAGGCCGGAGAGCTTTGAAGAGGTCGTGGGACAGGATCATATCCTCAGTCCATCAAGCGCACTGAGGCGGTCGCTCGAGACGGGCAGCCTTTTTTCCGTCCTATTCTGGGGTCCTCCGGGGTCAGGCAAAACGACCATAGCACGGCTGATCTCCCAATACAGCGAGTGCCATTTTGAATCCTTCTCGGCAGTAGTGTCCGGGGTCAAGGAATTACGGGATATCATTGATGCAGCGAAGAGGTATTACAGCTTCGATCACAAACCGACGATCCTCTTTGTCGATGAGATCCACCGTTTCAATAAGGCCCAGCAGGATGCCTTTCTCCCCCATGTCGAGAGCGGCCTGATAATCCTCATTGGGGCCACCACACAGAATCCCTCATTCGAGATCATCCCGCCACTGCTCTCAAGAACGAGGCTTATGATACTCGAACCACTAGAGTCCAAAGATATGGCGATAATCCTCAACAGGGCTGTTCAGGACAGCAGGAGAGGGCTCGGAGGCCTGAATGTCGAGCTCGAGCAGGATGCCCTGCGTTACATCATAGAGATTTCCCACGGAGATGCCCGCACCGCCCTCAATAACCTTGAATCTGCTGCGTATTTTGTCCGGCCGGACAGGAATAATAAAAGGATTGTAACCCTCGATGCGGTTTCAAAGGCCTTGCACCGGAAAGCGCTGCCCTATGACAAGGACGGGGAGGAGCACTACAACCTGATATCGGCCCTTCACAAAAGCATGCGGGGCGGCGACCCGCACGCATCCCTTTATTGGCTTTACAGGATGCTGGAAGCAGGCGAGGATCCTCTTTTCATAGGCAGGAGGCTCATCCGGTTTGCCTCCGAGGATATTGGCCTGGCCGACCCTCATGCGCTTGGGGTCGCGCTAACCTCCTATCAGTCATGGGAAAAGGTCGGCCCGCCCGAGGCAAAGCTGGCGCTCGCCCAGGCGGTGGTGTATCTGGCCACCGCGCCAAAGAGCAACTCCCTCTATATAGCGGAGAAATCAGTACTCAAAGAGATCAAAGAGACGGGGCCGCAGCCGGTGCCGCTTCATCTCAGAAATGCGCCCACGAGGCTTATGGAAGAGTTGGGTTATGCAAAGGGCTATAAGTATCCCCACGATTACCCCCAAGCCAGAGTGAAGCAGGAATACCTTCCCTCAAAGATAAGGGGAAAAACCTTCTATCACCCTCATGACAGGGGATTTGAGAGGGAGATTATCAGAAGAATGAGGGAGAAAAGGCAGGTTGAAGATCCATGATTAAAAGGTGCAAGGCACATGGCGCACGGCGCAGGGCAAAACATTGGAACCTTGAGCCTTATGCCTTACGCCTTAAGCC
>Ga0315550_1002584_pt1 | contig 11040 bp, 8 predicted proteins | sample SalMarSW160190MG_2_FD_203100 | JGI IMG/M metagenome (GOLD analysis project Ga0315550, IMG submission 203100) | Salt marsh sediment microbial communities from the Plum Island Ecosystem LTER, Massachusetts, United States - Salt Marsh Sediment SW1601-90 ... | reverse complement strand
ATACTCCTGGAAGCTGCGCACGTCGAAGTAGACCGAGCCATTGACCTCATAGGCGTGCCCGCTTTCGAGGAGCTTTTCGACCAGGGCGATCTGCTCGGGGATATGGCCCGTGGCCCGCGGGGATATGTCCGGTCGGATGATGTTCAGGGCGTCCATGTCCTCGAAGTAGCTGCGGGTGTACATCTCGGTGACGGCCATGGGGTGCAGCCGGCGCTTGCGAGCCTCGAGAAGGATCTTGTCCTCACCTTCGTCGGCCATGCCCTCGGTGTCCTCGGTCAAATGCCCCACGTCGGTGATGTTCTGAATGTAGACCACCTGAAAGCCCAGGTGCCTCAGCCAGCGAAGGATGACGTCGAAGCTGACGTAGCTCTTGGCGTGGCCCAGGTGGGCGTGCCCGTAGACCGTGGGCCCACAGGCATACATGCCCACGTGCGGCGGACTGAGGGGGACGAACTCTTGCTTGGTGCGGGTCAGCGTGTTGTAGACGTTCAGGCTCATGGGCTCGGCCACTCCCTTTCGTCAAACGGTGAAACCATCGGGTCGGGGGCGGCCCCGGCCCGTCAACCCTATTCCAAAACGAGCATTTTAGGAGACTTTGCTGAGCCCGACCACCGCCGTGCAGGCGATGGCTTCGCCCCGCCCCACCGCGTCCAGGCCTTCGTTGGTCTTGGCCTTGACCGAGATGGCCTGTCGCTCCAGTCCCAGCAGGTGGGCCAATGACTCGCGGATGGCTGGTTTGTGAGCGGAGAGCTTGGGCCGCTCGGCATGGATGGTCACATCGACGTTGCCCGGTTCCCAGCCCTGCTGCTGCAGCCGGGCCAGCACCTCGCGCAGCAGCGCCCGCGAATCGGCGTCCTCGTAGCGCGGATCGGTATCGGGGAACAATTCGCCGATGTCGGGCAGGCCCGCTGCCCCGAGCAGGGCATCGATGGTGGCATGGATGACCGCGTCCGCGTCACTGTGACCGCCCAGGCCCAGCTCCGATTCGATCCGCACGCCGCCGAGAATCAGCGGGCGGTTCGGATCCGTGGGATGCAAGTCGTAGCCGAGCCCGACCCGTTCGATGCAGGCCATGCCAACCCTCCGCAATCCGCGCCCGGCAGGCCGAGACTCTTCCCGTCGCCCGGCGGCAAGCTTTAGGGTATGGTGTCGGCAGGTGGGGATCAAGGCAACCTCGAAGGTGCTGGTGATGGACTCCCCAATCCGCGTCTTGTTCCTGTGCACGGGCAACTCTTTCCGCTCGCAGATGGCCGAGGCGATTCTGCGCCATCGCGGTGGGGATCACTTCGAAGCGTTCAGCGCTGGCTCGCAACCGACTGGTTACGTTCACCCACTCGTGCGGCCAACGCTGGAGGGCCTGGGTGTGCCCTTGGGCGAGGCCCGCTCCAAGAGCTGGGATGAGTTTGCCGATCAGGGCCTGGACCTGGTCATCACCCTTTGCGACCGGGCTGCCGCGGAGGCCTGTCCGGTCTGGCCCGGCGCGCCGCTACGGGTGCACTGGCCTCTGCCTGATCCCATTAGCATGGTCGCCGAGCAGGATCAGCTTCTTGAGTTCAGCCGACAGACCGCCGACCGGCTCGAAAAAAAGATCGCCAGGCTAATCAAGATGGACTGGCCGGGCCTGAGCGTGCAGCGGCGTTACCGGGGCCTTGAACAGATCGCGCGTTTGTAGCCGGTCCCGGCGGGCTCGCCGTTCCGGTACCGCATACCTGCTCGTCGAGCGTGTCTGCCGATTCTACCTGCCGGCGGGAGTGTGCGGGGCGCGCGGTGGCCTGCGCTGCACCGGAGAGTCGGGGAGCAGGCAGGTGGCTACAACCGCATCGTTTTCTGGTTACCTCTCCAAAAATATGCCCTGGCGCGTGCAAAAATGCGGATTATGGCCGCGCCAGCCCCGGACATATTGGTGACGCAGCATCAGGTGTGCGGCGCGAACACGCGCCGGACAACCCGGTCACCAAGCTCGATCACTGCCACGTGTAACGCGCCTGGCACTACCTGAGGAACGGTCCGAACAGCGCCGGGGCGACGGGCGCATGGCTTCGAAATCGTAAGGGCAGGCTATGGTTGGCGACGATAGTTTTCTTAGCAGCCGAGCGAGCGCGTGGGTATGTCAAGAAAAAAATCGCTGGAAAGTGAAAAAAAACTTTTGACAACGGTTGCATAGCCGTTACCATTCGGCGCCAGAAAGGAGGTGATGCTCATGGCTAAAAGAAGGAAAAAGAAAGCCGCCACAAAAGCAGCCCCCAAGAAACGCCGCAAGAAGGCCGCCAAGAGGAAAGTGAAGAAGGCGACCAAGCGTAGGAAGGTCAAAAAGACCAGGAAGGTCAAGAAGGCCCGCAAGGTCAAGAAGACCAGGAAGGTCAAGAAGGCCCGCAAGGTCAAGAAGGCCCGCAAAGTCAAGAAGGCCCGCAAGACCAAAGCGAAAGCTACCAAGCGCCGCAAGAAAAGAAGGAAAAGGGCCTAGGACGGGCTAGGTGCCGCAACGAAAGTTGCATAAGACGCCAGAGCAAAAGTCCTGTGCTTTTGAGGCGCAAGGGCATCACGGAATGGAAGGTGCAATCGCCACGGCGGCACCTTCCATTCGTTTTTTTACGCGGCGCCTGAGCGGGGGTCACCTCCCCATGTTTCATAAATAATGCAAAAACTCCGTCTGTAGCGTAATAATCGCCAGATGATCACCCCTACGGGCCTCGGCGTGGCCGGTGGGCCAGCGGGGGCCGGGGCGAGTTCCGGGGTCTGCGCCGCTCAGCGCCGGCTGTGGCCGGCTGCGCTCTGGGGCTCCGCAAGTGGACGGCGTTATTCCAGCTTGCGGATTCGATCGCCCGTGTGGAAGTTGGCCGCTGTCTTGCCTTCGGGAATGAGGAACAGGTAGATCAAGGTGTAGTCGCCGGTCAGGTTGGTGTCCTGGATCAGCCGCGGGGAGTGAATGCATCGCTCGGGCATTTCGGTCTGAGGCCAGTATTGGATCTCAACTTTCTGCTGCCCGCCGATGCTGGCGATACGGATCTCCCCAATGCGGAAGTAGTAGTTGCCCTGTTCGTCGAGCACCCGGTACTGGGCCACGGTTTCGCGAGCGAAGCGCAGGGCCCGCCCGAAGATGGACCTGGCTTCGTCGCGGGTGACGGACAACTGGAAGAGCTGCATGCCGGGTGGCACGAGGAAGTTTGACACGGCGACGGAGGGTTCGGCCTCATAGAGCGGCCAATCGGCGGTGGCATGCCCCTGGCGAAAGCGGTTGCCGCTCAGATCCAGTTCCCCCCCCGCCGGCCGGAGCCAGTCGCTCTCGAAGTCCACCGGCAACTTGCGGTCGAAGCCAGACTGTCCCGAATGGAAGTGACGTCCGGCGACGAGTTCTTCGGTCCCACTGGTGGGCACCGGCGGAGGTCCGTCCTCGGTGACGGCTTCAACGATTTTGGGCTGGGGGGCGCCGGCCCTGACCATTCGCTCGGAGATTTCGGCTTGCCCGCCGCGTTTGTAGGCTAGGAACCAGGGGGCGAAGCTCTTGGGTACTTCGAAAACGAAATCCACCTGGCGATCGCCTTCGCCCTGGGGAACCATTAGGGGGCGATCTTGGGCCAATACCCGATGGTCCCCCACAGGTGTATCCTCCATTACGCGCAAGGCCACACCGACGGGGGTGTGTTGGTTGGGGTGGCCCTTCTTGGGCCCGGCGTCCCAGCCGACCAGCCGCACCTGCATGAGCGAGAACCGCTGCGAACCGTCGGAATCCACCACCTCCTTGGGGCTGTCGATTTGGGCCCGCACGCAGAGCCAGTGGTCCTCGGGGGCCCGTTGCGCGGCCCGCCCGCCTTCGAGCTGGTCGTCGTTTTCCAACGGCCAGACGGCCTTAACCCGCAGCACGTCGGGCGGTACGGTGCGCCGGCTTTCCTTCTGCGGGCTGCTGCGAACCAGCTGAAGCTCTTCGAGGAAATCAGGGTGCAGGTCCGAAAAGGAGGTCTTGCTGCTGAAGCTGTGCGCGGACAGCATGCTGACTACGCGGACAGTGAATCCGTCTGGGCTGGGCCACAATGAGCTCCTCGCTTCATAGCGGACCGAATAGGGGTCGGAGGATCCACCGCCTTCGATGGGTTCGCCGGACCTGGCGTCCACCCGGACCAATCGGTTGTAGCCCAGGATTTCCGCATCGAAGGGCAAGAGTTGGACCCCGATGGCCAGCACCCCGGTCAGGATCATGGCGCTGCCGAACCCGAACAGTATGGCCCCCAGGCGGTCGATGATGCCGGGGAACTCCAGGTTCTTCTTGATCAGGGCGTCGGCCAGCAAGCGGGTCACGATCAGCACGATGAGGAATATTCCCACCAGGGCGGCAGCATGCCCATAATCGCCGATGTACTTGCCCAGCAAGGCGTTGTTCAGCGATTCATAGGTGCCGAAGGCGATGCCGGCGCTGATCACGGCCAGCAGAAACATGATCGTGGCGCTGAACAGCCCGGTCATGGACTGGGAGAAGGTGATTAGCAGGACCAGTATGAGTGTGGCGACTTTGAGCAACATAGCGGGGGCCTTCTTGCTATCGTCGGGTCTGGTCCCTCAGGGCCCGGAGGACTTCGTCCATGCTGGTGAGACCGTCGATGACCTTGATGAGGCCTTCTTCCTGCAGATAGAGCATCTTGTTCTTGCGGGCGGCCTGCTTGATCTCGCTCATTTTGGCTCCCGCCCGGATGAGCTTGCGGATGTCATCGTTGATGATCATGACCTCGAACAGGCCGGTGCGCCCGTAATAGCCGGTGCCCTGGCAGTGCTGGCAGAGAATGGGGTTGCCTTTTCGATCGGTGCGCACCTCGCGCGGGGTGCGGTAGAAGTGCTCGATCTTGTCCGCCGGCAGGTTGGCCTTGCGCAGCAGGGTTTCGTCCGGGGTATAGGCCTCGCGGCATTCGGGGCACAGCTTGCGTACCAGCCTCTGGTTGGTCACCGCCAGCAGGACGCTGGCGCCCAGCTTGTTGTCTTCCAGGAAGTTCAGGTAGTTGTTCAGGGCGTTGAGGCAATCGCGCCCCCGCATGCTCAGGTAGATCTTCCGGCCGCTGCTGGCGGCCCGGGCGGCCAATTCGGCGGTCTCGTGGTCCGGGCAGTCGTCCACCATGACCACATCGGGTTCGCGGCGCAGGATGGACTGCAATTGGCGGGCGAAGCCCAGGTCCGGGTTCTGGCTGTCATGCACGTGTTGGGTGATGTTCTCCAGCTCCATCATCAGGCTGCGTTCCAGGGCATGGATGTTGCTCATGAAGGCGTCGTGGGTGCGGGCGGTGGCGTATTGGGTGGTGGTCACGCCCGAACCGGGCGACCCGGCGCACAGCACCAGGCCGGCCCGCATCTCGACCACCTTCTTGAACAGGGCCAGGCGCGGCGGGGCCAGGCCCAGGTCCGGCAGGCGCAGGCTGTTCAGGTCGGCGGCGATACGGATTTGAATCCGCTCCCCGTGGGTCGAGCCGCTGGAGCGCACCTCCATCTGCACGCGATTGTTGGTGCCCAGGGGGTACAAGGTCGAAATCTTGCCCTGCTGGGGCTTACGCTTTTCCTCCACATTCAGGCCGGCGGACTTCTTCAGGAAGTTCACCGCCTGGGCCGTCTCGTCCGGCTTGAGCAGGTCCTTGCGCGGGGTGGCTACTCCGTCGATGCGGTAGGCGAGCTGCGACTGCTTGCCGGCGGCGATCAGGTCCACTTCGCTGGCCCGCCGCCACAGGGCATCGGCGATCAGGTTCTGCATGGCCACGAACTCTTCGCGCTCCCAGTCGTCTTCGGGTACGCGAACCACCCGCCCTTCCCAGGTGTTGACCCGCACGCGCTCGATGGCCTCGATCTTGACCTCACCCTTGCCGGAGACGCGGACCATGAGGGCGCGCAGGTGTCGTGGGGTGAGGATGCGGGCGCTTTTGGCCACCAGCGTGTTGCGGTGCAGGACGTAGGTGAGGACGGCCCCGGCACCGAGGAACAGGAACAGCAGTAGCCCAAACCAATACAAGGGGCCCACAAAGGGGAAGAACAGCCAGGCCAGGAAGCCCACCGTCCCGCCGGAGAATATCACCAGGTTCCAGCGGTGCACCCGCGTCTTAACGTAGTGAATGTCCTTGTGGGCCCACTGGGTCAGAAACATCCAGCCGAACAAGACCACGGTCATGATGATGGGCTTGTAGATGCCGATCACGCCGCCCGCGGTGGGGATTCCCGACGGGGAAAACTGGGCCAGCAATGTGGTGGGCAGATCGTGGTTCATGTTTGCCTCGGGAAGGTCCTGGCTCCCCCGAAAAAACCTAGCTGATTGGGTAGCCAAAGGCAAGTCCGCGGCGGGGCGGCCCGCCCCACCGCCCCCGGACAGCCCCTGCGGAACACCCCTGCGTCCCGCTTGACGGTGCCCGGGCCATCCCGGTCATTGTTGGCTGGCGGCGGCGAGCCCGCTGGCCCCGAGTCACTCCTGCCACCCCCGCTGCCCGACGGCGATGCGTACGCGCGCGGGAAAGACCCGGTCCAAGTCCCAATCTTCAGCAGCCAGTTCCAGCAACGTCTCGACGCGCCGTTCCACCAGGCCCTTAAAGGCCATCCGCCCGTTCAGCTTGATGGTGATCGGCCGGTCCAGGTCCACCAGTTCGTCGTGCAGCAGGACCTCGAGCACCTTGGCCCGCTTGGCCCGCACGGTGATCCGCTGCCCGTCGATGGTGCCTTCCAGCTTGGCCAGGCGGCGGCGCATCTCAAGCAGCAAGGCCTCGTCGGCGTCCTGGCCGGGCTGGATCCTCACCTGAATGCGCTGGTCGGTCCACGGCTCGCCGACGAACTCGATAAGCTTGAGCCAATAGGCGTGCCCCTGGTTGGGAAACCGGAACCAGTGCGAGACTGGTCGGGGATAGTGTTGTCGCTGCCAGCCGAGCAACTCGGCCAGTCGATCCGCCGGGGGAACCACGCCGCGGTGTCCCACCCCGGGCAGTTCGATCGCGGTAAGGGGCAGCTTCCTGGCCTGGGCCATTCGAGCCAGACGCTGATTGAGCCCGGCGATACCGCCGCCGGGGGCCTCTTCTCCGGTCGGCCCCTTGGTGTCCACCTCCCCCCAGACCAGGAGCACGGGCAGGTGCCGCCAGTTGGGTAGGAACCGATCCCACAACTTATCGCGCAAAGGAAGCCCCACCGCCGAGCCGGCCAAGGGCAGGGCCCCGGCCAGTTGGTCGGCGAACATGGCGCTGGTCGTGCAGGTGCGATGGGCACCGAGCGAATAGCCGGCCAAGAACACGCGGTCGCTATCGACGTGGTATCTTCGGCGTAGGCGGCGCAGCACGCGGATGGGCTGATCGACGTCGGCGGCCTCCTCGGTATGGTGCCAGTCGCCGAGCTGCCCTTGCGGCGCGGCCACGATCATGCGGTCGGCCTGCCGGCCCAGGAGACTGACCGCAAAATCGAGCATGTGCTCGGCCCGGCCGTGGGTGCCGTGCAGCGCGATCATCACCGGCCAAGCTTGGGCTGGATCGTAGTCCGGAGGGACGCGCACCCACACGGCTCGCCGTTCACCCGGTTTGCCCTCCATGTCGAAGGAGGTCCGGCCTGGTGGTGCTGCCGGCCAGAGAGGCAGTTGGTGCAGCCGCTGGGCCACGACATCAACGGTGATGCCGGGCATGGCGGCCACGCCGGCGGCGAGACCGGCCCGGGCGGCGGGCGAGTCGGCCTGGAAGTAGGCCACCAGGGCGGCGTCGAGAGCCTCAAGCCGCTCCTGAGCCTCGATATCGGCCGTCAGGACTGCCAAAGCGAACCCGGTCAGGATTAACAGTCGCATAATAGCTGCGCCCAGAAGACGCTTATGATTATAGCGGATGGGGACCTTGATACCGGCCACGGCGGATTGGCCGGATTTCTGCCGGGAGACCGGGCTCGTGGTAAGATAGAATGGGCTAACAAGAGCGGGGCAAGCCTGGCTCTACCGCACTGTCCCGGGCGAATCGGAGGTAACCGACCGGATGAAGAGCTTGTCATTGGCCACCGTCCGCCGCCGTCCGCCGAGGCCGTCGCCCCCGCGCGCGGGCCGGGGCTTCACCCTGGTGGAGCTGCTGGTGGTCATTTCCATCATGGCGGCGCTGATGGGCCTGCTGATGCCGTCCCTGTCCCGAGCCCGCAATCAGGCCAAATGCACCCTGTGTTTGACCCGTCTGCACACGTTGGGCCAGGGCCTGACCATGTACGCGCTGGACAATGGGGACGTCTTCGTGCCCGGACGCCTGCCCAAGGTGGATGACCAGCACTGGCAGGAGGACATCGCCGGCGGGCTCAAGTACCGGCCGACCTTTCTGGCCATGATGGGATCCAACGTGGGCATCCCGCCCTTCAACGATCCGCAGCCCACCAAAAAGACCACCGACCGGTACGGGGAACCGGGGGACATGCAGAACTACTCCAACAAGACCTACGTCTGCCCTTCGGTGCCCACCTGGACCGACGAGCGGAACGGATGCTACGGCTACAACTATCAGTTCCTGGGCAACTCGCGCTTGTTCGACAAGAACGACCTGGAGTCGTTCAAGAACTGGCCGGTGCTCTACACGCGCATTCGCACGCCGTCGGCTTGTGTGGCCGTGGCCGATAGCATGGGCACGGCGGCGTGGTGGCCGGAGCACGACCGTCAACCATACGAGGACGACTGCCGGGACGCCGATCACTACGGCAACGAGGGTTTCAACTTCGATCCCCCGTTGGTGGACACGGTCAACGGTGAAATGGCCAACTTCGACAAGTCGCCGCAGTCACGCTGCGCCCTGCATCCCCGGCATCTGGGCAAAGGCAACGTGCTTTGGGTGGACGGACATTGCAGCACGGAGACCCTTGAGCAGCTCGGTTACCAGGTGCTGGAAGGCGGCGCCATCGGCTACCAGGGCAACAACCGCTTCTTCACTCCGGACGGTTCCAACCGGCCCTGGACGTCGGATTGGCCGGGCTAGGGACCCCGCCGCCGGCAAGCCAGACCCCGGCCCAGACTCATCAGCCCACCAATTGCAATCCACGGGCTTTTCTGCGTCCGGTGCTTTTTCTCCCGTGGGCGCTCTGGTCATGGCGCATTTGGGCTGGTAGGAGAGGTTACGCGCGCCGTCCGCTCACACCGCGCCTCGGCGCCAGGACGCAGCTCATCGACCTGATCGAGGGATTTTCAAAGGAGGCGACACGTCATGCAGAAGCTGCTGATCGTATTGGGTTGTGCGTTTGCCCTGGTCCCCTGCCGGGCGACAGGGGATGAGCGACGGGCCGGGTCGGCCGAGGGAATCCTGCAAGCCTACGTGGCCGATTTCCGCCACGATCCTGCCGCCCGAGACTCCATCACCTTCGGTGTGCGGGTCACCGGCCAGGGTGGCGGAGACTGGCACGTGGTGGGGACCGGGAAGAACGAGGGCAGCGGAGACGTCGAGGTAGTTTTGAAGCCCGGTCTTCCGCCGCATCCGGCCCCATACTTCGAGCTCGACCTGGCCACTCTGCGAAGACTCGACCGGGGCGAGCTAAACGCCCTGACGGCCCTGGGCCAGGCGCGGGGGGCTGATCCTGCGCCGATGGTCTTCCAGGTAATGCCGGGCTTCCAGCCCGAGGCCGGCTTCCTCGACCTCTTCAGGCCGTTCATGTTCCACTTCTGGACGCGGGGCTGGCCCGAGCGGGTGCCCTTCGGTGGCCAGCTCAGCCGGGTGGTCCACGGGGCCAACGTGGTGGCGTTCTATTACCAGAAAGGATTTCGCTCCGCCTGGTACCAGATTGAAAAGGGCCAACACATAAACAAAGACCCTCTCGATCAGACCAACCCCTATCCGAGTATGTTCATCATGCTGCGCGGCCAGGCCGAGGCCCGAATCGGCGGAAAGCGGTTGACCTTCCCCGCAGGGCAGATGATGTTCGTACCCGCCGGAATGGCCCACGAGTTCTGGAATCCCTCCGATGAGCCGGCTGAAATGATCATCCTCATGTTCGGCGAGGGGGCCTGAGCCGGCAGCCGGATCGTTCCACGAGTTTACGGCGCTTCTCGGAAGGGCTGGGCCGTTTGGTAGAGTTGCAGGCGCCGGCGGGTGGCCTCGGCCTGGGCCGGACGGTTTTGCTGTTCGGCCAGTTCGATCGACCGTGTGGCGGTCCGGACGGCGGCGGCGAAGTCGCCGGCTTGGGCCTGAGCGGCGGCGAGAATGTCCAGGGCCACCGGTTCTTCGGTTGGCAGCAGGGCGCAGGCCTGCTCGGCCAGTTGGACCGCACGCACCCCGTCGCGCACCTCGTCACGCGGATGGGTGGCCAGCAGCCAGGCCAAGTCCAGGGCCGGCCCCGGCCGATCGGGAGCCAGACTCACCGCTTGGTCCAGATGTTGGACGGCTTCTGCGGTTCGGCCGATTCGCAGCAAAGCCAGGCCCAGATGTTCGTGGGCCGGGGCGTAGCCCGGCGCCAGGCGAATCGCGGCCCGGTAGTGTTCCAGGGCCGGTTCGACGCGGCCCAGTTGCATAAGGGTGCCGGCCAGATTGTGGTGTAGCTCGGCGGAGTCCGCTTTCACCGATAAGGCCCGCTCATAGAGTGATAGGGCCTCGGCCATGCGCCCGCCGGAGGCCCGCAGGTTGGCCAGGTTGTTCAGGGCCTGGAAGTGCCCGGGGTTGTGGGTCAGACATTGCTCGAATCGGGAGGCGGCTTCTTCCGCGCGACCCTGCCGTAGTAGATTCACGCCACTGTTGTAATAGGCCTCGGCATAGGCCGGGTTGGCTTGCAGCGCCTTTCGGAAGTGCTGGTCGGCTTCGGCCAGGCGGCCGGTTTCGGAATAGATGCTCCCCAGCGTCGAGTTGGCCTCGGAGTCATCCGGTTGGAGGGCCAGCGCCCGCCGGCATAGCTCGGCGGCCTCCTCGCGAGCGCCCTGCCCGGCCAGGATGCCGGCCAGCTTGCTCAGCGCCCCCACGTGGTCCGGTTGCTCGGCCAGCACCCGGGCGAAGCTGTCAGCGGCCTCGGCCGGCCGGTCCTGCCGCAGAAATACCAGACCCAGGTTGAATTCCAACGCGGTTTGCTGCCCCTCGGGAGCGTCGAAGCCGCTGGCCCGATTGACCG
>Ga0315550_1002582_pt1 | contig 11049 bp, 9 predicted proteins | sample SalMarSW160190MG_2_FD_203100 | JGI IMG/M metagenome (GOLD analysis project Ga0315550, IMG submission 203100) | Salt marsh sediment microbial communities from the Plum Island Ecosystem LTER, Massachusetts, United States - Salt Marsh Sediment SW1601-90 ... | reverse complement strand
ACGGCGCAGCCGCGACGACTCGACTTGGAGGTGGGTGACCCGCCCCGCCGCCACGGCGGCGGCGACGGCGTGGTAGCCCTCGAGCCTATCGCCGATGCCAGCGGGTGCCATCGGCCGTGTCCTCGATGACGATGCCGATCTCCCCGAGGCGGTCGCGGATGGCGTCGGCGGCGCCCCAGTCCCGCTCGGCTCGCGCCCGGCGGCGTCCCTCCAGCAGCCCCTCCACGGTGGCGGCGCCGGGAGCGGCGGCCACCCCGAACTCGCCGGCGAGCGCCGCCAGCGGGCCGGCGAGGTCGTCCAGATCCATCTCCGGTTCCCCCAATCCGAGCACCCCGGCCATGACGTCGTAGGCGGCGATCCAGGAGGAGGCTTCCTCCCCGGCGTCGAGCAGTCGATTGCCCTCCCGTACCGCCTCGAACATGACGGCGAGCCCGCCGGCGACGTCGAAGTCATCGTCGAGGGCAGCCCGGAACTGCTCCATCGCCTCCGGCTCCGGGGCGGCCTCACCCTCCCCCGGCGCCCTCCGCCGGAACGCCCACAGTCGCTCCAGGGAGGCGGCGGCGTCGTCGAGAGCTTCGGAGCTGAACTCCAGCGGCTTGCGGTAGTGCGTACGCAGGTAGAAGAGGCGCACCGCCGACGGCGGGTAGCGGTGAACCGCCTCGAGCAGGTCCACGATGTGGCCGGTGGACTTCGACATCTTCTCCCCGCCCAGGTTGAGCAGCCCGTTGTGCATCCAGTAGCGGCAGAACCGGGCGCCCTCCACCGCCGCCTCGGCCTGGGCGATCTCGTTCTCGTGGTGGGGGAAGATGAGATCGTTGCCGCCGGCGTGGATGTCGAACCCGTTCCCCAGGTAGCGGCGGGCCATCGCCGAGCACTCGATGTGCCAGCCGGGACGCCCCGCCCCCCACGGCGAGTCCCACCGCGGCTCTCCCGGCTTGGCCGCCTTCCAGAGAGCGAAGTCGAGGGGGTCGCGCTTCTGCTCACCCGGCTCGATCCGCTCCCCCGACCGCAGCTCGTCGATGTCGCGGCCCGAGAGCTTGCCGTAGCCCGGGAAGCTGCGGACCGCGAAGTAGACGTCGCCGCCCGCCTCGTAGGCGTGGCCGCCGGCGACGAGCTGCTCGATCATCTCGATCATGTCAGCGATGTGCTCGGTGGCGCGAGGCTCGATCGTCGGGGGCGCCACTCCGAGAGCGTCGTAGGCCTGCTGGAAGGCCCGGTTGGCGGTGTCGACCACCTCGGCGGTGGTGATGCCGGCCTCGGCGGCGGCGGCGATGATCTTGTCGTCGACGTCGGTGATGTTGCGGACGTAGGTGACCTCGTACCCGAGCCACTCCAGGTAGCGGCGCACCACGTCGAACACCACCGCGTAGCGCCCGTGCCCGACGTGGGGACGCGATTGCACCGTCGCCCCGCAGACGTAGATTCCGACCTTGCCGGCGTCGCGCGGGGTGAACTCCTGCAGCTCCCGCCCCAGGGTGTTGAAGATCCGCATCGTCTGCGATGCTATCAGCGTGGCGGCGGCGCTCCCGGCCGCGGCCGGACCGCTCACGAAGGAGATCGCCGTGCTCACCTCGCCCGACCGGGACCGGCCGCTGGTGCTCGGCCACCGGGGTGCCTCGGCGTTCGCCCCGGGCAACACGATCGCCGCCTTCGCCCTGGCGGTGGAGCACGGGGCCGACGGGGTCGAGTTCGACGTGCGGCGCAGTGCCGACGGGGTCCTGGTGGTGCACCACGATCCGGCCGTGCCCGGTTTGGGGCCGATCGCCGACCTCGCCTTCGCCGCCATCCGGGCCGGCGCCCCGCAGGTACCGACCCTCGACGAGGTGACACCCGTGCTCGCCGGGCTGGTGATCGACGTCGAGATCAAGAACGATCCCGCCGAGCCGGGCTTCGATCCCGACCACGGGACGGCCGAGGCGGTGGCGGCATGGGCGGAACGCCACGACGTCGCCGGGCGGATCCTGGTGTCGTCGTTCAACCCGCTGATCCTGACCCGGATGCGACAGGTGGCGCCCTCGATTCCCACCGGACAGCTCTTCGCTCCCGGCTGGCGGCCGGAGCGGGACAGCGCCCCGGTGGCGGCCGCCGGCCACCGCTGGGTCCTCCCCCACCACGGCGACGTCGCCGCCGACCCGGAGGCGGCGGTGACGATCGCGACCCGCCTCGGGCTCGGCGTGATCGTGTGGACCGTCGACGATCCGGCGCTGATCACCCGGCTCGCCACCGCCGGGGTCGCCGGCATCGTCTCCAACGACCCGCGGCTGGCGCGCCGGGCCGTGGAGAGCGTCACCGGCAGTTGAGGGAGATCACGGTCCGGGACGGATCGTCCGGGTCGAGGTCGACGATCGCCGCCGCGTCCGGCGGGGCCGCCCCGGCGTCGTCGAGGCTGACGACGATCTCCTCGAAGGCGGGGCCGGCGAAGCCCTGCAGCCAGTCGGCGCCGAGCACCCCTTCGGCCACCCGCCGCCAGACGGCGCGCTGTTCCCCGCCGCGGGCCCGGGCCATCTCCTCCTCCGGCGGCCGCAGCTCGGCGCCCGGTGGCGGCGGGGTGGGGTGGGGCCGCGGCACGCCGGCAGGCGGGGCGGGACGTTGCGGCGCTCGCGCTGGCAGCCACGCCGCCTCTTCGATCCGCCCCAGGAAGAGGTGGCGCAGGTACCCGACCTCGACGGCGTGCCACAGCTCCGCCACCCCGCCCTCGGCATGGCGGCGCCACTCGGTGATCGGGTAACGGCCCCCGAAGGCCACGAAGTTGATCCAGCGCCGGATTTCGCGCCGGTCGACCAGGTAGTCGCTCCAGGCCTGCCCCACCACCGCCAGCATCACCTGGCGCTGCACCTCGGACCACAGGGCGGGACCGCCGCACTCCCGCTCCCGGCGCCGGCAGCGTTCCGCCGGTGTGGTGGCCCCACCCAGGGCGGCGGCGTGCTCGGCCAGCTTCTCGACGGTCCACGGACCGAGGTCCCGGCCGTCGAGGAGGCGATCGCGGGCGTGGCGCACCGCCCGGTAGTGGTGGTCGATGACCTCGTCGAAAGTGCGGGTGTGCTCCCGCAGATCCCGGTTGCGCCGCTCCACCGTGGCCTGGGCGGCGGTGACGATCCGGTTGGCTCGGGGATCGATCAGCGGGCCGAACTCCCCGGCGGCGAGGTAGCGGGCGGCGGGATCGTCCTCCGGGCCGAACACCACCACCAGGTCGTCCTGGAGTGACAGGCAGAAGCGGCTCTCCCCCGGGTCGCCCTGGCGGCCTACCCTCCCCCGCAGCTGGTCGTCGACCCGGCGGCTCTCCTGCCGCCCCACCCCGAGCACGTACAGGCCACCGCGGGAGCGGACGCGGTCGCCGTCGGCCCGGCACGAGGCGATGAACCCGGGCTCCACCCGGGCCAGCTCCGCCCTCCCGGCCGGGCCCGTTGGATCGATCCCGCCTCGCTCCAGCTCCTCGGCGGCGAGGGCGTGCGGGTTGCCGCCGAGCATGATGTCGACGCCGCGCCCAGCCATGTTGGTTGCCACCGTCACCGCCCCGGGGCGGCCGGCGGCGGCGATCACGGCGGCTTCGGTGGCGTCCTGCTTGGCGTTGAGCACGGTGTGCGGGATGCCATGCGCCGCCAGCATCCGGCTGAGGTACTCGGAGTGGCGCACCGACGGGGTCCCCACCAGCACCGGTTGGCGCCGCTGATGACATCGGGTGATCTCGGCGAGGGCGGCGGCGTACTTGGCCTCCGCCGTGGCGTACACCGCATCGGGGTGGTCCCGCCGGATCACCGGCCGGTTGGGGGGAATGACCGCCATCGGCAATCCGTAGGCGTCGGCGAGCTCGGCGGCGTCACGGGCGGCGGTGCCGGTCATCCCGGCCAGGTGGTGGTAGAGCCCGAAGTAGCTGCGGGTGGTGATCTGGGCCAGCGGCGCCGCCTCCACCCGGATCGGGACGCCCTCCTTGGCTTCCACCGCCTGGTGGAGGCCCTCGGCCCAGCGGCGACCGGGGGTGACCCGACCCGTGAACTCGTCGACGATCTCGACCCGGTCGTCCACCACGACGTAGTCGCGGTCCCGATGCAGCACCCCGGCGGCCCGCAGCGCCAGTTGCAGGTGCGCCACCAGGTCCTCGTTGCCCTCGGCGTAGAGGTCGACCCCGAGGCGGGACTCCACCGTGCCCGCCCCGGCCGGCGTCAGCCACACGATGCGCTTCTCCTCGTCCACCCGGTAGTCCCGACCCGGGGCGAGGTGCCCCACCGCCGCGGCGGCGTCGCGATGCCGGGCCGCGGCCTCCTCCTCGGCTCGCCCCGTCACCACGAGGGGAACCCGGGCCTCGTCGAGGAGCACGAAGTCGGCCTCGTCGACCACGGCACACCAGTGCTCCCGCTGCACCCGGTCACGGCGGCGGGGAACGAGCTGATCGCGCAGGTGGTCGAACCCGAGCTCGCGGGCGGTGCCGTAGGTGACGTCGCACCGGTAGGCGGCGCGCTTCTCGCCGGCGGGCATGGCGGCGGTGACGGCCGCCACCGTGAGCCCGAGGAACCGGTAGATGCCGCCCATCCAGGCCGCATCCCGGGTGGCGAGGTACTCGTTGGCGGTGACGATGTGGACGCCGCGCCCGGTGAGGGCGTACCCGAAGCCGGCCGGGACCGCCGCCAGCGTCTTCCCCTCGCCGGTCTGCATCTCCGCCACCCAGCCGCGGGCGAGGGCCGCCGCCCCCAGCATCTGCACGTCGAACGGGTACTGCCCGATCACCCGCCGGGCCGCTTCCCGCGCCACGGCGAGGGCGAGTAGGGACTCGGCGCTCCCGACGGCAGGTTCCGCCTCCCCGGCGGCGCGCCGCATCCGCCCCGCCTCGACCTGCAGCTCGGCGTCGGTGGAGGACGCGAGGCGCGGGGCACTGCGATTCACCTCGCCGAGGTCGGCTTCGAGCTGGCGCAGTGGCCGGTCGGCGCCCACCGACAGCAGCCGGGACAGCAGGGACATGGCGGTCTCCTCACGGGATCACCGCCGCGCCGCGATCGGGCGGGCGGTGGAGCGAAGCGCCGGCCGGGCGGCCGGCTACGGGACGGTCGGGAAGAGAGCGACCGGGGGCGAGGTGATGCGGCGCGCCAGCCAGTGACGGCGACGGATCTCCGCCGGCGAACCCTGAGCCTGCACCGCGGTGGCGGCGGAATCGGAGCCCGGATCGACGAGCGTTGCCACCGGCGCCGGTACCCAGCAGGCGTGCGCCAGGCTCCAGACCACGATCGTGAGGGCTCGCAGGGCCGCTGTCATCACGAGATCGATCCTACCCGGCCCCGGGGAATGGGCGCGACGGGCCCCACGTCAGCCGCCGGCGAGCACCGCCACCGCGGTGGCGGCGACGCCCTCATCACGGCCCAGGTACCCCATACCGTCCGTCGTCGTCGCCTTCACCGACACCTGGGAAGGGTCGAGACCGAGCACGCCGGCGATGACCGACCGCATCGCCTCCCGATGCGGTGCCACCGGGACGGCCTGGGCGATGATCGTGACGTCGACCGAAGCGACGGCGAAACCGGCGTCCTGCACCGCCGCCGCGACCCGTGCCAGCAGGTCCCGGGAATCGGCGCCCTCCCAGCGGGGATCCGAGGAGGGGAAGAGCGCGCCGAGGTCTCCGAGGGCGGCCGCCCCGAGGAGGGCGTCGGCCAGGGCGTGGAGGGCCGCGTCGCCGTCCGAGGTCCCGACGAGTCCCCGGGCGGGATCGACCGGGACACCACCGAGCACCATGGGCCCGTCACCGCCGATGCGGTGGGCGTCGCATCCCCAACCGACCCGCATCCCATCCTCCTGTTCAGTCACCGCGATCGAACTCCAGCAGCGCCCGCGCCACCGCCAAGTCGTCGGGGAAGGTGACCTTGAGATTGTGGGCGTCGCCGGCGACGGTGACCACGGTACCGCCCCATGCCTCCACCAGGGAGGCGTCGTCGGTGGCGTCCCCTTCGATCTCGTCGTGGGCGCGGCGCAGCGTCCCGGCACGGAACCCCTGGGGGGTCTGCACTGCGGCCAGCCCGCTCCGGTCGATGGTGGCCACCACCATGTGCTCTTCGATCCGCTTCAGGGTGTCGGTGACCGCCACGACCGGGATCACGCCGTCGGCGTCACCCATGAGGAGCCGATCCGCCACCCGCCGCACCAGCGCCGGGCCCGCCAGGGGGCGGGCGGCGTCGTGCACCAGCACGTAGTCCACCTCGGTGGGAACCCGGTCGAGGCCGGCCGCCACCGAATCCCGCCGCCGTGGCCCGCCCGGGATCCCGCCCGGCACCGGACCGACGAGAACCACGTCGCCGATGCCGGCGTCGTGGAGGGCGGCGAGGGCCCATTCCCACATGGGCCGGTCCCCCAGCGTGGCGAGCTGTTTGTGACCGCCGAACCGGGTCCCGGTGCCGGCGGCGACGAGCACGGCCCAGACACTCACGGCAGGAGCCGGGCGAAGACCATCCGTCCCACCGAGGTCCGCACCATGTTCCCGACCTCGACCTCGACCGTGTCGCCGACGCTGCCGGCGGCGTCGGCCACCACCACCATGGTGCCGTCGTCGAGGTAGCCGATCCCCTGACCGGCCTCCGAGCCGGGCTTCTCGATGCGGACCTCTACGGTGTCGCCGGCCACCACCACCGGGCGCAGCGCCTCCGCCAGGGCGTGCGGGTTCACCACCGCGATCCCACGCAGCTCGGCGGAGCGGGCCAGGTTGTGGTCGGTCGTGATGAGCGAGGCGTCGAACCGGGAGGCGAGGGTGAGGAGCTTGCCGTCGACCTCGTTCTGCTCCGGGACCGTGTCCTCCAGCACCCCGACCCCGACCCCGGGCACGTCGCGAAGAGCGTCGAGCATGTCGAGGCCGCGGCGCCCTCGACGCCGCTTGCTCTTGTCGGCGGCGTCGGCCACGGCCTGCAGCTCGTCGATCACGAAGGTCGGCACCCAGTAGCTGCCCCGCATCAGCCCGGAGCGAGCCAGCTCGAGGAGGCGGCCGTCGATGGCGGCCGAGCTGTCCACCAGGTAGCCGTTGTCGTCGCCGCTCAGCTCGGTGGCACGGGCTCGTTGGGCGATGCTCATCCCGGGGGCGAGCAACTCGTGGGCCCGCGCCGCGAACACCCGGGCGCCGAAGGCGGCCAGCACCAGCACCACCAGGCCGCCCAGCGGCCATCCCACCACCGGCGGGAGCATGAGCACGGCCGGGACCGAGAGCACGGCGCCGACCAGCACCCCGGTGATGACGCCGAAGGCCCCGGCAAAGAGCTGCGGGCCGGTGGTGTGCTGCACGGCGCGGGGGGCGGCTTCGAGTCCCCGGTCGACCAGCCTTCCCAGCATGCCTCCCAGCACGTACCCGACGCCGGCACCCACCAGGGCGCCCCAGAACCGCCACGGGTCGGGATCGAGCGGGGTCCCGTTGACCCAGCCCGGGATGGCGCGGCCGACGGAGAGCCCGATGGCGGTACTCGCCAAGGTGACGATGAGCCGGACGGCTTCGACGATCACGGGGTCCTCCGAACTGCTGTCTGGCCAGTCGAATCGGCAGGCGTCGACGAACCCTGAAGCTTACCGCCGAGGCCCGGAATCACGCTTCGACGGGTTCGTCGATCTTGGGGAGCGCCCGATCGAGGCGCCGGACGGCATCCTCTTCGTCGAGGTTGAGAGCAAAACGCAGCTCGCTGATGATGATCAGCCGTGCCTTGGCCAGCATGCGCTTCAGGGCAGGAGAGATCCCCTTCACCTGCTGGGCGTAGGTGAGATCACGGACCACCTCGGCCACCTGGAAGATGTCGCCACTGTTGATCTTCTCGGTGAGGAGCTTGTACCAGCGGCTCCAGTTGGCGCCCGCTTCCTGCGGTTCCTCCTTGAAGGTGGCGAAGACCTTGCGGGCCATGTTCTTGGAGATGACGGGGCGCACTCCGAGATCGACGGCCTTGACGGTGGGGACCCGAACCGTGAGCTGGTCGGTGGCGACTTCGAGCACGAAGTAGTCGTGCCGCTCTCCCCCGAAGTCGATCCGCTCCCGCTTGATGATGGTCGCCGCCCCGTGGTGGGGGTACACGACCTTGTCTCCCACCGTGAACGGGACCTTCGGCTTGGAAGTGGTCTTCTTGGGGGTCGCACCGTCGCCTCCGCTCGACGCCGAGGCCTTGGCGGTGGCCTTCTTGGCGCCGGCCTTCTCCGCCTGCACCGTCTTCTTCACCGCCGCAGCCTCCGCCGCCGCGGGCTTCTTCACCGCTACAGGCTTCTTCACCGCCGCAGCCTCCGCCGCCGCGGGCTTCTTCACCGCCGCAGGCTTCTTCACCGCGGCCTTCGCCGCAGGCTTCTTCACCGCGGCCTTCGCCGCAGGCTTCTTCACCGCGGCCTTCGCCGCAGGCTTCTTCACCGCGGCCTTCGCCGCAGGCTTCTTCACCGCGGCCTTCGCCGCAGGCTTCTTCTCCGCGGCCTTCGCCGCAGGCTTCTTCACCGCGGCCTTCGCCGCAGGCTTCTTCACCGCCGCCGCGGGCCTCTTCGCCGCCACGGGCTTCTTCACCGCGGCCTTCGCCGCCACGGGCTTCTTCACCGCGGCCTTCGCCGCAGGCTTCTTCACCGCCGCTACAGGCTTCTTCGCCGCCGCAGGCTTCTTCACCGCGGCCTTCGCCGCCACGGGCTTCTTCACCGCGGCCTTCGCCGCCGCGGGCTTCTTCGCAGGCTTCTTCCTGGCACCAGTGGATTTCTTGGCAGGCACGTATCACTCGGGGTTGGGGCGGCGCATTGTACTCGGTGGGGATCCGGCTCCCGGCGAACCCGTCAGTCGGGAAGCTCCCACGGGGTACCGAGCTGGAGCACCCGGTCGAGATAGGAGCGCAGCTGGCGGGCGCGTGCCGGACCGACCCCTTCGACCTGATCCAGCTCGGCCACCGCAGCATGCAGCAACTTCTGGAAGTCCCGGAAATGGCCGATCAGCGCCTGCCGAACGGTGTCAGGCAATCGCGGCACCCGAGCCAGCGCCCGGAGCCCACGTGGCCGGACCGCTCCCTCGACCTCTTCGAAGCCGAGCACGGCCGCGACCCGGTGCAGATCGTGGAGTTCTTCGGTCGGCACCTCGGCCATCCGGTCGAACACCGACCTATGGGAGGTGCGGCGACGGCGCTGGTAGTCCCCGTACACCAGCGCGGCAAGCTCGTCGACCCCTTCGACCAGGTCGGTGGCCTGGATGCGGATCAGCTTGGCCTCACCGCCCAGCTCCACCAGGGTGCGCTCGACCTCGGCGTACATCCGCATCACCAGGGCCGCCCGGATCAGGACCAGCAGCACGTCGCGGCCCGTGGCCACGTCGTCGACCTCCGCCCGAGTCAGCCGTTCCTCGGCCTCCTGCAGCCGCCGGCGCAGCCGCTCCAGCGAGGTGAGGGAGTTGTTGGCGCCCGCCAGCAGCGCCGTCGGGCTCAGTAGCTCATAGCGGTTGCTGTTGCGGTACACCATCGCCATACGCCGGCCCTCCTCGCTGACGGCGATGACGTCCTTCCCGGTGTGGAGGGCGAGGCGTTCCGCGGTGCGGAAGCGGGTTCCTGTTTCCCCGGTTTCGATGGTCGGGTCGGGGATGAACTGCACGTTGGCCCGGGTGATGAGGCGGGCTTCGTCGTCGATCACGATCCCCCCGTCCATCTTGGCGAGCTCGGCCGTGCGCGGGGCGCTGAAGGGGGTGCGGTCCAGGAAGAAGCCGCCACTACACACCTCGTCGACCTTCGGCCCCGACCCGATCAGGATCAACGCCCCCGATCCCTGGCGCAGGATCAGCTCGGTCGCCTCGCGCAGCAACGTGCCGGGGGCGAACCGGCGCAGGATCTCATGCGGGTCATCCGAAGACGGCGACATCGTCGCTGAGGCTACTAGAAACAGCATGGTCGATTTGGTCAAACGACGGCGGAGACGCCCCAGTTCCGACTTTGATGCGGTGAGTGGAGGCCGGCGGCGGCGAGGCCCCCGGTGATCCCGTCGAGATCCCCCTCCCCGGCGTGAATCGTGGTACTCACCCCGAGACGTGCCACCTCGGCGAGCCTGCGATCGGCGTGCGGGTCGGAGCGCACCCGGCCGGTGAGGTCGACCTCTCCCCAGGCTGCGGCCCCGCCGAGCGACGCTTCGGCCAACGACGAGGCCACCGCCAGCGCCACCGGCAGATCGGCGGCCGGGTCTCGCACCTGGATGCCACCCACCACGCTCACGTAGACGTCATGTTGGTGGAGCGCCAGGCCGGCGTGGCGTTCCAGCACCGCCAGGATCTGGTGGACCCGGGCCGCCTCGAGCCCCTTGACGCTCCGTCGCGGCTGCGGAGTGGTGGACCGTGCCACCAGCGCCTGGATCTCGACCAGCAGCGGGCGACGCCCGTGGACCGCCGGGAACAGCACGGTGCCGGCCGCCGGCAGGGTCCGCTCGTCGATGAGCAGGCTCCCGGGATCGGCGACCTCGACCAAGCCGCCTTCGGTCATTTCGAAGAGCCCGATCTGGTGGGTCGATCCGTGCCGGTTCTTCAGGCTCCGCAGCAGGCGCACCCCGAGCTCGGCGTCACCGTCGAACGAGAGCACCACGTCGACCACGTGCTCGAGCTGCTTGGGTCCGGCCAGAAGGCCGTCCTTGGTGACGTGGCCCACCAGCAGAGTGGCGACCCCGAGCCGCTTCGACACCGCGACGAGCCGGTCGGTCGCCTCCCGCAGCTGGGCCGGGCCCCCCGCTCCCCCGGCGACGGTGTTCGCCGAGACGGTCTGGATGGAGTCGATCACCACGACCGCGGGGCGATGAACCTCGATCACCGCCACGATCGCCTCCACCTCGGTCTCGGCGAGCACGAGAAGCCGTTCGGCGTCGATGCCGAGGCGGCGTGCCCGGAGCGCCACCTGCGGGAGGGACTCCTCCGCCGTCACCACCAGGACGTCGACGCGTGCCGCCACCGACGCCGCCGCCTGCAGCAGCAACGTCGACTTGCCGACCCCCGGCTCGCCCCCCACCAGCACCACCGATCCCGGCACCAGGCCGCCGCCGAGCACCCGGTCGACCTCACCGAGGCCAACCGGGATGCGCTGCGCCTCGGACGCCAGCGCCTCACCGAGCCGGACC
>Ga0315550_1002579_pt1 | contig 11057 bp, 6 predicted proteins | sample SalMarSW160190MG_2_FD_203100 | JGI IMG/M metagenome (GOLD analysis project Ga0315550, IMG submission 203100) | Salt marsh sediment microbial communities from the Plum Island Ecosystem LTER, Massachusetts, United States - Salt Marsh Sediment SW1601-90 ... | reverse complement strand
CCGCGCGCAGCCGGGCACGGTGACCCCATGAGGCCGCAAGGGTCGTCTTCGCGGTTCGGGTCGACGCGCAGCGGCGGGATCGCGGCGGTCCCCTGCATGATGTTCCGCGGCGGCACCTCGCGCGGGCTCTTTTTCAGTGAAGCGGACCTGCCCGTCGACCGCGCAGCCCGTGACCGCGTGCTGCTGGCGGCCATGGGCTCGCCGCATCCGATGCAGCTCGACGGCGTCGGTGGCGGCAATCCGCTGACCTCGAAGGTCGCGATCGTGGGGAAGTCCGCCGACCGCCACGCCGATGTCGACTACCTCTTCGCGCAGGTCGCGGTCGACCGGGCCCTTGTCGATACCGACGCCGCCTGCGGCAACATCCTGAGCGCGGTCGGGCCCTACGCTATCGAGACGGGGATGGTGGCGGCCGGCTCGCCCCGCACCGACATCCGCATCCGCTCGGTAAATACCGGCGCCATCACGGTGGCGACGCTTTCGACCCCCGGCGGCACGCTGCGCTACGACGGCGCGCACAAAATGCCGGGGCTCGCCACGTCCGCGGCGCCGATCAAACTCCGCTTCGCGGGGGCGGCCGGGGCGCTGACCGGGCGGCTGTTGCCGGCCGGCGCGGCGCGGACAGTGATCGATGGCGTCGAGGTGTCGCTCGTCGACTACGCGATCCCGGTGATGGTCGTGGCCGCCGAAGCGCTCGGCCTTGCGGGCGGCGAGACGGCCGCCGAAATCGACGCCGATCCAGCGCTGCTGGCGCGCGTCGAGACCATCCGCCGCCAGGCGGGACGCCTGATGGGGCTCGGGGACGTCACGGCATCGGTGACGCCCAAGGTGGCGCTGGTCTCGCGACCGGCGGCCGGCGGCACCCTGCGCTCGCGGTACCTGACACCCTGGCGGTGCCACGCCTCGCACGCGGTCACCGGGGCGTTGTGCCTGGCCGCCGCGCGCACCATCGAGGGCACGGTGGCGGCCGAGTTCGGCGACCCCACTGGCGCCGATGGCGTTGTTGAAATCGAACACCCGGCGGGCCTGTTGCGCCTCGAAACCGAGGGCGTCGGCGCCACCTTCGCCGCCTCGGTGGTGCGGACCGCACGGCTGTTGTTCGCGGGCCAGGTCTATGTGCCGGCCGATGTCTTGCAGGCGCCGGCGCGCGTGGCTTCCGGCGGACGCAAGCCGGCGCGGGATCGGGTGCTCGTGAGGGAGGCGGGATGAGCATGGCGGTCGACACTCAAATTGCACGGCCGGCGGGGCCGACCGAACCGTCGGCGCGCCGCACGGTGCTGGTCGCGGGCAACTATCGGCCGGCGCTGACGGCGGCCCGGCGCCTCAAGGCGATGGGCTACCGGGTGCTTCTGGGCAGGGAGCCGGGCTCGACCGGCGCCGAGCATTCGCGCTTCGTCGACGAAATCTGGGCGCTGCCGGCGCCCGAACGCGGCGCCGCGGTGTTCCGGGAAGCGCTCAGGGTGAAGCTGCGGCTCGACCCGACGATCGTCGCCATCATGCCGATGACCGAGACCTTCCTCAATCTCGTGGACGCCGCCCGCGATCTGGTGCCGCCCGAGATTCGGCTCGTGGCGCCGCAGTCGCGGGTGATCGAGATCTGCCACGACAAGTTCGCCTGGCTGCGCTTTTGCTGCGACATCGGCATTCCGACGCCCCCGTTCGACACCGCCTCGCGGATCGACAATCTCAGGAGCGTCGTCGAGGCCATCGGGCCGCCGGTCGTGATCCGGCCGGTCGAGGCCGGCCAGCGCATCGGCAAGCGCAAGGCGGTTTCCGTGTTCGACGGAACGGGGTTCGAGGCGGCGTTCGCGTCGTGGCCGGAAGGCGTCGGGGCTTTGCTCGTGCAGAAGCGCTTCGAGGGGATCCGGTACAATGTCTATTTCGGGGCGCTCGACGGGGCGATCGTCCGCGAGCTGCATTCGCGGAGCCTGCGCACCGACCGCTGGGACGGCAGCGGCCAGACGATCGAGGGGCTGGTCGTCGAGCCGGTGCCGGTGCACCGCGAAATGCTCGCCAAGGCGGTCGCGGCGATGGGCTATACCGGCGTCGGCTGCGCGCAGTTCCTGCTCGATCCCGACACGGGCAATTCGTGTTTCCTCGAAATCAACCCGCGATTCGGGGCCAGCTACGCCTTCGTCGAGCATGCCGGTTTCGACCTGACGGGTCTGGCGCTGGAACTCGCCGGGCCGGCGCCGGCGCCCCGGCCGCTCGCCGAGCCGGTGCGGCCGGTGCATTGCGTGTGGACCTATGGGGACCTCTCGGGGCTGGTGTTCTCGCTTTCCAACAAGGACATCACGGTGGCCGAAGCGGTGCGCTGGGCGCGCGCCTGCCTCGTCGCCGCCGTCACCGCCGACATGCATGTCACCTGGTCGTGGTCCGACCCACGGCCGACGCTGGCGGCATATGCAAGCCAGTTTCTGAAGATCGTCACCGGATCCCGCGAGGCGGGCGGGTCCGACGAGATCGCCCGCCGGCCCTCGCAGCCGGAAGCGTCCGGTGCGGCGGCCCGCATGAAGGAGTTGCGTCGATGACCGTCGAACCCGGCCTTGCCGAACGCCTGACGCCGGAACGGCGCCAACGCGCCCGGCCCGCCGACGCGGCGGTGCCGCCGCTTTCCCACGAGCGGGTGGACGGCCGTGAATGGGACCGGATGACGTCCGGGTTCGACGGCATCGTCCAGGAACAGCTCAACGTCTTCTCCGAGGCCCGCTGGCCGGGCGCCACCATCGATCCGCTGATTTTCAGGGCCGGCACGCGCACGGTCGGCGGGTGCCTGGTGATGTACCGGTCGCTGCCGGCGAAGCTGGGCGGGCTGGCGGTGGTCAAGTGGGGCCCGATGCTCGCCGACGCCTCGACCCCGGGGGCCAGGCGCGATCTCGCGGCGATGGTCGAGAGCCTCATCCAGCGCTATTCGGTCGAGGCGGGGCTGATGATCTCAATCCTGCCGCGTGCGGCGCCCGCCGAGACCAACCCGCTTCTCGAGCACCTCAAGGCGCGGGGGTTTTCGAAAGGACCCTCGCTGGCTTTCCCGAAGCGGTATTTCGTGCACATCGAGGGCGACGACGCCACGCAGCGGGCGAGCTTCGCCCAGAAATGGCGCTACCATCTCAACAAGTCGGAAAAGAACGGGCTGATCTTCGAGCGCTATCCGGCGACCGCCATGCCGGTCTTCCAGGAGCTCTACGACGCGATGCTCGACCGCAAGCGGTTCCCCGACCACTCGGCGGTGCACACCCTGCCGGCGCTGATGGGAACGCCGATCGAAGGGGTGCGGCCGGAGCTGTTCCTGATCCATCACGACGGGGCGGCGGTGGCCGGCGCGATCATCTTCACGGCCGGCGACACGGCGGTCTATCTCTACGGCGCGACAAACGACCGGGCGCTGCCGCTGAAGGCGGGCTATTTCATGCACGAGCGGATCATCGCCTGGCTGCGCGCCCACACGCGCGCCCGCTGGTATGACCTCGGCGGCACCGACGGGTTCGAGGGGCTGCACCGGTTCAAGTCCGGCATGGTCGGCAAGACCGGCGTGATCTCCGACGTGCCGCCGGCAATGCTCTACGCCCACCGGCTGTGGCCGCGGGCGCTCGGCAGCTCCATCGTCTGGGGACGGGAGGCAAGGGCGCGGCTGCGGCAGGCGGTGGATCGCCGGCAGCCGCATTGAGGGGCTCGATGGCGTCGCTCAGGCAGGCCGGGGCCAAATCGGCGGCGATCTTTCTCGGCCGCCTCACCGGGGCGGCGCTGCTGTTCGCGGCGCAACTGGCCATCTCGCGCCTGTGGGGCGCCGAGACCCTGGGGCAATACCTTCTGTTTGTCGCCGCGATCAACCTGATCGCGCTGGTGCTGCCGCTGGGCTTCCAGATCGTCGGCGGCTATTTCGCGGCCGACTACGCGGCGCGCGGCCAGGGACGGGCGCTCAGGCGGTTCGCGGCACTGTCGTTTGCGCATATCGCGGTGATGACGGTGCTGCTGGCGATCCTGGCCAGCCTGCTGCCGGCTCCGGCAACGGACTGGCTTGAGACTCTTGCCGCCGGCCGGCTGGCGGTGGTCGTCGGGGCGGCGGGGCTGGCGGCGACCATGGTCAGCGGGGCGCTGCTGGTGGGCCTCAGGCGGCCGATCCTGTCGTACGCCCCCGACGCGCTTGTCAGGCCCGCCGGCGTCGTGCTGGTCGTCGCCGCGGCGGCCTGGTTCGGCGGCGAGAGCCCGCTCGGGTTCCTGGTCGCCGGACTGGCGGCGATCCTGGCGGTCAACGGGATCGTGCTGCTGGGGGCGGCGCTCCGGTCGCTTGCCGCCGTGCCCCCGGGGGGCGACGAGGGTCGTTCGGGCTATCGGCGCTGGTGGCGGTTCGCGCTGCCCTGGGTGGTGATCGTGGCGGCCACCGAGGCGATGTTCGACCTCGATCTGGTGCTGCTGGCCGGACATCTGGCGCCGGCCGAGCTGGCGGTTTTCGGGGTGTGCGGCCGGTTTTTCGTCCTCGCCGCGTTCGGTATCGGCGCGGTCTGGTCGGTGATGCTGCCGGACCTCTTCGACGCCGAGGCGCGCGCCGACCAGGGGGCCCTCAGTGCGCGGCTCGGGCAGGCCAATCTGGTGGCCGTGGCGGTGGCCGTTGCGAGCTTTTTGGGCGCGGCGATCGGCGGCCCGTTCGTGCTGGGGCTGTTCGGCCCCGGCTTCGCGGCCGGCTATCCGGCGTTGCTGATCGTCTTCGGCGGCCTGGTGGTGCGGGCGCTATTCGGCCCGGCGTCGCTGGTGGTGTCGCTGCGCGAGCGTCCCTACGCCAACCTGCCGGTCGCGGCCGCCGGGCTGGCGGTGCTGGGGCTCGGCAATCTGGCGCTGGTGGAGCCCTTCGGGTTGACCGGGGCGGGGATCGCGGCGCTCGGGGCGATTGCGGTGTGGTCGGCGGGCTGGTGGGCGGTCGCCCGGCGGATCACCGGGATGGACGTATCGATCCTGGGGCGGCTTGTGGCGGCTCGGCGGTTGCCCGAGGGGGCGGCCGGCGAGCGGCGGGCTAGCGCCGAAGCAGCGCGCGCCTGACGATGGCGGCCAGGCGGGCCCGGCGGCCGCTGCGCAGCAGCTTGTAGCCCGGCCGGGTCTTGGTCAGCGGATATTCGAACTGCAGATAGTCCTCGCCGAAGATGTGGTTGCCCAGGCGCGCCACCTCGATCCAGCCAAAGCGCCGCATGATGACGATGGCGGCGCGGTTGGAGGTGCGGGACAGGGTCGAGATCTTGTGCCAGTCGCCGTTGTCGAAATGGGCCAGATACTGGCGCATGCCGTAAACCGCCAGCCCCGACTGCCGATAGGCCGCCAGGATGTAGGACCAGTACAGGAACAGCGCCCCGCAATCGGGGCCGGAGATCTGAAAGCCGGCGCGCTCGCCGTCGGCCTCGAGCACGATCACGTACCAGGGGTCGAGCTGGTAGAGATCGCCGAGGAAGGCGCGCGACATGCGCTGCTTCTCCCAAGCCTTGAAAATATCGTTGTAGTACGGAGACGTGTCGATGGCCTGCATCAACTTCGCGTGCACCCAGTCCAGATCGGCGCGGGTCGCGGGACGCGAGGCAAACTCGTGCTGAAGGATCGTTTCCATCGGTCCAATCCAGTGCCGCCGCGAACTGAATTTAGTCCGAAACCGCACCGGGCTGGCCAACAACGTTGACAATCGGTTAACGCCCGCCGGCAGAGGTTCAGGGGGGGTACCACCTTGTGGCCGGCAGGGAGTTGAGGGTAGAAGGGCGCAAATCCGGTTCGGAAGGGAAACGCCATGGAACAGGAGGTCTTCAATCCTCCCGCAGACGTGGTTGCGCGGACGCTCACGGACGCGGCGACCTACGAGAAGATGTACGCCCGGTCGATTTCCGACCCCGACGGCTTCTGGGGCGAGCAGGCGAAGCGGCTGGACTGGATCAAGCCCTTCACCAGGGTCAAGAACACCACCTTCAAGTACCCTGACGTCTCGATCAAATGGTTCGAGGACGGGGTTCTGAACGCCTCCGTCAACTGCATCGACCGGCATCTGCCGGCGCGTGCCGAGCAGGCGGCGCTGATCTGGGAGGGCGACGAGCCGGGGGTCTCGCGCTCGATCACCTACCGCGAGCTGCACGAAGAAGTGTGCCGGCTGGCGAACGTCCTGAAGTCGCTCGGCGTCGCCAAGGGCGACCGGGTGACGATCTACCTGCCGATGATCCCGGCGGCGGCCTTCGCCATGCTGGCCTGCGCGCGGATCGGCGCCATCCACTCGGTGGTCTTCGCGGGCTTCTCGCCGGAGGCGCTGGCCGGGCGCGTGCACGACTGCGAATCGTCAATCGTCATCACCGCCGACGAGGGCAGGCGGGGGGGCCGGACCGTGCCGCTGAAGGCCAACGTCGATACCGCCCTCGGCAAGTCCGAGGGGGTCAAGCACGTCCTGGTGGTGCGCAACACCGGCGGCGACGTGCCGATGACCGAGGGACGCGACATCTGGCTCGACGAAGCGGAGAAGACGGTGTCGGCGGCGTGCGAACCGGAGCCGATGGGCGCCGAGGACCCCCTGTTCATCCTCTATACCTCGGGCTCCACCGGCACGCCGAAGGGCGTGCTGCACACCACCGGCGGCTATCTCGTCTTCGCGGCGCTGACCCACGAACGGGTCTTCGACTATCACGACGGCGACATCTTCTGGTGCACCGCCGATGTCGGCTGGGTCACCGGGCACTCCTACATCGTCTACGGACCGCTGGCGAACGGGGCGACATCCGTGATGTTCGAGGGGGTGCCGACCTACCCCGACCCGTCGCGCTTCTGGCAGGTGTGCGACAAGCACAAGGTCAACATCTTCTACACCGCCCCGACCGCGATCCGGGCGCTGATGGGGGCTGGCGACAGCTATGTCGACAGCGCGGACCTTTCGAGCCTGAGAATCCTCGGCTCGGTGGGCGAGCCGATCAATCCCGAAGCCTGGCGCTGGTACCACGCCCATGTCGGAAAGGGCCGATGCGCGATCGTCGACACCTGGTGGCAGACCGAGACCGGCGGCATTCTCATCACGCCCCTGCCGGGCGCCATCCCCACCAAGCCCGGATCGGCGACCGTTCCGTTCTTCGGCGTGCAGCCGGCGGTGGTGGATCCGGAATCCGGGCGCGAGCTCGAAGGACCGGACGTGGCGGGGGTCCTGTGCATCAAGGATTCCTGGCCGGGCCAGATGCGCACCGTCTATGGCGATCCCAAGCGGTTCGTCTCCACCTATTTCGAGACCTACAAGGGCCTTTATTTCTCCGGCGACGGCGTGCGGCGCGACAAGGACGGCTACTACTGGATTTCCGGCCGGGTCGACGACGTGCTGAACGTCTCCGGACACCGGATGGGCACCGCCGAGATCGAGAGCGCGCTGGTCGCCCACCCCAAGGTCTCCGAGGCCGCGGTTGTCGGTTATCCGCACGATCTGAAGGGCCAGGGCATCTACTGCTACGTCACCCTGATGGCCGGCGAGGCGCCCAGCGACGAACTCAAGGATGAGTTGCGCCAAACTGTGCGCCACGAGATCGGGCCGGTGTGCACCCCGGACCTCATTCAGTTCGCGCCAGGGCTGCCGAAGACCCGCTCGGGCAAGATCATGCGGCGGATCCTGCGCAAAGTTGCCGAAAACGACTATGGCTCGCTGGGGGATACCTCGACCCTCGCCGACCCGGAAGTCGTCCAGGAACTGATCGAAAACCGGCAAAACCGCTAACGGTCGGAGAGCCGCCGGTATCCCGCAAATCCGGGGGCGGCGGGCGGCGCGCCGAGGCCACGGCGCCAATGCGACAGGGCGCGTAAACCAATTGGCAACCCACTGCGCATTTCGCCCGGTGCCGTTAGGCATTCGGGCGACCGGGTTCGGCCATACTCACCGGCGAGCCGCGAGCGGCGCCCGGAACGCGAATGACAAGGTGTGGCGATGGCGGACTTTTTCAAACGGATCGGATTGGTGCTGGCGCTGATCGTGGTGCCGGCGGCCTCCGCGGCCCAGGCGGACGACTGGGTGGCGATGCGGCTGCGCGGAGCGGTGTTCGTGTTCAGCGGCGATGGGTGGGTGCCGCTGGAGCGCGGCGGCACGGTCGCCAGCGGGCAGTTCCTCTACGCGGGCGGCAACGGCCGGGCGGTGCTTGAGCGCGACGGGCAGCAGATCACCCTCGGCAGCTCGACGCACATCATGATCGAGGATCGGCCGGGCGGTGGCGAATTCACCACGGTCTATGAGCAAATCGGGACGGTGACCGTCGACGTCGATGCGCGCGATGTCGACTATTTCGCCGTCAGAACCCAGCAACTCGCGGCGGTGGTCAAGGGCACCCGCTTCACGGTGAGCGCCGCCGAGACCGCCAGCGAGGTCGCGGTGCGCCGCGGGGTGGTCAATGTGCAGGATCCGATCGGACACCGGCAGGTTGACGTGAAGTCCGGGCAGACCGCCAGCCTCGACGCGGAATCGACGGAAGAGGGGCTGGAGGTGGGCGGCAGCGGCCCGATCGAGCCCGTGCTGCCGCTCGAAGGCGACGTCATTCCCGATCTGGGTGCGCTTGGCAACGGCAACAACGGCAACAACGGCAACGGCAACAACGGCAACAACGGCAACGGCAACAACGGCAATGGGAACCACTCGGGCGGACATGGCCTGGGCGGGCTGATCCCGCCGATCTTGTGAGCGCTGAGCAGGGCCGCTGCCGGCGGCGAAGGTGACCGCCGGGTCGCGTCCGGCGTGACCGGCGAACGAAGTTGGGGGAACACGGCATTGCGCCGATTCGCAAGAGGTTCTCTGATCGTGCTGGCGATCGCCGCCACGGTGCTGGTGGGCGGCGCCGGCGGGCTGTTCGCGCCGCTCGATGACCTCTTGCTCGACTGGCGGTTCGGCTGGTCGGCGCGCCCCTCCACCGGCGACGTGGTGGTCGTCGAAATCGACCCGAAGAGCCTGGAGGCGATCGGCGTTTGGCCCTGGCCGCGTTCCGTGCATGCGCGCCTGATCGACGCGCTTCTGGACTACGACGCCAACGAAATCGCCTTCGACGTTGATTTCTCGAGCCGTTCGACACCCGAAGAGGACGCCGCTCTGGCCACGGCGCTGGAGCGCGCCGGCGGGTTCGTCATTCTGGCGACCTTCAAACAGCCGGTGTTGAGCGAAGGCGGGGGACTGCGCGAAAGTGTCAACCGGCCCATCGAGATGCTGTCGCGCCAGGCCTGGCCGGCCTCGGTGAATGTCGTCACCGACCCCGACGGACGGGTCCGCACCTATCCCTATGCGGTCGAACTCGGCGGCGAACTGGTGCCGTCATTGCCGGCGGTGCTGGCGGCCAGCCGGGTGAAGACCGAGAGGCGATTCGAGATCGATTTCGGCATCGACGTCAGCGGCGTCGATCGGATGTCCGTGATCGACGTGATCCGAGGTCGCATCGATCGGTCGCGGCTGGAGGGCAAGCAGGTCATCGTCGGCGCCGGCGCCGTGGAGCTCAGGGATACCTTCGCGGTGCCGCGCTACGGGGTGCTGTCGGGCCCCGACGTGCAGGCCCTGGCGACCGAGACCCTGATCCAGGGCAGGGCGCTTGTCGATCTCGGTGCCTGGCCGGCGGCGCTGATGTCGCTTCTGCTCAGCGTCTATTTCGTCATTGATCGGCGCACCCTGAGCGCGCCGGCGCTTCTGGGAACCGCGGTCGTGACCGGCGCGGCGGTGATGGGGGGTGCGATCGGTTTGCAGAGTTGGCTGGGGCTGGTGCTGAACACCGGCGGATTCCACCTGGCGCAGTTGGCGGTCATCTTCGGCCTGATGGGATCCGAGCTCGACCTGAGGGATCTGACGATGCGTCGTACCCGGCGCCAGTACGCGGCGACCCGGGCGGTCCTGGAGCGGGTCATCGCCGACCATTTCGACGCCGTCGTCGTGGTCAATCAGCAGCGCGAAATCGTCGCCAGCAGCCAACCCGCGGACGAGCTGCTGGGCGGCGGAGGCGGGCTGGTGGGCAAGGCGATCGCGGACAGCCTGCCCGCGGTGCTGCTCGATCCGGTGGAAAAGGCGCTGACGGCGCCCGACACGGTCCCGGCGCCAGCGCCGGCTCCGGTGCAGACGGTGCTGCGGGGCGGGGCGGCCGATGGCACCGACGTCGTCGTCGACTATGTGGTGACGGTGTCGGAGATCGCCGCCGACGAGGACGGCAAAGGCGAAGCGCGCAGTTCCTGGGTGGCGTGTCTGACCTGTCGCGACGTCACCGCGCGCAACGCGCATGAGCGCCAGATCGAATACCTCGCCAACCACGATTCGCTGACCGGAGCGCTCTCGCGCACCCGGATGGTCGCGAAAATCCACGACTTTTTCGAATTGTGGGGAGGCGAGCAAAGGGCCATCACCGTGATCCTGATGGACCTCGACCGGTTCAAGAACATCAACGAAACCCTCGGCCACACGGTCGGCGACGAACTCCTCAAGCAGGTGGCGCGGCGGCTGGAGGATTCCGGCGCCTATTGTGTCGCGCGGCTGGGCGCCGACAGGTTCGCGGTGGCGCTGCCCGGGGTGCTCGATGCGGCGGGCCAGGAGCGGCTGGCATTCTCGATCATCCGCGAAATCGCGCGACCGTTCGAAATCGGAGACCACCGGGCCCTGGTCGGCGTCAGCCTGGGGATCGCCGACAGCGCCCGCTCGGGCACCGATCCGGACGCCCTGCTCGCCCATGCGGACATGGCGCTCGCCGAGGCCAAGGACGCACCCGGCAACAGCTTTTTCGTGTTCGAGCCGAAGCTGGACGAACGGGTGCAGAAGACGCAGGCGCTCGAGGTGGCGCTCAGGGAGGCCCTGGAGCGTGGCGAGATGAACATCGTCTACCAGCCGCAGGTCGATCTGGCGACCGGCGATGTTGTGGGTGCCGAGGCGCTCCTGCGCTGGCGGCATCCGAAGATCGGCGAAGTTCCGCCGGACCTGTTCATCCCCGTCGCCGAGGACGGCGGCATGATCATGGACCTGGGGCGATGGGCGCTCAGGACCGCCTGTCAGGACGCGGCGCGCTGGCCGGCGCCGGTGCGTCTGGCGGTCAATGTCTCGGCGTTGCAGTTCGAGTATGGCG
>Ga0315550_1002572_pt1 | contig 11069 bp, 8 predicted proteins | sample SalMarSW160190MG_2_FD_203100 | JGI IMG/M metagenome (GOLD analysis project Ga0315550, IMG submission 203100) | Salt marsh sediment microbial communities from the Plum Island Ecosystem LTER, Massachusetts, United States - Salt Marsh Sediment SW1601-90 ... | reverse complement strand
AGGATGTGGTCCTGGGCGCGCTGCAGCTCGCCGGCGGTCATGGTCCAGAGCCGGCGGGCGACCTCGGTGTCGCGGCCGGCCAGTGCGATCAGCGTGTTGCGCTTGATCACCAGCACCTTGCATTCGACGATCGCCTCGGCTGAGAAGGTGTGATCGTCGCCGACCTCGAGGCCGAAAATGTCGCCGGGGAGATAGAAGCCGCCGATCTGGCGACGGCCGTCGCTCAGCACCTTATAGGTGCGGACCGCGCCGCTCACCACCTTATAGAGGTATTCGGCCGGCTCGTTCTCGCCGTAGATTTCGGCGTTGCGGGCGAACGGCATGGCCGCGCCCATGAGTTCGATGGAGTTGCCGAGGGTGCGAGGCTGCACCGGGGCCGGGCGCGAGGAGCGCGCCACGGGGTGTTGGGGAGAACCGCGAGCGGTCAAGGTCTGACTATGCATGGCGCCCAATTCCTCGGTAAATTCGATGGTCAATCGATATCCCTGGCACCGTACGGCCGGAATTCAGATAATCTCCATAGGGGATTCACCGGAGGCGGCGGGCACTCCGGGCGGCTCCCGAACAGCGGCCGGCGCATGCCAGAAACAATTGAAAAGACAAACGATTTTCAGGCGGACGAGCGAGGCAAGATCCTCCGCTACGGGCTGGCGCCGACCACGGTGGCGCTGGCCCTTGCGGCACGCGCATTGCTGGTACCCATTTTGCACGACGATTCGATTTTTTTGTATTTCGTGCCGCCGGTGCTGATGGCGGCCGGCGTCGGCGGTCTCGGACCGGGCCTGCTCGCGACCGTTCTGAGCCTGGCGGCCGTTTATCTGGATCTCAACGGCGACACGGCCTTCACCCACAGCGGGGTGGTGAATGCGGTGGCCTTCGCGGCCATCGGCCTCGGCGTGTCCTGGGGCGGCGAGCTTTTGCATAGCAGCCGCCGGCGCGCCAATCTCATGACCCGCGACGCGTTGGCGCGCGAGGCGCACCTGCAATCGATTCTCGACACCGTGCCGGAGGCGATGATCGTCATCGACGAGCATGGCATCGTGCAGAGCTTCTCGAGCGCGGCCGAGCGGCTGTTCGGCTACGCGCCGGCGGAAACGGTCGGGCAGAACGTCAAGATGCTGATGCCGTCGCCCTATCGCGAAAGCCATGACGCCTATATGCATCGCTACCTGACGACCGGCGAGCGCCGCATCATCGGTATCGGCCGCGTGGTGGTCGGCCAACGCCGCGACGGCTCGACCTTCCCGATGGAGCTGGCGGTGGGCGAGATGAAGTCGGGCGACCAGCGCTTCTTCACCGGCTTCATCCGCGATCTGACCGAACGGCAGAAGACCGAGGCGCGGCTGCAGGAGCTGCAATCGGAGCTGGTGCACATTTCGCGGCTCACCGCCATGGGCGAGATGGCCTCGACCCTGGCGCATGAACTCAACCAGCCGCTGTCGGCGATCATCAACTATCTCAGGGGATCGAAGCGCCTGTTGGAAGGCGTCACCGACGAGCGCGTGGCGCCGATGCGCGATGCCGTGGAAATGGCCACCGACCAGGCCATGCGCGCCGGCCAGATTATCCGCCGGCTGCGCGACTTTGTTTCGCGCGGCGAAAGCGAGCGGCGGGTGGAAAGCATCACCAAGCTGGTGGAGGAGGCAAGCGCGCTGGCGCTGGTCGGGGTCAAGGACCGCGGCATCCGCGTGCGTTTCTTGTTCGACCCCTCGGTCGACCTGGTGCTGGCCGACCGCGTGCAGATCCAGCAGGTGCTGCTCAACCTGATCCGCAACGCCGTGGACGCGATGGAGACGTCGCCGACCCGCGATCTGGTGATCACGGTCGCCGCGGCCGAGGAGAACCTGGCGGAGATCAGCGTGGCCGACACCGGCTCCGGGATCGCGCCAGAAATCGCCGAGCAATTGTTCACGCCCTTCGTCACCACCAAGCGGCAGGGCATGGGCGTCGGCCTGTCGATCTCGCGCACCATCGTGGAGGCGCATGGCGGGCGCATCTGGGTCGAAGCCAATCCGGGCGGCGGAACCATTTTCCATTTCACCCTGGCGGCGGTGAACGAAGGGGATGTCGACGATGCAGCCTGAGGCGACCATCTACGTGATCGACGACGACGAGGCGGTCCGTCAATCGATCGAGTTCCTGCTCAAGACGGTCGGGATTAGCGTGCGCAGCTTCGAATCGGCGCGCGGCTTCTTCGAGGTGCTGCCGGAAATCGACGGCGGCTGCATCGTCACCGACGTGCGCATGCCCGAGATCACCGGCATCGATCTCTTGCGCCGCGTGCGCGAGAGCAAGCCCGATCTGCCGGTGATCGTCATCACCGGCCACGGCGACGTGCCGCTGGCGGTGGAGGCGATGAAGCTCGGCGCCGCCGATTTCCTGGAAAAGCCGTTTGACGACGACCTGCTGATCGCCTCGGTGCGCTCGGCGCTGAACCAGGGCGCCGACGCCGCCAAGCGCAATGCCGAGATTGCCGACATCAACGACAAGCTGGCCGGGCTTTCGAACCGTGAGCGCCAGGTGCTGGAAGGCCTGGTGGCGGGCAAGCCCAACAAGGTCATCGCCTTCGATCTCGGCATCAGCCCGCGCACGGTGGAAATCTATCGCGCCAATCTGATGACCAAGATGGCTGCCAACAGCCTGTCCGACCTGGTGCGCATGGCGATGCTGGCCGGCATATTGGAAAGCACCGGCGCGTGAAAGCGGGCGCCCGCTAACGCGTCACGCCCAAGCCTTGCATGAAGCGGGCGCGGATCTGTACCGGGTCGCGGTCGGTGGTGCCGACCCCCGGTTCGCCGTCGATGCGGGCGGCGATCAGGCTGGGACCGTCGTCGCTGAGCGCCATGGCGAACAGGCGGTCGAAATCCTCCTCGTCCGCCGCCCAGGCGCTCTTGGCGATGCCGGCGCCTCGCGCGATGGCGACCAGGTCGGCGGTCGCGGCGGTGGCGGTCGGCTGCGCGCCGGTGATCTGGTAGATGCCGTTGTCCCAGATGACGATGGTGAGGTTCTGTGGCGCCCGCTCGGCGACGGTGGCGAGGCAGCCAAGCTGCATCAGCAGCGAGCCGTCGCCTTCGAGCGCGACCACGCGACGTTGCGGCTGCGCCAGCGCGACGCCGAGCGCGATCGGGATCGCCAGCCCCATGCTGCCCAGCATGTAGAAATTCTGCGCGCGCTGGCCGCTCATCCACAGGTCGAAATTGCTGTTGCCGATGCCGCCGATGACGGCTTCCTCGTGGGTCAGCTTGGCGGTGAGCCGCTTGGTCAATTCGAAGCGGTTCATCATCTTTGTGTTATGCGCTTGCGGGGCGGTCATGGCTCACGCCGTGAACGCTTTGCCGCCGGTCAACAGCGGCGACAGGATGAAGGTGACGGCGGCCTGCGTCGCCATGGCCTGCTTGATCGAGCGGTCGACGATGAAGGCGAGCTCGTCCCGGCGGGTGACGGTGTGGTACGCGACGCCCAGCGCATCGAGCACCGGCCGCATGGTGCGGCAGACCACGGCCTGGCCGAGATTGAATTCACCGAGCGTGCCGCGCTCCGAGACGAACAGCAGCGCCGGAATCTGGCACGGCACCACTAGCGAGGCGAGCGCGTTGGGGATGGTGGCGAAGCCCGAGGTCTGCATCAGCACGGCGCCGCGCATGCCGCCCATCCAGGCGCCGGTGACGATGCCGAGCGCTTCCTCCTCGCGCGTGGCGGCGAACGTGGTGAAGAAGGCGTCCGCGTGCAGCGCCTCGATCAGCGGCGTGAACACGCGGTCGGGCACATAGACGACCAGTCTGACATCGTTGCTCTTGAGCGTCGCCAGCACGATCTCGTGCCAAGCTGCGGTTCGCGATGCGGCGTCGTTCATGGCTTTCGAGAACCGCGTCCGGCGGCCGTTGCCGCTCATAGCGCAAAAGCTTACCCTGATCGGTGCGCGGCGTTAATGGGAAAATCTTTGTCGATCGGGATATTCCGCAGTGCAAATCAAGACAATCGAGCCCATCGCGGTCGGCCTGCCGATGCGCAAGCCGGTGATCATGGCGGGTGAACAGGTGCGGCGCGCCGACAATGTGCTGGTGCGGATTACCGCCGACAACGGCTTGGTCGGCTGGGGCGAAGCCGCCGCGGCGCCGCTGATGACCGGGGAGACGCTGGAAAGCATCGTCGCGGCGGTGCATTTCATGTCGCCCGCGCTGCACGGACGCGAAGCAGCCGACTTCGACGGCGCGCGCGCCGCCATGGACGGGCGCATGTACGGCAATCACGGCGCCAAGGCGGCGATCGAGATCGCGCTCTACGATCTCACTGGCAAGGCGGCGGGCCAGCCGGTGCATGCGCTGCTCGGCCAAAAGCGGCGCAGCCGCTTGGCGCTGTTGGGCGTCATCGGCGGCGGCGATCTCGACGGCGACCTGCGCGATGCCGAGAACAAGAAAACGGCCGGCTTCACCATCTACAAGATCAAGGTCGGCCTGGATACGCCGGATAACGACGCCGCCCGCACCCGCGAGATTTGTCGGGTGTTGGGCGGCGGCATGCTGATCTCCGCCGACGCTAACCAGGGCTACACGCGCGAAGCGGCGCTGCGTTTTGTGCGCGCGGTCAAGGGCTGCGGGCTCAATTTCCTGGAGCAGCCCGTCGCGGCGAGCGATCTTGCCGGCATGGCGGCGGTCGCCGCGGAAGCGGGCGACATCGCCATCGGCGCCGACGAGGGCATCCATTCGCTCGACGACATAAGGCGCCACCATGAGATGAAGGCCGCGCGCGGGATCAGTCTGAAGGCGATCAAGCTCGGCGGCATCGGCGCGCTGGTGGCGGCGGGGCACCTGTGCGAGGCGCTTGGCATGCGCGTCAACACCTCCTGCAAGACCGGCGAATCGAGCGTCGCCTGCGCCGCCGCGCTGCATGCCGCGTCGGTCATTCCCGAAACCGCCTGGGGCCTGACGCTGACGCATACGGCGCTGGCCGCGGATGTGACGGCACAGCCGCTGCCAACGGCGCAAGGGCATGCCGATGTTCCCGATGGTCCGGGATTAGGCGTCGAGGTCGACGAAGCCCGCGTTCGCAGACACCGCGTGCGGATCGCCGTACGCGAAATGGCGTAGCTGCAGACTCATGCCGCCTGCAAGGGCTTGACCGCGCGCAGCTGCGAAGGATCGACCGCCATGGGCGCGACCGCAAAGCCAAGCTCGCGGCTCATGGCGAGCACACGCTCCAGCGTCGCCGGGAACACCAGCACGGCGTGGCGCACGCCCTGCGCCGCGATCACGCGCAAAATCTCCTGCAGCAGCCGCGTCGCCAGGCCCTGCTCGCGCAGATCGGCGCGGATGATGACGGCGCATTCGGCGGCGTCCGCATCGGGATCGGCGGTCGAGCGCACCAGGCCAGCCAGGCGCTCGCCCTCCCAGGCAACCAGTGTCATTTCGCGGTCGTAGTCGATTTGGGAAAGCCGCGCCGCGGTCTCGTGCGTGCGCACGCGCAGCGGCATGAAAAAGCGATGCCAAAGGTCGCGGTTGTCGATCTCGTCGGCGAAGCGGCGCAAGGCCGGCTCGTCCTCCGGGCGGATCGGGCGCACGACGTACGATCCCGCGCCGATGCGGATCGTGCTCTCGAAGCGCTGCGGATAGGGCCGGATCGCCATGCGCGCTTGCGCCGAGGCCGTCGCGGCGCGCAGGCGGACGCGGCCGTCGACCGCGATGACACCGGCGGCATCGCAGAGCAGCGGGTTGATGTCGAGCTCGCTGACCTCGGCGTGGTCGGCGATGATGCGGCTCAACTGCATGAGCGCGTTGACCACGCTGTCGATGTCGGCCGGCGGGCGGTCGCGGTAGCCCTTGAGCAGCGCTGCGATGCGGGTGCGCTCGATCTGCGCGCGCGCCAGCGCCGTGTTGAGCGGCGGCAGCTCCAGCGACTTGTCGCGCATGATCTCGACCGCGGTGCCGCCATGGCCGAACAGGATGACGGGACCGAAGGTGACATCGGTGGTGACGCCGGCAATCAATTCGTAGGCGCCGGGACGGGTGATCATCTCCTGCACGATGAAGCCCTCGCGCCGCGCCTTGGGCAGCGCGCGCGCAACTTTCTCGTCCATCGCCCTGGCCGCCGCCTCGACCTCCGCCGGGCTCGCCAGATCGAGCGCCACGCCGCCGACATCGGATTTGTGGATTACGTCGCGCGAGCGGATTTTCAGCGCCACCGGCGCCTTGATGCGTGCGGCGATTGCGGCGGCAGCCTTGCCGTCCGCTGCCGCCTCGGTGCGCGCGAAGGGAATGCCATAGCAGGCAAAGAATGAGGCGACCTCGGCAGGGTCGAGCCATTCGCGCTTGTCGGCGAGCGCCTGGCGGATGATGTCTTGCGCGCGCGCCACATCCGCCGGGGCGCTTTCTGCCACCGAAGACGGCGTCTCCAGCAGCAGGTCCTGGCTCTGCCGGTAGCGCACCAGATACATGAAGGCGCGCACCGCTCGTTCCGGCGTCTCGTAGTCCGGCAGCTTGGCGGCGACGAGCTGCGCGCGCCCGTCCTGCACGCTGGCGTCGCCCATCCAGCAGGCGAACACGTTCCTGGCCGGTGCCGGTTGCGCCAGGGCACCGATCAGCCCCTTGGCGGCCTCCGCCGAGGAGGCGATGGCGGTCGGGCAATAGGCCACCAGCAGCGCGTCGATGTTCGGGGCCTGCATCAGCAGGCCGACCGCCTTGGCGTAGCGCTCGGCATCGGCGTCGCCGATGATGTCGACCGGATTGGCGTGACTCCAGGTCGCCGGCAGCACCGCATTGAGCTTGTCCACCGTGGCGGCATCGAGCGTCGCCAGGTGGCCGCCCTCCTCGATCAGACGGTCGGTGGCGAGCACGCCGGCGCCGCCGCCATTGGTGACGATGGCGAGTCGGTCGCCGTGCTGCGGCGCGCTGCGCCCGAGCGTGGCGGCGGCGTCGAACAGTTCCTCCAACTCGTTGACGCGCAGCATGCCGGCGCGGCGGAAAGCCGCCTCGTAGACGACATCGGCGCCGGCGAGCGCGCCGGTGTGCGAGGTCGCGGCGCGCGCACCCTCCTCGGCGCGGCCGCCCTTGACCACGATCACCGGCTTGACGCGCGCGGCACGACGCGCCGCCGACATGAACTTGCGGGCATGGGTGACCGCTTCGGCATAGATGAGGATGGCATTGGTCGCCGGGTCGAGCGCGAAATAGTCGAGCATATCGCCGAAGTCGACGTCGCTCATGTCGCCCATGGAGACGATGGCCGAAAAGCCAATGCGGCGCGGCAGCGCCCAGTCGAGCACCGTGGTCGCCATCGCGCCGGACTGGGTGAGGAAGGCGATATTGCCGGCCAACAACTCTGCCGGGGCGAAGGTGGCGTTGAGGCCGATGCCGGGCACCGCGATGCCGAGGCAATTGGGGCCGACCACGCGCAACAGATGCGGGCGCGCGGCGGCGAGCAGTTGCGCGGCGCGCTCGCGGCCGGCGGCCACCCCGCCCTCGGCAAAACCGGCGGTCAGCACCACCGCGGCGCGGGTGCCGCGGCTGCCGAGTTTTTCGATCAGCGCCGGCACCGTGTCGGGCGGCGTGGCGATGACGGCGAGATCGGGCGTCAGCGGCAGGCTCGCGACGTCGCGATAGGCCATGATGCCGTGCACTGCACTGGCGTGCGGATTGACCGGGATGACGGGTCCGGAAAAGCCGGCGCGCAGCAGGTTGCCCATCAGCGCGGCGCCGACTGAATGCGGCTTGTCGGTGGCGCCGAACACCGCCACCGAGCGCGGCTGAAACATCTTGTCGAGATTGCGTATGGACATTGCGCGGGCTCTCGCAGGGCGGTCATAGCCGTGGCAGCAGCGACGCCGCCCCCAGCAATGCCGGAAACGGCCGGGTGATGACACAGGTCGGTATCGCCGCCAGGTAGGCGCGAAAGCGGCCCTTGGCCTCGAAGCGCGCGCGGAATTCGGACTGCGCGAACGTAGGCCCCAGGCGCGGCACGATGCCGCCGGCAATATAGATGCCGCCGCGCGCACCGAGCGTGAGCGCGAGATTGCCGGCGATGGTGCCGAGCATGGCGCAAAACATCGCTGTCGCCTCGCGCGCGCGCGGATGCGTCTCGCCGGTGCGCGCGTCGGTGATCTGGGCGGCGCCAAGCTCGGCCACCGGCTCGCCGGAAAGTTCGCACAGCGCCGCATAGAGATTGATCAGCCCGGGCCCGGACAGCACGCGCTCGGCGGAGACGTGATCGAAACGCGCCCGCATGAGATCGAGCACCTTGGCCTCGCGCGCGTCGGCGGCCGCCATGGTCACATGACCGCCCTCGCCCTGGATCGGCACGACGTCAGCGCCGTTGCGCACCAGCGCACTGACCCCGAGGCCGGAGCCGGGCCCGAGCACCGCCATCGGCGCGCCTTCGACCGCCGCGCCGCCCCCGACCTGCGTTCGGTCGTCGGCGCCAAGATGCGGCAGCGCCAGCGCGTTGGCGACGAAGTCGTTGATGATGCTGAGATGCGTGAAGCCGAAGCGCCGGCGCAGGTCCTCGATGGAAAAGGTCCAGGGCAGATTGGTGAAGCTGATCTCGTCGCCGGTCACCGGCGAGGCCACCGCCAGCACCGCGCGCGGCGGTATCCGCGTGCGCGCCTTCGAGCTGAAATAAGTCTCGATCATCTCGGCGAGGCCGGCGAACTCGTCGCAGGCAAAGACGCGGATCTGGGAGAAGGAGCCGTCGGGCTCGACCAGGGCGAGCCGGCTGTTGGTTGCTCCGATATCGCCGACCAGACCCCACTCGCCCATGATTGGCTCCGTTGCAAGCGAACGGGAGAGCTATCCGCTTAAGGCAGATCGAGCGCGCCCAGCAGCATGCCGATATGGCCGTCGCCCCACATCGGCAGCAGGATGCGGGAGAAACCGGTGGCCCGGTAAAAAGTCGGCGCGCGCGCCTCGACGGTGGCGCTCGCCTGCGCGCGCATATATTGCAGGCGACCGCCGAGCGCGACTTCGTCGAGGAATTTGCCGCGCAGCGCCGTGCTGTCGGGAAAGGCTTGGCCCAGCGTGTTGACGCGGAAGCGTTCGGGATCGGCGAAGACATTGAGCAGCAGCAGCCGATCGGCGAGGTCCGGCAGGGCCGACAGCTTCACGTCGTCCCAGAACGGCATGTTGTTCTCGCCCCGCTCGAGGCTTTCCCAATAGGAAAAGACGCGCTGCAAAGTCGGGCTGAGCTTGTCCGGCAGCGGAAAGGGATTCATCGTCGCCTCGCTCCAGCTTGAACGCGGATTGCCGCAAGACGTTCATCGCCTGCGCATGACACGGGCGCGGCCGCGCCAGCCATCATCTGGTAACCCGGTCGGCGTCGCGCAACACGACATAAATGGCCGGGATCACCAGCACCGTCAACAGCGTGGAGGAGGCAAGCCCGAACAGAAGCGAGATCGCCAGGCCCTGGAAGATCGGGTCGAGCAGGATGGTGGCGGCGCCGATCATGGCGGCAAGCGCGGTGAGCAGGATCGGCTTGAAGCGCACGGCGCCGGCTTGCAGCAGCACGTCGCGCAGGGTCTTGCCCTCGCCGCCGCCGTGGCGGATGAAATCCACGAGCAATATGGAATTGCGCACGATGATGCCGGCCAGCGCGATGAAGCCGATCATCGAGGTGGCGGTGAACGGCGCGTCGAACAGCCAATGGCCAAGCACGATGCCGATCAGCGTCAGCGGGATCGGCGTCAGGATCACCAAGGGAAGCTTGAAACTGCCGAACTGCGCCACCACCAGGATGTAGATGCCCATGATGGCGACCATGAAGGCGGCGCCCATGTCGCGGAAGGTGACGTAGGTGATCTCCCACTCGCCGTCCCACAAAATCGACGGCTTGCTCTCGTCCTGCGGCTGGCCGTGGAAGCGGATGGTCGGGGTGTTGAGCTTGCCCCAATTGTGCTGGTCGACCAGCTTGTCGACGGCGAGCATACCGTAGATCGGCGCCTCGTAGGCGCCGGCCATCTCGGCCATGACCATATCGGCGAAGTGGCCGTCGCGGCGGAAGATGGTGGGCGAGCCGACCTCCTTGGTCACGTGCACCACGTCGCCCAGCTCGACTACGGTCTTGTTGCCGGGCACCGTATTGGCGGGCACCGGGGTCGAGGCCAGCAACTGGCTCCAGGACAGATGGCGCTTGGGCAGCCCGACCACGATCTCGATCGGGTTGCGGCCCTCGCCGCGGTGCGAGTAGCCGACGGTGGTGCCGCCGAACAGCGCCTGAATGGTGTCATAGACGTCGCGTTGCTCGACGCCGAAATATTCCAGCCGATCCTGATCGATGGAGATACGCAGGCGCGGCCGCGGCTGGCCGATCGAATCGTCGACGTCGACGATATAGGGTACCGACTTGAACAGACGCTCGAGCTCGTGCGCCACCGCACGCCTGTTCTTGGCGCCCGGACCGTAGACTTCCGCCAGCAGCGTGGCGAGCACCGGCGGGCCCGGCGGCACCTCGACCACGCGCGCTACGGTGCCGGGCGGCAGCTTCACTTTCTTCAGGCGCGCGCGCAGGTCGAGCGCAATCTCGTGGCTGGAGCGGCTGCGCTCGCCCTTGGATGCGAGGTTGAGATGCAATTCGCCGAGCTCCGGCGACTCGCGCAGATAATAATGCCGTACCAGCCCGTTGAAGTTGAACGGCGCCGGCGTGCCGGTATAGGTCTCGATCGAGCGCACTTCCGGCACCTGCCGCGCCACGTCGGCGATGTTGAACAGCGTGCGTTCGGTATCCTCGAGCGTCGCGCCTTCGGGCAGGTCGACAACCACCGACATTTCCGACTTGTTGTCGAAGGGCAGGAGCTTGACCGTCACGCTCTCGGTGTAGAAGAGCCCGCACACCGCCACCGTCGCCACGCCGACGCCGATGAGGAAAATCCAGGCGCGCGTGCGCGTGGCGAGGATCGGCGTGGCGAAGCGGCGATAGAGCCGGCCGAGCTTGCCCTCGCCATGCGCCGCCTCGTGTTCGTGCAGCGCGTGGCCTTCCGGATGCAGGCGCAGCATCAGCCAGGGCGCGATCACCATGGCGACGAAGAAGGAGAACAGCATGGCGGCCGAGGCATTGGCCGGGATCGGCGCCATATAGGGGCCCAT
>Ga0315550_1002569_pt1 | contig 11071 bp, 7 predicted proteins | sample SalMarSW160190MG_2_FD_203100 | JGI IMG/M metagenome (GOLD analysis project Ga0315550, IMG submission 203100) | Salt marsh sediment microbial communities from the Plum Island Ecosystem LTER, Massachusetts, United States - Salt Marsh Sediment SW1601-90 ... | reverse complement strand
TCCTGTACGCAGAAGAATACTTAGGATGCTGGCGGGCAAGTCACTGACATTCTCTGAGATTCAGGAATCAATCACCATCGACAGTGGACACCTGAGCTATCACCTTGAAAGCCTCGGCGACTTGGTTGTACACAATCAAAACGGAAAATACAAACTATCAAGCATCGGAGTCGCTGCTGTGCGGCTGATGAGCGGCATCGAAGAACACCCGTCCCTATCCTCAAGCCAGAAGCCTATAAGGTCAGAAGTTATGCCCAAAGTTTTTGGGCTCTTTTTGGCGATTATTCTGATTGCCGCTAGCATTCACTTTGTCACTTACACAATACCAACATCGACTGCAACATTAAATCAAGACCGTATCTATCCCACCCCATTCGTTATTGACGCAGGTCAGACATTCGAGTTTAACGTTACACTAGAGTATTGGAGATACCCCGCACCGATGATGGGCAATCCAATATTCTCACGAATGCTTTACGCAGGTTCTGATGGACCCACCAACTACACATTTGAAGTGCAACCCGCACCAAACACATTAGCTACCCAAGCAGCAGGCTCAATGTGGCTTGATTTCAGGCTAAACACTACAAGTCGCACAACTGGCGCACTTGTTCTTATGCCCTTTGGATTTCCAAACAACATAACAATTGACGTTTACACTCCAAACGAAAACATGTCGTTAGGCAGACTCGATTGGACCTACGGCAAAATAGACCATTTCGTTTCGCCAATTGTCGAAGTTAATCAGTTAGGCACCTACCGATTTGTAATTAAAAATAACGACTCAAACGAGTGGACTGGAGTCATAACGCCTAACGTAGAATGGCAAATAATAGAAAAACCATACTTCTACTACGGAATCATGGGGCTTGTATTCGCAACAGGATACCTTATCTTTATGTCATACTGGCTCCTAAGCAAATCACAAAAAACACCTAATCAACGAGCATATTAGGAGACTAATAATACTTCATTGTTGAAAACAAGCTTTTTCTGGAAAAGCAAAGAAGCATTTACATAATATTTCCTATTCATGTTTCTGAATTGCCCATGAACCATCGCAAACTGCGGAATTCAAGCTGAATCCTTCTCTGCAGCATCCGAACTTCAAGTTGTGTTCTTCAGTCAACTCCTTCAGTTTTTTCATCAAGCTAAACCTTATGTTCTTGGGTAAATATGTGGAACGACCGATTCTCTCCCCCTCACTGAAATATAATGATCTCAGTTTCTCTGCGACTTGTGGAAATGCTGCGCTGAATCGTCTCCAGTTGTCAGGCTTCACCTTGTATGACGAAGAGGTGACATGCAGCACACCTAAATCTGCAACTGTTTCCACAAGCTCAGCTAAATCATCGTTGAGGAACGGAATAATTGGGTCGATTCTCACGGTGGTGGGGATGCCCGCCTCCACCAGCTTTTCTATTGCCTCGAGTCGCCTCGAAGAGACAGGAGCACCGGGCTCAAGCTTTCCAGATAACCCGTCATCAGTGGTGAGAACAGTGACGGAAACCACGCAAGGAACTTTCCTCAGGATGTCGATGTCTCTGACCACCAAATCAGATTTCGTGACTATCTGAAGCCTGCAACGGCTTTCCGCCAATACCTGCAAACACTTTCGGGTTAAACCAAGTTTTTGTTCCAGCCGCGGGTAAGGATCAGAAGAGTTAGATATGGAAACCAGCTCGCCATCTAATCGTGCGGCTTCCCTCTTTAGTCTGGACAGCAGGTTCTTTTTTGGTCTACATTCATGAAATCGGGGTATGTACGAGGAGGCGTAGCAGTAGAGGCAGTGGTGGTCGCATCCAGTGTAGGGGTTAAAGGTCAACTTGGGTGGGCACGTGCACAACTGGGATTTCCAAGGGTCAAAAACAGTAAGCAACATAACCTAATTTCCAGCAACAAAAAATAACTAAGCAGAGCCTTATATTTCTGATTTGTCTGCCCGCACCGTCACGTGGACACAAAGAATGGAAACAACCAGAAGGTTAGGCTATGCCGATTGTGTTGCCAACCCCAACCACAAGCACAGTGTCCCCTTCTTTTGTTCGCTCCCTGATAACCCGCCCAAGCCTCTTAACAACCTCGTCAACAGAATTGATCAGCACATCGGTCATCGGCGACAACACCTCCTTCATGGACTGCCGAACAATCATGGCATAAACTGGAACATCATGTTTGGTGGCAAGCTCCTCTATCTTGAACCTTTCAACCCCAACCCCGCCAATCGCCGCCCCAACACCCTCCATAACATAACCGGAATCTTCACCCTCCAACTTCAGCCCAGCGTCAACCATCACAACCAACGACACCTCACCATCATACTCCTCGATCAGCTTAGCCACAGCATCCCCAGGCTTCCCAACAGTTCCACCCGGACCCTTAGCCCTAGTAACAACAACCCTTCTGCCCTCAACAGCCACCTCCGCGGCAACCATATCCTCCGCCACTTCACGCAGGCTAGCATCAGCCATCAGCTTGGAGGCAACCAATGGACCCACCCCGTCGCCGATCGGCTTGCCCTGCTTGAAAGCGTCTAGGAACGAAAAATAGGCTTCCGCCTCTTCCATAATCATAGGCAACTCCATCTGAATCTGCATCGTACTATAGATAGAGCCGCCCTTTTTCCCTGTCAGATAGTGATGCCGAACAGTGCGATAAAGAGAATTCAAGCCCCTAACTGTTTCCACCAGATTCTGCAGATTCTGTATCTGCTTCTCGTCAGCGGAAGGAGCCAACGCCTTAATCTCTTCTTTGACCCTAGCGTCCGCAGTGTCAACCAGGTGCTCCAGCCTATGGACTACTCCCGACGGGTCCATGCTGTTTGGTTGAACAGTAAAGAATTGAAGAAGGGATTCAAGCCTAGGCTTCGGGTCACTTTCAGGTTTTCCCAGCTTAATAATAGCTGACAGCGCCTCGTCTTTGGCTTTGTCACGCATATGCCGCAACTTGTTTAAAGATTTGGATATCCGACCCAGCACAATATTGAGCTGCAGTTTCTGGGAGAAAAAAGAGAAACCGAACACAAACACGAGGTAAACAATACTGAAAATGTAAGACAACACGTTTGAATCCAAACTCAACAAATCTCCTTTCTTGTCATTCTCCCACTGAAACTGAATCCTTATCAACTTTCTGTTTTTGCTTGTTCAAAGCAGCCACCCTGTCATCTACGGTCTGCAGCTCGTTTTGCAGCATCTTAATCATGTGCTGGATTCGGTTACGTTTCATTTCAAGAGCTTCCAGCCTACTCTTGGGTTCTTTTTCAAGGAAGATTGAGAAGGGATTTGGCATTCGAGGTATCGTCACTGCCTTAGGGTCCAAATCCAACACTGCTTGTGCATACTCCTCGAACAGGGTGTTCATGCTTTCAGCGATCTGGCTGTGCTTCAGGAGCGCTCGGTCAAGAATGAGCTTTCCAGACTCGGTGAGGTGATAGATTTTACGTTTTCTTTTCTGAGGACCCCACTTGCCCTTTATGTATCCCGCCTTTTCTAGGCTCTGAAGTATCGGATAGACGCCTCCGGCAGTTGGTTTCCAGAAGCCCTCGGTTCTGTCTTCGACTTTTTTCATCATTTCGTATCCGTGACAAGATTTTTTGCTCACAAGAATCAGCAAGGCGATGCGCATGTAACCTTTTTGTGACTCTTTAAGCCACTTCGCAACTGTCTTTTCTTCGTGCTGGGGATGCATGGTTTTCAGTTCTTCCTAGATGTAAAAGTAATATTTATATTTTAGTGCGATATATTGCAGTGAAATATATGGTGGCGGGGAAGGTTTATATGCGACAACGCAACGTAAAAGTTACGATTGCTCGTAGTTTCGAGTGCTCGCATTTTTTGGCAGGTGAAACATGTGAACAGTAAAGAAAAGATTGCATCCACCCAAGCTGAGGGAGAGGAACTATTGGAAAATAAAGTCATGATCGAGGTAAAAAACCTTACAAAGAAGTTCAACGGATTCACAGCCGTGGATCACATTTCGTTTGATGTTAAAGAAAGCGAAATTTTCGGGTTGCTTGGTCCAAACGGTGCAGGCAAGACCACGATCATAAGAATGCTATCTACATTAACTAGACCCACAGAGGGAACAGCTTCAATCGGCGGATACGACATAGTGAAGCAGGACAACAAAGTTAGACAATTAATCGGTCTAGTTTCCGAAAAAATGATAATGTATGACCGGTTAACAGCTGAGGAGAACCTCAGGTTTTTCGGAAAACTCTACAACATACCAAAAAACACTCTCAACCAAAGAATAGATGAGCTGCTGGAGCTGGTTCAACTTGGCAAGTGGAAGGACTCCAAAGTGGGCACATTCTCAACAGGCATGAGACAAAGAATGAACGTGATAAGAGCGTTGCTTAACATGCCAAAAGTGCTGTTCCTCGATGAACCCACATTAGGGTTAGACCCTCAATCCACAGTTGAAGTCAGAGAGTTCATCAAAAAAATCAACCGAGAAAACCAAACAACAATCATACTCACCACGCATATGATGACCGAGGCTGACCGCCTCTGTGACCGCATAGGCATAATAGACCATGGAAAAATCTCCACGCTTGACACGTCAACAAACCTGAAAAAACTTGTTTCAGGTGGTGACACAACAGTCCTGAAGCTGGAGATTCCAAATCTAACCAAAAAGATGGTTGCTGCGATACAAGCCTTGGATTGTGTCAAGTCTGTGTCTCAGGAGAATGCCGCTCACCTCAAGATTCACGCAACAGGTAACGAAGCATTTGACAGCATAATTGATGCCGCGAGAGCAAACAAGGCGAAAATAAATTCGGTTGAGAATCTGCAGCCTACACTTGAAGACGTTTTCTTGTACATAACTGGACGCGAAGTTAGAGACAAGGCAGACAACAAGATAGCGATGCCTAACCGCAGGCATTTCAGACCGAAACAGAGGATAAGGTGATCAGAATGGGTGCCAAAACAATGATTTCGCATAGTCTCAGGATCGCTTGGAAAGATTTGATGGAGCTGTTCAGGAACCGAATGGGACTGGTTCTGCTTATCCTGATGCCCATATTCATGATGACCATGGTTGGCTTCATATATCCCTCAGAAACCTCGCTAAACAGCGTGCCCATTGCCTTGGTGAATGAGGATGCAGGATTCGGCAATTACAGTTTAAGCTCAACTTTCATCATGACATTAAACAGCATAAACGAGAACACGGGCATGATAACCATTACGGATGCTTCTAATCTTGATGACGTAAGAGAGATGATTCAAACCGGAGATGCTGAAGGCGGCATAATAATCTCCAGCGACTTCACTTCAAACATTATGAGCGGAAAACAGGGAACAGTCACGATCGTAACCGATGAGTCCAATCCGCAAATGTCGGCGATGATACAAGCCGTTTTGGGACAAGTGTTTGAACAGATGGGCACAATGTTAGCTCAGCAGAACGTTCAGGGACTAGGAGTTGATGCAAACACCTCGTTAGCGGTCGTGAAGCCATATAATGTTCAGACCAAAGGATCAATTGAAGGCGAATTCAGCTATTTCGATTTTATTGCTCCGGGAATTATGGCTATGACCGTTATGATGAGCGTTATGACAGGGCTCCCCGCGGCCATCTCCCAAGAGCGAGAAGTTGGCACGCTGGACGGAATGATGGTGGCGCCCATCAACAGGCTCTCGGTGATACTTGGGAAAACGCTTGCCCAGATGGCTAGAGGCATACTTCAGGGGACTTTAATACTTGTGTTGGCTGTGACTTTATTCGGCGTTACTGTTCACGGAAACATTTTGCTGGTGTTTGCTTTGCTGCTGTTGGGCGTGTTCAGCTTTGTTGGTTTAGGCGTTGTGTTAACGTCTTTTGCGAAGGACCAAGAGACAGCCGTGATGATGATGACTACAATAATGTTTCCGATGATGTTCCTCAGCGGCGTGTTCTTTCCGGTAGAGCAGATGCCATGGTTCATGCAGAGCATCTCGAAAGTTCTTCCATTAACCTACGTCGCCGACGCCTTAAGAAAAGTCATGGTGCTTGGAGCAGACATACCCGCAATAACCACAGAACTATCCATACTGATAGTGTTCGGAGTCGTCATGACGGCAATAGCGGTACCAGTATTCAAAAGAGCAATGACCCGCTAACAGATGGATATGGCAGATGAAATAGGCATCTAACATAGTTAGCTGAATGCCTGTTTTTGTGTGTTGTTGTCGTTGTGTTTATTTTTCGTCGATGAACTTGTTGGCTTTAGGTATTTCCTCGGGCAGTCCCCTTCTCTTCCGTATCCCCGCTATGACTTCCATTGATAGGCTTTCAGGAACCTTTTCCCAATGATCAAACTGTGTCTGCCAGAATGCGTGACCAGAAGTCGCTGATCTCATGTCAGCGGAGAGACCGAAAGTCTCGGAGACCGGAATGAATCCCTTGACGTTGGTTATCGGTCCCTTCTGCTCTGAAGCAGTCACTCTTCCTCTCTTGCGGGTTATTAACCCAGTTACTTCGCCGACAAATTGGTGAGGAACTGAAACACCGATTTTGTAGATGGGTTCGATGAGAACTGGCTTAGCTGTAAGGAATGATCCCCAGAATGCTCTTTTCATTGCTGGCATAATCTGTGCGGGTCCACGGTGCACGGGGTCTTCGTGCAGCTTTGCATCCAGGAGCGTTACTTTGACTCCTCTTATTGGCTCATCGGAAAGGGGACCGTTTTTGGCTGCCCACCTGAAACCTGAATTAACTGTTTCCTTCACTTCTCTGAGGTACTGGATACCTTTAGTCATATCCACCAAAATGTTTCTGTGCTCTTCTAGAGCCCACACGTTTTTAGCTTCGTGAGCAGACCATCCTGCCTCCTCACGTAAAGTGGTGTTGATTCGTTTGTTTCCCATTGCTTCAAACAGGGAACCCTTTTCCATCAGATCAATAACATTTTGGTCAAGAGGCTCCACTTGAACCCAGAATCTGCTGTGCTTGTTGGGGCTCTTCGCCATCGCCACTACACCTTGCGCAGATGCAGTTTCTCTGTAGACAACCAGCGGCTGAGACGTTATGAGTTCTAAGCCTCCGCCGTATTGTTTGAGGAACTTGACGGCTATCTCAAGGTGCAGTTCACCCATTCCGCTGAGAAGATACTCGCCAGTTTCTTTGTTGATTTTGGTAACCAAGTTTGGGTCGTCGATGGCTAATCGGTCCATCAATTCGATGAGGCGCGGCAGCTCCCTAGGATGTTTAGGTTCTATAGCAATGGTGATGACTGGCTCGGAAACGTACTGTATGTTCTCGAAGGGAATCATAGCGTCCTTATGGCTAACACTTACAAGGGTTTCTCCTGCCCTAGCAAGATCCAATCCCAGCACTGCAGCTATGTTTCCGGCGCCTATCTTGCCAACAACCTCTCTGTATGCGCCCATATACATGGAAACCTGCTGAACACGGTAATCCTTTTTGGCGCCCACCAAATAAACTCGGTCGCCTTCGTTAATGCAACCCGAAAAGGCGCGTCCAGTAGCAACTAGTCCTGCATGAGGATCCATCTGGGCTGAAGTCAAACAGATTACTGTGGGTCCATTCTCGTCACACTTGATCATAGCCTTTCCAATCTCAGAGTCTGCCTCGCCCTTCCAGACTTTCGGAACACGATACTTCTGAGCAACTACAGGATTTGGAAGATTCTTAACAGCCATATCCAGTATTGCAGTGTGAAGGGGAACAGTCTCTGCAAGTTCTTCATAGCGTCCATTATGATAAGCATCCACGACATCACTAAACTTTATTCCTCTCTGCTCGGCCATGTCAAGCGTGAAGCCCCACTTGTGCAGGGCAGAACCGAAAGCTACTGTTCCCTTAGTTGCATCGACTTTCCACTGCGCTTTATGTTCTTTTTCGCCGTACAATGAAATTAGGTTGTTGAAGTCTCTGATTATCCGGAGAAGTTTGGATTGCACTTGTTCTGTGTTGAGTTTCAGTTCTTTGATTAGGCGATCAACTTTGTTGATGAAAAGAACGGGTTTCACTCGTTCGTTGAGGGCTTGGCGGGTGACAGTTTCTGTTTGAACCATCACCTCTTCAACGGCGTCTACAACCACGACGACTCCGTCGATGGCTCTGAGGGCACGTGTCACTTTGCCTGTGAAGTCTACGTGTCCAGGCGTGTCTATGAGGTTGACGACGTGTGATTTTCCTTCGATCTCGTGGAGGAGGGAGATGTTTGCTGTTTTGATTGTGATTCCCCGCTTCTGTTCCTCCTCAAGATAGTCAAGGGCTCTTGCGGCTCCTGCGATTTTAGGTGACAGGAGACCAGCTTCGGCTAGGAGGGAGTCTGACATTGTTGTTTTGCCGTGGTCTATGTGGGCAATTATGCCGATGTCCCTGATTTCCTCTTTTTTGCTCATGAGCTTTACGATGTCTTGCGTCTGCCTAAATTTGGGCACCTTGTAAATTTCTCCTAATTGTTAATGGACAGCAAGCTAGAAGAAAAGCTAACCTATTAACCTTACTCTAATGGTAAAATTAATTTTCACAGACGGTAGCGATACTTGCCGTTTTTAACTAACATAAGAATGCTAACGTTTTATTGAACTAGCAAACACTCTTTTATGGGCTAACAGGTAATCTGTGAGACAGGCAAGGTTCATGCAGAAACGAATTCTCATTGTAATAGTATCCTTTGCAGCAGTTTCAGTCGTTCTTGTTTTATGTGGATTCTATCTCCTACATGACTTGAGTAGACCAAGAACCTTTTATGACACGGGAATTAGCGATGAAGAATATATAGAGATAGCAAACCAAACATTGGAGGCTCAGAAGTTTCTGGAAAAATATCCTAATTCAACTATTTATGTTGATAGAAGTGGCGCCTTAGCAGTTGATTACAGAGTGACCAACAATATCAAAAATGGGCATTTAAGACTGCGAATTTTTATAAACTGGAAAACTAATCAACCTTCAGACAAGTTTATTGATTGTTCGGGAACCTACATCAGAAAGAATCTAGTGGAATATTTAGAAACTGAAAAATGTTTTGAGTAAATCTCAGACGGCACTTAAGATTCTTTGAGAAACTGGCTGTTTGGGGCATTTTTGGCAATCACGGAAGTCCTGAATATATCGAGTTTCGGAATATGTTGTCTAGGGTAGGATAGTATTTATCCACAATATGGATAGCGTATTCATTGGATTTGGGTAGGGATTATGTCATGGCGTATGCTATTGAAATAGAGCTTCCCCGTTCTGGTGTTTGGTTCAAGTATTTCACCAGAGTAGATTCTTTGGAAGAAGCCGAGAGCATCAAACAGGCGGCAGATGGAAAGGTCAAAGCACGGATACTGAAGAACTTCTGAAGCAGAGTTCTTTTCTGCCTCTCGCTTCAAGACTCCTCATTTTTGCAATCCATGAAAAGGCTGAGACGCAAGGCATAATTTTTGCTAAAAAACGAAAGATGTTTAAAGTTGGGCGCTTCAAACAGTTTCTCTGCGGCTAGTGGCTGCGGAAAGAGCGCCGGTGACAATTCAGCTGAACGAAAACCTGAAAGAACGTGTGCTGGAGCTATGTAGGGATATTGCTGGCTCTCGACAAATCGCCGCCGCTTGTCTCTATGGTCCATGGGTCTGCGGATACGCCGACGAAAAGACTGACGTAAACGTTTTGCTGGTTCTTGAAAGCTTCACTCTCCGCGTGAACACCTATTCTGAGTCTGTGGATGGCGTTAACGTCTCGATTTTGACAGTTAACCGTTTGGACTTTGAAAGAGATGTGAGAGGAGGGTGGCTGGGAGAATTCTTCTCCGAAAAGGTCACTGGTCCCTACGAACCCTTAAAGAATGGAGACTATCTGCGGTTCAATGAAGTGAAAACAAAAAAGAGAACCATCTTGGAGCTTCTCGAGAACCTAATCCTAGAATTTCCGGAGTCATCTCACGAGTTTCTGATCAAAAAAGAATACTTCATGTACGAATTTATGATGAGAAGGGCTAGACTGTTTCCTTCCCTAACCTACAGTTTTCTTAACATGTCAAGGAGAAATCTTAGAAGAAAAAATGTGGAAGCGATTATGGATGGATACCTGGAAGCCCTCGACGAACTGGAGAAAGAAAAAATACTTTTTTATTCAGATGGCTACATCAAAATCACGCGAAGCCATATTGCCGCTTTCAAGAAACGGAAATCGAGGCTGCCTCTCTTTCTCAAGTCCATTCAGAGAATAGCACTTCCTCATCTTCTCAGTGTCTACTCAAAAACTGTCAATTCACTTATTCAGGACCAAAGAATCTTCATGGACAACCACCGAAAGGTTAACGCTGACGGTCTGGTTTCCAGACTGGAAGACCCCAAAAAATATGTTTTGCTCCCCACACCTCTGGGACCCGCTTCCCTTTCAGACAAATCTGGAATTGAAGATGTAGCTAGAAAGATTATCCCAGACGGCGAGTTGTCGAAGATACGGGTTAAGAACATTGGGGGCGTCTTGAATGACGTCTACTTTCTCACTTTAACAAAGAACGGTGAAGAACAAAATTTTGTTGTCAAAAGATTCAGAGATTGGTCGAATCTCAAATGGCTATCTCTCACCTTGTGGTCTTTCGGAACCACATCCTTCGCCGTGCTTGGGCAATCCAGACTGGAGAAAGAATACGCCATAAACAAGCTTCTGCACAGCAAAGGCTTTGCGGTTCCCAAAATATTCTATATCAGCCCTCAAAAACGCTTGATCTTCGAGGAGTTCATTGAGGGAGAAAAACTGGTGGAAACCGTCAAGCGGATATTCTCATCTAACAAAGCTGCGGAGGATGTTGCCTTGGTTAAGGAGGCGGGGCGAAGGATAGCGGAGGTGCATAGTTTGGGTGTCAGCTTGGGCGACTGCAAACCCGAGAACTTCATTGTTTCAAAAGATGAAATTGTTCTACTGGATCTTGAGCAGGCAACAAGAGAGGGAAACCAAGCTTGGGATATCGCCGAATTTCTGTACTATTCGGGACATTATAGTCCGCCCATGTCCTCCACCAACGCTGCAGGCATCATAGCCAGAAACTTTCTTGAAGGATACCTGGAGGCTGGAGGAAAAAAGGAGACAGTGAAGAAGGCTGCATCAGCGCGATACACCA
>Ga0315550_1002560_pt1 | contig 11101 bp, 9 predicted proteins | sample SalMarSW160190MG_2_FD_203100 | JGI IMG/M metagenome (GOLD analysis project Ga0315550, IMG submission 203100) | Salt marsh sediment microbial communities from the Plum Island Ecosystem LTER, Massachusetts, United States - Salt Marsh Sediment SW1601-90 ... | reverse complement strand
AAAAGGGGCTGTCAACAAAACAAAGGAACTAGCTAAACAGTCAGGTTGGTGGATGCCAGCTCAGTTCGACAACTACGACAACGTGGAGGCTCACAGGCTAATAATGGGCAAGGAAATCATTGAGCAGATTCCGGACGGATGGGTTGACGCCTTCGTGGCTGGGGTAGGCACAGGAGGCACCCTCATGGGAGTGGGAAAAGCCTTGAAGGAAGTAAATCCTGATGTGAAAATAGTGGCGGCTCAGCCAGCAGGCTCACAAGAACTTACGGGTGGAAAAGCGGGTAATCACAGAATAGATGGTATCGGGGACGGTTTCATTCCGAGCATCGTGGACCAATCCCTTATTGATGAGGTGATAAACGTTAAAGACGAAGACGCAGTGAATTGGAGCCGACTACTGGCAAGAGAGAAGGGACTCTTCGCAGGCATATCCTCAGGCGCTAATGTAGACGCAGCTGTACAACTTGCAAGAAGGATGAAAAAGGGACAAAACATTGTCACAGTCTTACCTGACAGCGCAGATAGATACGCAAGCTTAGGGATTTTCACAGACATGAAAGCCGAAGAAATTCATGTTCCAAAAACCTTCGCACCCTAACATCAACCAACAGTTTACCATTAAAAATACATGTGACATATCCACAGCAAATTTTTCCATCTTTTACGCTTGAAATCTTAGAAAAAATTGGGGAAGAGAAGCATTTGCTACTTCTCTTTTGCCATGACAAGAACCGATTTGATTGATATTAGCACAGCTGCCGGCGCCGCGAAAGCCACAATGTATGATAGAATGGCGGAAGCCCAGAAGAAAAGCAGAGGATGAAGATACCATACGCCTGCCCACACGTTTGCAGCAGACGCAACCACTAGAGCAATAGTTGCTATAAGGAAAGCAGTCACTTCCTTTCTAGTGATGCTTGTAAGCCCAATAACGATTCCCAAGATCAGCATGGCAAACAGGACATATCCATCGTTCGTTTTTATTTTCTCAGCCCAGTTAGCTGGAGGGTCAGTTGGCGTTAATACATATGAGGCATATGCTGAGTAGCCGAGTATAAGTCCAGCCAATACTGCTACCACAACGAAGATGATGTAAGCCCATCGTGCAATTTCCTGTATTTCCATTTTTATCCCAAAAGCACAGGTATGTTCGTTAACACGTTATAAATTTTGAGTACATGCATTGAAGAAACCGAAAAAACATAAACCAGAACTGAGGAAGAACTTGCCTACTTCCAGATTTCTAGAGCTACCCGCAATTCTTTGTGATTCGCAGAATATTCTTTCAAGGATACGCCTTGCATTGTCGCGTCCACAGCTTGCCTCATAGCCTTAGCCCCAGAGACTGTTCCTTCAGTATGCCCATGAATCCCTCCTCCTGCCTGAATCACGAAATCTTTCCCAAAGAACTCCATTAGAGAGGGAACTAGACCGGGATGGAGACCGCCAGACGCAACAGGTAACACCTTCTTTAAACCATTCAATTCGGTTCTGAGTGCCTCGCAGTTCTCCGAAACCTCTTGTTTAGTCTCGGACATTTTCCCCACAACTGTGCCGACGTGAAGTTGATCCACACCAATGATTCTCGCGGTTTTTGCGATAACCCTCATCGAGATTCCGTGTTTAGGGTTTTTGGTGAATGCTGCATGTCCGGCTCTGTGGGCATGAATCACCAGATCAAAATCCTGTTCGCGTAATGTTTGCAGCGCCGAGAAACCGCAGGTCAGAATGTCAATCATCATGTATTTTCCGCCGTGGTCTTTAACAAACTGTGCTCTCTTCAGCATCTCTTTTGTTTCTGAAGTGATGTTAGCCATGTACACCTTCTTTTCCCCAGTTTCCTCTTCAGCTCGATCCCGCATCTCAAGAGTCGCCACAATCCGATCATCAAAGGGGTTGAAGCTTTGACTGCTAAGGTTCTCGTCGTCTTTCACGATGTCGCATCCGCCAGCCCAAGCGTCATAGGCTACCTTCGCATGATCTTTCGTTTTCAATCCTAGTTTCGGCTTGATAATTGTCCCAACTAAGGGTCTGTCCTGAACATTCAACAGCCTCCGGATTCCAGTTACACCATACTTGGGACCCCTGAAGCTTCGAACAAGTTCTCGGGGCAAATGAATGTTGTTTAGTCTCAGGTTCTTGAGCGCACGTAAACCAAAGACGTTTCCAGCCACGCTACTCAAGATGTTAGGCATGTTGCCGGGTTCAAACAGCTCAATTGGATAGGCTACTTGGAAGTTGTTTCCGTCAATGTTGAAGACGCGGGCAGCAAGCTTTTCCACATAAGGTTTTGTGGTGGTAAGTTCTGTCCAGGTTCCTATGGAGCTCTCGGCGGCAACTCCTCCAGCTGCCTCTATCAAACTGATGCCGTCTGGTTCAACGTAGAAGTCGCAGATTACATCAGTTGTTTTTGGTTTGTAAGAGCGGTCAACAAAATCGACGTATTTCAAAGTCTACAACTCCTTACTAACTAGCTAATATTATGGTTGTGACAAGTTATAGGTCTTCTGCGGTCAAACCGTAACCTTTCGGAGTATTCGGAATCACATGCGGCTTTACCGTTAAAGTGGCTTTACATCCTTACGGGAGAGGTATTTTACAATCGAGCTCGTCCGTATCCATACTTGAATCCTGTCGACCTGAAAGAGAATCATGATTGATGAAAGGCTAGAGATGCTCAACACAATCTGACTTGCCGTATTCCAGAAACCAAAAATCTGGTAATAGACTATCCAGACCCATTCATGTGCTGGAAAACTACCTTCCCAGATACCAAAGTAAACTAAATCTTGTGTAGAGGTCAGGACGAAAACCTGAAAGAATGCGAACAGTTTCAGGTTTCTTGTGTAGGCTAGAAGAATGAAAACGACTAGTTGATAGGCTAGAAAGTAGAGGACGGCGTATTCTTGATACCATGCTTCAGAAAAGCTTAGACCAAAATTGTAGAGAATGTTGTTTATGAGAAAGTCTAACCTAGTCAGCAATAGGACAGAGAAGGAGAATATCCCGATTGCTGCTAGGTTTCGGTTCACTTTCTATTTATTCTCCAAAACGCTAACAGTATAACCGTAGAGGCAATCCCGAAAATCTGAAACATGACAGGGAGAAAGAGGATGAGAGAGCGGTGGGTCTTTGGACTTGAAGTGTTTTACTATGCAGCGGACTTCGCAGAAACCGCATCCGATGCATACTTGTTTGATTGAGGCTCGTTTCATTGGGTTTTGCTTCTAAGATTCTGATGGAATAAAAGCAACTTTTTATTGTACCAGTGCGGTACAATGACGGTATTTATAAATATTCTGACAGCAACACAAAGACAGATTGCTCTCCATGGTCCGCTACGACAGGCATTTGAGAATAGTGTGTTCCAAATACTTATTTTCGGTCAAACAGTAGAAGAGTTATAGGTTAACGGTTGGATGAACGATGAAGTTGAGGGTTAAGCTTTTGGGAATAAGGGCGGGTGGAAAACAGATAATAGTTGTAGATGACGAGTATGCAAGCCGCCTAGGAATTCACTCTTCTGACAGAGTTGAAATTACCTACAAGCAACAAAACATAATCGCCATCGCCAACGTAGCCACAGACTTTCCTAAAAAAACGTTAGGTGTCTACGAAGAGGTTCAGCACAAACTGAAAGTCCAAGAGGGAGAGATGGTGCAAATTCGACCAGCAGAAAGACCTGAATCCCTCGGATACATCCGCGACAAGCTTATGGGACGGAAACTTCTGGCTCCAGAGATCAAGACGATAATAATGGATGTGGTTGAAAGGCACCTGAGCGACATTGAATTAGCCTCATTCGTCACCAGCCTCTACATTCGCGGAACCAGCATAGACGAAGCCGAAGCACTGACAAAGGCTATGGTGGAAACAGGACGAACCATAGATTTCGGTAAAAGTCCCATCTTAGACAAACATAGCATAGGCGGAGTGCCAGGAGACAAAACCACCCTACTTGTGATTCCCATAGTTTCAGCCGCAGGTTTCACGATTCCTAAAACATCTTCTCGGGCGATAACTTCTCCGGCGGGAACAGCAGACCGAGTTGAGGTACTGTGTCCTGTTGACTTGACATGTGAAGAAATGAGCAGCGTAGTGGAAAAAACTAATGCTTGCCTAACTTGGGGTGGGGCGCTTGATCTTGCTCCAGCGGACGATCTGCTGATTCAAGTTGAGTATCCTCTTTCCATTGATCCGCTTCTTTTGCCGTCAATTATGAGTAAGAAGAAGGCGATAGGTGCAGACTATGTTGTGGTAGACATACCTACTGGTAGAGGCGCAAAAATCAAGACCATCGGAGAAGCCCATGCCCTAGCACAAGAGTTCATAGAATTAGGTAAAAGATTGGATATGCATATTCAGTGTGCAGTGACTTTTGGTGAACAGCCCATCGGATACGCCATAGGGCCAGCTCTTGAGGCGAGGGAGGCGCTTTTGGCGCTGATGGGTGAAGGCCCCATAGACTTGGTGAATAAGGCTGTTAGTTTGGCGGGGTTACTGTTTGAGATGATGGGAGTCAACGATGGCACACAAAAAGCAAAAAGCATCCTCAAATCAGGTGAAGCTGAGAAAAAACTCAGGGAGATAATTGCTGCTCAAGGCGGCGACCCTGATGTGAAACCTGAGGACATAGAGGTTGGAAACGAAATAGTGGAGATTCGTTCAGATGAGAAGGGCAGGATTCAATGGATCAACAACAGGGCTATGGCGCAGATAGCAAGAGAGGCTGGGGCTCCCAAAAATCGGGGCGCAGGGGTTCTGTTGAGTAAGAAACTTGGAGACAAAGTTACAAAAGGAGATGTATTATACAAGATTTTTTCTAGCAGTGCCCAAAAACTTGAGTCATCAGCTCTGTTAGCTGAGAACCTTAACCCCATAGGAATAACTGGGAAGTTTGGCGAAAAAATGCTGATTGACCGCATCCCGACAAAGAAGATTTCCCATGAGAAGCCTTTCATTCTGGAACGGTAAGCAGCATGGTGTCGCATGATTTTTGGGATGTTTATGGTTAAAGCAGTTATCTTTGACTGGGATGGAACCCTCGCGGACACTAAGGAGGCGGTAGTGCGGTCCTTCCAGAAAGTCTTGGTGGAGGCTGGTTGCGTGGTTAGTGACGAGTTTATAGAGAGGCGGGTGGGAGTTGGAACAAAGAAGACCCTGGAGGAAGTGCTGGAAGAGTGTGACGTAAGATTTGATGATGAGATGCTGGAAAATCTTGCTGGAGAAAAAATCAGAATTCAGGCAAACCTCACAGAAATTGTAAGCCTCTTTGATGGAGCCATCGAACTTTTAGAGAATCTGCAGGGGAGAATCAAGATTGCGTTAGCAACAATGAGTAGCCGAAAAGTTGTTGCCAAGTTACTTTCGGAGAAGAGAATCGGAGGGTATTTTGATGTTGTTATTTCGGCGGATGAAATTTTTAAGCCGAAACCTGACCCTGAAGTTTTTCTTGTTTCTGCAACGAAGTTGGGGGTCAAGCCGGAAGATTGTGTGGTTGTGGAGGATTCCGTTTTTGGTGTAAGAGCCGCCAAAGCAGCAGAGATGAAGTGTATAGCGGTGTCTTCTGGAGCCTACAGTGGGGAAGAACTTCAGGAAGAAAATCCAGATTTGATGATTAATTCTCTTGTTGAAAAAGAGAGGATACTGCATTTCATTTTTGGCAGTATATAATGTAGTGATTGAACTCTAGTGAATTACGGAACTGATGCTGTGTTAGTGTCAAGTTAATATGACATACGTCATTCTTATATACAGTGGCACAGCAACAATATAATGGTGAAAAGAAGCATGATTCTCCCATGCGAAGTTGCAGTAAAATCGGTGATTCCAGCCATTCGATCAGCCATAGCAAGAGAACTGACGCAATCCTATGGGCTTAAACAAGAAGAGGTGGCGCAACTTTTAGGTGTCACCCAAACTGCTGTGAGCAAATACACGAGACACTGCAGAGGTGCAGTTCTTGAGGTTAGAGAAGTGGAGGAGGCTCAGCCGGTTCTCAAGGAAACGGTTTTCTCGTTGGCTAATGGTGACATGGATAAATATGAACTTGCGAAAAAGCTTTGCATAGTCTGCGAGATAATCAGACGGAGAGGACTTATGTGTAAACTATGTGCTCTCTCTGACCCAACCATAGACAGCAGTAAATGCATAGTCTGCCCCTCAAACGAGAAGCCTATAACATAGAATCCTAAAACCGAAACGTGATTAGGCTTACTCTATTTTGGCAATTGACTGCTGCGGGTTAGCTGGTTTCTTTTTTGGTTTGTGGTTTAGTTTCCCGTTTTTTGAAGGCTTCGACGAATTTGACGGTTGTTATTTCCGGAAGAAACCGCTGTATATCCAAGGCGATGCCTCTTTTTGCCAGCTGTATTCCATCCACGTAAAAGGCTTCTTCAGGCATATTCACTGTAACGTTTGCCTTTCCAACTTTAAAGGCGAACTTTTCAGCCTCAACCGCAGGTATTCGACGATAGATAAGAGCAGAAATTTTTTCCTGAGCAGTTTTAAGTTTCTTCTTAACGGAAACCTCGTAAACCAAAGTTTTTCCAGCCAACGGCGGATTAAAGTCAAGTGTCACTCTCCCAGACCCCATTGTTCGTACAGTGGCGAGTCTCTTGTCATACTCAATCTGTGCTCCCAGTCTAGGGGTTATTCCGCGGGCTGCCAATCGCCTGAGGGGAACAAGCTTCACTTTTTCTGGATCCCGGTTTCCGAAGGCACTCTCTGGCGGAATTTCAACAGATTCATTTTTCCTAATTTTGAATGTGAGAAGAGCTTCATCTAGGGCTTTTAGAACCCAGCCTTCGCCGACTACCACAAGTCTTGGCTCGTAGATGTCTCCCTCTTTGTAGAGTTTGTTCTCCTTCGCCGTTTCTTCGGAGGTTGTGTCGAAAACCTCTCCTGTCTCCTTAACCTTACCAGTGTAATCAACAACAATGAAGTCGCTTTTCTGAATGGGCACACATATCCTTCCTTAATTACTAGGCTTCTCTGCTGATTTCTAGCCTCCAGCACCATTCATAAAGGTTACGTATCCCCTAAACCAACCACACAACAACAGAAACGAAATGATTACCTGAAACTTTGCCAATTAAGCTTACATTTGGTATTAGAAGGCATAAAATTCAGTTTTATTATGGATATAACGTTAAAGTGTTTTTGTAAAGGTTTCTTGACCAAACAACCGATACGTTTAGTCAAGGTTTCTTGACAACAACTATCGGAAGCTTCACCAATTAGGTTTGCATTTTTGGCGATAGGTGTCTGAAGGCGATGAGCGTATACTACGGGTAATCAACGCGGTAGATTTTGCCTTTGCCGTTATCGAAAACTTTTGTGAAATGCTGCGGGGACAGCTCATCATCAAATATTAAGACGTAACAGATTGATTGGGCACCAAGTTCCGCAGGTTGACAAACACCATTTGCCTCGAACAGAAGAAAAACCGTTGTTGGCACACTATTTTACTAGTACAGTCGTTTACGATAAATCATAAAAACTCAGAAACAAGAGATAATGTGGATGCATATTGAAGCTAACAAGAGTTCTCCTCAGCTTGCTGGCGCTCATAATCCTGTTTTCATTCATTGTAACGTTGGTTCATCAAACAAAAATCCCAGCCTTTTCAGGCTTTAATTCAGCAACAATTAACCACTTAAGTTTACGAGCAGCATTTTTTGACAGCCTTTCTCCTCTTAACAAATCAACCAGACTTGAAGTCTACAATTTTGTTAAAGCAAATCCAGGAGTTCATTTCAGAGGCATCTGCAGTGGCTTAGGCATATCCATAGGAGTGGCTCAATATCATCTGGGAGTTCTCACCAAAACAGGATTAATCTCGTTTTTTCAAGATGAACGATATAAAAGATATTTCAACTCCAAAAGCTTTGGAATGAAGCAAATACAAGTAATTTCAGTTCTAAGACATAAAACTGCAGGTAAGATTTTACGGATACTATCAGAAAAGCGGTCTATTGCCCACAGCGATTTGGCATCAAAACTTGAAATCTCCTCTCAAGCTCTCTCTTGGCAAATGAGGCGTCTCCGAAAAATGGATATTGTTGATTCAGTTACAGAAAGCATGAAAGTAAACTATAGCATAAACGAAGAAAACGCCATGATGATAAAGTGGTGTATCGATGCCATACCTGCAAGAAAAATTTAGGTCTTTGCAGATTTGCGTTTTCGACAAATGGGTTATTTGTTAGTGCATTAGGAACTGTTTTCTAAGTTAGAAAAAATAACTGTGATAGTGAAGCAAAAAAAGGTAAAAAATGTTAAAAAGGGTTTGGAAAAAAGAAAGGAGCTGATGTCTTTCTTTTTTGTTTAGTAGCCTTCGTATGTTTCTTCGACAGTTAATTCTTCGTCTGCAACCTCTTCTTCCATTGGAGCCTCTTCTTCAGTTAGATCTTCCTCACTATCTGCTTCAGCTGTATTCTCTGCAATATCGGACTCTTCCAAGACTTCCTCAGAAGCTGCTTCTTCTACAGTCAATATCTCTTCTATTGGTGCTTCAGGCACGATTTTAACCTCGGTTACTTCTTCGATGGAAGAAGTTTCAACAGTCTCTTCCGCGGTTATCTCAACTGCTTCGGATATTTCAGCTTCCGGCGTTTCCAGAGTTTCTTCGACAGTTAACTCTTCAAACATTGGTTCAACTTCGATTGTCTCCTCAACAGGAGCTTCGATAACAGCTTCAACAGGCACATCAACAGGCATTTCAATAGTCTCTTCAGCAGTCTCTTCAATGGGCACTTCAACAGGAGCTTTGATAGTGTCTTCAATTGGCGCCTCAACAGGCACATAAACTGGAGCCTCTAACGTTTCCTCAACTGGAACTTCAACGGGAGTCTCGATAGCAGCTTCAACTGGAACCTCAGGAATCTCAACAGCAGCCTCAACAGGCACATCAACAGGAGCTTCGACAGCAACCTCAGCGGGAACATCAAATGGCGTCTCAACTGGCGCTTCAACAGGAGCTTCAACCACAGACTCAACGGGAGCCTCTAGCGTCTCTTCTTCAAGGGGAATTTCAACAGAAGGGGCAATTGTCTCTTCAACTGCTTCCTCAAACACAACCTCAACTGGAGCCTCAACAGGAGCTTCGACAGTGTCTTCAATTGGCGCCTCAACAGGCACATAAACTGGAGCCACTAACGTTTCCTCAACTGGAACTTCAACGGGAGTCTCGACAGCAACCTCAACTGGAGTCTCAATCACAGCTTCAATTGGAGCCTCAATAGGCACGTCAACGGGAGCCTCAACAACGGCATCCATTGAGATTTCAGCAGTTTCCTCAAAGATTCCTTCAGTTAGTTGTATTGTCTCAGCTTCTATCGGTGCGGGTGGGGGGATTGGCGCTGTAGCTTCTGGCATAAGGCTGTCTACTGCCTCCTTAAGGAAACTCAACTGTTGTTTCAAGGAGTTTAGTCCATTTGAGAATGCGTTACTTTCGTTAGCGTGTAACTCTTCGTCAATCTCTCCTGCAACATACTGGATTTCAGAGTTGGCGAGAAATATTTCCAACGTACCGATCTGCTTTTCGAGGTCACCTACTTTGGAGGCCAGATTGTTGGCTAGAGTTTTCTGGCGCATTTCAATGTCGGAGATGATGGTGGTAAGTTCGTTGTCAAGGGAGTCATATGTAGAAGCCGAAATTCGGCCTGAATTAAAAAGATCGTCAAGAGCTTGCTTCTTTTTCCTAGCTAATTCCAAATCCTTGCTTATTTTCTCGAAAGAATACTTCCATGAGATCAAATTCTAACACCCAGCCGAAAGCTACTATAAAAGAACGAAATAACTGTTGTTAACATGCAGATATATCGTTAGCTGCCAAAAATGGCTCCTTTTACATAATTACCCGCGAGACACGTTTAAACAAGCATAGATACCGACACACACGCAACATCAATCATTAACACCCTTAACTAAACATGAAACATTCTCGACTCAGCCCGTTTTTGATTCATAAAAACTGGAGTGAAGGTGGGAACGTTTGGATGGACCAGATTCACAGTTATAATGTTCATATATCTTGGCTATAATTCATACAAAACTATAAATATATGAAATATACATAAAATCAGAATGTGACCAAACAACACCATACTCAAGAGGGGATGACATTTGGAACCCAAAGTCCGAAAAAAAGTGCATAAAAGAATCGGCAAAAGCTTCACAAACATACTCAAACAGACTGAACCCCAGAATGCCCCCCTGACAGATTACAACACCATTGCTGTTGTTCACAACAAATTCAGCAGCTTAGTCAGCTCAGAAACAGTTTACTCCCTTCGATACTCACCTAAAGCAAGACACAATAACAAATAGCACGCAAGTCAAAAAAAGCTCACATGATTCTTGGAGGCAAGCAAATCAGAGGCAACCATTTAGAGAATTTCATTAATCCGAACTGATCATAAAAACGCAGTTTCAGAAAGGCTGTCCACGATTTTCCACCAATTTGTAGATTTTAGTATTATGCGCGCAATCTAGGAGATCACGCCAGTGACCTTGGCGAGTTTCTTGGCAGAATCATAATCAAGCTTTTTCTCATCCAAAATTGTGTAACGTTCGGGGCGAATATTACAGGCTTGCACAAGAGCCTTTATGATGGACTCGGGTTCTACGCCAAGTTCTTCAGCTGTTGTGGGAGCCCCGGCTTTTTGAAGCGTGTCTTTGATGCCTTTCCAATCTATGTTATAGAGATAAGCCATCATTATTGTTCCCACGCCACATTGTTCTCCATGCAAGGCTCCATTCGGTTCAATCAAATCAAGAGAATGACTGAACAGATGCTCTGAACCGCTACAAGGTTTGCTGCTTCCCGCGATGCTCATAGCAACCCCACAGCTTATCAGAGCCTCCAAAACAAGGCGGAGACCCTCCTCTGCTCCAGGCTTGATTGCATCAGCGTTTTTCGTAATAAGCCGTGCACTCATGAGAGCCAAACTTGCTGCATATTCCCCATAATATTCATTTTTTATCTTGTAGGCTAGTTCCCAGTCTCGAACAGACGTGAACTTGGACACAAGGTCTCCACACCCGCTCGCAGTGAAACGATAATCTGAATTAATAATAACATCTGTGTCTGCTACTA
>Ga0315550_1002559_pt1 | contig 11103 bp, 11 predicted proteins | sample SalMarSW160190MG_2_FD_203100 | JGI IMG/M metagenome (GOLD analysis project Ga0315550, IMG submission 203100) | Salt marsh sediment microbial communities from the Plum Island Ecosystem LTER, Massachusetts, United States - Salt Marsh Sediment SW1601-90 ... | reverse complement strand
ATTACTTTTTTACTCGTAGCGATTTCCTGCGGAGTTCCTTCGGCTATCTTCTGGCCGTGATGCAGTACGATAATACGGTCGCATACGTTCATGATTGCTTTCATAACGTGCTCAATCATGATAACGGTAATTCCTTCGCCGCGTATCTGTTTTAAGAGATCCATAGCCTGGGTGACCTCGGTCTGGTTCAGGCCGGCCATCAGCTCATCGAGCAACAATAATTCCGGTTTGGTGGCCAGGGCCCGGGCAACTTCAAGGCGTTTCTGGTTGGCCAGCGTCAGGTCTTTGGCGGGGATATTACTCACGTTTGACAGCCCCACGAATTCCAGTAGCTCCGCAGTTGTTTTACCAGTTTCTGCGGGTGATGTTTTCTTGGAAGCCCCGAATAGCGAACCAACGCGAACATTGCTGAAGACCGGCAGATTGGCGAATATTTTTACCGTTTGGAAAGTCCTGGCGATTCCCAGCCGGCAGATTGCGTGTGGTTTCATCCCGGTGATATCACGTCCTTTGAACTTAATAATGCCGGGTTTGGGCACGAGAGCCGCCGATATTAAATTGAAGAGGGTGGTCTTGCCGGCACCGTTAGGGCCGATGAGACCGACTACCTCACCCTGGTCGACATAGAAGTCGACATCGGACACGGCGGATAAACCGCCGAAATACTTGGTAACGCCCTCACCCTCAAGTATTCGCACTTTTTCCTCCCGGAAATCGTCTCCAGAATTTTTGTACCAGACCCGAAATCCCCTGAGGCAGGTATAAAATAACTATTGACAGTATTACACCAAAAATAAGCATGTAGTAGTACGGGAATTTGGTCAGGAGGATTTCTTCCAGGTAGGCGATAATAGTGGCACCCAGAAATGGGCCGAATAATTGCGTCATCCCGCCGAAGATGGCCATCAGGACTGGCAGAAAAGATAAATTAATGTTAAAGGCAATACCCGGGTCTATATATGTCCACCGGGTTGCCATGATGGCCCCGGCGGCCCCCATAAAAAGTGCGCTGATGGCAAAGGTGACTACCTTTAACATGGTGACATTAACGCCGGAATGCGCCGCGGCTTCCTCCTGCTCGCCGATGGCCTGCAGGGCTAAACCGTATTTGGAATTCCTGATGATATATGTGGTAATTAACAGTACCGCGAATATGCCCAGCATTATCCAGAAGATTGTCTCATTATCGACGACGATAACGAATCTCCCTCGCGTGCCGGTGAACTTAATTTCATACCAGATAAGGGAATGCTTTATCAATTCGACGAGTCCCAGGGTGAACATGGCGAAATAGACACCTTTTAGTCGGAGGGTAAGCGCGCCGACGAGAGCCGCCACGCCAAAACTGACAAGGCCACCCAGAATCACTACTATAACTATCGGTATCTGGCCGGCCAGAATCGCAGAGGTATATATGCCGACGCCGAAGAACGCCGCTGTCGCCAGGGATAAATAGCCCGTTGTGCCGGAAAATATCGTCCAGCTGACTGTAAGGATGATATACATGAGGATACTGGTTATCAGGACGACGCCATAGAGACTAGCGTAAAAAGGCAGCGCGGCCAGCAAAGCCAATACCACGATAAAAATCCCGGGGGTAATAAGCTTTTTACTATTTATTCCTGAAACGTCCATTATCTTATTTACCCATGATGCCTTTCGGTCTTACCAGTAACAGGATGATAAAAATGACATAGTAAGCAACGAGCGCCAGCCCCGGTTCGAAATAGGTGACGATGCTGCCGATAATGCCCAGTATAAATCCGCCGATAAAGCTGCCGAGGATACTGCCCATCCCGCCCAGAGCCACGACGATGATGGCAATAATAGTGTATTCCATTCCCATGGCGGCATTAACCGGGTAGCACATGCTGACGAGAACACCCGCCACGCCGGCCATGGCGGCGCCGAAACCGAAGCATATCGCCAGGACCATGTTGATATTGACACCCATCAGCCCGGCGGTCGTTGCGTCTGAAGCCGCTGCCCTGATAGCCTTGCCCATCCGGGTGCGGGCTAAAAAGATATAAAAAGCCAGACCTATAGCTAATGCAAAACCGAGGGTGACCAGGCGGTTGGCGCCGAAGAGCGCCCCGGCGATATCGACGGGGAATCTCATGTAAGAATAGCTCCTGTAATCCGGCCCCCAGCTTATAAAAGCAATGTTTTGAATTATAAAGACCAGCCCAAAGGAAAAGAGCATCGATTTACCTTCAAAGGCGCCCTGGTTAAATATTGTTGAAGGACTAAGACGTTTAAATACGGTTTTATAAAGAACTATGTCTAATACTATGCCCAGGATAATAATAACCGAGGCAACAATGGGCTGGTTTAATCCGAAGGGCAGGACGGCTATGAAGATTCCGAGCAGGGATATTTCCCCGAATACCGGTATTGATTCTCTCAAATGTCTGAAGAAAGTGCTGTGAATGATAAAACCTATAATCAGGGTGATAGGCCCGCAGACAACAATACCGATAAGCGGGTTGACGCCGAACACTATGTACAGCGTCCAGGTGGTCAATCCGCCGAGCATAATAAATTCGCCGTGGGCTACGTTTAGTACCTTGGCGACACCGTATTGGAGGCTCAATCCCATAGCAATCAGGGCGTAAAGGCCTCCGAGCAACAAACCGGCGATTAAAACATCAAGAGTGGTTACAAACATGTTTACTTTCTGCTAGTACTAATCACAATAGGAGGCTGCCTGAAGGCATAGGTCACGTCTAACAGTAATTTATATACCCTTCAGACAGCCTGCCTATTCGGTTCAACTCAAACTCTATATTCTACTATTTTTTACCTTGTCCGGTCTAGGGTTTAGGGAGCGGGCCAGGCCGGCTTGGGGTAGACCAGCGGAGAGGTCGCTTTATCCGCAGGTCCGACTACCTCAAATATGCCGTTTTGCCACTGGCCGACTTCACCGGGATGGGATTCCTTGGCCATGAGACCCTTGGTGAAGTAAGTATCGCCAAGGATAGTATCGAAGTGCGAATCTGTGATGACATCCTTCAATTTTGTCTGGTCAAGGCCGGCTATCTCAACAGCCTGTTTCCAGAACTCGTAGGCGCCCCAGTACAGGGGATGGCCCCACCAGTCGTTCGCATCTTCCGGTAGGCCTTCATAAAGCATATCGGCAAACGCAGCCAGTTCGGGGGAAGACCCGCGAGCGAAGGTGGTCCAGCCGACAACACCCTCGACACATGGCCCGAAAGCGGTATGGAAGAAACCGAAGTTCACGCCGGGGCCGCCCAGCCAGAGCTTGGGGTTATAGCCGAGTTCCATCGACGTGCCGATGGCCGGCATAACCTGGTCCGGATAGCAGAACGCGAGGAAAGCATCGGCGTTGGATGCCTTGGCCTCTTTGATTATAGAGGACAGGTCTTTGATATCCGGCGGCACGCTCTTAACACCAATGATATCGATGTTTTTCTTGCCCAGTTCGATACCGGCGACACCGTTATACTCAATGCCATGCAGGTCAGCAATATACATGATATAGGCTGACGTTGCGCCATTGGCTGCCAGCAGGTCGGCCAGCACGGGCACTTCATACCAGTCCGCGAAGCTCAAGCTGATGAAAACATAGGGCATGCTGGGCAGCATGTCCCTTAGTGAGGTGGCGCCGCCCTCGGCCGTTATCAGCACGTAGTTGTGCTTGTTGGCTATAGGCGCCTGGGCGAAGAGGAAAGCGGTGCCTGAAGCCGGCCAGAGGAAATCTACCTTATCTTCGAGGATCAGCTTTTCGGTATTCCTTACCATGAGCTGCATATCACTTTTATCATCGTAAATCTTCAGCTCGATGGGCAGTTTCTTGTCGAACTCGGGGATGTACACGCCGCCTTCAGCATTGACCTTGGCGACGAATTTATCATAAATCGGCTTGAAAGCCGAGTCCCCGATTACCGCGTTCCAGCCGGAGAGCGGCCGGGACATCCCGACGACAATACTGGTCTTTTCGACTTCTTCGGTGCAGCCGGGAATCACGGTTAAAATAATAATGAAACAGATTACAACGGGTATCGCGAATTTACCTACCCTTTTCCACATTTTAAACCTCCTGTTAATACGTAGTAGACCTTTTAGGGTCTGCCTCACGTGTCTTCCATACAATCACCTCCCTGATTATCAGCTTTATATAAAAGAATTTGTTAAATGCAGTTAAAATAGTCCAGGTTACATGCCTGTAATATGCTCTCGCGCTACATCTCAATTAATAATAACCAGCGTGACAAACCGAAATGCAACGCCATCATTATAATCAATTTTGCACAACTTTATAATAACTTAGCAATGGTTGTCAAGTAGCGTAGCTATAAATTTAGGGAATTTTTACGCAGTACATGAAAAACCCGTACCTCCGAATCTGGCGCGGCTTTATCAAAACGGGGTAAATATGATGTTATAGAGTATCCGGTCGGCGCTGTGCGGAGCTGCTTATATAGGATAAAGTAGAGAAACAGTAAGCGAGGTTTATTTCAGGGAGAGATTGGTAGCGCATGCGGGATTCGAACCCGCGATCTCCTCCTTGAGAGGGAGGTGTCCTAACCGCTAGACGAATGCGCCCCGGTCGTTTTTGGCTGGGGAGGAAGGATTCGAACCTTCGCTTACGGATCCAGAGTCCGCTGTCCTACCACTAGACGACTCCCCAGCGACGCATAAATTATAGCATGAAGCCGTACGTGAGACAATGATTATACTGATTTGACACCACAGCTGCAACAGGCTATTTTTATTACGTAAGGGAGTTATGCCGTGTCTGATATAGCCGAATTGCAGAAGACGCTGGGCGTCACTTTTAAAAGACTTTCCCTGCTGGAGCAGGCGCTGGTGCACAGTTCATACGTCAATGAGAATCCGGCACACGTTTCCGGCCATAACGAGAGGTTGGAGTTCCTGGGGGATGCCGTGCTGGGCTTCATCGTTGCGGATAAGCTGTACCGGGCCTTCCCCGGCATCACCGAGGGGGAGATGACCAGGCTGCGGGCGGCGGTGGTGCGCCGGGATGCGCTGGCCCGCGTGGCCCGTATAATCAAGCTGGGCGATTTCCTTTATATGGGCAAGGGGGAGGAGTCCAGCGGGGGGCGGAACAAGACCCCCAACCTGGCGGGGGCGCTGGAGGCGGTGATTGCCGCCGTTTATATCGACCGGGGCGTAAAAGTCACCGGGGATATGGTGATACGATTACTCGATGAAGAATGGGAAGGGGCCGTCAGCCGGGGCGCGGGCGCCGATTATAAGTCGAAGCTGCAGGAGTTAGTACAGGCCAGATTTCAACTAACGCCCGACTACCGTCTCGTGAAGGAAGCGGGGCCGGACCACGATAAGACGTTTACGGTTGAGGTGAATATTGGCGGCGATGTCACGGGCAGCGGCACAGGCAAAAGCAAGAAACTGGCCGAAACCGAGGCTGCCCGAGCGGCACTGGAACGCCTCGATAAGGACTTTACGGGATAGATTCTATTTGCTAAACTTCTTTAAGAAGTACCTCTCCGGTATGTTAGCGAGGTGTTGTTATGGCAAGACGAGGAAATTACAGCCACAGAGAAACAAGAAAGAATAAAAAAGACCCCAAGAAATTACCCCAGGTTATCATCACGACGACACCGGCCAATGTAGAGGTAATCAGGAAAGGGAAGAAGAAGGAGGAGGAAGAGGCATAGCCTGATATCTGGAAGAGATGGGGGTGGTTGATGATGGCTGACCCGGCCTCACTTCAGGCGACGGTGCATGGTCGTGTGCAGGGAGTTTTCTTCCGTTCTTTCGTCGAGAGACGGGCGGAGGCGTTAAAGCTGACCGGCTATGTGCGTAACCTCCGCGACGGCACGGTGGAGGTCAGGGCGGAGGGGGAAAGACCACAGCTGGAGAAACTGCTGGAATTCCTCAACGTGGGTTACCGTCCCGCCAGGGTGGATAATGTCGTCACCAGTTGGGGAGAGTTTACCGGGAAATTTTCAGGATTTAATGTCAGGTATTAGACCGGCATCGAAGCCTTGTGATTGACTAAGCCTCGAGCTCTACCTTGGCCGATTTTATAAGGTCGAGGTAACCGACTTTCAGTCCCAGCGTATCGGCGACTTCATGGTCTACCTCGTAAGGTTCGTTAACGAATATCTTATCGTATTCCTCTATTTCTCCTTCGGAGGGGTCTTCCCTGACGGCGAATTTCTGCCTGGCCTCCACTATTCCCAGGTCGAACGGCAGCGTGAAATAGAGGTCGGCCAGCACTTTATCGATTCCCAGGCTGTAGAGGCTCTCCCAGCCGCCGCCGTTATCGCCGTTGTACTTGCTGCTCGGCAACAGGGAGAGCAGGTTCATAATGGTGAAACTGCCGGTGCCGTTATACGTTTTCAGCGGCGCAACCGTTATCAGGTAGTCGCTGGAAAGAATAACGTTGGGTACCCAGAATGTCGGCATGGCGAACGGCTTGGGCAGGGGATTATCCACCTCGACGAATATGCAGTCCTTGACGTCCAAGGTGAGCACCCGCGGGAAATTATACCCGAGCGCCTGGTATATCGGGCGGGTGGGGACGCCGCCGGGGGTGCCTTCCAGTAAAAGAATATCAGCGTCGCTTACCCGCCGGATACTGGCTATTATGGAGGCCAGCATATCGGCGCTGGTGGTCACCGGGTAGGGCAGCGGGTAGGAGGCGGCGGGTTTAATGAGGACGCGCCGCGCCCGGGCCACTACCGATGGCACTTTAAAAACAAAATCCGAGGTTTCAAATATCAACTCTTCCTCCTCAAAGAAATGTGGAGGCTTTTAATATCGCCATTGCCTTGAGGAACGGGTAACATGGCAAAGAGGGTGCGTACCAGCAGGTCCCGGAGTGATGGATTAACAGGTATGTTAGCGCCGTTAACAATCAGATTGATGTCATTTTCCTTTTGTCCGTTGTTTATTATATTTTCTACAAGGTCGGCTATTCCTGCTATATCGTCCCGGGAGAACTGCGGCACCTTTACGTTCAGGGGCTCATCGGTGACTACCGCCAGCAGCTGTTGGGCGTCGGTCAGTAATTCCTGGCCCTGTTCACCGCGGTGGACTTCAATTTTGGGGTAGTGGCTGCCCTTGAAGCCTTCCGTGAGAATGATGTCATAGTCCCAGAGAACGAAACTAGATATCTCCCGCGGGTCGAAGTAGTCATCGGTCCGGCGGTAGATGGCCAGGTGATCCAGGGAGTTGATGGCCGATATTTCACTGCCCGCTTTGGTAAAGCGCCAGGTGTCCTTGCTGGCCGTATCGAGGTCGTTGGCATGGTGCGAGTGCTTGACGATGGCCACTTTGTGGCCGCGCCGTTTCAGCTCGGCGATGAGACTCTCCAGCAAGGTTGTCTTGCCGGAATGAGATTTCCCTACGATAGAAATAATCGAATGCATATAATAATAACCGTTCGGCTAAATATTTACTTCTTCGTTCCAGTCCAGCATCAATGCCTGGACGGTCTCACCTTTATTTACGATTTTCCTGTCTTCTGATATAATTACCAGTCCGTTAGCCAGGCTCATGGAGGTCAGGATGCCGGAGCTCTGCGAGCCGGTGAGTTTTGCATAATAATGGCCGTTGCGCCGTTCGATAACAGCCCTGTCGTAGAGGCGGCGTCCGGCGTTGTTCTTCACGGTGTCTTCCATTATCGCTTCCACGGCGGGCTTGGCGAAGTTCTTTTTGCCCATCATCTTCATGAGGGCCGGCCGTACGAACAGCTCGAAGCTTACCATGCAGCTGACGGCATTTCCGGGCAAACCGAGGTGCGGTATGCTTTTATTTTTACCCTTAATCTTCCCGAAGGCCAGGGGCTTTCCTGGTTTGACCCGGACTTTCCAGAAGACCATTTCGCCGTCCCTGTCCAGGATATCCTTGACTATATCGTAATCGCCCATGGAGACACCGCCGGTAGTCAGCAGCATATCGGCGTCCTGCGCCTGTTTGAGCTTGCTTAACAGGGATTCTTCGTCGTCGCGGGCTATCCCCAGCATCCTGGGAATAAAGCCGTAGCGCCTGGCCAGACTGGCGATGCTGTAGCCGTTGCTATCGTGTATCTTGCCTTCCGGCAGGGGTTTATCCACCTCCACGAGTTCGTTGCCGGTAGAGATAATAGCCACCACCGGACGGCGGATGACTTTGACCTTGCTATATCCGAGCGAAGCCATCAGGCCGATTTCGGCGGGTCTGATAACGGTGCCTTTCTTTAGTGCCAAAGCGCCCCTGGCGATATCCTCCCCCGCTCTCCTGATATTGAGACCGGGGCTGGCTTCTGAAAGGATGCTTACACGGGTAATCGGCTCCTGACGAGCCGATTCCTTGCGCTTTGCATCGTCGGTATTCTCAAACTGAACGACGCTATCGGCGCCTTTTGGAACGGGTGCTCCGGTCATGATGCGTACCGCTGTGCCGGGAACGACTTCTTTTCTAGAGATAGAGCCGGCCATGACGGTATCGATGACGCGCAGCGATACGGGCGTTTTTTCACCGGCTCCGGCAGTATCCCGCGATATGACGGCATAGCCGTCCATGGCGGAATTATCCAGGGGGGGTACGTTAATATCTGATTTTATATCTTCGGCGAGGACCTGCCCCAGCGATTCCAGGATGGGGACGGTCTCTTCTTCAAGTGTTTGTACTTCATCAAGTATTTTTTGCAGGGCTTCTTCAACGCTTAACATTAATCGGCGGTTCCTCCGGCAATCTTTCTGGCCATCTCCAGGTCTTCTTTCGTATTAATATTAAAATAGCTGCGGCGCTGCGGGTCGAACCTGTCGATTTCTCCGGCGCCTATATATTTCACCTTGACATAATTAAAAAGTTCTATGATAACCTTCTTACCCTGTCCGAGTATGGTCTCGATAGGGGCGATGCAGTTTTGCGAGTAAACGGCATGGAGCGGTTCATAAAAATTATTGACTTTCGGCAGTGTAAAATCGAAACCATCCGAAACCTCTATCATATAACGCAATAACGACTCGTTTAAGAAAGGCATATCCGCAGCGACGACAAGGTTGTAAAATGAACCCGATATTTTTAATCCGGTATAAATGCCGCCCAGAGAACCCTGTCCGGGGAAGATATCCGAGACTATTTTTATTTTCGGGTGGTCCGAAAGCGGTGCGAAGGTTCTCTCTTTCGCCGTGACGATTACGATTTCTCTACTCAATGAATCTACGCGGGATACTACCTGTTCGAGTAGACTTTTTTTACCAACCCTTTCTAAAACCTTGTCATAACCGAGACGTAAACTTTTCCCACCTGCAAGAATAATTGAGCTTATATCCAATGTGAACGCCTGTACCTGGTGAAACCTCACCCCCTATATATAATATTACCACAGGGAGTCAATATCCTCTAGGGGAATGGAAAGTATTTCAGGATAATTCAGTAAAAAAGTCCGGCGGGGGAGGGTGGCGGTCAGCGCGGGAACGTGACGGACGGTAGTTCCCAGTCCGTGTTGTCGATTGTGATGTCTGCCACATCAAGCGGCGGGTATTCTTCCAGGTATTTCGCCTGCGCCGGCAGGTATTTCGTATCGTATTTACTCAAGACTGCTTCCGGGTCTCTTGACACCGCGCGCTTCTTGCTTTCGTCGAAGGGTATCTCCAGGGATATTTTCAGGTCGATATACTCCGCCAGCTCTATTCTAAACAGGAAAACACCCTCAAAGAGGACAATCGTATCCGGTTCAAAGGAATATTCCCTGTCTGTTTCAAATCTATCCGTGTTCAGGTCAAGCAGTTTGAGCGTTACGGAGTGCTCTCCCTTACGGTGGATGGGAAGCAGCAGATTTTCGATAATCGACTGTATATTGAAGCTCTGATGGTAATAATTATCAGCCTGGTTCTCTCCGGCGTACCGGATATCCCTGGGATTGTGGAAATCATCGAGATTTATTACCTGTACTTTGCGGTTCCTGGCGGCCAGATAGCCGGCGAGGGCCTTGGTGAACATGGTCTTGCCGGAGGTATCGATACCCGTTATCCCCACAACAAACGGTCGTTCGGCCGACTTTTTACGGTCGATTTCTCCCGTTATCCTCTCGAATACCGGCAGTCGGCGGTCGAAAATAGAAAGAAGGTCATCGAACTGATTAATGGTAACATCCGCCTGCTCCGGCTCATCACCGCCATAACCGAAGAGGACGCCGACGGACAGAGAGTCGGTCTCGCGGGCGGCGTCAATATCGTGATATCTGTCGCCGACCACGGCGGCGGTCAGGCCGCCGAATTTCTCCCTGATTTTTCTTATCAGTTCGGGCTTCGTCAGATTATTCTCGAAAATGCACTCTGTATAGTCGAAGTAATCACGGATATTCAGGTTGGAAATGATCGTATCGAAGTACATGACGGAAGCGTTGCTGTAGAGGACCAGACGGTAGCCCCGTTTTCTTAGCGTCGCCAGGGTTTCCCTGACTCCCGCGAAGGTCTTAGACATTTCCGGGAAGGTATCTTTGTATTCCTCGCGTACTTTTTCCCGGAGCTCCTCGCTTGTTAATCGACTCCCTGCGGGCTTGATAAACTCATATAGTCCGCCGCCCGATACATTCGTCGGCGACCCGAAGAATTTATTTATATCTCCCGGGGTGAAGTCGACCGGCCAGTCCAGCTTCGCAAAGGCGCGCTTTATCGACTCGTAGACGATATCCAGCGAGGGGATAATCGTCCCATCTGTGTCGAAGATAATGAGGTTTACGCTGTTGGGATTTATCATTAATATACGCTTAGATTCTAGAGCGCCGGTTTCAAGACCATAATCCGGGGGCCGGTGGGCAGGTCGGCCACGGTAAACTCAATCTCGCTGCCGTCGACCCGGGTCACGTCGGCCTTGTTCCTGATAAATTCGTCCACGCCGCCGATGGGGAAAGCGCACTTGTCGTTCTTATAGTGCATGGGGATGATTACCCGGGTCCTGACCTGCTCGCAGACTTCCCAGGCGGTCCTGGCGTCCACGGTGAAAAAACCGCCCACGGGAACCAGCAGGACGTGCACTTTGCCTACCTCCACGACCTGATTGTCCGTCAGCAGGTGGCCGAGGTCGCCGAGGTGGACCACGCGCACGCCGTCGACCTGGAAGCAGAATACCGTGTTCTTGCCCCTCTCGCTGCCGCCCTTG
>Ga0315550_1002558_pt1 | contig 11105 bp, 8 predicted proteins | sample SalMarSW160190MG_2_FD_203100 | JGI IMG/M metagenome (GOLD analysis project Ga0315550, IMG submission 203100) | Salt marsh sediment microbial communities from the Plum Island Ecosystem LTER, Massachusetts, United States - Salt Marsh Sediment SW1601-90 ... | reverse complement strand
CGCCTCCAAGGCCGCCCTGGACAAGTACGTCTACGACATGGCGCCGCACCTGGCGGGAACCGGCGTCACGATGAACCTGCTGGATCCCGGCTGGCTGAGAACGGACCTCGGCGGTCCGGAGGCCCCCGGCGCGGTCGAGTCCGTTCTTCCGGGGGCCATGGTGCCAGTTCTGCTCGAGGACGACACGTCCGGCAAGTGGTTCAGCGCCCAGGACTACGCCGGCAAGGGCTGATCTAGCACACGGCCCCACCGCCGCCGGGACAGCCCCTGGCGAACCAATCGAACCTGCCACCGCAGCGCGGGCAGTTCCAGCGGGCATCCTGCCCGGCGCTCCAGGCTGCCAGGCCGATCTCCTTGTCGGGCCGCGACTGCGAGAGCGGACGTTCGCCGGCCGAGGTGGCCGCTCAGCTAGGGCGTCACGATCACGGTGCCAACCATCCAGGGGTGCACCGTGCAGTGGTAGGTGTATGTGCCCGCCGTGTCGAACGTCATGGAGAAGGTCTGGCCCTGAGAGAGGTTTCCGCTGTCCCAGCTGCCGTCGTCAGCCGTGACCGTATGGACCACCGGATCGTTGTTCGTCCAGGTGACCGTCGTTCCTGGGGCCACGGTGATCGTCGCGGGCTTGTAGCTCGATACCGAGATGGAGACGGCGTTGCCGCCCCCGGATGGGCCCACGGTGTCACTGGCGGACGTGGAGCTGCCGCAACCTGCGGCCGCGAGGGCAAGGACGACCATCAGGCCGGTCAGGCCTCTCAGAGTGGGACGCTGCGCCGACATCTTCGCTTCTCCCCAAAGCATGTGCCGGCAGAGTAGGCGGCCGCCTATTCCCCGTCCAAGACGGCGCGTACCTTGTGCGCCAGGCGGTCCGGGGTGAACGGCTTGGAGACAAACGGGATGGGGTTCCCGTCCGCGTCGCGGAACCCTTGCGGGGCATCGGTATGGCCGGACGTCAGGAGCATTCTGGCCTTCGGGCGCAGGCTGCGCAGCCGCGTCGCCAGCTCCGGCCCGCGTATGCCCGGCATGATCACGTCGCTCACGACCAGCGCGATGTCATGCTCCGTGGCGGCGATGCGCAGCGCCTCTGCCGCGTTGGCTGCCTCCAGCACCGTGTAGCCCAGCGATCTCAGCCCCAGCACAGCCAGCCGCCGCACGCTGGCCTCGTCCTCTACGATCAGGATGGTCTCGCTGCCGCCTGCCGGCGCGCTGGCCTGCATCGACTCCGCTCCGCCGGCAGGCTGACTGCTGCACTCCGGCAGCATGATCGTGACCTTCGTGCCCTGCCCCAGCTCACTGTGGATCCAGATATGGCCTCCGCTCTGCTTGACGATGCCATGGCACGTCGCCAGGCCCAGGCCGGTGCCACTCCCCTGGGGCTTGGTCGTGAAGAAGGGCTCGAAGAGATGAGCCTGAACCTCGGGGGGCATGCCCTGGCCGGTGTCGGTCACCGACAAACTCACCCAGCGACCGCGCACGACCTCCGGCTGCCCGGCCAGGTACTCGTCGGTCACGATCTCGTTGGAGGTTTCGATGACCAGCTTCCCGCCCTCCGGCATCGCGTCACGGGCGTTGACCGTCAGGTTCACGAGGACCTGCTGTATCTGCCCGGGGTCCGCCTCCACGATGCCCGGGTTGGGCTCCAGCGCGGAGACGATCTCAATGTCTTCGCGCAGCAGGCGCCGCAGCAGCTCCAGCGACCCTCCGACCACCTCGCTGAGGTTGAGCGGGACAGGCTCGATCATCTGGCGCCGGGCGAAGGACAGCAGCTGCCGGGTGAGCCGCGCCGCCCCCTCGGCAGCTTTCGTGATCTCGGCGATGCTCACCCGGGCCGGATGGTCGGCCTCGAGATCCAGCATGGCCAGCTCGGCATTGCCCAGGATGGCCGTCAGCAGGTTGTTGAAGTCGTGCGCGACTCCCCCCGCGAGCCGGCCGATGCTCTCCATCTTCTGGGCATGGGCCAGCTCGTTCTGTAGCACCCGCCGCTCGGTGATGTCCTGCAGGATGCCGTCGTAGCCGATGAGCCGGCCGCCTTTGTCGAGCTGCGGCACGGGCGTGCTCCGCACCCACCGAACGGTGCCGTCCTTGCGTACGATACGGTGCTCGATCGGCCTCATCCTCTGCCCGGATTCCACCTCGCGAGCCTGCTCCAGGACCAGCGCCTGGTCCTCGGGAACGACCATCGCCAGCCATAGCTCCGGATCGGCGTCGAAGTCCTCGGGCGCGTAGCCGGTGACGGCCACGCAGGCGGGGCTGTGTCGGGTGCCGGCCACATGTCCGTCCTCCAGATTCACGTGGAAGACGTAGTCGGTCATCGTCTCGGTGATACGGCGGTAGCGATCCTCGCTCTCGGCCAGCTCGGCCGTGCGCTGGCCGACGCGGTCCTCGAGCTCGTCCCGAGCCGTCCGTAGCTGCTCCCGCACCTGTGCGTTCTCGATCGAGACCGCCGCATGCCTGGCCATTGCCGAGAGCAATTCGGCATCGTCCTCGTCGAACTCACGATCGCCGGGGCTGTTGGTCGCGACGATCACGCCCAGCGGTCGGTCGCGGTAGATGATCGGGGCCACGATCATCGGCCCGTGGCCGAACTGGACCCGCCGCTCGTGCACGATGTCGGTCTCCCGCGGGTCGCGTACGCCGCCCGCCGACACGGTGCCGGTCCGCTCGCGCAGCACCCAGCCCGCCAGGCCCTGCATCAGCTCCTCGTACCCGATGTCGGCAGGCGGGTCTCCGCCCGGCCCACCGCGGTAGTGGCCGGTTACGGTCTCGCCCTCGACGTCCATGGCGAAGAGGCTCACCCGGTGGGCTGGGAGGCTGCCGGCGATGGCGTCGACGACTCGCTGGAGGAGCGACTCCAGGCTCTCCGCGGCCGCCATCGACGTGACCACTCGGTACAGCGCCTCAGTCCGAACCAGGGCCGCCTGCGTGTCGGCCAGTGCCTTGCGGTCGCCAGCCTGCGAGGCGGGCCCCGACGACCCGCCGCGCCGTGACGTGCCCCGCGCAGCCGCCCGCTCGCCAGCCCGGCCCTCACCTGGGACGGTTCTGGGCCTGGCCTCCCCTCGCTTGGTCCCGGCCATTGTCGACCTCGCTAGCGGCGGCGGGGGTGAGTGTGCGCCTGAGGGTACCCCAGCGGCGCCAGCCAGCGCACCTCCCTTCCTCGCCCGAGACAGCGCTATGCTGAGCCCAGACTGCCGTCCGAGGAGTTCGTTAGTGCCCATTCGCGACCTCTACCGGCCCACCCTGGCCGCGCTGACCGATCTATACGAGCTGACCATGGGTGCCGGCTATCTGGCCGCCGGGCTGGCCGATCGGGAAGCCGTCTTCGCCCTCAGCTTCCGCAACCTGCCGTTCGATGGCGGCTACGTGGTCGCAGCCGGGCTGGAGGACGCGCTCGAGATTCTGGCCGGCTTGGAGTTCGATACCCCCGACCTGGAGCACCTCGCCGCACTCCGCGGCACGTCCGGCAAGCCGCTTTTCCGCCACGACTTCCTCGACCATCTGGCAGGTCTTCGCTTCAGCTGCGACGTGGACGCGATCCCCGAAGGGACCGCCGTCTTCCCCCACGAACCGTTGCTGCGCGTCCGCGGGCCACTCCTGCAGGCGCAGCTCGTGGAGAGCGTCTTGCTCAACGTGATCGGGTTCCAGACTCTGATCGCGACCAAGGCCGCCAGGGTGGTCCAGGCGGCGGGCGGCGGCTCCGTGCTGGAGTTCGGCCTGCGTCGAGCTCACGGCCCGGATGGGGCGATCTCGGCCGCCAGGGCGGCCTACATCGGCGGCGTCGCTGCGACCTCCGACGTCCTGGCCGGGCGGTTGTACGGCATCCCCGTTCGAGGCACTCACGCTCACTCGTGGGTCCAGGTCTTCCGCGACGAGCAGCTCGCCTTTGACACCTACGCCGACGCCCAGCCCGACAACGTGACTCTCCTTGTCGACACCTACGATTCGCTCGACGGCGTCCGGCATGCTATCCGGACCGGCCGCCGGCTGCGCAAGGCCGGGCGGTCGCTCGACGGCATCCGCCTCGACTCGGGCGACCTGGCCTACCTGTCGATCGAAGCCCGGCGCCTGCTGGACGAGGCCGGCTTCGCCGAGACCGCGATCGTCGCCTCCAACGACCTGGACGAGTACACGATCGAGTCCTTGCGCGAGCAGGGCGCCAGGATCGACATCTGGGGCGTAGGCACACGGCTCGCCACGGCCTTCGACCAGCCGGCCCTGGGCTGCGTCTACAAGCTCACCGCCGTCCGCGAGGACGGGCAGTGGCGCTTCCCCGTCAAGCTGTCCGAGCACAGCGCCAAGATCTCGATCCCGGGAGTGCTCGGAGTGCGTCGCTTCACCGACGCTACCGGCCGCTTCCGTGCCGACATGATCTACGACGAGGCGGTCCCACCCGCGGGCGACGGCGATGTGATCGTCGACCCGGCGGATGCGCTCCACATGCGGGCCATCGATCCTTCATGGACCTGCGACGAGCTGGTGGCGCCGGCGATGCGCGGCGGCCAGCGCCTGCCAGACCCGCCTTCACTCGATGCCGCGCGGGATCGCGCCAGAGCCCAGCTCGAATCCCTCCACCCGGCCATCCGGCGCCTTCTAAACCCGCACGTCTACCCCGTCGGTCTGGAACAGCGGCTCCACGAGCGCCGGACGAGGCTGGTCCTTGAGCACCGCGTGCCCGGGTAGCACGGCCTGGCCGCGCCCCTGGCGCGCCGTCTAGTGGCCCGCTACGGGCCTGCCACCCTGCTCGGCCGGCTCGCTGGGCTCGGAGGGCCCGGTCTCCGCCGAGTCCCACAGCCCGCCCGCCGCCGGGGGCACTATCTCGGCCTCCGCCTCGACAGCCTCTGGTTCCGGCTCGGGGGCCTCCGCCTGGACGACGGCCTCCTGCCGCCGCGCGTCCTCGGGCACAAGATCCTCAGCCGACGGGATCACGTCCGGGGTCGTCCAGCGCGGATCGAGGACCAGGTGCAGCAGAGCCGGCCGCCCGGCCTCGAGAGCCTGCTGCAGCGCTGGCTCGAACTCCTCGTCCGTGCCAACGGTCAGGCCCAGCGCGCCGCAAGCGCCGGCTACAGCGGCGAAGTCGATCTGGCCCAGTCGCGTAGCCAGGCCGGGCGCCGACGCCTGAGCCGCCTGGTGCCGCCAGACCGTCCCATAGCGCCCGTTGTCGAAGACCAGCACTATCACGTGGGCCCGCTCGCGAACCGCGGTCTCCAGCTCGGCCATTGACATCGCGAAGCCGCCGTCGCCGGCCAGCGCCACAGCCGTCCGGCCCGGCCGTGCCAGAGAGGCGGCCACGGCCGCAGGCAACCCGTAGCCCATCGCTCCCGAGGTCGGGCCGAGGAAGGTGCCGGGCCTGCAAAAGCGATAGCCGCGGGCCGCCCAGGTGCCGAAGTCGCCTGCGTCACTGGTCAGGATTGCCTCCGGTGGGAGAGTTGCCAGCAGGGACGCGATCACCTTTCCGGGGTGGATGCCGGGCCCGGCCCAGGCCTCCGTGCCGGTCACGGCAGATGCCTCGAAGGCCACCCGGTCGGCTGCGTTCTGGGCCATGCGGCGCTCCAGGCCTGCCATCTCCAGCACTCCGCCGGCCGCCACTCGCGTGGCCACCCGCAGGAACGCGCCCACGTCCGCGGCCACCGCCAGGTTGGGCCGCTGTCCGCCCGGCCCGGCGGCAGTAGGCTCCAGGTCCACCTGCGCCCAGCGCGTGCCCTCAGCTGGGATCGAGTAGCCGTAGCTCGTGAACTCGCCCAGCCGCGAGCCCAGCACGAGCAGGCCGTCGGCGTGCTCCAGCCGCTCACGCACGCACGCCGGCGATCCCAGGCCCGTGGCCCCCAGGTAGAGCGGGTTGTCGTTGGGGAAGACGTCGCCGCGCCGCCATGAGGCAACCACCGGCGTGTGTACCAGCTCCGCGAAGCGAACCAGCGCATCCGTGCTGCGCGCCCGCAGGACTCCGGCTCCGGCCAGGATCAACGGCCTCTCCGCGTCAAGGAGCAGGTGCAGGGCCTCGCGGACCAGCACCGGGTCGGGCTCCACCGGATGGCCCGGATGGAAGGCCCGTCGCTGAGGGCCGACCGGGATCTCCGCCTCCAGCACATCCTCCGGAACCGACAGCAGAACAGGTCCGGGACGGCCCCGGACTGCCGTGGCCACGGCCCGCTCGGCCAGTCCGACAACCTCCTCCGGCTCACGGGCCTCCGCCACCCATTTCACGACGGGCCCAAAAGCTGCCGCCAGGTCCATCTCCTGGAAAGCACCCCGGCCGCGCACCTCGCGCCGGACTTGGCCGACGATGGCCACCACCGGCGCGGAATCCGACTGCGCCGCATCCAGGCCGATCATGAGGTTCGAGGCGCCCGGTGAGCGCCCGGCCAGGACCACTGCCGGGCGGCCCGTCAGCTGCCCGACGGCCCCCGCCATGAAGGCCGCCGCGCCCTCGTGGCGGGCGGCCACGACTCTGACGCGCCGTTCCGCCAGCCCCTCCAGAACGCCCACGATGCTCTCACCGGGAACGGTGAAGGCGAGCTTGATGCCCGAGCGGGCGAGTGTCTCGGCCAGCGCCGCGCCGACCGTAGTGGTGGCGGCGGGGCCCTCAGCGCCTGACATAGCCATCTCCTTCAGATCGCCCGCGCCGGGTCACCGGGCGTGGATCTTGCCGGTAGCGGATCTCACCGGTAGTTCGTGAACTGCAGGGGCACCGGTTCATCCAGCTCGCGCAGCCGGACGATGACGCGCTGCAGCTCATCCTTGCTCTTGGCGAAGACGCGCACGGCGTCGCCCTGGACCTGGACCTTCACCTTGGGGAACTCGCCTCGGATCAGCCTGGTCAGCTTCCGCGACAGGTCCTCGCTGAGGCCCCGCCGCAGGCCGATGTGCTGGCGGACCCTGTCGCCGCCGGCCGGCTCGAGCTTGCCCCAGTCGAAGATCTTCAGCGACAGGCCGCGACGCACGGCCTTGCTCTCGATCAGATCTCGAATTGCCTTGGCCCGAAACTCGTCGTCGGTCAGCAGCACCAGCTCGCCTTTGCCCTGCGTCAGCTCGCAGGTGCAACCCTTGAAGTCGTAGCGCTGCTGGACCTCCCGGCGCACCTGGTCCAGGGCGTTCCGCATCTCCATGTCGTCGAAGTCGCTGACGACGTCAAACGATAGTTCGCCGGCCATCCAGCCTCCCGTCAACCTGGGCAACCTCGCCACCGGGATCCTTCCGCCCGGCCCAGGGAGATTGTGCCCCACATCGGCCGCCCGCGGGCGCCCAACCGGAACGATCGCCGGCCGCCTAGATCTGGAGCGCTTTGACGAGCTCCTCGGCGATGACGTAGCTCCGTCCGCCGCCCATCACCAGGACCACGTCGCCGTCGCTCACCTGGGCAGCCAGCCAGGCCGCAGTCTCCTCGACCGTGCCCGGCGCGGCCGAGGTGATGGACGGGTTGCGGCGGGAGACGGCTGCCGCCAGAGCGGCCGCGGAGGTGACCGTCGTATCCGGGTCGCGGCCGGCCCAGATCTCGGCTACGGCCACCGCATCCGCCTCCGCCAGGACCTCGGCGAACTGCTCGATCATGGCCGCCGTGCGATGGTAGGTGAGGGGCTCGTACACCGCCCAGACCCGCTTGCCGGGCTCCCTCTGACGGATCGCCGCCAGGGTTTCCCTGATGGCCGTGGGGTGATGCCCGTAGTCGTCGTAGACGACCACTCCCCTCCCCTCTCCCTTTCTTTCGAGCCGCCGCCCCACTCCCCCAAAGCTGGCCAGGGCCTTGCCCAGCACGTCCTCCGGGACCCCCAGTGCCAGCGCCGCCCCAGCCACCACCAGGGCATTGGCGGCGTTGTGCCGGCCGGCAAGCAGGATCCGCGTCTCGAGGGGAGCGCTCAGCCCGGCTCCCTCCAGCCTCAGGACCGTGCCCGACGCCTCCGCCAAGACGACGCTCCCGCGAAGAACCTCAGCCGCTCCTGCCCCGGCAGTCAGTCGCGCCGGTACCTCGCCCAGCCCGGTCAATGTGAATCGCCCCGGCCAGGACGCCAGTCGCTCGACGACAGCCAGAACGCCCGCATCGCCGGCGTTGGCCACCAGCAGCGGCCGTTCGACCTCGCGCCCGGCGGCCTCCAGCCAGTCCACGAAGCACTTGACCACCGCTTCCCGGTCGGCGAAGACATCGGGGTGGTCCCATTCGACCGAGATCAGCGCAGCCACGTCCGGCCGATAGGGGTCGAAGTTGCCCGCATACTCGTCCGCCTCGACCACGAAGGGCCGTCCCTGCCCGATTCTGGCCGTGGCCGCCAGACCACCGCTGATCGAAGGCGGCAGCAGGGCGCCCACGAACGCACCCGGGTCCAGCCCGGCCTCCACCAGAACGTGCACCAGCCAGCCGGCCGAGGTGCTCTTGCCGTGCGTCCCCGCCACTCCCACAAGGGTCCGCCCCACGGCCGCATCGGCCACGACCTGTTGCCACGGCTCCAGCGGGATCCCGGCCGCCCTGGCGGCGGCCAGCTCCGGGTTGTTCGGGTCGACGGCGGTCAGGGCCTTGGTCACCGCCAGGCGTTCCGGCGACGGCGGCCGCGTCACGTGGGCGGCGTCGTGGGCGCTGGCAAGGGCGATGCCAAGCTTCTCGATGGCCGGCGTGTAAGGCGAATGGCCGCTCGGGTCGCAGCCGCTCACCGCCGCGCCGGCGTGGTGGGCCAGCAGAACCGCCGCGCTGGCGCCCGCTCCGGCGGCACCGACGACGTGGATGCGCTCGCCGGGCCGGATCGGCCGGGCAAGCCGGGCTGGGGCCAGACCGCTGCCTATCGAGGCGGCGTCCCTCATGAGGGCCCCCGCAGCGTCTCCAGCAGCATCTCCAGCGCCGCCCTGGCGCTGGCCTCCTTGTTGGCCAGCCTGTCGCCCGTCCAGCTGAAGCGCCGGACCGTGCAACCCTCCGGGCCCGCGACGGCGATGTACGTCAGCCCCACAGGCTTGGCGCGCGTTCCGCCACCCGGGCCGGCGATACCGGTCACAGCCACTGCCACCTGTGATCGGAACCGTTCGCAGGCACCCCTGGCCATGGCCTGGGCAACCTGGGCGCTCACCGCTCCGTGGGCTTCGATCACGCCTGCCGGCACGCCCAGCAGCTCCGTCTTGGCCGCGTTCGAGTAGCCCACGACGCCGCCGGCGAACCAGGCGCTGGCGCCCTGGACGTCGGTCAGAGCGTCCTGCACCAGGCCCCCGGTACAGGATTCTGCGGCCGCCACAGTCAAGCGCGCCGCCTCGCAGGCCGCCTGGATCTCCTCGGCCAGCGCCCGCAGCGACTCACCGGCCATGCCGGGTCACATGTCCTGTGACGGGACCGGCGGACCCAGGGCGGTGATGCGCCACGAGCCCGACCGGGCACCGCCCAACGGCCCGTACGCCGTGCCGTTGACGGTCACATACGTCTTCACGGCGGAGCCGGTTCGGATCCAGACCGATTCGTTGGCCTCGATCGTGATGACGGTCCCGTTGGGGAAGTCCTTCGAGTACCCCGGCAGGACCGCGCCGTCCTTCCAGATCTTCAGCCAGGCCTTGCCGCCCTTGATCTGGATCGTCACTTGCAGTGCAGGCGTTGGAACTCCGATAGTCACCTCCACCGGCGCCGTCGCCTGGCCGTCACTGTCCCAGCCCACCGCCGTAAGCGTCCAGGTCCCGGGCGTCAGCTCCAGCACTGCGCTGAACTTCCCGTCCACGGTCGGGATGACGGTGACGGGTTCGGGCGCACCCGAGGCACCCGGGGTCGGGGTCGGGGTCGGCGTGGGTCGCGGCGTCGGTGTCTGCCCCTCGGGGGTGGGAGTGAGGGACGGGAGAGGCATCATGGTCGGCACCTCGGTCGGGGCGCCGGGGGTGGGTGACGGCCGCGGCGTGCTGCCGGGCGCCGGGGGCGGCCCAACCAATGTCGGCGTGATCGTGACCGAGGCGAGCCCCACGGCCGTGCCTTCCACCTTGATGTCGCCGGCCTTGAGGCGCTCCCCTTCCGTGGGGGAGTCGATGACGAGCAGCTTCGGCGCCGGGGACGCAGTCGGCACCGGGACTTCAAGGATGACAGTCACCTCGTCCGAGTTGTGGTTCGTCGCCTCGTTGCGGGCGCTGATGTCGAACTGGTTCAGGCCGTTGTGCAGCGGCGTCTCGAACTCCCACTTCCCGGTTTCGTCGGCCAGGACGGTGTTCGGCTCGCGTTCGTCCCAGGAGATCCTGACGGTCGAGCCCGGGGTAGCCGTGCCGGTCAGTACGTACTGCGCCGTGCCGGGCGACAGGGTCGTCACGGCCTTATCCGGATCGCTCACGGCGATCGTGGGGTAGTCCAGGACACGCGTCGCCTGCATCGCGAAGTAACCCGCGACCAGCACCACCACGGCCGCCATCGCCAGCAGGACGATGTGGGACGGCTGCAGCAGCATCCGCCGGCGCGGTTCGGTCATCGGCTCCGGCCGCCCGATCGAGGTCTCTTTCCCAGCGGCCGATCGCTTCTTGCCCTTCTCCTCCTCGGCTTTGCCGCGCCGCAGCGACGGCAGGTGGAGCGCCGGCCGCTTGAACGTTGGCAAGCTGAACGCGGGCAGGCTGAACGCGGGCAGGGCCGGCGGCGTCGGCCTGGGAAGGCTCGGCCGCGGCAGGCTCCGGCCCCCGCCTGCGGGCTCCGGGGCGGCTTGCTCGGCCTGCGGCGGGACCTTCTTCTGCTTTGGTTGCCTCTCCGGTTGCTTGTCCCCGACCGGCTTCTTGGGCGGCCCTTCCGGCTCCGGCATCGGCTGGGGAATGACCTCGCGGGGCGTCGGCTTGATCTTCGGCGTCAGGGGCGGAGGCGCCGGCTGGCCGGTTTCGACCCGCCACTGGGCCTCCACCGCATCCGCGTCCAGGCCCAGGTAGGCCGCGTAGTTGCGCATGAAACCCCGGGCGTAGATCTCGCCGGGCAGATCCTCGAAGCGGCCATCCTCGATCGCCTCGAGATACCGGGTCCGGATCTTCGTGTCGCGCTCGATCCTGAAGAAGTCGAGCCCTTTCGCCTGCCGGGCCGCCCGCAGCTTCTCGCAAACCGGCGGCTGGACGCCCTGAGGCCGCAGAGCCGCCGGCTCCGCTTCATTCTTCCTCAGGCGCAGGCGGCGCGGTTGACCCTGATCCGTCATGCCTCA
>Ga0315550_1002557_pt1 | contig 11106 bp, 6 predicted proteins | sample SalMarSW160190MG_2_FD_203100 | JGI IMG/M metagenome (GOLD analysis project Ga0315550, IMG submission 203100) | Salt marsh sediment microbial communities from the Plum Island Ecosystem LTER, Massachusetts, United States - Salt Marsh Sediment SW1601-90 ... | reverse complement strand
CACCACTCGGCACCATCACCGTCCGCATCGAGACGACGGCGGGATCGATCCTCGTCGCGCTCGACTCCGCCCGGGCACCGATCACCACGGTGAACTTTCTCAAGTACGTGGATGGTGGGTACTACACGAACGGAAACTTCTTCCGGACCGTCCGCGCCGATAATCAGCCCCACGATTCCGTGAAGATCGGCGTGATCCAGGGCGGACCGGACACGACGAAGAACGGTGACGCCTTCGGCCCCATCGCACTCGAGCGCACCACGGCGACCGGCTTGCGCCACCTCGACGGCACGATCTCGATGGCGCGGGACGGCCCGAACACCGCGACCTCGTCCTTCTTCATCTGTATCGGCGACCAACCGTCGCTCGATTTCGGCGGGCACCGCAATCTCGACGGCCAGGGGTTCGCCGCGTTCGGGCGGGTGATCGCGGGAATGGACGTCGTCCGCCGGATCCAGGCGGACCCGGCGGACGGTCAGCGCCTCACGCCACCCGTCACGATTCTCAGCATCGAACGGGTGGCGCGGTAGCGCGCAGCGCGCGGCGTCCTAGTGCCTCGGGGCGCCCTTGTGTGCTGCCGCAGGCGCCGTGCACGTCGGCACCGGGAGCGGCGCGGCCGGCGCCACGGGGTGCAGCCCGTGCCGCGAGAGCATCGCGTTGAACGCCGGAAGCTCCTTCGCGTTCACGGCGCGCCAGGCGGTCACGGCCTTCGCGAGGTCCTTGCACCCGCTCACGTAGGCCGCCTCCATGCCCGGCGTCGGGCGAATGTCGCCCTGGCCCACGGTCCCGAGCTGGCGCACCAGGTCGCCGTTCACGGCCACGAAGTTGGGCGGTGTCGCGGCGCCACGGCCGCGGAAGAAGAACCGCCGGCCACCCCCCTCCGTGCTCCCACCGACCGAATCCACGCGTGCCTCGAACGCCTTGGCCGAATCGGCGAGATCCGCCGCCGACACCACGGCGGCCTCCGCCGCCTTGTCGAGGGTCTGCGCCTGATCGTGTCCCTCCCACGCCTCCTCGACGCCGGCGTAGAGCTTCATCTCGAGGGCATGCTGGGAGACGAGGTCCGCCGTGGTGGCCGGCGAGCGCGGATCGTTCTTGACCGTCACGTGCCGCGTGTAGCTCTTGCCGTTCACCGTGAGGCGTACCGTATAGACGCCGGGGAGCGCGAGCGGCCCCTGGGGCGACACCGGCGTGAGTCCCGGGTTCGCGTTGATCTCGAACGAGTGACGGAACGCCGGCGGATCGTCGTAGCGAATGTCCCAGTTCACACGATTGAGTCCGACGGCCGTCGGCAGGGGCCGCGGCGTGGCGAGCCAGAAATTCGGCTCCGGTGGATGGGAAGCCTCTTGTACCGGCGCGATCGGCGCGCTCGACATGTGACGGACCACGTGGCCCTGGGCATCGAGGATGTCGAGCGTGATGTCGCCATGCGGCGCGGCAGCGAGCGAGTAGTAGATGATGGCGCCGGGGGGGGGATTGAGGGCATGCGGCACCTCCGGCGGGAACGGCGTATCCTGATTCACGTTCCGCCGCACGCGAACGGCCATGCCGGGCGCGAAGAGATGCGCGGGCTCGTTCTCGATGGCAGGCGTCAGCTGGCGGAGTGGTGAGATGTCATCCAGGATCCAGATGCCGCGCCCGTAGGTCCCGACGACCAGGTCGTTGCCCTTGATGGTCGCGTCGCGATAGGACGTGTTCGGCAGGTTGAGCCGCAGCGACTGCCAGTGGTCCCCGTCGTCGAACGAGACGTACATCGAGCTCTCCGTACCCGCGAACAGCAGCCCCGCCTTCTTCGTGTCCGCGCGGATCACGCGCGCGAAGCTGCCGCTCGGCTCGTCCGTGGGGAGACCGTTCACGATCTTCGTCCACGTCTTGCCGTAGTCGCGCGTCCGATAGAAGTACGGACGGTAGTCCCCGTCGCGGTGCCCGTCGATCGCCACGTAGGCTTCGGCGGCGTGCTGATGGGATGCGTCGATCGCAGAGATGTCGGAGCGGTCGGAGTCGGGAAGATTCGGAATCGACACGTCAGTCCACGTCTTCCCAGCATCGCGCGTGAGCTTGACCAGACCGTTGTCGGTGCCGACCCAGATCGTCCCGCGGGCCACCGTCGACGGTGAGATGGATTCGATCGCGCCCGGCCGCGGCCCACCGCGGGAGCCGCGCCCTCTCGCTTCGCCTTCCTTGGGAGGCGTGACGCCCTTTGCGTAGCCGAGGTCGGGACTCAGTCGGGTCCAGTGCATCCCGCCATCCGTCGTGGCCATCAGGTACTGAAATCCCGCGTACAGCTCGTGCGGATTCCATGGCGAAAAGATCAGCGGGTTGGTGGAGGTGCTGCGCAGGTGCAGGTCGGGATCGAGACTCGGACTCACGTTGCTGGTCTGCTCGCTCGGGTAGCTCAGTCGGACGATCCCGCCGCCACTCAGATAGACGACGTTCGGATTCAGCGGGTCGGGAGCGTCCGAGCCCCATTCCCATCCGCCGACGGGATTCCAGTCGAGCGGCGTGATCTCGCCGAAGTTGCCACGGCTGCGCGTCCGGATCGCGCCGGCGTCTTGCTGCGGCGCGTAGACGAAGTAGGGATACGAGTTGTCGGTCGCAATGTGATAGACCTGCTCCGTGGACTGATTGTACCACGGGCTCCAGGTGCGCCCGCCGTCCAGGCTGACCGTGGCTCCCTGGTCCATGCCGAGGAAGATGCGCTGGCCGTTGGTCGGGTCGATCCACATTTGCTGGGGATCGTCACCGCCCGGCGCGCCCTTGAAGCCGGTGAAGGTGTTGCCGCCGTCGGTCGAGACGTAGCTCGACGTGTTGATCGTGTAGACCACGTCGGGGTTCGTCGAGCTCACGTAAACCCCGCAGTTATAGCCGCCCTGCCCGTTCCGGATGCGCGTGTCGGTCGAGTCCATCTGCCGCCACGTGGTGCCGCCGTCGTCCGACCGGTACAGCCCCGTGTTGGTGATGAGGAACACGCGCTGCGCGTCCGTATGCATGGCCACCGCCACCGAGGTGCGTCCGAAGAGGTGGGGGAGGCCGCCGCCCGTGATCTCCTGCCAGGTGAGTCCTTCGTCGGTGGACTTGTACAGCTTCGTGTCGCTCTCGCCGTTCGGTGCGCCACGCCGGTAGAACGCCGGCGCCCCCGGCCGATTGAAGTGCCCGTCGGTGGTGGCAAAGATCACCTTCGGTTCGTCGAACGCCCGGGCGAGCTTCTCGATGCCGGTCGAGTCGTTGACGAACAGCGTATTGGTCCACGTCTGCCCGCCATCCGTGCTGCGATATACGCCGCGGTCGTGGCTCTTCTCGCGGATGTTGCCCTGCGCCGCGAGGAGCACGAGGTCGGGATTGGTGGGATCGACGAGGATCGACGGGATCTGTTTGGTCGAGTCGAGCCCCAGGTGCGTCCACGTGTGTCCCGCGTCGGTGGACTTGTAGACGCCGTTGCCCTCGTTGATGGCGCCGCCGGTCACCATGTCGCCCGTTCCGACGTAGATCACGTTCGTATCGGACGGCGCCACCTCGATCGCCCCCACCGACGACACGTCTTTCACGGAATCGAAGATCGGCCGCCAGGTTACACCCGCGTTGTCCGTCTTCCAGACGCCGGCCGCGGGCAGCCCGGCGTAGAAGACCCCGGGCTCGCCGATCGCGCCGGTCACCGCCGCGACGCGGCCGGCCCGGAACGGACCGATGTTCCGCCATACCAGTCCCGCCAGAAACGGCGGCTTGATCGGACCGGGCGCCCCGGCGCCGAGCGTCATGGCGCCCGCGAGCGCCAGCCCGACGCCACCAAGTGACCACCGCACCGTCACGTGCTTCATCATCGGAACCACTCCTTGCCGCGGGGATGTCGTGGGGGCGAGCGCGGAGCTCCCGGCCCTCGCCGGAGATTCAGTACACGGCTCGGGCCCAGGCGTTCGCGCCACCCTGTCCGATACGTCGGCCGGCACGCGGGCGTTGCCGCGAGGCTTGACACCATCACCCGTCACCACCAGCGTCAAGGCACCCCCGTCGTGTCCGTGCCCCGTCCTGGAGAGTGCACCGTGCAACGACCCGCTCCGTGGAGCGCGCTGCTCCTCGCCGCCCTGCTCGCGCCCCCCAGCGCCCATGCGCAGGCCTCATCGATCCCCGACGCGATCCTCGGGAAGGCTCCACCGCCGTCCGGGACAACCGTCCAATACGTCCCCGGCGACTCGCTCACGCGCGGCTATCTCGCCGTGCCCAAGGGGAAGGGACCCTTTCCCGCGCTCATTCTGATTCACGAGTGGAACGGCCTCGTGGATCGGGACCGTCAGGTGGCCGACGCCTTCGCCGCGCACGGCTACGTGGTGCTCGCCGCCGATCTCTATGAAGGGCGGACCGGCAGCAACCGGGCAGAGAACGTCAAGCTCATGACGGAGGCCCACGAGCATCCCGACCGCATCATCGCAAACCTCGACGACGCGCAGAAATTCCTGCGTGCGCGCCACGATCTCACGGGCAAGATCGGCGTCATCGGCTGGTGCTTCGGCGGCGGCATCGCGCTGAGCTACGCCCTGAACGGGGCGCAGCATGACGCCACCGCGATCTTCTACGGATCGCTGGTCACCGATCCCGCGGTTCTGGCACGCATTCACCACCCGATCTACGGCACCTTCGCCGGACAGGACAAAGGCATCCCGGCCGACCAGATCGCGCGCTTCCGCACCGTGCTCGATTCCCTCGGCGTGAAGAACGACATCCACATCTACGATCCCGTACAGCACGGCTTCTGGCTCTGGGTGGACCGCGACCCCGCCGTCAACCGCGGACCCGCCCAGGACGCCTGGAACCGGCTCGTCCGGTTCCTCACCGAGACGCTGGACGCCCGCTAGGGTATGCGACGCGATCGCGAATCGTCGTGAGCGCCATCGAGTTTTTCGAGATCACGGCCGTTGCCACGGCGGGAGCGACGCTCCAGGGATCGCTCGGATTCGGGCTCGGCGTATTCGCCGTGCCGCTCTTCTTTTTCATCGACCCGGCGCTGGTCCCGGGACCAACCCTCGCCGCGGCGATGATCCTCACGGCGACGCTTGCGTACCGCGAGCGGCACGCCGTGCATATCGCCGACATCAAGTGGGCAATCATCGGACGGGTGTTCGGCGTCGCCGCCGCCCTCGTGGTCCTGACGCTCGTGCCCCCACGCCATCTCGCGACCCTCCTGGGCGCCCTCATCCTCGCGGCGGTCGCGATCACGGCATCCGGCGTGCACCTACCGCCCAAACCCGCCACGCTCGTCAGCGCCGGTCTCGTGTCGGGATTCATGGGCACGAGCGTGTCCGTCGGGGGCCCGCCACTCGCGCTCGTCTATCAGCGCGAATCGGGCCCCAGGGTGCGGGGGACGCTCTCGACGTACTTCGTGATCGGTGCCGCGATCTCGTTGATCGGGCTCCATTTCGTCCATCGGTTCGGTCTCCACCAACTCCTTCTCGCCGGGGCACTGGCACCCGGCGTGATCGTGGGGTATCTCATTTCGCGCCGGCTCGCACCGATCCTGGATCGGGGGTATACCAGGATCGGCGTGCTCACGGTATCCGGAGTAATGGGCGCCATCGTGATTCTCAAGCAGGTGCTGTAGGGGAAAGCAGAGTGGCAGGGTGGCAGGGTGGCAGGGTGGCAGAGGGGACAGACGCGGCAGCTTGCAGCACCTACGGTGCCTCAATCGTAACGTAGACAGCAGCTCACCAGGAGTTCTCCGTGGCCAACAAGCATCCCGCAGCCGATTCCGTCGACACACGCCAATCGAACGCCGATCTTCCGTCGCCGGACGACCTCTTCGTCAGTCGCCGCGATTTCCTCGTGCGCGCCGGCCAGATGGGTGGTGCGCTCATGATCACGGCACCGGCGCTCCGCCGCGCGCTCGCCGGCCGTCCCATCCCGGGCTCGACCGCGGCGCAGGAGGTCGGCCGGAGCGTAGTGATGGACGGCCCGCTTCCCGAGTCGCTCTTCTCCGGGCTCGAGTGGCGAATGCTGGGCCCCTTCCGCGGCGGCCGCGTGGATGCGGTGACCGGCGTTCCCGGCCGGCCGAACGAGTTCTACTTCGGCCACGTGAACGGCGGCGTCTGGAAGACCATCGACGCCGGACGCGTCTGGGAGCCGGTCTTCGATTCCCAGCCGGTGGCGTCGATCGGCGCCATCGCCGTGGCGCCGTCGGCCCCCGACGTGCTGTACGTCGGGAGCGGCGAGTCGACCCTCCGCGACTCGGTCGGCTTCGGCAACGGGGTCTACAAGACCACCGACGGCGGCAAGACGTGGACGCACCTGGGGCTCGAGGAGACGCAGCACATCGGCAAGATCGCCGTTCATCCGAAGAACCCGGACATCGTCTTCGTCGCGGCGATCGGCCACTTCTACGCGTCCAACCCCGAGCGCGGCGTCTTCCGCTCGACCGACGGCGGCAAGACCTGGGACAAGGTGCTCTTCAAGGGCGACGACGTGGGGGCGATCGAGGTCGTGATCGATCCGTCGAACCCCGACATCGTCTACGCGGGGCTCTGGAATACGCGGCGTCCGCCCTGGTTCGTCTACCCGCCCACCAACGGACCCGGCGGCGGCATCTACAAGTCCACCGACGGCGGCTCGACGTGGAAACAGCTCACCCAGGGCCTCCCGCCCGAAGGCATCGGCCGCACCGGTATCGCGGTGGCGCCAAACAACTCGCAGCGCGTGTATGCGCTGGTGGACTGCCTCGTGCCCGAACCCGGCGCGAAGGTGGTGCCTCCGCGCCCAGGAAGCTACGGGGAGGGTGATACGACGCCGCGCCAGGGCGGCTTCTTCCGCTCGGATGACGGGGGCGAGACGTGGACCCGCCTGTCATCCGACATGATGCTCTGGGGACGCGGGTGGTATTTCGAGCACGTCGTGGTCGATCCGAGCGACGCGGATGTCGTGTACGTCTCGAATGTCGTGGTCTCCCGCTCCATGGACGGGGGCAAGACCTGGATCGCGCTCCGGGGCTCACCGGGCGGCGACGATTACCACCAGGCGTGGGTGTCCCCGGATGACCCCAACACGGTGATCGTGGCCAGCGACCAGGGCTGCATCATCAGCCGGAACGCCAAGACCACCGATGCGCGCGAGGTGACGTGGAGCTCGTGGCTCAATCAGCCGACGGCGCAGATCTATCACGTCTCGGTGGACTACCGGTTCCCGTACTGGGTGAACGGCGCGCAGCAGGATAGCGGAGCCGTGGCCGTACGGTCGCGCGGCAAGTTCGGTGAGATCTCGATGCGTGATTGGGAGCCGGTCGGCGCGGGCGGTGAGAGCGGCTACACCGCGGGCGATCCGCTGCATCCCGGGATCATCTACGGTGGCACCGGCACGCGGTTCGACCTGGCGGAGAATCGTTTCGTGCCCGGCACGACGACACCCAAGTCGGCGAGCAAGGACCCGGCGCGGCACGACTGGACGCAGCCGCTCGTGCTCTCGCCGGCGGACCCGCACGGACTCTACTACGCGGATCAGTTCCTCTTCAAGTCGTCCGACGCGGCGCAGTCGTGGACACAGATCAGTCCCGATCTCACGCGGCCGGATCCGGGCGTGCCCGCCAACCTCGACAAGGCCGCCGCGGACGACACCGACACCAACGGGCGGCGTGGCGTCATCTACACGATCTCGCCGTCTCCCGTCCTGGTTCCGCAGCTCTGGATCGGCACCGACGACGGATACATCCAGCTCACGATGGACGATGGCAAGACGTGGCAGAACGTGACGCCGAAGGCGCTCACGGCATGGAGCCGGATCACCATGATCGAGGCGTCGCACTTCGACTTCAAGACCGCCTACGCGAGCGTGGATCGCCATCAGCTCCAGGACTTCGATCCGTACATCTACCGGACGCGCGATCTGGGGAAGACCTGGGAGAAGATCACCGCGGGCCTGCCGCTGGGTGTCTATGTGCACACCGTGAAGGAAGACCCCATGCGGCAGGGGCTGCTCTTCGCCGGCACCGAGCGTGGCGCGTTCGTATCCTTCGACGACGGCGAGCACTGGCAGCCGCTCCAGCTCAATCTTCCGGTGACGTCGGTCCGGGACTTCGCGGTCTACCAGAACGATCTGATCGTGGCGACCCACGGCCGCGGGTTCTGGGTGATCGACGACATCAGCGCGTTGCGCCAAGCCGCTCCCGACGTCGCGACGGCGGACGCGTACCTCTTCAAGCCGATAGACGCGATCGACTACGATCAGGGAGGAGACGACGGCACGCCGCTGCAAAAGGACGAGCCGCAGGCCGAGAATCCGCCGTCCGGCGCGTACATCGATTACTACCTGAAGGCCGATGCGACGGGACCCGTGACGATCGAGATTCTCGACGACAACGGGACCACGCTCCACACTTTCTCGAGCGAGACGTCGCCCGCGGCCCCGGGCCGCGGGGCGCCGAGCGGGATCCCGCGGACCAGCCCGCTCTGGCGGCCGGCGCCGACGCCCTTCGGGACGTCGGCGGGGATGCATCGGGTGGTCTGGAAGCCCAATACCGGCGGGGGGCGGCGGTTTGGCGGATTCGGACGGCGCGGGGCGCGGGAGCCCGAGGTGACGCTGCCCGGGACGTTCACGGCAAAGCTCACCGTAAACGGGAAGAGCTCCTCGCAGACGTTCCGCGTGCTGCCCGATCCGCGGGAGATGGACGACTAGCCGCCGGCGCGCTCGAGGAACCTGGTGGCGGCCTGCACCAGGCGTTCGTCCTTCTGTTGGCGCACCCGCTGGAGGATACGCTCGACGTGCGGCCGGAGTGCCGGCTCGCCGAACCGGTACCCGGTCGCGCGCTCGGCGCTGTACGTGTCGCCGTCGCGCGCGCCTTCCAGCAGCGCCCAGACGGCGGCTTCGTCGAAACCGGGGTCGTCGCGTTTGGGCAGGTTGAAGTGCTTCTCCGGACCCTGCGCATCTTCGTTGACGAACGCTCGTGACATGTCCAAGGGGTAACGTCCGCGGCGCCGAGGGGCAACCGACGTCCCCCGTCCGTGTTACCGGCGTGTTACGGCGGACCCGACGCACCGTTGATGCGGCGATGTAGAATTCAGCCAATCCTCGCGGGAGCGCCCTCGGCGACCCCCGTCACCTCCCCGCGAGTCGCGCTCATCATCCCTGGAGGATTGTCGCATGGCCACGCGATCTCCTCGCACGTTGCCGGTCGTCGCCTTGTTCGCGCTGATCGCCAGCTGCGGACGCGGCACGTCGGCCGACGCGTTCCCCACCGCGACACCGATCAAGCATCTCGTGGTGATCTACGGTGAGAACGTGTCATTCGACCACTACTTCGGCACCTATCCCAAGGCGGCCAATCCCCCGGGGGAGCCGGCCTTCACCGCGAAGCCCGGGACGCCATCGGTGAACGGACTCACCGAGAAGCTCCTCACCGACAACCCGAACCTGCACGATCCGATCAATGGTCGGGACGCGAGCAACCCGTTCCGCCTCGATCGCTCACAGGCGGCGACCGCGGATCAATCCCACGACTACACCCTCGAGCAGTTGGCGTATCACAACGGTGCGGCCGATCGCTTCCCCAAGTACACCGGTCGGGGCACGGCGGGCGGCGTGGGTGCGTTCGGTACGCCCGCCCTCGTCATGGGCTACTACGACGGCAACACGGTCACGGCGCTCTGGAACTACGCCCAGCACTTCGCGATGAGCGACAACGCGTACACTGACGTCTACGGCCCCTCCACGCCGGGGGCGCTGAATCTGATTTCGGGGCAGACCAACGGCGTCGTGCCGGCCAAGAGCAGCAGGTCGTCCTACTACGTGCACGACGGGCAGGGCGGACTCACCATGATCAACGACGTCGACCCCACGGGAGACATCTGCTCCGACTCGCTCGACCAGGTCTCCCTCACGGGGAAGAACATCGGCAACCTGCTGAACGACGCGGGCGTGAGCTGGGGTTGGTTCGAGGGGGGCTTCGATCTGTCCGTCACGAATCCCGACAAGAGCACCGGATGTTTCCGCATGACCTTCTCCCAGGTCATCGGGCGCGCGGCGCTGGATTACATCCCTCATCACGAGCCCTTCCAGTACTACGCCTCGACCGCCAACCCGACGCACGCGCGCCCCACGTCGGTGGCGACGATCGGGCACGCCGGCGACGCCGCCAATCATCAGTACGGCCTGCACGATTTCTTCGACGCCGTGCGGGGCGGCAACTTCCCCGCCGTGTCGTTTCTCAAGGCCTCGGGCTACCAGGATGGACACGCGGGATACTCCGATCCGCTCGACGAGCAGACGTTCGTCGTGCAGGTCGTGAACTTCCTCGAACAGCAGCCCTCGTGGCACGAGACCGCGGTGATCGTGCTCTACGACGACTCCGACGGGTGGTACGATCACCTCTACACACCCGTGACCAACGCATCCTTCGATCCCAAGAAGGATCAGTTGACCGCTCCGGGCACCTGCGGTGTCAAAGGCACCACGCCGCAGCTCGGTGGCGTGGCGGACAAGGGGCCCGTCAACGGGCGGTGTGGGCCGGGCACACGGATTCCGTTCCTCGTGATCTCGCCGTGGGCGCGGGCGAACTACGTGGATCACACGCTGATCACCCAGGCATCGGTGACTCGGTTCATCGAGGACAATTGGCTGGGCGGCCGGCGGCTCGGCGGCGGCTCCTTCGATGCGCACACCGGGAGCATCGACGGGATGTTCGACTTTCACGGCACGGGGAAGAACACGGTGCTCTTCCTGGACGACACGCTCGGCACGCCGGTGACCATGGCATCGGGACGGCTGCCCCACTGACGTGACTCGCCACCGCCCGATGCTCGCCGCCGCGGTCGTCGTGATCGCGGCGGCAGCGGTTGTCGCTCGAGCGCGCCTCGCTCCGGCCGCAATCGGGGTGAACCCACGTCCGGTCCGACTCGCGCGACCACCCGTCGTTCCGCTCTCGCCGGTCGCCCGGCTCGGACGGCAGATCTTCTTCGACACGACGCTCTCCGGCTCGGGACGGATGTCGTGCGCCACCTGCCACGATCCGGCGCACGCCTATGGGCCGCCCGATGCTGGTGCCGTGCGCCTCGGCGGCGCGGCCTTGGACACGCAGGGCATGCGCGCCGTGCCGAGTCTCCGGTACATGGATCGCGTACCGGGATTCGGCATCGGCCC
>Ga0315550_1002556_pt1 | contig 11109 bp, 7 predicted proteins | sample SalMarSW160190MG_2_FD_203100 | JGI IMG/M metagenome (GOLD analysis project Ga0315550, IMG submission 203100) | Salt marsh sediment microbial communities from the Plum Island Ecosystem LTER, Massachusetts, United States - Salt Marsh Sediment SW1601-90 ... | reverse complement strand
CGTGGTTAAAGCCGTTTGAAGACATGGGTGCTTCGACCGTCACAAACCGTAATACCAGCGGGACGGATCACCTTTCATTCAATGCAGTTGGCCTCCCTGGATTCCAGTTCATCCAGGACCCGATCAATTATGGAAGAGGATATCACACCAATATGGATACCTACGAACGGCTTATGCTGGATGACATGAAGCAAACAGCAATCATCGTTGCCTCATTCGTCTATCACACCGCCATGCGGGATGAACTTTTACCACGGAAACCGATGCCCGAACCACAGGAAAGGGGTGAGAGAAGGTTTTAGATGACTCTCGGTTTCTTACTGCAAACTGAAGATTGAGGGGTGGATCCTGATTTCCTTAATGTTCAGGTATAAACTTATCTACTTATACAAACGAGTGGAGTGAGCGAGTATTACACATTAATCACGGGCAGCAGCTCGGGAATAGGAAAAGCGTTGGCAATGGAATGTGCCCGGAGAAAGCAAAATCTTCTCCTGGTTGCTTTACCGGGTACTGCCCTTGAAAAATTCTCAGAAAAACTCAATAATGAGCTGGGGATACGATCTGATTTCTTTGGTACAGACCTTACGGAGAAGGGAGCTGCACAGGAAGTATACGAATGGACCAGGGAAAAAAATTATAGCGTCAACATACTGATCAACAACGCTGGAATAAGTTTCGAAGGTCCATTTGAACAGTGCTCAACTGAATTTTATGAAAAAAGCCTGAAGTTGAATATGGGAGCTTTAGTGTCACTAACCCGTTTATTCATACCCGATATGAAAGAGCTTCCAAAAGCGCATATTTTAAACGTCGCCAGTGTGGCTTCCTATTTCCCCATCCCTTATAAATCGGTTTATTCAGCCTCAAAAATGTTTGTTCTTTCCTTTAGCCGGTCGTTGCGTGAAGAGTTTAAAAAAACAAATATCCGGATTTCAGTAGTTGCACCCGGACCGGTGGTCACAAATAGAAGAACGGCAATCAGTGCAATCGAAAAAGGGAAAATTGCACGGATGATGCATTCAAGGGTTAACTGCGTGGCACACTACGCTATTGAGAAGATGCTGCAAAACAAAGCCTTTATCAAGCCCGGTTTCTTAAGTAAATCCATTTTCCTGATTGAAAAGATCCTGCCAACAACCATAAAAATGAAGTTAGCTACACTTATATTCAGATAAACATGGTAAATATAGGTATCATCCAGCATGCTCCGGTTAACATGGATCTCCCAAAGAGCCTTGATAAAGCAGTTTCTCTCATACAGGAAGCGGCACAAAAGGGTGCAGAATTAATCCTCTTCGGCGAATCCTGGTTGTCCGGTTATCCGGCATGGCTTGATCATTCACCGGATGTATCCCTCTGGGACCACGATCCGATGAAAAATGTGTTTTCCAGGATGATGCAAAACAGCATTCAGATTCCCGGAAAGGAGACCAAACTAATTGGTAGAATCGCCCGGAAGCTGAACGTTATTATCGGAATGGGTGTCAATGAACGTATCAATCAAGGATACGGAAACGGTAGCTTATTCAACAGCCTGATCCTTTTTGCTCCATCCGGTGATATTGTGGTTCATCACAGAAAGCTTATGCCAACCTATACGGAAAAATTGCTGTATGGACAGGGTGATGGGTTTGGGCTAATAACCTATCCTGCCCGTTTTGGTAGAATAGGAGGATTAATTTGCTGGGAACACTGGATGCCCCATGCAAGGCAAGCACTGCATCATGATGGAGAACTGGTTCATATTGCACTTTGGCCAAGTGTACACGAAGTTCATCAGTTGGCCAGCCGGCATTATGCATTTGAAGGTAGGTGCTTTGTTATCGCCATAGGTCAAATGATGAAGGTTGCAGATATCCCGGATGAATTAACCATTCCCAATGATTTACGAAGAGGTTCTGACCGGTATATCCTGAATGGAGGAAGTTGCATTATCAGCCCCACCGGAACCTTCATTCTTGAACCGGTTTTCGATGAGGAGAAAATAATCCTTTACGGAATTGAACCTCAGGATGCGATCGGGGAAAAGATGACACTCGATACAGCCGGTCACTATTACAGACCGGACATATTTACTTTCGATATCAACAGGGGCAGACCGGAATAGAAAACCGGTTACTCAAACTCAATGAAGTTGAAATTGGTATCCAGTATGGAAGCGTAATATTCTCCCCGCTCGAGGATATCATCATCCCCCTCTTCATAGAACCAGTTGATCACCAATCTCAGTCCCATTTCAGTTAGCCTGCTGAGTTGCTGAAGAATGGTTAAAATATACTTCGCCGAGCCACTGTTGAAATATTCAAGTTTAATCTCAACGGTGGTCACCTCTTTTGGACTTTTACAATAATCCTCGATCCAGACAACCAGGGGATCAAAAAATTTTGCCGGGTCTTCGTGTATCGACCGGCCGTTCATCTTAATCAACCCTTCCGGATCCAGAATAATGGCTGGTGTCTTCTTTGTGCTCTCAACAACGACTCGTTCCATACGCTATTCTTTCAAGGAATAAAGATATAATTTTGTTCCATAAAATGAAAAGATGCTCATTTTTTAATTTCTCTGTAATCAGTTTACTTCCAGGTTATCTCTGGAAGGCAATTCAGGAAACGGAATGTGTGGTTCGGTCTGGTACCAGAACGCTACGGAAGAGATGTCATCCTGAAGTGGCAGATACCTTCCTCCGCTTCTCCACCCCAGTGCCTGAATGGTTACTTTCAGGTCCTTTTCGAACCGAACGGGATCGGTAATGTGCCATCGATACATTCCCAGCCGGGTTTGCGATTCCCATAACCCATCCGGTTTAAAAACATGAAAGCCGGCATAGGGTGTCGTGTATTCTTTGTAATCACCTTCAGAGGTAAAACCATACGATCCGCAAAAATAATCTTCAGTTCCTGTGCCACAGATGGTTGGAAACTCAGCATCGCCATCCATGTAAAATTTGATCTCTCCTTCGCCCCACCATCCGGAATTATTCGATCCCCAGGCAAGATAGGTACCAACGTAATGGCCCTGTCCCTTCACCCTGTCCAGGATGGTGTAGACCTTTTTATAGGGAAGTGGGTTTTCCCTCCTGAACTGGGCATGGAAATAAGCAGCATCATCCGGCACAGCGGTTAAGGTATAGTTAATCTGATAATAGAGCGTCATGCGGTTATCATCGATGTTCTCAACCGTGATTTTGCATCCCTTCCGGAAAGGCATTACCCAGTAACAGTTTAGTCCACTGCCGGGATTCACGCAGACTGGCAGGGATGAGATCTGCTTGAATTTTCCCCATCCTACACCAAAGAAATCACCCAGGGGGACTTCCACTGAAGGAGTTTTTTCATTGTCCCAGTATATCCGCAGGATCGAGAATCTCCAATTACCGGATGGAGTCATCCAGATTTGCTGAACTGCTCCCGGACCTTCGATCTCAGCAATGGTAAAAGTCTGTCCCGGTTCAATGTGGATATAGGGATTCACCTTCCATCCTTGTCCCAATTCCCGGGCAGCATTTGCAGCATTCCCCTCGTCCAGGGTAGCCATACCTCCCTTTCCCTTCTCTCCTGTAAAATTTTCGGGACTAATGGATCGGGTCTTTGCATTCGATAAACGGTACAGGTTATTCAAATGCACATTCAATCCGTTAAAACCTTCCTGTGCCATAGCAAAAATAAAAATAGAAAATAAAGTTAAACTAAGGGTCAATTTTTTCATGGTTCTGGTTTTATGGTTTCTCGATAAATGATGCTTGTCATGTGGTTTATATTGGGAACCGGGCTACAGGCGTTACGTCCAACCCGGAAAATTCTTTTTTTAAATACTTGTAGTAGCCGGTAGTTGCTATCATTGCCGCATTATCTGTTGTATATCTGATCTCCGGGATATAGATCTTCCAGCCCATTTTCCCCGCATGTTTCTCCAGTGCGGTACGTAAACCGGAATTTGCCGATACACCTCCCGCAATAGCGATCTGCTGAATACCCGTTTCTTCCGACGCATACACCAGTTTTTCAATCAATACCTCAACAATAGTTGACTGGAGAGCAGCAGAGAGATCCTGCAGGTTTTGCCTGATAAACTCCGGGTTGTCTTTTACATGGTCGCGGACCAGGTACAAAAACGAAGTTTTCAGTCCACTGAAGCTAAAATTCAAGCCGCTGATCTGCGGTTTCGAAAATCTGAAAGCCCGGGGATTTCCTGATTTGGCAAGCCTGTCAATCTGGGGCCCTGCAGGGTAGGACAGCCCAACCACCTTGCCACATTTATCAAACGCTTCCCCGGCTGCATCATCAATGGTTCTCCCAATGGTTTCCATCTCAAGATAGTCCCTGACAATGACCAGTTCTGTATGGCCTCCTGAAACCAGCAAACACAAGAACGGGAAATCCGGGTATCTCTTTTTCTCTCTTTTCTCCCGGATAAAATGGGTCAATACATGAGCTTGCAGGTGATTGACCTCAATCAGGGGTATCTCTCTGGCAAGAGCAAATCCTTTTGCAAAGCTTGTTCCCACCAGAAGCGATCCGAGTAGCCCCGGACCTTTCGTAAAAGCAACAGCCGATAGGGATTCAATGGGTATCCCGGCATCTTTCAATGCCCGGTCCACCACGGGAATGATGTTTTGCTGATGTGCCCTGGAAGCCAGTTCAGGAACCACACCACCATACGATTTATGCACATCCTGATTGGAAACTATATTCGAAAGAATAAACCCGTCCCGGACAATTGCCGCAGATGTATCGTCACAGGAAGATTCAATACCGAGGATGTTGATGCTCATTTTAATACCCTAATATACTGGTAATTTGAACTATTTTTGCTTTTTTTACGTTTTATTATAAACATTAAATTTATCAAAAAAAGATATAAAATATTAATCCTTATCCTGCTTATCCTTCTCCTTGTTCCGGTGAGTGGCTATTTTGCATTGCAAAACAGCAAGGTCCAAACCTTCCTTGTACATCGTATTACAAAGGAGCTGTCTGAAAACCTTAACGCCAAATTTACACTGGAATCCGTTCATTTTAAATTCTTTAACAGGCTGGTTCTCCATAACGTGATGATTGAAGATCAGCAGCAGGATACATTGTTATTCACCAGGCAGTTAACCTGTCACATCAAATCCTTTAGCCGCAAAAAGAAAAAAATCACATTATCCAGGGTTATTCTTGAACAGACAAGCTTCAACCTGAAGACAGACTCCGCCGGCACAATCAACCTGAAATTCATCATCCATGCGATAAAGAGCCGGCAAGATACTTCCGGTGCTAACCTGGATCTGAGCATTTCCAGAATCGAGTTACGCGAATCCTCCTTCTCCCTGAAGCTATACAAGTCAAAACTTAAAAAGGAAGGTATCAACTTCACAGATCTTAATCTGTATGATCTTTCATTTGAATTGGATGATTTTCATATTCTCAATGATACTGTCGGATTTCAAATTAACGACCTTGCGTTTACCGATAAAAGCGGATTCCATGTTGACCGGTGGAATACCCATTTTCAGATTTGCCCAACCTGCCTGGAATTTACTGATGTATCCATCATTACACCCCTTTCCGAACTGTTTGCAGAAAAATTATCCTTTAACTTCCGGGATTACGATGATTTGAAAGATTTCATAAACAGGGTGGATCTTGAGCTTGCCATCAATGCCTCAGACCTTGATTTTCAAGATATTGCTTACTTTTCCCCCGGCTTGAGCTGGATGAATCAGAACATAGACCTTAGCGGCAGGTTTACAGGCACTATCAGTGACTTCAAGGGAAAGCGTGTATTGATTCAATTTTCCGATTTGACGCTGATAGAAGGCGATTTTGAGATTGAGGGCCTGCCGGACATCAATGAAGCATTCCTATTTGTCGACATCAAAAACATGACCACAAGCATCGAGAACCTGGAGCAGTTTGAAAAACCAGGAACGGGAGAAAAGTTCGTGCTGCCTGAAAGCTTTAAACGATTAGAGATCATTAATTTTGATGGGAATTTTACCGGTTTTATTGATGATTTTGTTACCTATGGTACGTTCACTTCAAACCTGGGAGCCATCTCTACTGACCTGTCAATAAAACCTGACACAACCGGATTTCTGGACTTCAGGGGCAGGCTCAAAACATTTGATTTCGATATCGGCGAACTGACCAGCAGCGAGAAATTCATTGGCAAATTGAATATGAATGTCATTCTGGACGGACAGATCCGGTCGGCTGAAGAATTTATCGCATCGCTGGAAGGAATTGTAGAAGGGATAGAAGTAAACGGATACGATTACACGAACATTAGTGTTGAAGGTGATTTTACCGAAAAAGCGTATGACGGATCCATTTCCATTGAAGATCCTAACGTGAAGCTTGATTTCCTCGGTCGGCTTGATTTCTCAGGTGATATCCCGGAATTTGATTTTACGGCGAATGTTCCGAGGGCTAAGCTGTATAACCTGAACATCGATAAAGCCGATACAAACTCGCTCCTTTCTTTTTTAATGACAGCCAATTTTACCGGGAACAACATGGATAATATGAATGGAGACATCAAACTTCTTAACCTCAATTTTGACCGGCTCGGTAAAAACCTCCAGGTTTACGATTTTACCCTGGCAGCTGATAACCAGATTGATACAAGCTCCATTAAACTCAGGACAGATTTTATTGACGGGGAACTGATTGGTAAATATGAATTTGCTTACATGCCTGCTTCCATTCAATCCTTCGTTTCCCAATATATTCCGGCAATCTATGGATCACGTATCGATACCTCAGGCATCAACCAGAACCAGTTTGGATTCGATCTCCGGTTTAAAAATACTGATAAACTGACCTCGTTTTTCTTCCCGGACTATTCCGTCTCTGAAAATGCCAGATTACATGGTCAGTTTGATCCTGTAAGAAACAGGCTATCAATGGAAGGCAAAGCAGACCAGCTTGTATTAAAAGGAAATGAAATCAATAATCTTCTGTTTACTTCCGAATGCATCGACAGCCTGTTCAACCTCAACCTGCTTAGCGATGATATGACTATCGGAGGAAATCTTGATTTTCAGAATATTCACATTTCATCCGATGCAACAGATAACAGGCTGGATCTTACCATGGAATGGATGGATGTGGACAGCTTACGGAATGAAGGGATTCTGAATGCAACGTCCAATTTTTCCCGGGAAAATAATGCGAACAAACCCCACATCGACATATCGATCGATCGTACAAGCATCTACATCAAAGATTTGTTATGGCTTATTAATCAGAGCACAATAGAGGTGGATTCAACGTTGATCACCATCAATGATTTCTCTGTAGCCAGAGAGGACAGGCTTTTCCTGGTTTCCGGAACAATTTCCGAACATGAAACCGATACGTTGCATGTAGAATTTCAGAACATGATGCTTTCTTCACTCAACGCATTAACAAAAACCGACAGGATTCAACTGGATGGTATTGCTAACGGTGAAGCCGATTTCTCGGGATTGTATCATGATCCGCTGTTCCGTTCCGATATTGAGATTGAAGACCTGGTTATCAATGAAGAATTCCTCGGGAATTCGTGGATAGTGAGTACCTGGGATACGTTGAATAATAGCCTTCATCTTCATACATACACGAAGCGGGGAGAGTTAACCACCCTTGATCTTGAGGGCGATTATTCCCCTTCTGACAAGGAGATTGATTTTTCCCTGAACCTTAACAAACTGAGATTAAATATATTTCGCCCTTTCCTGAGGAATCTTGCATCCGATCTCAATGGAATAGCTTCCGGGGAGATCCGGGTTGAGGGAACACTCAGTCAACCGCTTACTAACGGAATGATTACACTCCAGAAAACCTCCTTTATCATCGATTACCTGCAAACGAAGTATAATTTTACGGATGAGTTTACCATTTCCGATAACATCATCTCGTTCAGTGATGTGCAGGTTTTTGATCCTTACGGAAATGTTGCTATGACCAGAGGAACCATATCGAATGAATATTTCAGAAATTTTGCTTTTAACATCACGCTTGAACCCCAAAAATTCCTCTTCCTGTCAACCAGTGAAGAGGATAATGATGATTTTTTTGGCACTGCCTATGGAACCGGGATTGTTAAGATTACAGGTCCTCCAAAAAACCTGATGCTCGATGTTTCGGCAAAAACCGAGAACGGTACCCGGTTTTTCATACCCTTGAATCCGGAAGGGGATGTTGCCGCATATAATTTTGTAACCTTTATTAACACAGGCGTTCAGGAAACTATGGAAAAGGAAAGTAAGCGGTACGAAGTTGACCTGTCAGGCATAGAAATGAAATTTGACCTTGAAGTAACTCCCGAAGCGGAAGTCCAGCTGGTATTCGATTCAAAAATCGGAGATATCATAAAAGCCACCGGATCGGGAAATATAAACCTGTTGATCAATACCTTTGGAGACTTCCGCATCTATGGTGACTACCAGATTGAAAGGGGAGATTATCTCTTTACGCTTCAGAATGTGATCAACAAGAGATTCACCGTACGAAAAGGGGGTACCATTACCTGGAACGGAGACCCGGCGGATGCTTACATTAACCTGCAGGCAGTCTATAACGTCAGAACATCGCTTCGAAACCTCTTTAACGATGAGTCCTATAGCAAACGATATCCCGTCGAGTGTCAGTTAAACCTGTCCAATAAACTGACGAATCCGGATATCAAGCTTGATATCCTTCTCCCTACTGCTGATGAGGAGACAAAAACCCTGTTGGGAAATTCGTTGAATACGGAAGATAAAATAAGCAAACAGTTTCTTTCACTGCTGGTTATTAACAGTTTCCTGCCCGATCCCAACCTGGTATCTTCAGCGGACCAACATTCCAGGACATCGGATTACGCTCCTGCTGTCGGGGTAACCACCAGCGAACTGTTATCGAATCAGCTGAGTTATTGGCTATCACAGATCAGCAATGATTTTGACATCGGTTTCAGCTACATGCCGGGGGATGCAATTACCACCAATCAGGTCGAGGTAGCATTATCAACCCAGTTGCTTAACGACCGGGTAACCATAAATACAAACCTGGGTGTGGGAGGACAAAATGTGGAAACACAGAATGCCCCTTCGGGCGAATCATCAGAAAACACCTCCAACATCGTGGGTGATTTTTCTGTCGATATCAAATTAACACAGAGTGGGAAACTCAGGATGAAGGCGTTTAACAGAGCCAATGACAACCGGTTGTATGAGCTGGCTCCCTATACTCAGGGTATTGGTTTGTTTTACCGTGAGGACTTCAATAGTTTTAATGAGTTAATGAACAGGTATTGGAGCAAGCTTTTTTCCAAAAAGGAGGAGCGCTGAACAGCGCCTTCAAATTAGTTGCAGGTTTTTTTAGTTTTTCAACAGAACGGATAACCGTTGTTAATATTTTCTGTAAATTCGCAGCTTTCAAAGTTACAGTATTCAGGATTACCTGACCAAATATTTCTATTTTTGTTGCAACAAAAAAACCGGATAGCAGAGATATGTTTATAGCAATGGTTGTGGTTTTTATTCTGGGGTATACAGCTATTGCCCTGGAACATCCACTCAAAATTGACAAGGCTGCATCTGCCCTGCTTACCGGAGTTATTCTCTGGGTTCTATACATCGTTGGAGCAGGCAATATTCTTCCGGGAAGTGATTCTTTCCGGGAATTCCTGGAACAGAATGCAGATGTTGCCAGCATGAGCTCATTTCACCAGTACATCGAGTTTATCACTGAGCATGAGGTAATTCACCACCTGGGAGAAATATCAGAAATTCTGTTCTTCCTCCTGGGAGCCATGACAATTGTTGAAATTATCGATACCCACGAAGGATTCCGGATCATCACCGATAAAATCAGAACTACCAACCGGGTTAAGCTATTGTGGATCCTGAGCATGATCACGTTCTTTATGTCTGCTGCACTGGATAACCTGACTACAACCATTGTCATGGTTGCCCTGTTGAGAAAACTTATAGGAGATAAGAAAGATCGTTGGTTTTTTGCCAGTATGGTGGTTCTGGCAGCCAATGCCGGTGGAGCCTGGTCTCCGATCGGTGATGTAACAACCATTATGTTATGGGTTGGGGGACAGGTCACAACCGTAAGGATTATTTTAAGAGTGTTTCTACCCAGTTTAGCAACGTTGGTAGTGCCGCTGATTATTGTCTCCTTTTTTATGGGGGGAACAGTCCAACGTCCTGCTTCAAAGGTTGTCGACGTAACAACAAAGGGAGAGACCACTAAATTCGAACGGACATTTATTTTCGTCCTTGGAGTCGGTTCATTGCTGTTTGTACCGGTTTTTAAAACACTGACACACCTTCCTCCCTATATGGGAATGTTATTGGGACTGGGTAATATGTGGGTCATAACAGAGATCCTGCACCAGAGCTCGACGCTTGAAAAGCGGTCAAAACTTACGGTGGTGAATATTTTACGAAAGGTGGATGTTCCAACCATTTTCTTCTTCCTCGGTATCCTTTCTGCCGTTGCCAGTCTTCAATCCGCCGGACACCTGAAGATATTGGCCGGTTTCCTGGATGAAAAATTGCACAATGTCTATCTCATTGACATGGCAATCGGGATTCTAAGCGCCGTCGTTGACAATGTCCCCCTTGTTGCCGGTGCCATGGGCATGTATCCTGTCCACACCTATGGCTTCATTAACCTGATGACTGATCCGGCAGCCCAGGAATACGCCCGCTTTTTTGTACAGGACGGTATATTCTGGGAGTTTCTGGCTTATTGTGCAGGGACTGGCGGCAGTATTCTGATCATCGGTTCTGCTGCAGGTGTCGCTGCAATGGGAATGGAAAAGATAGATTTTATCTGGTACCTGAAGCGGATATCCCTGCTGGCACTTCTTGGCTATCTTGCAGGAGCCGGTGTGTACTATCTCTCGTTCGCACTGTAATGTTGCCAATCTGCAATAGAGAATATACTAAACGGATATTGAACCCGTTTTTTTTATAACTTCGCATAACCAAATATTCAGAAATGAGTAACTTATTTCTTTTCCCTCAGATTAATTTATCAGATACGGTCTCCGCCACCGTTGAAGAAGCACAGGAAATCACACTCTCTTACTGGGATCTTGCCTTTAAGGGAGGATGGGTTATGGTGCCCATTATCCTGCTCT
>Ga0315550_1002555_pt1 | contig 11112 bp, 8 predicted proteins | sample SalMarSW160190MG_2_FD_203100 | JGI IMG/M metagenome (GOLD analysis project Ga0315550, IMG submission 203100) | Salt marsh sediment microbial communities from the Plum Island Ecosystem LTER, Massachusetts, United States - Salt Marsh Sediment SW1601-90 ... | reverse complement strand
CTCATCCTCCGACAAGCTCTTACTATTTCCTCTTCGAGAGAGAAGAAATATTTGCGCCTCTGCCTGGCAAAGGCTCCAGGTTTTGAGACAGAGGATCGATTTTACTGTGGCATGGAAAAAGAGCCCTGTTCAGAAGTCTGTAATGCGCAGTTGATCATCGTGCGGACTACAACACTTCCCTGACGCAGACACCTGGCCACCCATCTTGACTTTAGTCGCAAACCACTATTTCCTATAAATACTATGATACCACTATTTAAGAAATTGTCAATGGTTTTTCGGATTTTAAAGAAGGGGGCAATTCTGTTTTTTCCACCCCACCCCTCAGTGCGAGGCACGACAGTGTCGGAGCAATCTTTTCCCTTCTGTCGTTGCGAGGAGCCGAGATTCCTCGCTTACGCTTCGGAACAGGCTCCGCAATCTTCAGAGATTGCCACGCCCCGACAAGTCGGGGCTCGCAATGACAAAAGACTATGGTATTTAGTATTTTTAATCGTGGAGCGCCGTAAGGTAAGAGCCGAGGCTGACCGCGGCTCTTAGTTCGTTTCTATTTACCCCGGGCGCTTACTCGGTACCCGAGAGTGCTGTTGCGCTCATGAGCCCCTCTCCGCCCATAAATCGTGGCTCCAAGTTAATATTTTCACAATCGGGTCAACAAAACCCGCCCTCACCGCTGTTCTCAGAACCTCGTGTTGGGAGATAAGGTCAGCTATGGGAGGGCTGGTTCTATAGTAGAAGGATACAAGCCTAGCACCCAGGCTGTTAGGCAGCAGGACCTTGTCCCTGAACTCTCTCAGTATGTCTAGTTCTTTTGCTGTATCGGTACCATAGGCTGCAGTGGCGATGAAACAGAATCCTCCTCCGGGTGTCGTGGGATGGCCATAACCACCAAATTCGTCTCCATACAATTCATCCAGAGATGGCGTGGTATCATCTCTTATTTTTGCCCACATATAACCGCTGTAGTGATGGCTGCCAATAGTGATGTCGGTGGTATTGACTCCGCTGTCGTCTGGGTCGGGCGAGCACTGCACCCAGGCGGTGTCATTCCACCAGAAGAGCCGCAGCGAATCTTCGTCAAAGTCTTTTGCTTCAGCATCGGTATAGAAAAGCCTTATCTCGATCTCGGTCTCAGGCGTAATATTGTCAGCACTGACATCGCGGAATATATTCAGTTCGCGGAATGTATCCTCTGCGAGGAGATCGAGGGAAGCGAGGGCCCCGTTGACAGGTGCGTCGGGGTGTGGGTTACTAGCGTATTTAAAAATGGTCACCGTAGCTTTACCGTTTACTGCAACCTCAATGTCAGCTTCGACTATAGCATTGACGGTGCCGTGACCGTCTATCGTCTGTGTTACTGTATCTCCGCACTGCCCTAAGTCGTTGCTTCCCACGGCGACCACGGTGCCGTCGGACTTAAGTCCCATCGTGTGATACGCGCCTGCGGAGACCTGGATGATGTTCGTCCAGCCGCTGACATCGCACTGCCCGAAGTCGTTGTATCCCACAGAGACCACGGTGCCGTCGGACTTAAGCCCCACAGTGTGAAAGCCGCCTGCAGCGACCTGGTCGATGTCCGTCCAGTTGCCGACCTCGCATCGCCCGTAGCTGTTGTCTCCCACAGCGACCACGGTGCCGTCGTCCTCGAGCCCCACCGTGTGCCAGGCACCTGCGGCGACCTGGGTAATATTCTCCCAGCCGTCGACATTGCACTGCCCGTGGGAGTTCCGTCCCGTGGCGATCACGGTGCCGTCGGGCTTGAGCCCCACCGTGTGCCAGCCGCCAGCGGCGACCTGGTCGATGTTCGTCCAACTGGTTACATCGCACTGCCCGTAGTGGTTCCATCCCACGGCGACCACGGAGCCGTCGGATTCGAGCCCCACCGTGTGATAGCCGCCAGCGGCGACCTGGTCGATGTTCGTCCAGCTGTCGATATCACACTGCCCGTAGGCGTTGTCTCCCGTGGCGACCACGGTGCCGCCGTCCTCGAGCCCCAACGTGTGATAGTCGCCAGCGGCGACCTTGTCGATGTTCGTCCAGCCGCCGACATTGCACTGCCCCACAGAGTTGTCTCCCACGGCGACCACGGTGCCGCCGTCCTCGAGCCCCACCGTGTGCCAGCCACCTGCGGCGACCTTGTCGATGTCCGTCCAGCTGAAGCTGACCTCCCTGCCATCCGCCAGGACAGGCGCCGCCGTCACCAGTCCCAGGCTAACCACCAGAACCAGGGCAAACAGGATACTAAATATCTTTTTCACTCTTCACCTCCTTCGTAGCAGTTCGGTTTTTCCAAAATCTTCAGCTTACAATATAATAAGCTATTTATGTTAAAATCCTGTTAATTAAATATACGTTACAATTTTCAGGATTACTATATCGCATTCTCCATACCGTCAAGTGGTTCTTCCAAGTTTCTGTTGGGCTTGCCTCACCCATAGTGGCCCCTAGCGCCCACTTAGTGCCCGAGAATGCTGTTGTGCTCATAACCTCTCATCCCGACCATAAATCATGGCTCCAATTTAATATTTTCACAATCGGGTCGACAAAGCCCAACCTCACCACTGTTCTCAGCACCTCGTGCTGGGAGATAAAATCGGCTATGGGAGGACTGGTTCTATAATAGAATGATACAAACTTGGCTCCCAGGCCATTAGGCAGCAGGACCGTGTCCCTGAACTCTCTCAGTATGTCCAGTTGCCAGGCCGTATCAGTACCATAGGCTGCGGTGGCGATGAAGCACCATGGAAACGGCCCGAAACTGAAGTCGGCTGTTATAGAATAGTCGTCGTTCATAGTGATGTTGGTTACGGCGGAGTCGACATCGGTGATAGTGCCCACATCCCCAGTCCACTGGACGAAGTTATAGAAAGTATCTGTAATCGCTATCAGTTCAACTGCGGTACCAGGTTCATAGGTAAAAGCCCCCTCGCCGGGTACGACCACTGACCCCCCACCGGTGCTGGAGATTTCGAGGGTGTATAGGTACGCCGTCAGCCAGGGGTCGAAGTGGACATGTTCCGAAACAGCGGCTCCAGTGCCGTTCGCGATCACACTGGTAACAGGATCGGCCACGCCACCGCTGGGGCCGCTGGCATCGCCCCACCAGTTGTAGGTGGCATCAACGATAACGACGCTGTCTTCGACGTAGAGGCCGTAATCGTCATTGCCAGCGAGGCGGTTGGAGTTGATGAGCACGGTGCTGCCGCCGGTAACAGACTCGAGGTAGATTCCATAGTCATTTTCGTGGATATAGTTATCCTCGAAGGTGACGGTGCTATTATCCAGCAAGCCGCTACGAGTGGTTATGCCATCTACAGCACCAGCGAGTACGTTGTGCCTGATGGAGACCTCGCTTTCGTTAGCGATGGAAAGCGATATAGCAAAGTCACCTTCATCCGCATCGACGGTGAAACCAGCGTCCTCTCCACCAAGGAAGACCGTCTCAGCATCCAGTTCTATGCTAACAGAGCCGGTAATTGTAGTTACCTCAGCTCCGCCTGCCGACTGGAGGGTCAGGGACTTGTCAATGTTTAAGTCCTCCCAGTAATCCCCCGCCTTTACTATGATGGTGTCGCCAAGGACTGCCGCATCAATGGCGTCTTGGATAGAACTCGTGGGGTCCACGCCCCAGGTCATCGGCTCGGTGCCGAGTTCGGCGCCCAGCCACGGCGAGTAAAGTACCTTTGTGGAGATGTCATCGCCATCACCGGGTCCTCTTCCACCAGGTCCGCTGGCATGGCCCCACCAGTTTTTGGTGGCATCCAGCGTCTCGCCTCCCTGATTCCATATGCCATACCGGGAATTGCCGGCGATGTTGTTGAAATTAAAGGTGATTCCAGTAAGCTCTGTCTGCGTAGCAAACACATAGATACCGAGGTCATTCCCTGTGAAGGTATTGCCTTCCACTTTCACATTCTCGGAAAGGTCGCGGCCGTAGTGTTCCTCGAAAGTCAGGGCCGCGCCCTCAACATAACCCGTTATTGTGTTATTTCTAATTTCAGTGTTAATTAACTGCCCACCGATGCCTACGCCCTCCGTAGCGAAGTCCCTCACCAGGTTCCCTTCGATAAGCGAATCTTTGAGGTACCCGGTGAAACCAAACTGCGAGTTGACGATCTCGTTGTTTCTGAAGGTCGCTACAGTCGGCTCGAAAGGGACAAGGGCGCCCGCATTGATGGCTTGTATCGCGCCTTCCACGTAGCAATACTCAACCGTTGTTGTTGTGGTGAAGGTCGGGCTAATCCCAAATTCACTGGGGTTTAAGACGCGTACATTTCTGATGGTAATATCATCGGCCATCGTGGGCTCTGGAGTTGCGATTCCGTGCTCGGCATTCCGCACTGTCAAACCATCAACGACGACGACACGGTCCGTAGCGGTAATTATTCTTATCCCTGTTCCCTCATCTGGTTCAATAATCGTCTCAGGCCCACTGCGGTTTCGTGCGTCAACCCCGGCCTGGGCGCCCTTTAAGGTCAACGACTTGTCAATTTCAACATTCTCTTCGTACAAACCCGCCGCTACTACGATGGTGTCGCCATCCGAGGCAGCATCGATAGCCTCCTGGATAGTGTCGTAGTCACCAGGCACATGAATGGTGCTAGCTGCCAAAACTGGCGCCACCGTCGCCAGTCCCAGGCTAACCACCAGCACCAGGGCAAACAGGATACTAAATATCTTTTTCACTTCTTTCTCCTTTTATTACTTTTTGTTGCCTTATCGCCTCTCAACCACGGGGCTAGCGGCTTGTCTATCGCACGACTTTCAGTTCGACAAGCATCACCCTCCCTGAAAACACAAAACCGACCTTGAAAAGGTCGGTTCCATCGTTAGCTACCAGCGGCTAAGTGAGCAGCTAAGAGCAATGCCTCAGCGCTCTCCGTAATCTCTTTTCCCCACCATTCTGTCACTTTTTCTCCCAACCCCCGATCGGCACATAGGACAATTAACAGCTTAGGTTCCGTAAGCTCCTATCTTATATTATTGTATCACATCGTCTGCAGCGCCAAGCGTTTTTGGGATTTCTCGGATGGGTAAGAAAGCCAGTAGATTGAGTGATAGGGGCTGAGCACCGCCTCTTATACCAACCCATAAGGGCAAGCCCTGATAAATTGCAAAACCCTTCAGGTTTTTTGGGAAAGACTTGGCTGTTACAGAATTTCTGTTTTATCTTCGAGGTGCGGCCATGTGTACCTAGTCAGAATTCTCGCCTGTTTTCCAGCGCTTGCCCCAGGGTTAGGTCATCAGCATATTCTAACTCAGCGCCAAAGGGCAAGCCACGAGCCAGGCGAGTGATGCGAACGCCCAGAGGCGTGATAATCTGTTGCAGATACATAGCCATAGTTTCGCTCTCTACGTTGGGATTGGTTGCGACAATCACTTCGGTTACTGAGCCATCTTTGAGGCGGGCCAGAAGCTCCTTTACCTTTAGCTCTTCAGGCCCTACACCCTGTGTCGGGCTGATAGTTCCATGAAGCACGTGATAAACACCGTTATATTTCCCCGTCTGTTCCAAAGGGAAGATATCTGAAGGTTTCTCCACAACACAAATTTTAGAATGGTCACGCTCTTTATCTTGACAAATGCGGCAAGGGTCACAATCAGTATTGTTAAAACAAATCGAACAAAGCTTTATCTTTTCCTTTAGTGTTAAAATAGCCTCGGCTAAAGCCTTAGCTTCTTCATCAGGGCTGCGTAAGAGATGATAAGCCAGCCTTTGAGCACTTTTTGGCCCGATTCCAGGCAGCTTGTTTAATTCCTCAATTAATCTAGATATAGGCTCAGCGACAAATCTCATTTTCTCTGACTCTTTCCTTTATTGCCATTCTGAGCGTAGCGGAGAAACTCCAAGCTTTTCCTAAAGTAACCCCGGTATATTGAGGCCACCGGTCAAACTACTGAGGTGCTTATTAACAAGCTCCTGTGACTTGGAAACAGCCTCGTTAACAGCAGTCATGACCAAATCTTGCAGTAACTCAACATCTCCGGCCTCTATCACTTCGGGTGATATCTCCACGGAGTGAACCTTCTGGTGTCCATCAAGCACCACTTTGACAGCACCACCTCCGCTGGTAGCTTCCACGGTCATGCTGCCCAATTCCTCTTGAGCCTTTGCCAGCTTTGCCTGAAGTTGCTGGGCTTGACGCAATATCGATTTATCCATTTTTGTTCCTTTCCTTTGGCTTAGCTCAGGACTACAACTCCTCTTCACTAATTTTAGCTCCCATTTCGAGAGCAGCTTTAATTACCGGGTTTTGCATCCTTGCCTGGGACGGGATTTCCCTTTTAGAATCAACTAAAATACACTGTATCTTATAAGGCCGACCAAAGACCTCCTGAAGCTTTTTTTCCACCAGATGTCGATATTTAGCGTCTTCGATTTTCTCCTTGTGGAAGGAATAATAGAAACCTAACACCAGTGTATCATCCTCAAGAGCTATGGGGTTGCAGGCGCTACGCAAAAAAGCATCCAAATTGCCACTGGAACCTTCCCCTCGCAAAGATTTAATGAACTCCCTCCAGCGGCTGCGGAGGTAATCAATGTCCTGGGAAATCTCTTTGCCGGGAACCTCAGCCTCGACTCTATCGGGATCCAGTGCCATAGAAACCTCAGTTTCCTCTAAGGGCTCGGTTATCTCGGTAGCATCCGCTAACTCCGAAGGTTTGGTTGTAGTTGACTGCTCTTGTCCTGTAGGTGGAGACAAAGCGCAACCCAGTAAAGCCAATTCTAAAGGCAGAGCGGAATAATTATCACTTCGAAAATCTATGCTAGAGAAAGACTTAACTGCCTTGAGCAAATAATCCAGAGTAGCGTTGGTCGCAAGGCTTCCCATCTCAGCCAAATCTTCGCTGGTAATATTCAGAGCCTCTTCGCATCGCGATTTAGCCAGCAACAGTCCTCGAAGATATTCTACCAGGCACAGATTAAACTGACGGAGGTCAATACCATCGCTATTAAGGCTATTTATGACTCTTAGCCCAGCAGCCACATCCCTACTGACCACATATCGTGCCAGTTGTCTGACCCGGGAATCCCAGCTAATGCCAAGCTCCGCTTGAACCTGATCAAGCGCAATTTTATTGCCATAGTAAGCAATCATCTGTTGTAAAATATTTTCAGCATCTCGAAGGCTCCCTGTAGCAGCACGAGCAATAAGCTCTAAGGAAGCAGGCTCGATGTGAATTCCCTCCCTCTCGCATATTAGCTTGAGTTTGTCCATTATCTCAGTTTGCCGCAGACGATGGAAATTAAACCGCTGGCATCTCGATACTATGGTGGCTATCACCTTGTGCGCTTCTGTGGTAGCCAAAACAAAAATTACATGCCCGGGTGGCTCCTCCAATGTCTTCAACAAGGCATTGCAAGCTGCCTCGGTAAGCATGTGGACTTCGTCTATGATATATACCTTGTAGTGAGCGAGACTGGGGGCGTAATTTGCCTTTTCCCTCAGGCTGCGGATTTCGTCAATGCCACGATTGCTGGCGGCATCTATCTCTATTACATCCAAAGCCCTGCCTTCGGTGATTGAGCGACATATATCGCAGGCGTTGCACGGCTCGCCACCAGCTTGATTAGGACAGTTGACTGCTTTGGCTAAGATACGCGCCGTGCTGGTTTTGCCTGTACCTCGCGGACCGCAAAAAAGATAAGCATGGGCTATCTTCCCACTCTCCACAGCGTGACGCAGAGTCTGAGTCACAGGCTCTTGTCCCAGCACCGCACTTAAGGTCTGTGGCCGCCACTTGCGGTAAAAAACCTCAGAGCCCATATACTCTATAATTATACACCCTTCCACCCAATCGCCAAAGGAGATTTTTGCGCTAAAGCATGGGTAAAATATCAATTTTTTACAGCGCACGCATCGGCTGCCTATAGTACAATGGAATAACTGAAGCAGAGTTTCCCGAGACAGAACTCTGGAGCGGCGACGCTAAAGAGCTAGCCGTGGCTGCCTGATTTATCAGGCTTGGGGCACCGAGTCCGTAAAAACTTTATTTGTTGGCTTGCTTCTACGGAAGGTTTATTAAGGCTCAGAGGGGCATCTCCATGCAGTTTTCCATTTCTGTCTTCGATATATCCCTCTGAGCTCCAGTCATGCCAAAATCATAAAGATACCTGGTGGTCTTCCCACTGGCATCAACGACTTTCACCATGCCAAATGGAACTTGACTGCTCACCCATTCCTCTCCAGCGCCTATCGCGAATTTGGCCACGTTTACTGTCTTTCCCGTGGGGGTGGTATATGTTCCATATGATATATCGGTAAGATTCGGGTCGTACTCGCCAGGGGTCTCAGTCTCAGGAAGCTCAGGGCTTTCGCCGACATCCATGCATATCACTTGGTCTTCCATCTTCATCACGTACTTTACAGCCTGACCAGTGGCAGTCTCGGTCCATATTTGTATAATAGTCTCTTCCTCCCCTGAGGTAGTCATTTCAAATCCAGTGCAAGTCTTTCCATCGACTGTGTCCTGCCCTATATACTCCATCTTTAGATCGGGCTCTTCACCATTAGGGGAAGTGACATACTCAACCCACTGTCCCTCTGCCGCCTGCATAAACCCCGTGTAACCAGATGAGGTATCATCACAAGCTGACAACAAAGTTATCGACAATAAAAGGGCTACTATAACACCAATCACTTTTTTCACTTCTGCACCTCCTTATGAAAACTTGATAGGCAAACTCTTACGCCTCTCCCTAGCGGCGACGCTAAAGAGCTAGCCGTGGCTGCCTGATTTATCAGGCTTGGGGCACCGAGTCCGTAAAAACTTTATTTGTTGGCTTGCTTCTCAGCCCAGTTACCTGCCCCGGGTACCTTCCACATCTTGCCTTGGTAGGCCTGAATCATAAGGATAATCCACAAAACGAGCATTACCATACCTATGATCCAACCCAAGGCTACTCCAGCCCTAATCAGACCTAGGTTTGGGTAAAACAAATTACCCCACCCAATGTCAATCAGCATTCTGGACAATATAAGGTGGGCGAGGGTCAGCACCCCAAAGACCATAATAGACTGCCAGGCATGGAATTTGACGAAGGTGCTCTTCTTCTCCCAAACCACGAAGACTATTCCCGATACCCATGCACCCACATAGCAAAGGAGCCCGGCTACATTGGCTGACATTCCTGTACTACTCTCCGTTTCGGGCTTAGCTATCGCTTCAGATGGCTTCGCGGGGGCACCAAGATCAGCACCACACTTGGAGCAAAACTTAGCCCCATCGGGATTTTCTGTGCCACATTTAGAACAAAACATATTTACCTCCTTACATTAAATCTATATTACATATTAGGGACATGTCAATAGCCTATTTTCGTCACCCTGAGCGTTAGCGCATGGGCTGGATTTTCGTTACGCTCAGAATGGAAAGGGGCGAAGGGCAAATTCTGTTCACAGGGCTTCATGCTGCCGGAAAACCCAGGTGGCCGACACCACGCTATCACCTTCGGCTAAGCCCATTAGCCTGGCTCCCCGGCCACCCCTGCCCTGAATTGGGATCTGCTCCATAGGGATGTTCACCACGTTGCCCTTCATTGATAACATCACTAGGGAGCCTTGCAGGGAGACAAGCTTGGACACAGCTAGATTACCAGTTTTGGGGCTAACCCTATAAGTCCTCACCCCCTTGCTTCCCCTGTTATGAACAGGATAATTTTTTATTGGAGTCAGCTTACCAAACCCTTTTTCGGTCACTGTGAGCACATAAGTATCGGGAAGGACAATGCCCATACCAACAACATAATCGTCAACAAGACGAATGCCGCGAACACCGCCACTAGTTCGAGACGCAGTCCTCAAGCTTTTGACCTGAAATCTAATAGCCTTCCCATTTCGACTCACCAAGATGACCTCATCTTCATCAGCAACTACACCGGATGAGATTAGCTTATCTTCATTTCTGAGCCCCATGGCAATAATGCCGTTCCTCCTTATCGAAGCAAATTTGCTTAGTGTAGTCTTTTTAATCACGCCAGCCTTAGTGGCCATTAATAGGAACCTGTCTGAAGGAAAGGTTGCTAGGGCTAATACCACAGTTACTTCATCTTCCAAGTCAATAGGTAGTAAATTAACCAGGGCTATCCCCTTGGCTGTGCGGGATGAATCCTCGGGGACATCGTGGCACTTAAGACAGTAAACCTTACCAGTGCTGGTAAAGAAAAGGAGATTATCATGGGTATCAGCTACCAAGATGTGGGTCACTGTATCGCCACCCCGGGTTACCATTCCTATGATGCCTTTGCCGCCACGATGTTGGAGCCGATAAGTGCTGGCAGGAATCCTTTTAATGAACCCCCTGTTAGTCAAGGTAACTACCATTGCCTCATGGGGAACAAGGTCTTCTGTACGAAATTCTGCAATTTCCTCTGCTTCCACTATGGTCCGCCGGGAATCACCATACTTGGATTTAAGATCCTTAGCATCCTGGGCAACAAGTGATAATATTTTCCGAGGGTTAGCTAACAAATCCTCAAGATAGGAGATATTCTTTATCACAGCGGCATATTCCTCAGTTATTTTGTCTTGCTCTAGCTTGGCCAATCTACGAAGCGGCATATCAAGAATAGCTTGCGCTTGAATCTGGGACAGCGTAAAGGCTGCCATTAGATTGGCACGAGCGGACTCTACGGTTTGAGACTGTCGAATAATCTTGATTACCTGCTCCAGATTGTTTAGGGCGATTCTGAAGCCCTCGAGGATATGAGCTCTATCCTTTGCCTTATCAAGTTCAAACTGAGACCTTCTGGTAATGACTTGAAAACGAAAGTCAATGTAAGAAGTTAACGCCTCTTTAAGATTAATTACTTTGGGTTGTCCATTAACCAAAGCAACCATATTGATGTAAAAGGCAGATTGCATCGTAGTATACTTGTAGAGGTTATTGAGTATCTGTCGAGGTTGTGCTTCCTTTTTGAGGTCGATAACAATGCGCATACCTTCCCTGTCCGATTCATCACGCACCTCGGCTATCCCCGAAATTTTCTTCACTTTAGCCAGTTCAGCTATCTTCTCTATCAAAGCTGCTTTGTTTACCTGGTAGGGAAGTTCAGTAACAACTATTTGTCTCTTGCCTGCCTTGCTAGTCAGTTCGTTGGCTTTAGCGCGA
>Ga0315550_1002553_pt1 | contig 11120 bp, 8 predicted proteins | sample SalMarSW160190MG_2_FD_203100 | JGI IMG/M metagenome (GOLD analysis project Ga0315550, IMG submission 203100) | Salt marsh sediment microbial communities from the Plum Island Ecosystem LTER, Massachusetts, United States - Salt Marsh Sediment SW1601-90 ... | reverse complement strand
CTTTTTTGACCATGTCTTCCAGCGTCTCATTTCCCGCATTTATTCCAAATTCACTCCTTGCATATTCAATCGCTTTTGCAGAAGCGTCGATTCCGGTTGTCGAATAACCGGCATCACACGCTGTTTTGAGAAAAAATCCAAAACCGCAACCGACATCCAGTAAATCGCTCCGCCTTTTTTCCTTTTTTATAAACTCCAGTCTTTGCTCATTTATGGCGAAAAGCGTCGAAAGCCGTTTATCGCCCGAATCCGGACGATAATCGGCGGCATTATAGATTATTTCATCATAATAGCTTTCATACAGGGTCTTCGTATCAGGCGGATTAGCCAGATAAACCAGCGAACAATTTTTACATTTTACAATCGCAAAATCCTGCTCCAGATATTTTATACGAAATTTATCGCACGCACAATTCGGGCAGTTTCTGTATTCGGCCGTACCGGTCGGCAATAGATTATTCTTACTCAATAATCCCGCCCTCCGGGCCGCAAAATATGATGTCCCCCAAGGCAGTCAATCGAGGTCGGGGAGTCGAATAAGCGGACATTCTCAATTACAAATCGGTTCCGGGCCACCGTTATACAAAAACCCGATCAAATACGTAATATCGAAAATATTTATGATACTGTCGCCGTTGGCATCACCCATATCGAGCGGATCGGGCGCGGGACCATCCAGATACAAATAAGTAATCAGAAACGCAACGTCGAAAATGTTTATGGTGCCGTCGTTGTCGGCATCGCCGCAGGTTCTGGCAACCGTAATACTCAAATGCTGTACGTCCTCCAGAGATGGAATATCGGAATCGACAGCGCGGACGGTAAACGGGAAAGTGCCCAATGCCGTTGATGTTCCCGAAATAACCCCGGTGGAAGTCTCCAGATTTAATCCCTCGGGAAGGTTACCGGCGGTTATATCCCATGTGTACGGCGGGTTACCGCCTTCAGCTTCGACGACAGTCGAGTAAGATAAACTGCCATTTGCGTCAGGAAGTGATGTTGTCATTATGTGAACTTCCGGATCGGGCGGGTAGCAAACCTCGACGCGAATCAGGAAATTGTAATCGGCTCCCCATGCTTCATGGAGCGTTTGCCAATTACTGCCGTCGTATAATCCGCTGCGATTCTGCTCAGGTGTACCATTATCTATATAAAACCAATGCGTGTCAAGCGGGGCGGGCTGGAGATTTGTAAAACCGATATGGAAATCCTCATCCTCCTTGAATGAAATCTGCTTTTCATAAAGATCAATGAATCCCAGGTTGCCGTCGGGAATATCGACAGAGTCGATTTTGGTCGTCGGATAAGTACCATCACTGTTCCAGATATACATTCTGAAAGGTGATTCGGGAAGAATGCCGGTGACGCTCACTGACGACAGAGTGCACTCCTCCGTCGCGGTAAACCTGACATTATATAAATCATATCCGCCGCCATCGGGTAAGGGCGTCATGTACGAGGCCGTGCCATTGTCGAATTGCAACACCTCGCCGCTAAGCCTATTCTGAATCTTTAAGGTCGGGTCACCGATCAGAGTCATACCGTAAAACCAGGATATCTCCCATTCATCGAAACCGCCGATCGCACGTTGGTAGAACCAGTCCTTGAAAGCCTTGCCTATTTCTTCACCCTGCCCGAAGGGCTGATAGAAGTCTTCGAAATAAAGCATCGAGCCGGTCTTGGCGCTGCCGATAGACGCCAGGCCGTGATCCTGATTGAAAGTGTACCATCCGGCGCAATAGTCCGGTTCGATATAGCGGGCATTGGAACAGGCGAACAGATTATAAAAATGCGCCGTCGGTTGGATGGCCTTAATTTCGGAGTTAAATGTCCATGACCACTCGTCATCGGGATGCTTGAAGCCATGCCCCTGCGGCCAGGAATGCGCGCAAACCTGGATAAATTCGTAATCCAGCGGGAGGCGTGCCTTATAATCGGGGCTCCACGTTTCCCAGGGATCACGAATGAAAGTGCGATTGCGATATGACTCACCGACGTTCATATTCCACCAATCGCCCGGTGCCCAGTCGTCGTCGATATATACCAGAGCCCGATTACCGACGGGAAAAAGATCGCACCGGTATAAATGATCTTTGTAAAAATAATTCTCGATTAGATCAACTTCATTAGCGCCGTCAAGCGTCAGGGGCGAAGCGGTCAGCCTGCCGACATAAATCTCGGGAAAAACATTGCCGGTATGAGAGTCATATTTACCGTCGTAGTCGTTGTCTGCAAAAACACCATCCAAATCCATGTAAAAAAGATCTATAGGAAATTCTTCATGCTCCGGCGGATCACCGAAATCGGTTTCATACCATGGTACCGGTAAATCGCCGATAAGGACGCAGCCGGACATACCGTCGGCATATTCGTCCTGCAGAAATGCACGCAAATCCTCAGGGGAACCACCGAGCGTTGTATAGAGCTCGGCATCGTAACCTTCACCGATGAGGTCCATAATATATTGATCGATCGACGATTGCACCTGGTTATAAAGCACGGCGTTGATAATCACGCAGAACTCCACGCCTTTGCGATCATTATTATTTTCGAAGGCGGTTTTCCGTTCTATCTGAAAAGGGCCGACATCTCCAACCTGTGCGCGCCACTCTTCATAAGTTGTGGGTCGGCTGTTATCAGGCGAGACCCAGCGGGTTACCGATGTGTTTCTGATATCGAAATTCGGATCGGATTTGCCAACAGGAATCGGCAAATTGTTTTTTGAGTCCTGAGCGAAAGAGAAGCAGGGCGATAAGCTAATCGCCAGACTGAATAATATACGGAAAATGAACTGTCGATTAATAGTGTGCTTTCTCGAATTATTCATGGACATTTTTTTGTTCCCCGCGCAAAAGTCATTTTAACAACACGTCCTCGTCAGGAGGGGTAATTAGTTTATGTACCGCAATAATATACAAGATGTTTGTATTTTGTCAATACTGAAAGAAATTGGGAATCCGGAAAATCGGTCTTTTTATCCTTGCCCCGGGGAAAGAATCGCATAAACGTGCTTTTCATACTCGGCACATTCGCCAAGATGCATTCTAAGAGAGGGTGGCCAAAAATCAAACCCGGAACGGGTTAATAAATCGATGAAGTCCTCCTTCATCTCCGGTACACCGATTAATAAAGCCCTGTCCCAGTACTTTACGATAATCGATTCCAATAGATTTCGTGCGTTTCGGATATCGTCGCAGACCATCGGGCCGATCATCGAAAAATTCCCCGCACACGGTTTAACGACCGCATAGCCAAATGTTTCAGGCTGCTTGTCGACGTATATCGAATCGGGCATCTGTTCAGAAAATGCCGCCAGCATCCGGGCGCGATTCAGCCCCATTTTTTCTTTGTCGAATTTGATAATATCATCGATCGACGAAGCCAGATGAGTTTTTTCAGAAACGTCCGCTTTTTTTGGATTTCTGCAGAAACGGAGTGATAAGTACTTGTCGCGAAAACCAAGCCTTCTATATAATGGTACGGCCGGAAATACGGCATCAAGCTCGATAGTCTGCACGCCCTTATGCCGGAGATATTCAATGCCCTTTTTCATTAACATTTCACCTATTCCCTGACCGCGATATCCCTCAGGGACAATCAGACCGCCGATAAATCCGAAAAAATCGTACGATGTCGTGGTAATCATCCCGACATATTCATTATCCTGCCGCGCAATAAAACAGCCGTCCGGCTCGAAATCAACATGCCGTTCAAAATCAGCTCTGAGATAGCCCCACTTCTCAATATCGGTCATCGTAAGGGCGAAATCAAAATCGGCCGGCGTCATCACCCGAATGGTTATCATAATGATGGAATATACGAAATCAGGGGCAATTAAGTTCCGGGCCGTCCAAATATAAATATGAAATAAAATAAGTTATATCGAACATATTCACAGTTCCATCATTATTAACATCGGCTATTTCAGGCGGATCGGGGGCCGGGCCGCCCACATAAAGAAAACTTATTAGATATGTAACATCAAAAATGTTTCTATCGCCATCGTCGTTGACATCTCAACATAAATAGATGATATCAAGGCAAATGGGACCGAAGGGTACGGGTGGTTGAAATAACCAATCATTTGTATTATTGATAAAATCACCGCTATCGATACAAAACTGCCCGATAGCATTGTTGTTACCCACAATGCCGTCAAAATTAACTATAAAAGCCAATAAATTTCCGCTGCCGGGCGGCCAGCTGTATATGCTGGCATAGTGAAACTGATCACCCGCAGGATCGCCATTTGTCAAATCGCCATCCCAGCTTTGATAAGTAATTCCGGAATAAGGTGGCAAAAATATTGAGAAGTCTAGGCCAGCAGAGACATGTCCCGGATTAATAAGAGTAGTAACGTCGCCGGTGCCATAAAATCTAAATGGACTTGAAAAGCCTATGCGTGCCGAATCGCTGGGAATATATTCGAAATAGATTTCAACGCTAAACGGTGATTGCACCTGTATTTTTTCTTCCATATCGTAAATAATACCGGGACCGGTGAACTCGGCGGTGATGTTCAAACCATAGGAGAAATAAAAGGGAACGATTATCAGCAAAAACGCCAGCAATATTGCCTTAAACTTTGATCTTTGTCTATTTTTTACCGAACATTCCATAGCCTAACCTCCTTGGATAATATTAGCGTTCGACGGGTAATACTTTTTTGGCATTCGACAACTTACGCCTCGGCCACCTTCCGTCCTTAAAATAATGAAAATAGTCTTTTCTGTCAATAAAGTTGTATAGTCGTGGGATATTTCGGCCATTTCTCAGCTTAAAAAAGTTTTGCAATTTTCGGAACCAAAAATATACTCGATAGTAAAATCGGCATTGTAGATAGAGCTTGACAAAAAATGGAATTTATATATTTTGCGCGATTAATTTGATAAAAAATTGATAATTGACTCTGGAAAATGATATCGCTTCGAAATCTGACCAAATATTACGGACTGACTCTGGCTGTTGATGACATCTCTTTCGATGTCGAAAAAGGAACCGTCGTCGGATTTTTGGGACCGAACGGCGCCGGTAAAACGACCACCGTCAGGATTATAACAGGCTATCTGGCAGCCACCTCCGGTTCGGTTCTGGTAGATAATCTAAATATTGAAACCGAATCACTCGAAGTCCGGAAGAAAATCGGTTATCTTCCGGAAAACTCGCCCATCTATCTGGACATGAATGTTCTTGATTATATCAAGTTCATGCAGAGTATGCGCTGGGAGGAGGGTATTATCAACGGCAGAAGAATCGAGGAAGTAATCGAGATTTGCGGCCTGGGCGATGTTCTCCAAAAAAACAATGGTGAACTTTCCAAGGGGTATCGCCAGAGAGTTGGTCTGGCGCAGGCGTTGATTCATGACCCCGAGATTTTGATACTGGATGAGCCGACGGCAGGTCTTGATCCCAATCAAATAATTGAAATCAGAAACCTGATAAGGAAATTGGGTTCACAAAAGACGATTATACTCTGTTCGCATATTTTGCCGGAAGTTGAGGCGACCTGTAATCGGGTCCTTATCATCAGCCGCGGAAAAATCGTCGCGGACGGCAGCCCGACGCAGTTGCAGGCCTCGTTCGAAGGGAAAGGGATTCTGACGCTGCAGATTAAGAATAATCTGGATACATTTTCCGAAAAAATCACTTCTGTTCCCGGTATCGAGAGAATTATATCCAGCGAACCGGTCTCGGATAATCTTGTCGAGATGCATGTCGAAACGGTCAAAGGGACCGATCCGCGCGAAAATGTTTTCCGGCTGTGCATGGAGACCGATTCGGTTTTAATGGAGATGAAACGCGTGGAAACCTCGCTGGAAGATATTTTCCGGGAGTTGACACAAAAGGAGTAAACCGAAGTGCACCAGATTTTGATTCTGGCCAGAAAAGAATTCCGATCGTATTTCGATTCGCCCGTGGCGTACGTAGTTATTACCCTTTTTCTGCTGATTGCCGGCTGGCAGTTTTCAACGGCACTATTTTTGAGTAACACCGCCGATCTGCGGTCGCTTTTCAACATGCAGCGATTTATTCTCCTGTTTTTTATACCGGCGCTTTCGATGCGTTTGATATCCGAGGAAAAGAGACTGGGAACGATTGAACTTTTGATGACGCTGCCGATCAAAGACTGGCAGTTGGTCCTGGGCAAATTTCTGGCCGCCTATTTACTGGTCGCCATTACTATATTTTTAACGCTGATTCATTATATAACGATTTCAATCCTCGGCGAACCGGATCTGGGCGCCGCCGTCGGTGGTTACCTGGGGATAATTCTGATTGTCGGCGTATATCTGTCAATCGGGATTTTTACTTCCAGCCTGACACAAAACCAGATAGTGGCTTTTATCGTTGCCTTTGTGATAATCTTTACGCTCTTTATCCTGCGCAGTGTCATCGTCTTTTTCCCCGGTTTTATTGCATCGATTTTGGAATATCTCTCGATTGATTATCATTTCGACAATATTGCGCGCGGTGTTATCGACAGTCGTGACTTGATATACTATTTTTCGATGATGTTTCTGTTTTTGTTTTTGACGGTGCAGTCGCTCGAGAGCAGGAAGTGGAAATAATGGCGACAAAGGACGTAAAAACAAAATCAACGGCCGGTTTGCTGATAGTAATTGTCGCGGCGATTTTAATTATTATTAACCTTATTTCGCTGAATATATTTTCACGGGCCGACCTGACTGATGAAAATATTTATTCACTGTCGGATGCCTCAATTAATCTGGTTAAAAGCCTCAATGACCGGCTGACGGTCAAAGCCTTTATCACCGAAGACCTGCCGGCGCCGCATAATAATGATGCGCGATATTTGAAAGATCTGCTGGATGACTATAAGGCATATTCGGGCGGTTACCTTCAGTACGAATTCATTGATCCGGTCAAGACCGGCCGCGAAGACGAAGCAATGGGCTACCGGATACCGCCGGTCCAGTTTAATGTTTTTCGCAATAACAAAACTGAATTTATCAAGGGATTCAAGGGGGTTGTGCTCCTTTACGGCGACAAGCAGGAAGTAATTCCCTTTATCGAAAATACAGGCACGCTTGAATATGATATCTCGAGCGCTATAAATAAGTTGATCCAGACGCGGGTGCCGACTATCGCTTTTACGACCGGGCATGGTGAACCGGATCTTTCAAGCGACATGACCTGGGCCAACCAGATGCTCCAGAAGGAATATCGTGTCCAGTCTTTAAATCTGAAAAATCTGAAGAATATTCCGAATCAAATCGAGGCCCTTTTTATCGTGGCGCCCAAACAGCCGTTTCTTGACTGGGAGCTTTATCTTATCGATCAATTTATCATGAGAGGCGGGAAAGTTGCCTTCCTGATTGACAAGTTCAATATAAATATACAGCAAACGGCGGTGAACCCGATTGATAATAATCTCGACAGCCTGATGGATTTTTATGGAGTCGGGATCAGGCAAAATCTGGTTGTCGACCTGCAATGCAATATGGTTCCGGTGATGCGCGACATGGGCGAGTTCAAGATGCAGAGTATCGTCAATTACCCGTTTTATCTGGCGATAGGCAATTTTAATCCGGATAATCCGATTGTCAAAGGTTTGAAAACTTTTAATCTCCTGTTCGCCAGCCCGCTGGATTTTTCTCCCGAATTGGGCGCCAGCCGTCAAAGACAATGGCTTTTTAAAAGCTCCGAGGAATCCGGCGCCAGAAGTCTTCCGATTGACATATCACCGGAGAAAAAATATTTCAAGGAAGATTTCAATGAACCCGATCTTCCTCTGGGAGCGGTCTTGACTGGACATTTTGACAGCTATTTCAATGGTAGGGAAATTCCCGAATATGCCGGGACCGATACGATTTCGGCCGACACGGTTATGGATCATGTCGATTCCACCGATGATTCGCGGATGGTCATTATTGGTAACGGCTCCTTTATCAAAGATGATAATAAAAGAAATTCGACCAGCTTTGTAATTTTGATGAATATTGCCGACTGGCTGACTCAGGAAAAAGGCCTGATTTCAATCCGCTCCAAGCAGGTCAGCGGACGGATACTTAAGGTGACCTCAGATTCCACCAAGCAGCTGGTTAAATATGTAAATATGCTGGCCATGCCGTTTGTCGTGGTCATCTTCGGTCTGGTTCGCTGGCAATTCAGGCGCGCGGCCAGGAAAAAGCGCAGAATGGGAGCAGGCGCATGAAGCGACTGACGATTCCGATAGCGATTTTGGTGGTGATTCTCATCATCTGGCTGGTACAGAGCAAGATAGAGACGCGGCAGATTACAGGACGGATAATTGAGAATTTTCTAAACCTCAACGCCGATCAAATCACAAAAATCGTAACCATATACGGCGTCGATACGCTGACCTTTCAAAAGGATCAGGGTCGATGGTATCTACTCGACCCTCTGCCTCGTCGGACCGACAGTATGGCGGTTTTGAATATGCTCTCCTCGGCGGCCGGCATACGAGTCGGTAAAGTGATTTCCGAAAATGTTGATCGTCAGGGCGATTTTATGGTCGATAAAATCGGTGGCAATCTGGTCCTATTTTATCGGGATGATAGTCTTTTGAGTGAAGTTATTATCGGCAAAGTGGCCTCTGACAGAACGCACACATACGTCCGCAAGCCGGATTCCGACGAGGTCTATCTGGCCGATGGTCTTTTGACCTATACCTTCCGGCGGCAGAAATCACAATGGCTGGATAAGACCATTTTTTCATTCAGCCCGGAATCGGTGGCGAAGATTGAGCTGGTTTATCCCGATGATGGTATCAGACTGTCGGTTTCGGATTCGGCCTGGTATATAGCCAAAAAACCGTACAAAGACAGTATCCTGGCCGACTCGGCGATAGTTGTTAACTTCGTACGACGAGTCAGTAACACATTTGCCAATGATTTCGTGAACGCCACCGACAGCGGCCTGATCGATTTTAAGAATTTTTCACTTAAAATAAATATCTCGTTGGATGATGGCTCCACTCATTCAGCCGAATTTGCGAAAGAAAGCAAAGATAACAATCGCATTTACTGCCGAAAGCCGGATTTGGATGAAACATTCGTTATATATAAGAGCCGATTTGAAGGCCTGAAGAAGAAATATTCAGATTTTATGCTTTAAAGTAATCATCTGAATCTGTTGGAAAATTAATTTCAAAAAACCATCCATTCTCCTGATTTAATGGCCGGTTGATTGGCGCCGTCAGTCTGTTTATATTTTAATTGATTATCGATTTCGAATATTTTATACTTGTTGTATAAATCTCGTTATATAAGGAGCAAAAATCATGGCAACTTTTATCATGGCCCTTAATATCAATCCCAGCGCCAAAAAATTGCATTCCGATCTACCGCTGCGCATCAATGAATCGCTTGAGGTTTTTCGCAAGAATAACATCACTATTGACAGCCTGTATGCTACGCTCGGCCGATATGATTATCTGGCGCTATTTAATTCCGATGATCCGACGGCCGCCTTTAAGATCGCTTCGGATATCAATACTCTGGGAATCCTGGAAACCGAGACGTGGCCGGTAATCGAGTACGACGACTATACACGGCTGTTCCGGTAGTGCAGATTAAAAATACCCGAAGTCGTTTTAAAAAGATATCATCATATCTAATGCATAAATCGTACACATGTATTTTATTTCGGAGAGTAACATGAAAACAATCAGTCTGGCTAAGGTCGTTCTATTTTTGATACTGTTATTTGCAGCCAATATCGCTGTCGCCGTAACCGGCGGTATTAAAAAGCAGTTTCCGACACCGGGCAGCTGCCCGACCGGATTAACATATGATGGCAAATACCTCTGGGTCGCGGACCGCAAGAGCGACTCTCTTTATCAAATCGATCCCGACAATGGCGAAGTTAAAAAAGCCCTTGAATCACCCGGATACCAGGTCGGCGGATTGACAATGGAGGGCAAATATTTATGGGTTCTGGATGAGGAAGAGAAGGCTGTTTTTAAATTAAATCCCGAAACTGAAATCATCGAGAAGACTATCTATGCTCCCTGCAGCCAGCCTCAGGGTTTGACATGGGACGGCAAATATTTATGGGTGGCTGATTATCGACAGGATGAGTTATTCCAGATTTCCACCGAAGACGGAACGACTATAACCGAACATCCCTCACCGTCAAGAAGCCCGTATGGTCTGGCATATGACGGCCGCTATTTATGGGTGTCGGATCGAACCGACGATAAAATATACATGGTCGATCCGCAAAACGGAAATGTTATCGTGACTTTCGACTCCCCGTCAAAGTTTCCACGCGGACTGGCCTATGGCAGTGAATATCTCTGGAACGTCGATTATCAATCGGACAGTCTGTATCAAATAATTTTGCAGGACGAAGAGCCTTATAGCCGCACCGACGGCAAAGCGCAAAAGCTCGAATACACGCATCAGGTACGCAATTACGGCCCTGGGGAATTAGCCTCGCTGGATATTTATATCGCTCTGCCGGTTGATTTACCTTACCAGCAGCTTCTGTCGGCGCCGGTCTTCGAACCACGGCCGACCGATTTTCTGACCGATCGCTGGGGACAGGAAGTGGCGCATTTTCATTATGAGAACATCCCGGCCGGGGGATTCGTGACCGCCGTGATGATAACCGAAGCCGAGCTTTTTAAGACGAGATTTTTTATATTTCCGGAAAAGGTCGGCAATCTGAGTGATATACCAAAGGAAATCAGCAAATTGTATCTAAGTGATGACACCAAATATTGGGTGAATGATGCTTATATTCAGGAAACTGTGAAAAAAGTAGTCGGGGATGAAACCAATTGTTACCGGATTGCACGTAAGCTGTTCAATTATGTTATTGCGAACATGGAGTATGAACTCGCCGGCGGTTGGAATGTGGCGCCGACGGTCCTTAAACGCGGCACCGGCTCCTGCTCGGAGTACAGCTTTGTTTATATCGCTCTCTGCCGCGCGGCCGGTCTTCCGGCCCGTTATGCCGGTTCCGTGGTAATTCGCGGCGATGATGCTTCGACCGATGACGTTTTCCATCGCTGGGTCGAAGTATATCTTCCCAATTACGGCTGGATACCGATTGATCCGTCCGGCGGCGATAATGCCACTCCGGCGGCGCAGGCCTCGGCAATCGGCTATTTGAATAATCGTTTTCTGATT
>Ga0315550_1002552_pt1 | contig 11120 bp, 10 predicted proteins | sample SalMarSW160190MG_2_FD_203100 | JGI IMG/M metagenome (GOLD analysis project Ga0315550, IMG submission 203100) | Salt marsh sediment microbial communities from the Plum Island Ecosystem LTER, Massachusetts, United States - Salt Marsh Sediment SW1601-90 ... | reverse complement strand
GCAGACGAACTCAGCCGCTCAGCAAGCATTGGACGAATCGGCTCCCCCGGCATAACTTGGAACTGTTTGATTTTCTCCATTCCCTCTTCGGCAACGATCTTCGCAACTCTACCCAAATCAGACGAAATGTTGTATGCGCGTTCCAGTTGGTCACGGGTCTCTTTTCCGCCGCCAAAAGCCACTGCCAAAGCATCCAACACTGTCATGTCGGCGATTCCCAATCTTAGGCTGCCTGTCACTGTTCGAACTATATACTTTGCCTCGCTTGGCGACGCATCAGACAGCAGACCTGCTAACAGACCCAACTTGTGCTCTACTGATCCTGAGCCTGTGGAGTTTGCCATCTTGTCTAACGTTTCGTAGACTCTCTCCACGGTCAATGGTTTTGAAAAGAAGGTTGCTTGGGTTTTCTTTTCCATGAATTTTTGGGTTGTTTCTCCGAGGTCCCCAGTTTGTTGCATGTCCGTTTCTATGTCTTTTTCTCTGTGACCCGCTGCTCTCGCAACTGCGCGGATAGCCAGTTTCTCTGCGATGCCTATTTCTATTCCAACAAAGTCTGGATACAGTTTTCCCTGCGTCAAATACACAACTTTATCAATGAGGCTCGTTGGGGTCTCTTTCAGAATTTCGACCAGATAGTCGGTCATCTTGAGCCTTTTTGTTGTTGCCTCAATCTTTTCGTAAGCCTCAGCGATACTGGAGTACCTCAACTGGAAACTTCCTCACAACTAGAAAGAGGCTTGCGTAGATATTAATTTTTAAACTCCTTCAGTCGGCAGAACTTTCTGTAATTGGGCTTATGGGGTTGAAGCAGCAGTTTCTTTGCTTTTTTGGAGTAATATGACAGTTGGTCCTTGATGCTGTTCTAATCTGTGGTATTAAATAGGTAATTACCACATAGATAATATAGTACACAGGTTAAACTGGAGAATTATGTGATTAAAATGGAAAGCAAACCTGTTATAGGTAAGATTTGCTTCACAATTTTCCTGATTTCGTTTCTGGTTTTACCTGCAGTGTTTGCTCAAGATGAAACAGAGTCCACAGCTTTCACGCCGCAAGACCAATTCATTATCCCAGAATATAACAGCAGCATCAGCTTTGCCACTGGAGGCTCCTACAGCAATGCTTCCCTCGTAGACAACATATGGCACTTCACAGGACTACTCTTAACAAACGCCACAAGCAGTTTTCCATTCTTTAGCGGTATACGTTTCAGTGTTTCAGCCCAAAACTGCAACCTAACCATCACCCGCATTGATACGCTTAACGTGTTTCCTCCCTGGCCTGGATGGGTAGAGTACACGGTGTCTGGAGTGGGCAACCAAACCTTAAATCTAAACTATGCTCAAGAGAGATGGCTGAGCTACACAGTCTATGTTGACGGCGAAGAAAAACCGCAGAATGATGGCTGGTCAGTCACAGAAGACGGTTGGCTGTCAGTCACAGGCGCAACCTCCAACGTTAGAATCCATTATGAGCGTGCATCCGAGACTTTCACACCTGCAGACGTCTTTGCTATTCCGGAATGCAACAGCTCCATCAATTTCGCTTTCGACGGATCCTATGTCTACACCAACTTTGGTGACAACATTTGGAGATTCCAGAACCTGATTGTAGACGATTATGGGCCTTCAAACATCCCAACATGGTACTTGAGTATGTCCGCCAGAAACTGCAATGTAACGATTACTGGCTATCATGCACCGTTTAGTAGCAGCGGCTTTGCTGGCTGGCTCAACTACACAGTGACTGGAGTGGGAAATCAAACCTTTGACAATAATTATGACAAAATTGACAGCCGGGAAATTAACAACTACACAGTGATTATCGACGGCATAGCGAGAACACAAAACGATGGCTGGACTCTTACGGATGATGGCTGGATAATCGTTACTGGCGCAACCTCAAATGTAACCATCATTTACAAGCATGTACAAGTGGGCGAAACTCCTCCACCCCCCGGAGAACCAGAGCCAGATGGGATACCCTTTGGAATAGACACAGACACACCCCCACTAACAGCCACATACGCACTAATAGCCGCAGTTGCCATTATTGTGGTAGCCGCCGCAGCACTATTTGCGTTCAAGCGAAAGAAGCAAACACCAATAGTCTCATTTGTTTTTCTGTGACCCGCTGAATTATTTTTTTGCTAAGAGTAATAGTCCACAAAGGATGTTTATGGCTCCTACAAAACCTAAGACGCCAACAAAGAGCGGATTCAAAAACATGTTAACGGAAGTTAGGATGCTATAAGCGGATAGGACAACAACAAAGATACCGACAGCAATCATAACAAAAGATAGAACTCTGCCTGCATTCTCAGCCACCTTGAAAACATCCAAAGCCTCAGTTCCAGTGGTGTCCTTGAAAATCGGCTCTCTCTTCGGAATATAATCTGGTGCGCGAACAGAAATCTCCCGTTCTTTCTTCCGTTTTCTCGGCAACTTCGCCCACCTCCATACTCTACAACTGAATCAGCTAATCAATTTTCCGTGCAGATACAAGAATATTCAGGATACCCGCAAGGATGGAGACCAAGCCAGCAATAATCATTATGATGAACAGGGAAGGCGGCGCAATACTGGGCGTTAACACGATCAAGGTTACTCCCGCACCGAAACATATTCCCCCCACGGCAACCCGTAAACGATTAAAGTCGACTTCACGCTTCACCATCCTAAGATAATACGTAACCAGCACTATCGCCACCATCCCCAAACTGGACAGCAGCGCACTTTCAGCGTTGACATCCCTCAAAATTACAGGAAACGTAAGCAACAATACAGACATGACTATCCCGGCGAGAGGAGTAAACGGATAGAGAGGCGCCTTGAAGGGTCTATCTAACCGCGGCATCTTTCTCCGGAGCTGAATAAGCGACAGGTTAACCAAGGCGAACACCAACAGAGACCCGAAGCTCGCCGCGTAACCAAGAAACTCCACTGCTCCGCTGGTGCCAAAAAATATCACAAAAAGCGAACTTGCAATAATTGCCACGTAACGTGTTCCAAATCGTTTGTGAGCCTTCAGCAGCACATTGGGCAGATATCCGTCTCTGCTCATCCCCCCAAGAATGCTGGATTGAACAGTCATGGCTGTGCCCACAGACGAGACACTGGCAATTATTCCCGCCAACGCAAAAAGGATGGCGCCAACCGGACCCATAATCGTTGAAGCTGCAATGTTAAGAAGAGGAAGCTCATCACCGGTTACTTCGCCACCGAGGGGAACTGCCCCAACAGCCACATAAGCAACCGCAAAGTAGACAACCGTCAACAAAACCGTTGATACGATCAAAGCTCTGGGAACGTTTTTTCCCGGATTCTTAATCTGCGGAGCCCCAGCCACCAATGCTCTCATTCCAACAAACATGGGAAAAAGGTAGGCGGTGGTTGCGAAAAAGACAACTATACTGTTGCCTGATGCCTCGGGCACTATGTTTTGGGGCGCCAAAGTGTATCCTAGGCTCATGGCGAGAAAAATGACGAATATTGCCAAGAATGCTACCACAATCAGAGTAGTGGCTTCTTCTACTCCGCGAATGGCTAGAAATATTAGGATAAGCACTAATCCTACAATCAGCAGAGAAGCATTAACTAAAACAAGGTCTTGAATTGACGGAGCAAAAACCGAGAAAAGTACTCCAAGCTGGTTAACAAAAACTACAGCGGCGAGGGCTCCACCGAAGACGCTGGCAAGCCATCTGAGACAGCCAGCCATGAAAGATATGACACCTCCGAAGGCAACTTTGGTGTAGGTGTATTCGCCTCCAACCTCGGGGAGGGCTGCGCTGAGTTCGCTGTAACTCAGCATGGTTATCAAGTTTATTATGCCACAGAAGAAGAGGGCTGAGATCATGCTGGGTCCTGCCAGATCAAAGTAAGCGTAATTCAGCAGCGCAAAAATTTCGAATCCTATGGCACCGCCTAACCCCATGATTATCGCGCTAGAAAGCCCATGTTTTTTCTCGTTAGCCAACCAACATGTTCCTCCTTTCGGTTATCTCCGTCCTTCACGGATCAGAAAATATCCGCTTATGATTGAAAAAATGCTGAATAAGCCTAGAATCAGCAGATAGAGCGGCAGGAGTTCAGAGGGCACATTAAATACTGTTTGAACTTCAAGAAGGTTGAGAAAGAGCATGACTGCCAAGACCGCGAATAGCACTCCTATGACCTCTTGGGCTATACCGGTTAATGCGGTCAGGATTCTTCTGATTTTTATCTCAGATCACCTTCGCCAGAGTATAATTCCAGCCACTAAATCAACCAAACCGATTGCCAACAACAGCAACAAGGGGAGGCTTTGAAGGTTTTCACTTTCAAGGATGCTGAGGTCTACCATGCCGAAGAAACCGATGAGGAAGACGCCTATCACTATGATTCCCACAAATATGAGAAACCCTCCTAAGGCAACAGCAAACCTACTAAACCGCTTTGTAACCCGCAACATCCTTTTGTTGACCTTTATGTTTCTCCCCTCAGAACGTCTCGTAGTGAACAATTTCATTAACAGACCTTTTTTGTGGAACCGCTGGTCTTTCAGCTGGATGTCCAACAGGAACAATAGCTACTGGTTTCATGTTCTTTGGCGCTTTAACCGCCTTCGCGACTTCCTTATCCCGAAACGCTCCCACCCAACAGGTTGCGAGTCCTAACTCCTGAGCAGCCAAGAGAATGTTTTCTGTGGCAGCCGCCGTGTCTTGTATGCTGTAAAGACGTTCTCCTCGGCTGCCGTAGCCCCTGCTTGATCGATTTAAATCTGCACAGACGACAATAACAACCGGGGCTTTTTTGATGAAAGTTTGGTTTAGGGCAGCGTCCGATAACTTCCGTTTTGTCTCCACATCTTTCACGACAACAAACTCCCACGGTTGAATATTACCTGCAGACGGAGCCCATCTGGCAGCGTCTATTAGCCGCTCAACATCCTCTTCTGAAACCTTTTCGTCAGCATAGGCTCTAACGCTCCTTCTTTTTTTGATAGCGTCTAAGACATCCAATTACCGTTCACTCCCATCATTATAATATTTTAAACTGCTTCGATCAGATCCCCAACACTTCATCCAAGCTGGTTGTCCAGCCCCTTAAAGCGCCTCATACACATCCTAGCTGAGGAGTTCTCAGTCTTTTTATCTGTTACCACCTTTTCAAAAGCTGAACAATAGGAGTGATAAAAATTACGCTGTTTACGTAGCATGAAATTGCAGGGCGAATCATGAGGTTACTGTGCTTACTGTTAAATTAATTTGTTCTTAATTATATACCGGATTAAAACGTTTATTAATTTGTTCTTAATTTTATAAGGGGTTAAAATATTTTGCGATATGACGTAGCTATTGTCGGAGCGGGACCCGCAGGAACAACAGCGGCGAGATACCTTGCAAAAAAGGGTCTCAAGGTCGTATTAGTAGAAAAAAAACCAGTCCCTAGAGAAAAGCCTTGTGGTGGAATGCTGACACCACGAGTTTTCGAAAGATTCTCAGACCTTAGGAGCGAAATGAAAAATTTTGGGGTGTCCACCTCTTATGGGGCGTACCTACATTTTCCTTCGCTAAAAACTAACCTTCAGCACACTACGACTAGCCCCATGAGCTTCATGATTCTACGCAAAAAGTTTGACCATGCACTGGTCCAGATGGCTATGGATTATGGCGTCGAATTGGTTACCAACAAAGTGAGAAGTCTAGTTATCAAACCAGATGTTGCACAAGTATTGTTAGATGACAACAGTACTATCGAATCGAATGTAGTGATAGGAGCTGATGGAGTAAGCAGCGTTGTTGCCAAAGAAACAGGCTTGTCACCTATTTTGGACCACAAAAAGGTTGCATTATGTGGGCTAACTGAGTTGGAAATAGGCGAAAAGGCTGTAGAGGCATACATCGGAGAACGACGGCACATTCACCTGTTTTTTGGATTTGACAATCTTTTCGGGTATGCGTGGTTTTTTCCAAAGATGAGCCACGTGAACATAGGATTAGGTGGAATATTGTCCAAAACTAAAGATGTCAAAAGAAGCTTCACGAAGTTCCTTGGAGTGCTCAAGGAGAGGAAGCTGATACCTAAGCGCCTTCAACCTGAAAACTATTCAGCAGCATTGATTCCCGTCGGAGGACCTATCGAGAAGACCTACGCAGACCGTGTGGTTTTATGTGGGGATGCCGCGGGTTTTGTCCATCCCTTAACTGGAGAAGGAATTTATTATGCCATGGCTAGCGGGGAGATAGCGTCTAAAGTGGTAACAGAAGCCGTGGAATGCGGAGAATACACGGGTCGAAGGCTTTCAGAATATCAGGCAGCTTGGATGGAAGACTTCGGTAAAGAGCTTATAGTAGCAGCCAGTATTCAGAAATTAGTGGTAGCTAGTATTCAGAAGATAGCGGTAGCCAGTATTCAGAAGAGGTTTGGTACAGCCACACGAATTCTAGAAATCGGAACTAAAATAGCCGAAGCTGACGAAAATCTAACGAAAATGATGGCCGACCTGTGCTTGGGAAGGGACTCCATCAACAAAGCTTTAATAGGGAGATTCCTTTCAAGGATGCCGATTTCAACAAGCAAATATCTTGGCAAAAAACTTTTCAATCGAAGAGATTCATGATTCTTGGTCTAGTTACAACCTTCCTTATTTTCGGGTTAGTTTTTTTTCTCTATCCCAATTCCCAGAAATAAGAAACGATTATCCCAGTATACCCGCGCTTATTCCTCTTAAGATTTGACTATAGTTTTTCTTCGTTTCACATTCAAACTCCTAGAGCAATTAGCATTAAACCAAAAAATTCAGTAGAGCTTTAGAGTCGCCTTTTGGTAAAGATTAATGCAACAAAATATAAGAACCACAGCCCACGTTGAAAAGGCTGGAGCGATAATATGCCCTGCACAGTATTAGTTTGCGGTTTCTTCGGAGACACTGGAAAAGGAAAACTGATCTCCTACTTGGCAATAAAAGACAAAACTGCCGTAACAGCAAGAGCTGGGGTGGGTCCCAACGCGGGTCACACTGTAGTTTATGAAGGAAAAACCTACAAGCTAAGAATGCTGCCCAGCGCCTTCACTTATCCCGATTGCCGCCTTCTCATAGGACCCGGAGTTCTGGTTAATCCAGACATTTTCCTCAAAGAAATACAGATAACCGGGTCTCAAGGCAGAGTCGGCGTAGACCCGCAATGCGCCATAATTGAACCTAAACATATGGAAGCGGACAAAAAGGGGTATCTGGCACAAAAAATCAAGTCAACGGGATCAGGGTCAGGTCCCTGCAACGCTGACAGAGTTATGCGAGTCGCCAAATTAGCGCGTGAGTTTCCAAGTCTTCAGGAATTTTTGGTAGATGTTCCTTTGGAAGTGAACACTGCCATCAGTGAAGGAAAAAACGTTTTGATAGAAGGAACCCAAGGAACATACCTTTCACTTTTCCATGGAACCTATCCATACTGCACATCCAAGGACGTGTGTGCCGCTGCTGCCTGTTCAGACGTTGGCGTTGGTCCAACAAACGTTGACGAAGTTATCGTTGTGTTCAAGGCTTACAATACGCGCGTCGGAGGCGGACCCCTTCCGAACGAGCTTTCGTGGGAAGAGGCTGAACGTAGAGGATGGGCTGAAATTGCTACTGTTACGGGAAGAAGGAGAAGAGCAGCGCCATTCAATTTTGAGCTGGCTAAACGGGCGGTTATGTTGAATGGAGCCACCCAGACTGCCGTGACGAAGATTGATGTGATGTTTCCTGAGTGTAAAGGTGTCAAGTCTTATGGAGAGCTTTCGATGGAAGCAAAGGCTTTCGTTGAGAATATCGAAAAGGAACTCAGGGTGCCGGTTACGCTGATTGGTACCGGTCCGGGTACGATGGAAGTAGTGGATAGAAGAGAAGAACTGAATAAGTGAAAGTTTGTGCACAAGTTATTTTCCTTTTTATGAGTAGCGTATACGGAAGAAAGAGAGTATTGTGAAGACTATGGGTTTGAAGGTTCAGTTTGCCTCAAGACTTATTAATTGAGTGAAAAAAATTACACTCGGTTGATATACACTGTGCCTATAAGCAAATCTACACCTTTCATTGTAGTTTTGGATTCTGGATTTCTGGCATTATGTTATTTGGAGATGATTACATGACTAAGCTGGATGATCTAGGATTCCTTAAAGACACAATCGGAGAGACAATAGTTTCTACTTATAATGTGGATGGGCAACCAAACGCTGCACCTATGGGTGTTGTAATGAAGAGCAGTGAACAACTAGTTATTAGACCGTATCTTTCCTCTTTAACCTACAAAAATCTTCAAACAAAGAAATGTGCAGTGGTAAATGTAACTTCTAACCCAGAATTATTTTACAAGACAGCTTTCAAAGAGGCAAACCCTGACGGAAAACTGTCTCCTGAGTTGTTCGAAAAAGCAGAAACCGTTGACGCTCCAAGACTACGGGCGGCAGATGCAATTGTTGAAGTTTTAGTTGCTGAAACAGGTTCTTTTAACACTGAAAGAGCCGAGTTTTTGTGTAATGTCCAACTTGTTAAAGCGTCAAAGGCATTGCCTAAAGTTTATTGTCGAGCGTTGTTCGCGACGATTGAAGCCATCATACATGCAACCCGCATTAAGCCTTTTTTGAGAGGCGATAAGCAAGAGCAAGAACGCGCCATTAAACTGTTAGAGTTAGTTAGCGTTTGCCAAGATGTTGTGAACCGTACAGCTCCTAACTCGCGTTATTCTGAAATTATGGCTGATTTAACTCGAAGGATCAATTTATGGAGGAACGAAAGTGAAAGTTTACGTTAAAACTCCGGCGAGGCTTCATTTTGGACTAATAGACATGAGAGGAGACATGGGACGATTTTTCGGAGGCTTAGGTGTAGCTATAGATCGCCCAAATGTTATTCTTGAGGCTCAAACTTTCGAAAGTTTTTCTGTCACAGGCAAAAAAACCAAGCTAGTAACGTCGCTTGTTAAACGATTCCTTGAAACTCATCGCATAAACGCCGATGTTAGTGTCCATGTTAAAAAGACAATTCCTGAACATGCAGGGTTAGGCTCTGGGACGCAGTTAGCTTTGGCTGTAGCTGCAGCTTTAGCAAAACTGTTTCATGTGACAGCGCCAATTCAAGAACTCTCCTTCGCCATGGGAAGAATGAAAAGAACGGGTGTTGGTACAGCAGTTTTTGATCAGGGCGGATTTGTTGTTGATGGAGGAAAAAAGATGAAAGGCGGCGTTATCGTCCCCGAAAGTTTTTCTCCTTTGATTTTCCGTCAACCATTTCCTGAAGACTGGAAGTTCGTTGTTGCGGTTCCCAACGTTAAAAAAGGTTTAGCGAAGACTGAAGAAAAGAATGCGTTCGGTCGGTTGCCTCCGATGCCAGCTGAAGATGTTGACAAAATCTGCAGATTAACAATGATGAAAATGTTGCCTGCACTAATAGACTGCGACATCGAAAGCTTTGGAGATGCCTTAACCCAGATTCAGATAGTCATTGGCGAATACTTTGCTGGTGTTCAAGGAGGAACATTCTCCAGCTCAACTGCCACAGCGGCGATAGATTTTATGAAAAAATGTGGAGCCTATGGCGTAGGGCAGAGCTCTTGGGGACCCGCAGTTTACGGGGTAGTTCAAGGTGAAGAAAAAGCAAAAAAAATCCGGGCTGAGCTTGAAGCCTTCCTTCAAGACAGGGATGGTGGACAAGTTTTCGTCGCTAACGCAGATAACAGAGGAGCCATCATAAAATACGTTTGAAATTGGAATCATTGTGAAGGAAATGGTGAACATGGCTGTGCAAATCGCTTGGGTAATAACCGGAGCGGGTCACTTCTTAAAAGAAACCTTTGATGTCATGAACCAGCTAGTTAAAAGCAACAAGATTACAGTTACAACCTACTTGTCTTCAGCTGGAGAACAGGTAGTAAAGATGTACGGATTTTGGAGTAAGCTTGAGCAGATATCTCCGGGAAGTTATCTTCAGGAGATTTTGACTGAAAGCGAAGAAGGCCCCGGTTTTTCTCATGCAGGACGATTAGTTATGGACTTGTATAACGCTCTCATTGTTTCACCTGCGAGCGGAAACACCGTTGCCAAGATTGTGTATGGTATAGCTGATACTCTTGCGACAAATGCTGTGGCTCAAGCACAAAAAGGAGAGGTTCCAGTTTACGTTGTGCCAACAGATCAGGAAGAAGGTTTCGTTGAAACTACGTTGCCTTACCGTATTGATCGAAGGGAATGCAAATTATGTAATCCATGTCCTGTTGTTGATGTGTGTTCTTATTCTGCCTTTCAAATTTTAGATGGTGTTCCAAAGATCGATTCAGTATTGTGTCAAGGTTGCGGATTGTGCGTAACCTCCTGTCCATTTGGTGCTGTCAAGTACGGAGAGAAAAAGAAATTGCTGATTAGAAGCGTCGACGTTCACAATGTTAAGAAGCTCCGGTTGATGAATAACCTGACCGTTTTGGAGCATCCGCAACAAATAGAAACCATAATTCAGAAGCTACAAATCAAAAGTCGGTATCAAATTTGAAGGCACTATTAATAACCGGGTTACTCGCAGAAGCCATCGTGAAACGTTATGCTAAACAAAGCAGTGTTAAAACTGAGGCTCTTACGTTAAATGTTCAAGTTGCCGCATTATTAAACCTGAAAAACATCGCGAGAGACCTTGAAAACCTGAACATTCACGACGTTGATGTTATTTTGGTTCCAGGCCTAATTCGAGGAGACACGTCAGTTATTGCAGATGCTACGGGGATTCCAACGTTTAAAGGTCCAAGATACGCTGCTGACCTGCCTACAGTTTTAGATGCCCTAGCCAAAGTTAAGCTTTCAACGGTAACGCCTGCTTGCGACTTGCTTAGAGAGGAGCTTCAACGAAAAGCGTTGCAAGAGTTGGAACTCACAGAGATAAACAGGGAAAGTTTGTTAAAGAATCCCGGCAACATGGTAATCAAAGATTTAGCTTTTGGCAAAGATTTTCCGATGCGAGTTATGGCTGAAATCGTTGATGCTCCGTTAATGCCATCTGATGAAATTCAGAGGTTGGCGAAGCATTACGTGAAGTTTGGAGCCGCAATTATTGATGTTGGCATGGTTGCAGGTGAATCTAGACCCTTAGACGCGAGACGCGCTGTT
>Ga0315550_1002551_pt1 | contig 11121 bp, 18 predicted proteins | sample SalMarSW160190MG_2_FD_203100 | JGI IMG/M metagenome (GOLD analysis project Ga0315550, IMG submission 203100) | Salt marsh sediment microbial communities from the Plum Island Ecosystem LTER, Massachusetts, United States - Salt Marsh Sediment SW1601-90 ... | reverse complement strand
CATAAGTTCCAGGATAGCCCATTCTTCGAATGATTCTTTTTTATTCATCCTCTCTCTCCTTTCCCCGGCCGTTGCCGACCGGGATAATTCATCTTATCACGTTGACAGCTATTTGTCAACGGTTTTATTCATCGCCCCAGTCGATCTCGATATGGACCGTGGCCGGGTCGTCATTCGTCGGATTCTCCGATCGATACTGCCATTTCGGAATATCACCCTGCATCGGGTAATCACAGGCGCCAATAATTGCTGCTGCAATTATAATTCCAATCAATAATCTTTTCATCTCTTCTCGCCTCCTGGTTTAATCTCGATATGCTCGGCGATAACGACAAGTTCGGATCCCTCGGGACCGGTGTCGTTTCGCAGCTTGCCTATTATTCGAATTCTGTTACCATAGGATAACAACGGTTCATTCGATCTAGCGCATTCATCAAACATCAAAATAGTTATAGCTGTCCGATGTTCCATCTCTCTTGCGCGGCTTAATGATTCGATTTTTATCATCAGTGCAATACATTTCCCGGATTCCAAAGTTTTTACGGGATCATTAAATATAGTTCCCTCGATCAACACGGAATTTAGATCATTCATTGAGCTCTCCTTTCTTTCTGTAGATATTCGTCGCCTTCGGCTTGGATGAGTAATGCGCATGATGAGCATGCCGCATGGGATATAGCAGGATCATTAAGCGGTTCTTTTTCTCCCATGTCTCGACCGCACCAGGCGCATTTGATTTTCATTCGTGGTTTCCCTCTTGGTTTTGGTTTCGGCTGTGCTCAGCCATCTTCAGTCCGGGAGCCTCACCCGGAGACCGCCCGCACTACGGCGGGCAGGCGCTTTATTGCTGGCCGGCTAATCGCGGATAATATCCATCGCGTCGAGCGTCGAATTTCACATCTCCCGAATCACCAGCTAATATTTCGGGAGGCGTTCCGTCGTCATCGGGATCGTTCAATTCTCCGTTCGCGCGGATAACGGCGATACAAACCCCCTGCTCATCAAATGCGGGATAGCACCCACACCAATCATATTTGTCTGTCTGCGATTCGATCAACCCGAGCCCCTGTATTGGACTGTCAATAATTCGTTTCATTTCTGACCTCCCTCAAATGTCACCGTCAATGTCAGTTCGCTGTCGCGCTCTCTCTCGGAGTTTCGTTTTTCACACCATTGTTCCGCAACAGCCTGCACCGATCTGATGGCAGCCGGCGTGAGATCGTAGTAATTACCTGTGCTTCTCGGACTCCCAGTGCATCCTGTCATGTCGAGCACTTGGTATTCCTCCGATCCCTGGCATTCCGCATTCGACAGATCATACGGATTATAGAGCGCCATTGGCTGTCCCTCGGTTTTCCCGTTCTCCAGCTTCCTATACAGGTACAGTCCGTGCCGACCCGACTTGCTAACTCCCTCAGCAAACCACATTCTACCGGCCTCAATCTCAGATTTCAGCCACCCTGATGTTCCCTGATTCCAACCGATACTCTTAATTTTCACGTCCATTTCGTTTCCTCCGCGTATGGGCGCCCCCAAATCCCTGTCCCTGCAATCTCCGTCTCTATTTATATTTCGGCGACTATCGCAATAATTTCCAGTGATTGCCGCAGGCCAGGCAACAATTCCTCGTCTAGGCGCATACGTTGTATATGCTCGATTACCCCGGCAATTGTGCTAGCTGCTGATGCTAATCCCCCGTTTTTCACGTGCCCCCAGGGATACGTCTCAGGATGATCGGCCGAGAAGGTTCTGTCCTCGATTACACACATTTCCTACCTCCGCGTATGGGCGCCCCCAAAATTATCGGATATAACGTCCGCAGTAGAGCCCCATGGGGCCCTGCTGTAGAGGTTATTCCTCTATCTCCCATATACGCTGCACGTCTATTGGCCGATCCCAATCGCAGGCGTTGGATTCATCATCCAGCCAACTGGTATTGGGCGAGTCCAAGAGAGTTGCTAATTCCGTTTCCTCCGCCTCGTTCAGGTAGCCTAATTTTTGTTCAGCGAGTAGCTCCTCCACTCGTTTCGCCTCTGCATTTGCTTTATCCCACCCCTTTGTCGTTTCCCAGGTGATGTTATATTCCGCACCGTCGGGGCCAATCGCTGTAGCGTAGTATCGTATCTCTCCATCAGTCCCGTAATTCTCAGGATAGGCATCCTGATTCATTTTGTACGTTTTCCCCTCGTAATTCACTGTTCCATAATCAAATTTTCTTACTGTTCCGTTTTTCATGGTTTCAATCTCCTTATCAATCTTAATCATACCTATAATATAGCATCTTTGCGCTAATTTGTCAAGCAAATTCATAATATTTTTTTATTTTTTTCCATGTTTTTAATCAGTGATTTTTGGCCTGCCGGGGCGGTCCTGGGCCGATTGGCGGATTCTCTCGATGTCCCTGTCGCTTAAGGCGTACCTGCCGGCCCATTTTTTCAGGCCTAATTTTTCCGCCCATAGCTGCACAGATCTTTTTTTCAGTCCGGTTTTTCTCACGGCGTCATGTATTGTATACACCCGCGCAACGTCCAATATTTCTGTTTTATTCTCCATGTCTCTAATATAGCGCAATAATGTCAATTTGTCAAGCGATTTCTGATTAATAACTCTCTCGAGGATCGTCTATATTGACACTTTCGCGCTAATTTGTATTTATACACATTCGGGGATTCCGGGTTCAATATAGCGCGTTTATAGGCGAGCGTTAAATCTTTACACCATAACGAATTACGTTAAAACGCGACATTTCGGGCGCGCATTTATGCCGGATCTTCAGGTCCTAAAAAATAACTCTATATACCATAAGGATTTATTTTTACGCGAACTCGCTACATTTGTAGCGACCATGTAGCGTCCAATGTAGCGTTTTTAATAATAATAATAATAATAATAAATACTTATATTATATATATTTATATTATATTATATTATATTATATAATCTAACATCAATACAATGCTACGCCGCTACACCGAAACACGCTCTTATATTTTTCGTGTGTTTTTATTGCCATATCTCTAATATCTCTATCAATATCAGTATAAATAAATATATAGGACGTGTGGTGAAATTTGTAGCACATTGCCAAAAAGTGCTTGTAACTCCTTTTGACATAAGGAATTAGATGTGCTACATTGGCTGTAGCGTTAACGTAGCGCGTGTAGCGGGTTAACGAGATTTTAAACGTAAATGCTTATAGGATAACAAGATAAATTTTTCTGGAATCTGAGCGACCATGTAGCACATTAATATCGTTGACATATTGCTAGCTATCCCGTATTATGAAAATGAGAAATAACTGAGAATGGAACGCGGCGAACATCCGAACAGTTTGGCAAACCTCAAAAAGTTCACGACGACATACCGTCCTAAAAATCCAGGTCGTAAACCGTCGCATCTGAAGAAATGGATCAAAGAGCATAATGTATCTGCGCAGGACGTTCGCTTGCTGTTGACGGGAATATTAACAAAGGCCAAAAGTATTGAGGATCTTACTGACATATTGCGTGATCCCAAAACCCCGCCAATAATTCTTTTTCCGTTGCGAGCTCTTATCTCAGATTATAGCAAAAATAAAACCGATACATATAAATTTCTACTTGAATATGGATTCGGCCCTCCCCTCCAGGAGATCCGGCATTCTGGCGGAATGGAAAATACCAACATCAACATGGAAATATCGTACGAAGAACGACAGGAGATAATCGATGTCTATATTGCAAGACGACTTGAAAACAATCCAGATCTGCTGCCAGGCAGCGGAAACGATGCCGATGAACCGGCTCAAGACATTCCAAGGGAAACTCAAGAAACTAAGCCAGAAAAATCATAAACGACTCAGACAATTGATCCTCGATAAAGGGTTCTGCGCGCCTATTTTCATTTGGGAAAATCCAGAGGGAGAGGCAAAGACTCTCGACGGCCATCAACGACTTACAGTTCTGGAGCAGCTCCAGACAGATGGCTACACGATTCCGCCGTTGCCGGTAGCAATTATTTATGCAGACAGTGAAAAAGACGCGCGCGAAAAACTATTATCTATCTCCAGTCAATTCGGCGAGTGGAATCTCGATGAGCTTAATGTTTGGCTTGAGGATGTGGATCAAATTATTATCGGGAATCTGAGAATTGCGGATAGAGAAATTGACATCAATATTAATAATACAAGTAACGATGAAACTGATTTATCAGACACATACAATGAAACATATGAAATTGTTGTGAAATTACAAACAGAAAGCGAACAACAAAAATTGTTTGAAAGATTGACAAGAGAGGGTTATAAATGCACCATTTCGACATTGTAAAAAAAAGCATGACTGACAATACTTTTAGGTCTCAGGCGATTAAAGACAAATACGACATTCAAAATTCAGTTATAACAGAAAGATTTGTCGGTGATATTGATTTGTCGGCTGATTGGCAAATAGGAATAATTTGGGGCAATTCAGGAACAGGAAAAACCACAATAGCAAAAGAGATTTTTAAAAGTGATTATTTCGTCAATTATAGATATACACATAATTGTGTTTTAGATGATTTCCCGAAAGACATACCAACCAAAAAAATATTTTCAATGCTTAATTCGGTAGGATTTTCTTCGCCTCCGTCGTGGCTTAAACCATATAAGGTATTATCTACCGGGGAACAAATGCGAATCAACTTAGCTCGATCATTATTAGCGAATAATAATACTATTGTCTTCGACGAATTTACAAGCGTGGTGGATAGAAATATTGCAAAGATAGGAAGTTTTGCAATATCTAAGGCGATAAAAAAAACTAAAAAAAGATTCGTGGCCGTAACATGTCATTCGGATGTAACAGAATGGCTTTTGCCGGATTGGGAATTTTGCACTAACAATATGCAATTTTCAAGGAGGTTACTTCGTCGACCAGAAATTAAAATTAATATCTACAAAGAAAAAAACAGATGGGGTATTTTCAGGAAATATCATTATTTAAACCATGACTTAAATAATACGAGCGATCAATATGTAGCATATATTGATAATACTCCTATTGCATTTTGTGCCATATTGCACCAACCCCATGCTAAAGTTAGAAATTTAAAGCGATGTAGCAGATTAGTTGTTTTACCAGATTATCAAGGAATTGGCGTAGGTGGTAAATTGCTTGATTTTGTTGCCAAGTTATACATTAAAAATAAATTCAGATTTATAATCGTAACGACCAATCCCGCATTAAATTATTCTTTGAAAAAAAACAGTAGATGGAAATTAAAAAGTACAAGACGAAAAAGTCTGCATTCTGATTTATCCATGTTTAAGACATCGTCATCGAATAGACGTACGTTTTCATGGGAATATAAATAAAATGGCCTGGACTGCGCGCGACGAACAGATATTAACTGAGCTCATAGTACAGCAAGAGCGCGAGCGCGTAACCCCGAAAATGGACGTCTTTCGTAAGCCCTGCCGGATCAAGCTTGCGCGGGGCGGTCGGGCTGCCGGCGCGAAGTCCTGGAGCGCGGCGAGTCTATTGATCCAGCGGGCACATCGGACGCCGTTGCGCATTGGGTGTTTCCGAGAGATACAGCGATCACTCGAGGAGTCGAGTCACTCATTAATACGAGACACGATTGTACGATTAGGCTATCCGGGATGGAGGCCAACAAAAGAACATATCAACGGTCCGAATGGCTCACATATTATTTTCCGAGGGCTCAAAGACATTCGAGCTGCCGGCCAGGTAAAAGGACTTGAGGGATTTGATCTGTTTTGGATCGATGAAGGTTCGATGGTATCTCATGATTCACTCAGAATGATCCTTCCAACATTACGCCGGCCGGGATCCGAACTGTGGATAACGTACAACCGTGAGACCGAACTCGATCCGGTAGACGAGCGACTCTGGAATACGAATCGAGAGGACGTTCTTAGAGTCGAGCTCGAACAGGGAGATATCGATAATGAATGGTTTCCTGACGAGCTCAGACGCGAAATGGAAGCTGACTATGAACGAGACTCGGACGAGGCCGAGCATACCTGGGGTGGTCAGCCAAGAAGACAGGGAGTAAATGCAGTTATGCGGCGCGATATGATCCGCGCGGCGATGAATAGAAATATCGAGGCCGTAGGCCAGGAACAGATCGGCATAGACGTTGCCAGGTTTGGCGATGATAATACTGTGATGTATCGAAGAGTTGGACTCAAAACTATAGAGCGCCGGGGATGGAATGGACAGGATACACAGCGGACAGCCAAAGAGGCATGGGACATGGCCCGGCAAGATCCGACCATGTTACTGGTCGTAGACGACACCGGAGTCGGCGGCGGAGTAACGGACCGATTACGAGAATTAGGCGCAAAGGTCATAGGATTCAATGCTGGTGGGTCTCCAGCGGATAGACAGAAATATGTTAATGCTATCACTGAAATATGGTTCGAATTTCCTATAGCTGAAGCGGACATCCCAAACGATGCAGAGCTCATGAGACAATTAAGCGGGCGCCAATATGATTATGAGCGCGGGACAGCCCGGAAAATAGTCGAGACAAAAAAAGAATACAAAAAACGGCTCGGAAGATCTCCCGATGACGGGGATGCCATTCTACTGACATATGCGGATCGGCGCGGATTTCTGCTCGACGATAAACACAGGAAGGCCATGGCGGCGCGCCGGGCGGCATAGTTGACAAATGTATGACAACGGCATATAATGATAGAGGGATACAGCTATGAATGAATTAGCGGTTCTTTTTAGTTCAATAGGCAAATTAAGTCCAGGCGTTATTGTGTTCATTGGGGGATTATACCTTATTCATATTGGCGAATCACGCAAGGAAAACAAGATTATAAAAATAAAAATTGAAACTCAATGGCGTAGTCTGATAATTAAAACCGGTATTGTAGTTGCGGCTATTGGCGTTCTACTTATAATTTTGTTGTTTGCAATTTATCCGGTTATAATGTAGGGGAGGGTAGATATGATCATAGGCGCGAAATATTTCAACGATAAAAACAATTGGTATGTTCAGACGAATAATCCTACAGAAGAAATGTTGCGAAAAACCGGCAACAAGGGTTTCCTTGAATCGTGCGGAAGTACAACTGCAATAAACTGTCTTGCCCCACTCGGATATAATGTTGAAATTGTATGCCCCGGTTCCTATAAGCCTCAGCCTGAAGAGGTATTGACTGATTGGTTCAACGACCCAGGCAATTATAGCAAGATGCGCCGGGCCCGTGGCAATATGAATCCCGCATCAATACCGGGGAACAGGGTACCGCAATATTACGAACCAGCTGTATGGGATGTATTCGGGGTGCAATGTAAGTTCGCGTGGATATCGTCTAACAAACAGATCGTAGAATATCTATCAAAAGATTGCGCCGTACAGGTATGTTTAAAAAAGCCGGGTCATTATATAGCGATCGTGGCGTTCGACATGGATAAGCAGGAATTCATTTACAATGATTCGTGGCCCGGGAGAATAAAAACCAAGATGGGATTCAACGATAGATTCAAATTGAATTATAACAATCTGCATAATTTTATTATTGTGTATCCCAAAAAGGAACAGATGTGATGGCGCGCAAGTGGACTCTGATGGATTATATCCACGATGATAATAAAGCAAAGAAGGTGATTGATCCATGAAATATCTATCCATGCTCTACCAGAGGAAAACGACATGATGTGGCATAGGTACAAGTCTTTATTATGGGACTTGAAAAAGTTTGCGAATCGTCTTTCTCGAAGAACGACAAAAGTAGAGATATATCGAATAGAATATTATGATTTATCTGATGATATTTTAGATGACGAAGAAGAATATTTATACTCGATTAGCAATTAAGGGGGAACCGGTATGAAGTTTTTCAAGATGCTTTATCAGCGGATAATAGATCTGGTGGCGAAACTGTTTTCCTTGAATACCGTACAATTCGGGGTTGCAACAATCCTGGTAGCCCTCGATAAAATACCGTGGTATGCATGGACTATTTCGGCGGCCATGCTTTTAGGGATTCGGTTTCTTAAGGCACTTAAGGGCATTGGCGGATTCTCGAATGCGGAAACGCCGACCGATGACAATCCGCTTGCAGGGATCTAGGGATGAAACCTATCCTGGTAGTTGTAGTTTTAGTTGTCTTAATTCTTGGCGCTTTCATAGGGGGGTATTATGCGCGTAATAATTTTAGTCTGTTTGGCTCTTCTACTATTGCCAAGCTTCGCGAGCGCGGAGTACATCTCGCCCGAAGCCTTGCAAATGTTGAAAACGGCATCCGCGATTATCAGTCAGGAACACGAGAAGACAAAAAATCAATTGATAATCGTCGAGAATATCTTAATGAAGAAAGAGGATTTATCACAGAGACAGAAAATCTTGATCGAGAAACAGGAACAGCAATTGAACGAGGACAACGAACGCTTGATCGAGCGGAAGCAGCTAATAGAAAAATTATGGACATCTTACGGGAAATTAAAAACTGAAATTAATGATTATCGCGCCGAGGCCGAGGGGATAATTGCAGATCAACAAACCGTTATTATAATTGGAGGGATCGGTGCCGGTGTAATTATCATAGCACTGACGGTTGCTCTTATTGCAAAATAAATAGGAGGATGCATGACAATATTCACAGTACAGTTTGATGTTGATTCAACTAAAACATGGACGCGATTACTCAATGTATTTCGCGCATCCGTGAAATTGCATATGCCAAATGTACGATTTATTGAACGCAAAATTGAGAAGCCCGAGTATACTCCACAGCGGCCAAGTAACGTTAGATATAATACCGAAAAGCTTGCCGTATGGAATGAATACATGCAGCACGCAGATGATAATACTATATTTATGGATTGCGATATGTTGTGTCTGCGATCCGATGATAACGTATTCGAGCAGGAATTTGATATTGGAATGACGTTCCGTCCGGAAGGGAGCCATCCGCCCATGAATGGCGGAGTTGTTTTTGCGCGACCTTCCGTCCAAGCGCGAAAGTTTTTCTCAGACTGGCTTGACGTGAATAATCAGATGTACGCCGACCCATCGTTTCATCATAAATGGCGTAATAGGTATCTCGGTATGAATCAGGCAGCGTTCGGGTATATGTACGAGTCTGGAATGTGCGATTATATCAGGCGGTTCAAGACGCGCATCTGGAATGCCGTAAATCAGGACTGGAAATTCATCGACGACGAAACAGTATTCGTGCATATGAAGTCGGGCATGAGAACTGCCATCGCTCAGAATGTAGCGCCATATGGCGTATATAAGAGGCCGCTTGAAGAGTGGTACCGGATCGAGAGACAGATTACGGGCGCAACGAAAGAATTAATCAGTAAAAAAATTGGTTGACATCGGTTTGTCAACGTGATAATATTGTATGCGGAGGATTAATGAAAATAGTAACCGCAGTATTTGATTATCCTGGAGTAGACACGTATGAACGGTGTCTTCGCGCGATGAGCAATTCGATCAAGGCGACGAATCCAAAGGCCGAATTAAATATCTTGCGACTCGATCCGCCCGAGCCGGTTTCTGGTGCATATCAAGGATGGGTGAATAATCATATCAAACTTGATGCATACTCGAGAGTTGTTTTAAATGATTATACAATTTTCGCGGACGTTGATACGGTTTTCTTGCAGGACGCTTCGAAATTATTCAATACATATTTTGACGTTGGAATCGGGCGCCGCCCACCATCTGCCAAAGTAAAATATAACGGCGGAGTAGTCCTCATGCAACCGACAGATTCGGCGCGGGAGTTTATGGAGAATTGGATTCAGGTTGATGCTGATATGCTACATGACCAGAAGTTCCATAAGCCCTGGCACGCAAAATACAACGGGCAGAATCAGGCATCATTTGGATATATGATCGAAACATATCCGGGAATGATCACGCTCAAAGAATACCCTACAGACCTGGTGAATGCCGTCGAGCAGGACTGGCCGTATATCGGGCAGTCGAAGCCAGTAATATTGCACGTCCGAAAACAATTGCTTCGGAATGCCTTGACGCATTATCCGCTGAAACAAATACGTCCGCATTTACGCGAGGCGGTTAAAATATGGAGAGAATATGAAACAAGATAAACCGACTGTAGCCTGTGTATGGTTTGGCGGCCCCAGGCGATATGAGCGATATAAAAAACTGGCTCTTGTATGGGAACATTCGGCGCGGAAGGTATTCGGAGATGGCGCGAATATAATTTGTTGCGAAATGGAAATGCCGGATCTCAAACAGCCGTGTCCCGTATTTGCAAGAGGCAATAGGAAAATCGGGCCGAGTAAAACGCTTGCTTGGCGAGAGAAGATCCGGGGCTGGAATAGAATCGTGGCGGAAACTCCCATCGGGCAACCCGTATTGATGACGGATGTGGATGTTGCGTTTTACAGAAATCCATTTCCAGATGTTTTAATCAATACTTTTGATATTGGTTTCTGTGCAAAAAGCACTGGAGCTGTATATTTTTCCGGAACATATGAGAGCCGGTTATTAATGGAGAGCTGGCGCGATTTAACGGAAGAACTATTTGAGAACGAAACATTATATCAATTGCTTGATAAAAAACATAAGGGACTTGATCAAGCGAGTTTTGCAATACTTACCGAAGAGAATGTTCCTAGTTGGTTACGCATTGCACATCTTCCCCTACGATTTCATTCAACCGTACATAAATACGAACTGCCAGCGTATCTCATGCACTATCACAGTAAAATGCGAGCTACCGTTATGGGCGATCATCCAATATCGATATTACCGCCGGAGCTCAGACGATATAATAAAGCGTGGCTGCGAATGCTAAGAGAGGCGACAAATGAAACCGATTGAAGCGGACATACGAAGATTTATCCAGCGGACCGGATATACTCCGGATCTGAATAATCCGAAAACTCATAGTGAACATGTAATGCATAAGAAGTATTACGATAGAAATCCGCTATTGACTTTAACGGCAGATAAGATCGCCGTTCGAGAATGGATCTGTTGTGACTTGAAGTTAGGCAAAATATTACTATCAGTTTTTTATGCGGGATATTTCGGGACGCGAACACCTTCTATCAAAAACTATATTCCTTGCGTGGTCAAAGCGAATAATGGAAGTAATCGAAACGTATTTGTTGAAACCGAGCAAGATGTAAA
>Ga0315550_1002549_pt1 | contig 11125 bp, 10 predicted proteins | sample SalMarSW160190MG_2_FD_203100 | JGI IMG/M metagenome (GOLD analysis project Ga0315550, IMG submission 203100) | Salt marsh sediment microbial communities from the Plum Island Ecosystem LTER, Massachusetts, United States - Salt Marsh Sediment SW1601-90 ... | reverse complement strand
GGCGGCTGGAGGACGACCAGGAGGTGCTGATCGTCACGCTGGTCAACTCCGCCGTCGATAATTTCTCCGGGCGGGTGGCGGGATTCGTCCAGGCGCGCGGCCTGCTGCCCAACCTGGGCTACCGCGTGCGCACGCTGCACGGCCTGGCCCACGACATCGTGCGCGAGCGCCCGGCTCTGACCGGCCTCTCCGACGACTTTCAGATCGTCGACGAGCGCGCCGCCGACCAGGTCCTGCAAGCGGCGGCGCTGGCCTGGGTGCGGGCCAACCCCTACGCCGCCGACGCGTTCCTCTCCCCCGACCTGGAGGGCAGTCGGTATGAGTGGGTGCTGCGGACGCAGTGGCCGGACCTGGTGACAGGGGTGGCCCGCGCTTTCGTCAGGCGGGCCAAGGACCTGGAAAGCGCGCCCGAGCGGCTCGCCCAGCGTCTGGAGGGACTCTCGGTGTCGCTCCCGCTGGTGGAGATGGGCACCGCCATCTATGCCGACTACCAGCGCGCGCTGCACTACCGCGGCGCCGTCGACTTTGACGACCTGATCCGCCTGGCGCTACGCGCTCTGGAGCTGGATCGAGATCTGTTGGAGCGCTTGCAGCATCAATGGCCCACCATCCTGGAGGACGAGGCCCAGGATAGCAGCCGCCTGCAGGAGCAGATCCTGCGCCTGCTCTGCGGCGAGGGCGGAAACTGGGTGCGCGTCGGCGATCCCAACCAGGCCATCTACGAGACCTTTACCACGGCCAACCCGCGCTTTCTGCGCGATTTCCTGGAGGAGGAGGACGTCGACCCGCGCGAGCTGCCCAACTCGGGCCGCTCCACGTCGTCCATCATCAGGCTGGCCAACTACCTGATCGATTGGACCCAGGAGGAGCACCCGGTGGAGGCCGTGCGCGACGCGCTGACCCCGCCGCACATCGCGCCCACGCCGCCGGGCGACCCCCAGCCAAACCCGCCCGACGATCCCGGCCAGGTGCGCGTCATCGACCAAAAGCTCAACCCGACCGAGGAACTGCACGCCGTGGCCGACTCCCTGGCCCGCTGGCTGCCGGAGCACCCCGATGATACGGTGGCCGTACTGGTGCCGCGCAACCAGCGCGGCTTTGAGCTGGTGGGCGAGCTCAAGAAGCGCGACATCGAGTACGTCGAGCTCCTGCGCTCCACGCGCGAGACGCGCGAGGCGGCGGGCGCGCTGGCCAACGTGCTCAAATACCTGGCCGATCCCAGTTCGCCCAAGAAGCTGGCGACGGTGTACCGCGTCTGGCGGCGGGACGACCGCGACGACGAGGAGGCCAAGGTGCAGCTCACGTGGGTCGCCAGGCAGTTGGGCAAGGTCGCCCGGGTCGAGGATTTCCTCTGGCCCAGGGTCGACCGCGATTGGCTCGATATCCTGGATGCAAGCGAGGATATTCCCGACCTGCACGAGCGCCTGGTCCAGTTCCGCGCCCTCGTCCGCCGCTGGCAGGAGGCGACCCTGTTGCCTGTCGATCAACTGATCCTCACCCTGGCCCAGGATTTGTTCGAGGAGACCGCCGACCTGGCTGTGGCCCACAAACTGGCGGGTGTTCTGCGCCGCATGAGCGAGGACCATCCAGACTGGCGGCTGCCGGAGCTGGTCGAGGAGCTGGCGGTCGTGGCCAGGAACGAGCGTCGCTTCCTGGGCCTCAGCGCCGACGATTCCGGCTTTGACCCCGAGCGGTACAAGGGCCAGGTCGTCGTCGCCACCGTGCACAAGGCCAAGGGGCTGGAGTGGGACCGGGTCTACCTGATGGCGGTCAACAACTATAATTTTCCCTCGGCCCTGCCCCACGACCAGTTCATCGCGGAAAAGTGGTTCGTGCGGGATAGCGTGAACCTCGAGGCGGAGGCGCTGGCCCAATTGGAGACCATCCTCGCCCCGAGCGATCTGGGCATCTATGAGTACGAGGCGCGCGACGCCACGCACGAGGCGCGACTGGATTATGCCGCCGAGCGGGTGCGGCTGCTGTACGTGGGCATCACGCGCGCCAAGAAGGAACTGATCATCACATGGAACACCGGCCGCCGCGGCGACGCGCAGCCGGCGGTGCCCTTCATCGCGCTGCACACCTTCTGGGAGGAGGTAGGGCAAATTGCCAATTTGCCCCACGGATCGGAAAAAGAACCATGACTTTACCCACCAACTTCCAATTCAGCCAGGGCAGTTTACAGGATTACGTCGACTGCCCGCGGCGCTTCCAACTGCGCTACGTGCTCCAACTGGCCTGGCCTGCCCAGGAGGTGGAGCCCGCCCTGGAGAACGAGCAGCACATGCGGCAGGGCGCGGCATTCCACCAACTGATCCATCGGCATGCGTTGGGCATCCCCGCCGAGGATCTATCGCGCGCGGTCCAGGAGCCGGATCTGCGCCGCTGGTGGCACAACTATTTAGAGCGCGGGCCGCAGGGGCTGCCGGAGACGTGCTACCCGGAGGTCGTCCTATCGGCGCCTATGGCGGGCTACCGCCTGGTCGCCCGCTACGATCTGATCGCCGTGGATGGCGGGCGGCGGGCCGTGATCGTGGACTGGAAGACCTCGCGCAGGCGGACCAAGTACAAGGTCCTGGCCGAGCGGCTGCAGACCCGGGTCTATCCGTACCTGCTGGTGCGGGCGGGCGCGCACCTCAACGGCGGACGGCCCCTTGCACCGGAGCAGGTCGAGATGGTTTACTGGTTCGCCGACTATCCAGAGGAGCTGGCGCACTTTGCCTACGACGCAGCCCGGTGCGAGGCCGACGAGGCGTACCTGACGTCGCTGATTGAGGAGATTGCAGAGTTGGGCGATGTGGATTTTCCCCTTACCACGCAGGAGCGACGCTGCAAGTTCTGCCCCTACCGCTCGCTGTGCCAGCGTGGCGTGCGTGCGGGCACTCTGGACGAGGCGCTTGATGCGGCACTTGATGCGGCGCATCAAGCGTTGGAGGATGAGGCGGACGCTGGCGGCGCGTTCGACATCGACATCGATATAGACTTTGAGCAGATCGCGGAGATCGCGTATTGATGCACGAGTGGATCGAGCCGCTAGACGTCCAGGTGCCAGAAGCGCTGCAGGCTGCCATCGGTGGGCATCCGCTGGTGGCGGAGACGCTGGCCAGGCGGGGTATCACCGATGCGGATTCCGCGCGGGCCTTTCTCGACTCCGATCTCTACCGACCGGCCCCCGCGACCGACCTGCCGAATCTAGCCAAGGCCGTCGAGCGGTTGGAACGCGCCATTGGGCAGGGGGAGCGCATCTGCGTCTGGGGCGACTTTGACGTGGACGGCCAGACGTCGACGACGGTTCTGGTATCCACCCTGCGAGACTTGGCAGTTCGCCAGGGTTCACTGCCAGGCGGGGCCGTGCAATACCACATCCCCGTCCGCGCGAAAGAGTCCCACGGCGTCAACCTCCCCGTGCTCAAGCGCATCATCGCCGACGGCGTCGATCTCGTATTGACCTGCGATACCGGCGTCAGCGCCCACGAGGCCGTCGACTATGCCCGGTCGCAGGGGGTGGACGTCATCGTCACCGACCATCACGATCTACCTCCTCTCTTGCCCGAGGCCTACGCCGTCGTCAACCCCAAGATGCTGCCCGAAACCCATCCCCTGCGCGAGCTATCCGGGGTGGGGTGCGCCTATAAGCTGGTTGAGGCGCTGTATGACCGGGTGGGGCAGCCTGCGGACGCGGCCCGGCACCTCGACCTGGTCGCGTTGGGTCTCGTGGCCGACGTCGCCGTGCTGACGGGCGACACGCGCTACCTGACCCAGCGCGGGCTGGAGGCCCTGCGTCACACAGAGCGGCTGGGTCTACAGGTGATGATGGGACTGGCCAACCTCAACCCCGATTGGCTCACCGAAGAACACATCGGGTTCCAGTTGGCCCCCCGTCTCAACGCCCTCGGGCGGCTGGACGACGCCAATCCAATCGTCGAGTTCCTGACGACCGACGACGTGACGCGCGCCCGTATCCTGGCCACAGAACTGGAGGGCCTGAACGCCCAACGTAAGCTGCTGTGCGACCAGGTCTTTCAGGCCGCCCAGGCGCAGATCTCGCGCGACCCATCCCTGCTTGATCACGCCGCACTGGTGTTGAGCCACCCGGCCTGGCCCGGGGGCGTCATCGGCATCGTGGCTGGCCGCCTGGCGGAGCGATACCACCGGCCGACTATACTCATCACGACCCCGCCCGATCGGGTGGGCCGTGGGTCGGCCCGGTCCATAGAGGGTTGCGATATCAGTGCGGCCATCGCCGCCCAGGCCGAGTTGCTGCACGGCTTTGGCGGTCACCCGATGGCCGCCGGGCTGAGCATCGATCCGGAGCGCATCCCCGAGTTTCGCCGGGGCCTATCGCGCACCGTCTCGGAGATGTGCGAAGCGGTCGCAGAGAAGCCCGAATTGCAGATCGATGCCTATCTCGCTCTCAACGAACTGTCGCTCGAGCTGGTCGCGGAGATAGAGCGGCTGGCGCCGTTCGGCGCGGGCAACCCGCCGCTGACCCTGGCCACCAGGGGGCTTTCGCTGGTAAGCCACGCCACCATAGGGCGCAATGGCGAGCATCTGCAGTTGATCGTCGAGGATGAGGCCGGGAATGCTCAGAAAGTGCTCTGGTGGCGGGGAGCGGGCGAGTCGCTGCCCGAGGGACGGTTCGATCTGGCCTACACCGTCCGCGCCAGCGACTACCGGGGGCAGCGGGACGTGCAGGTCGAGTGGGTAGACGCGCGCGTGATCGAGAAACCTCCCGTCATACTGCGGCCAGCGGCGCCGGCCGTCGAGGTCGCAGACCACCGGCGCGAGCTCAGGCCAAGGAAGGTGCTCGAACAACTCCAGGCGCGGGAAGAGGTGCAGGTCTGGGCGGAGGCGGATGCCAAGGCCAAGGTCGAAGGCCGGGACCGTCGCGAGTTGGCCGCGACAAAGACCCTGGTCGTCTGGACCGTTCCGCCCGGTCCCGCCGAGTGGCAGGACGCGTTGGCCAAAGCCACGCCGGAGAAAGTGATCCTGTTTGGAATCGACCCCGGTCTGGATGATCTCGAACCGTTTCTAAAGCGCCTGGCCGGTCTGACCAAGCACGCGCTCAAGACCGACGAGGGGCGGGTCAGCATCTCGACGCTGGCAGCGGCTACCGCGCAGCGGGAATCGACTGTGTGGGCCGGACTGGCCTGGTTGACGGCGCGCGGTCATCTCGCCGTCACCAGCGCAAGCGACGACGAGGTGCAGTTGACGGCCGGAACGGGAAAGACGAGTCCTGATCTGCCCCGGGTCGTCGCTCGTCTGAAGGCGCTTTTAGCGGAGACGAGAGCTTACCGCACGCATTTCGTTCGAGTGGAGGGGGAAGCGCTGGTAGCGTTTCAATGAACGGGGGGCGCCCCGCGCTCTACGAATTGCATAGCACCAGCGGCAGGCAAGTCAGGGCCACCTCGTAGGCGCCAACGTCAGGTGTGGTCACCGCCAAGGCGCTGCTGCCTCGGCCGATGCCTCGGACTCTTGCAGGCATCGGGTTCCTCCTTCGCAAACTCAGTATGGCACAACCAGATGCCGGCGTCAACGATCTCTGTCAAGCGGATGCGTTATAGGCACTACATCAGTGCGAGCGGCGCGTCGATTTTGCGCCGCAGGTGCTCGGTGGTAGAATATCTTTGAGGTTTGTGAGATGGAAGCCGCCTTCATCTACAATGAGGCATTGTGGTCGCGAGGTTTCGGCGATAGTCACCCGCTGAGGCCGGAGCGGGTGAAGCGCACCTATGACCTGCTGACCGCCTATCGCGCCTTCGACGCGCCCAACTCCCACCTGGTGGAGCCACGCCCGGCCACCCGCGACGAATTGCTCCTGTTACACACCGCCGAGTACGTGGACGCCGTTGAGCGCCTGAGCGCGCCTCGGGACGGAGGCGAGGAACGCGTGCTGGCCCAGTGCTACGGCTTTCGCCCCGACGAGACCCCTGCTTTCGCCGGGATGTTCGAGACTGAAGGTCTTAAGGCGGGCGCGGCCCTCGTGGGCGCCGAACTGGTCGCCCGAGGGCAGACACAGGTGGCCTTCAGTATCGCCGGCGGGATGCACCACGCCCGGCTGGCGCTAGCCTCTGGCTTCTGCGTGTTCAATGATGTGGCTGTGGCCATTCACTGGCTACTGCGCCAGGGGTTCCGGGTGGCCTACGTGGACATCGACGTGCATCACGGCGATGGCGTGCAGGCCGCTTTCTACGACACCGACCGGGTGCTGACCATCTCGCTGCACCAGGCGGGGATCATGTTTTACCCCGGTACCGGCTTCCCGGAGGAACTGGGAAAGGATGGCGGCTATGGCTATAGCATCAACGTGCCCTTTTTGCCCTACACCGACGAGGACCTGTACCTGTGGGCTTTTCGCCAGGTGGTGCCGCCCCTGGTGCGCCAGTTCGCCCCCGACGTGCTGGTGACCCAGTTGGGCGTGGACACCCACTACCGCGACCGGCTGGGGTCGCTTCTGCTGACGACGCAGGGCTACCTCGCGCTGGTCGAAGGGCTTGCGTCGCTGGCTGAAGGAATCGGGCGCTGGCTGGCCTTTGGCGGCGGGGGGTACGCGATAGACGTGGTGCCGCGCGCCTGGACGCTGGCCTACGGCGTGATGTCGGGCCAGAGCTTCCCAGACGAGCTGCCGCCGGCGTACGCCGAGCGTTGCGGTCCGGGGCGGCTGCACGACGTCGAGGGGCCGGAGCCGGTAGAGGCGTGGGCGGCCAAGCAGACGCGCGCCTACGTCGAAAAGGGCCTCGCCGTTCTCAAGGCCCGGACGAAAGACGTGTGGCAGTGGGGCTAGAATTTGCGTCGTGCAAAACAGCGTCTGCTGGAGAGCCATGCGAGCTGAGTTGATCTACAATGCTCGTGCCGGACCGCGCACCGTTCGACGTGAATTGCGCTTGGTGATCGAGTTCCTGGAACGAAACGGCTGGACGGTCTCTACTCGCGAAACGCAAGAACCGTTGGAAGCGACAGAGTTGGCCCGCCAGGCTGCGGCCGGTGGAGCCGGTGTGGTTATCGCCGCCGGCGGGGATGGGACGGTCAATGAAGTTGCCTGTGGTCTGATAGGCACCCAGACCGCGATGGGGGTGTTGCCCATCGGAACGACCAACGTGTGGGCGCTGCAAATGCGCATACCAACTTTGGTTCCTTTCGGGCCCGGGCAAAGCCTGGAGAGACTTGTGGGCGGCTTGGAGGATCGGACGGGTTACACAATGTTGACGGTCTATCACTCGACGCTTCTCGCCGCTGCCAAGGTCCTGGTAGAGGGAAAAACGTGTACCGTCGACGTCGGCCGGGTTGAGGATCGTTATTTCCTACTGTGGGCGGGAGTTGGACTAGATGCGGCGGTCACAGCGGCTGTATCGCCTGATGACAAGAAAGCCTTCGGCCCGTGGGCATTCGTAGGCACAGCGCTGGACGTGGCCCGCGACTATAGGAGCGCGGCGGTCAAGTTGGTATTGGACGGAAACGTCAAGCGAGTCGATGCCTCGCTGATTGTCGTGAGCAATGTCCAACTCTATGCCGGTCTGATGGCGCTTGGCGCTCAAGCCCGCATAGATGATGGGAAGCTGGATGTGTGCGTGTTCAGGGAAGAGGGGCTCGTCAACTATGTCCAGTACATTCTCAAAATCGCCCTCGGCCAGCACCTGGATGATCCACGGATTGAATATTACCAGGTTGAGGAAATCTCCATCGAAGCCGCTCGCCCTCTCCCCGTACACGCGGACGACGAGCTTTTCACCGAGACTCCGGTGACGATGCGGGCGGTGCCGGGGGCACTCAGGGTCATTTTGCCTCAGAACGTGCCGCAAAGCCTGTTTGTCGGCGGATAGAGGATGAGCGCCCCCTCCAGATGGCGCCCCAGGGAGGGAGTACCTTTATGGAGGAGACAGTCGAATTCCTATTGAAGGCACTTGGCATTCTGGCGCTCCCGTGCGTGGGTATTTTCATATTGATCGCCTTCGTCTGGGCCGGAATTCTGCTTGCGCGCAAACACCGCCAGAGATGGGATGGGGCTTGGATAGAAACTGGAGAATCAAGAGGTGCGTCTCGTGGCAAAGGGACTGGAGACCAGGCCTGATGTGTTGCACTCACTACTCGATCTGGCTGTGCGGGTTGATTTGGTGTAGAGACGGGGGCGTCATTTCCCGAATACCGAAGGCTTGAGTACGCCGATTTGTAAAGTCACATGGCCTGTGCTATAATCTTTTCGAGTAGCCCCCTCGTCCAGACACTGAGGGGGTCTTGATCATCTTTCTGGAGGTGGTGACATGGACGAAATTCCAATCATCGTTTGGATTGCGGGTAGCGCATCGGTGGTCGTTATCGTTGTGGTCTATGCGATATTTGTCCTTCAGCGGCGCCATGTCGATTTGACTCACTCCGAGTCACCCGATCAAAAGCCAGAGTGGATAAGGACCACACCTCCCTCGGAGACTGTGGCAGCAACCCTGGCGGATGGCGAAGGCGTCGGGCTTTACGATCACGATCCGGGGGAAAAGCTCGCTGCTGCTTTCGTCGAACAGATCGAGGATATCGTCCGCGCCCGTTTGGGTGAGGATCCGGCCCTTTTGGGGGTTCAGGTGGATTTTGGGACCGCACCCACCGGAGATCTGGAGATCTGGGTAGATGGTGAGAGCTACACGGATGTCGACGATGTTCCCGACGAGCGGGTGCGGGAAATCATCCGTCAAGCTGTTGAAAGCTGGGGGCAAGAGAGATAACCAATGCTTGATATTGCATTGATTCGCGAGAACCCGGAATACGTCCGAGAGGCTATGCGCAAGACCGGCGATGATCCGGTGTTGGTGGATACCATCCTGGCACTAGATTTGCGCCGGCGTGAGATTCTGACCGAGGTTGAGGAACTCCGGGCGGAGCGCAATCGTGTGTCGAAAGAGATCGGCAAGCTTAAGGACAAGGCGGACCGTTCCGGTCCGACCGAAAGAAACGCGCGGATTGCCGAGATGCGAAAAGTGGGGGACCGGATCAACGAGTTGGAAGAGCAACTGCGCGTGGTCGAATCCGATCTCGATTCGGCGATGCTGCGGGTGCCGAACGTCCCTCACGAGAGCGTGCCCTATGGCCCCGACGACAGTCACAACGTCGTTGGGAGCGGGTGGGGTGAGATACCCGAGTTCGACTTTGAGCCGGTGCCGCATTGGGATTTGGGACCCGAGTTGGGCATCCTCGACTTTGAGCGCGGCGTGAAACTCTCCGGAAGCCGGTTCTACGTCCTGCGCGGCGCCGGAGCCCGGTTGCAGCGGGCACTCATCGCCTGGATGTTGGACGTGCACACGCGGGAGCACGCATATACCGAGATCTCCCCCCCGTTTATGGTCAAGGAGCAGTGCTTCTGGGGAGCGGGGCAGTTGCCCAAGTTTGGTGAGAATATCTATCACGATTTTGAGGAGGACTTTTGGTTCCTTCCCACGGCCGAGGTCGCCCTGACCAACCTGCACCGCGACGAGATCCTCGAAGCCGACGATTTACCCATGTATTACGTCGCTTACACCCCCTGTTTCCGCCGCGAAAAGATGAGCGCCGGACGCGATGTGCGTGGCATCAAGCGCGGGCACCAGTTCGACAAGGTGGAGATGTACAAGTTCACCACGCCGGAGACCAGCTACGACGAGTTGGAGGCCATGGTCGAAAATGGCCTCGAGATATGCCGCCGCTTGGAGATTCCTCATCGACTGGTGCAGATGTGCACGGGCGATCTGGCGTTCACGGCGGCCAAAAAGTACGACATCGAGTTGTGGGCCGCCGGCTGCCAGGAGTGGCTGGAGGTGAGCAGCTTGAGCAACTGCGAGGATTTCCAGGCCCGCCGGGCGAACGTCCGCTATCGCCCCGAGCCGGGGGCCAGGACGCGCTTCGTGCACACGCTCAATGGTTCCGGTCTGGCGCTGCCGCGCGTGATGATCGCCGTTATCGAGAACTATCAGCAGGCCGATGGCAGTATCGTCGTACCCGAGGTGCTGCGGCCGTGGATGGGGGGCATCGAGGTTATTAGCTAAAGATTCAAGGCGCGATCATTGACGGTTGCCTGGTCGCGTGGTAGAATGCGCTCGCCTGGGGGACGCTCCCGAATTCGGAGGGATGGCCGAGTGGACTATGGCGTCGGTCTTGAAAACCGTCGCCCATCCCGATAGTGAGGGTTCAGACGAAATGTTAGTTTCACCCCCGCGAATCGTCAACGGTGTGACCTGGACTTTTGCCCCGGAATGGCTGACCGTCTCGCAGGCCTGCGAGCTGGCCGGCTACGACCGGGGCTTTATGCTCCAGGTGGTCGAGGCCGACGGTGTGGACCTCGATTGCGCCGGACGAATCGAAAAAATGTCCCTGTGGGAATGGCTGGAGGCGTCGGCCGAGGTAGACCACTTTTGGGACGATTAGGCCGGTTGGGCCTCAATCACATACGGGGTGAACTGCAGATGACGTTGTAGTATTGCCCTGGTGGGATTGAGGTTTTTGTGTGTTGGCCAGGAGTGTGAGGCCCCACCTGGGATGGGTGGGGCTTTTGTTATTGAGGGGACGCGCGGTAACGGGTAGCTTGATCTCTGGGGGAGCACTAACAATGCCGTACGAGGTCACCTACAACTCTGAGCGTGATTGCGTTATGGCCCAGATCGATGGCGAGCTCGACATATCAGCGGCCAAGGAGTTCCTGGCAGAGATTGTACGCGTCGTATCGACCAACGGCTGCAAGCGCATCCTCGAAGATATGCGTGGAGCCGAGTTGACGCTGTCGATAGGGGGTCTCTACTTTGCGGCACGATTGGCTCGTGAGGAGGGGGCTCCTCCGGGGATCAGAAATGCGATCGTCGTAGCTGAGAAAGACTGGTCCAGATATTCTTTTTTCGAGGTGGCGGCGCGGAACCAAGGCCAGATTGTGAAAGTGTTCACCGACCCGGACGAGGCGGAGCGCTGGCTGATGGAGTAGAGCCCACGAATCGCCCCACCTCCCGGCTGATGGAGGGGGCGAGGGGATGGTGGAAGGTCAGGAGTGTGAGGCACCAGGTGGGATGGGTAGGGCTTTTGGGTTAAGGTTGATTAGTCCTTCGAGTATTTGGATAGAATGAAGAAATATAGGTATGCTCTATCTGTCACTAGTCAGTTCTACTTCTGTGGTGTTCCC
>Ga0315550_1002548_pt1 | contig 11125 bp, 9 predicted proteins | sample SalMarSW160190MG_2_FD_203100 | JGI IMG/M metagenome (GOLD analysis project Ga0315550, IMG submission 203100) | Salt marsh sediment microbial communities from the Plum Island Ecosystem LTER, Massachusetts, United States - Salt Marsh Sediment SW1601-90 ... | reverse complement strand
CTCGATGACGCGCCGCATGGGACGGCGCAGGAGCTGCGGGTCGCCGGTGAGGGTACAATCGAACGGCTGTCCCGCCAGGATACCGACCAGCAGCCGCATGGTCGTACCGGAGCGGGCGCAGTTCAGCGGCCCGGCGGGCTTTTGCAAACCACGCAGCCCACGCCCGTGAACGGTCAGCGTAGTCGCTTCGTGCCGGTCAATCTCTACGCCCAGCACTCGCAGGCAGCTCAGCGTCGCCAGGCAGTCGCCTGAGGGGAGAAATCCCTCAATCCGACTTTCACCGCTGGCCAGGGCACCAAACATCAGCGCCCGGTGGGAGATGGACTTGTCGCCCGGGACACGCACACGCCCCTGAAGCGCTGCACCGGGACGCACAGTCAATCGGCTCATTCCCCTTCGCTCCACGTCTACTCGATCACCTGCTGGCTGGCAGGATACATCTCGCGCCGCGTCCGGCGGACGGCGCTCAACACCTTGCGCATCTTTTCCTCATCGGCAGTCTCTAGCCAATGGAGCAGTTCTCCCAGATGAGCCTGGTAGGCATCCAGCACCTTGAGCACCTCCTCGCGGTTGGTCAGCAGGATGTCGATCATCATTGTCACGTCACTGCCGGCCAAGCGCGACGTACTGCGAAAGCCGGTGGCGACCACCTCCCAAGCTGCCGGATCCTGGGAGGTGGTCGCATCCGCCGTAGCGACGAGAGCGCAGGCCAGCAGGTAGGGCAAATGGCTGAGTGTGGCCACCAAAAAGTCCTGCCGCTCCGGTTCGAGCACCAGGGGGTTTGCGTCGACGGCCTCAGCCACTGCGCGCCCCAACGCCAGAGCCTCCGGAGACGTGCGCTTCAGCGGCGATAGGATGAACGTACAGCCCCTGTAGAGTGCCGGGTCTGCTACCTCGATACCTGACTTTTCCTTACCGCACATCGGGTGCCCGCCCAGGGGCTGGATGTGACCAGGCAGCCGCTCCATCTCTGCAGCGATGCGCCCCTTAGTGCTGCCCAGGTCCATCAGCAGGCACCCCTCCGGCAGCAGCGGCGCGATCTCGGGCAGTTGCCCCAGGATGACGCGCACGGGCGTCGCCAGGACGACCACGCCCGCCTCACACACACCCTCGGCCACATCCGTGGTACCCGAATCGATAAAGCCGCGTGCCAGCGCGATCTCGATCGATTCGGCGCGCCGGGCCACGCCGACGACGCGGCGGCACTTGTTCCGCAGCGCCCCGGCCAGCGATGCACCCATCAAGCCCAGGCCGACGACGGTAACCTGTGCATTTGACAGTTCCATATTGCGACATCTCCTCAAGCTATGGCATCATGGTATGGAAATGGCCACTCGAAACCCGTAGAGCCTCAGGCCCGAGTCCGGAAGAGCCCAATCGCGGAACGCACAGCGAGCGCAGAATCGATCGTTGATGAACGACCCGCCACGCACAATCCAGCCGACGTCATCCTCAGTCGCGGTCCACTCCCAAACATTGCCCGCCATATCCGCGCAACCATAAGGGCTATCGCCCTCGGGTGAATACCGCCCCACTGGGGTTGTGGCAAAAATGCGGGCCTCCGCCGTATTGCAGCGATCCTGGTCCCATTTTCCCCAAGGATATGTTCGTCCATCGGTACCGCGTGCGGCCTTTTCCCACTCCGCCTCAGTAGGCAATCGCGCGCCAGCCCACTCTGCGTAGGCCATTGCGTCTTGATGAGTCACCAATACTACTGGATGATCACCTCTGCCTGACGAAAAAGAGCGTGCTTGCTCGTCCCAGTTGTACGGTTGCGCCCAATCCTCCTTGGCGAAAGGAACCGGATGCTCTGGATTGACGTCCAGAAATCGTTTGTACTCGGCGTTGGTCACAAGGGTTTTGTCTAGCCAAAACCCTTGCTGTTCAAGCTCTTCCATCGCTTGACCAAAGAGAAACTTTCCGGCTGGGACGCGCACCATCTCCTTGTTGGTCTTTTCACAGATCATAATATCCAGGCTCATAGCGTTTCAGATTATAGAGTCCTTCCAACCGCTTCGGCGATGGGCTTCAAGCTCTCCATCAGTGCGGCAAAGCGCTCCGGTTTGAGCGACTGGGCGCCATCGGAAAGCGCCTCCTCTGGATGGGGGTGCACCTCGATCATCAATCCATCCGCCCCGGCCGCCACCGCCGCCCGTGCCATCGGTTCGACCAACTCCCACTTGCCCGTCCCGTGGCTGGGATCGACGATGACGGGCAGGTGCGTGAGCTGTTTGAGCATGGGCACGGCGCTGATATCGAGCGTGTTGCGGGTGTAGGGCTCGAAGGTACGGATGCCGCGCTCGCACAGCATGATGCGGTTGTTGCCGTGCGATAGGATGTACTCGGCCGCCATCAGCAACTCCTCGATGGTGGACATCATCCCCCGCTTGAGCAACACCGGCCGCTGCGCCTCGCCCACGGCGTGCAGCAAGGCATAGTTCTGCATGTTGCGCGCGCCGATCTGCAGAATGTCCGCAAAGGTGGTGACCAGCGGCACCATCTGGGGCTCCATCACCTCGGTGACGACGGGCAAGCCGGTCTCCTCGCGCGCCTGGGCCAGCAGCCGCAGCCCTTTCTCCCCCATGCCCTGGAAGCTGTAGGGCGAGGTGCGCGGCTTGAAGGCCCCGCCACGCAGTACGTGGGCCCCGGACTCCTTTACGGTACGGGCAGTCTCCAACAACTGCTCCTCACTCTCGACGGCACACGGCCCGGCCATCACGATCAGTTGCTCCCCGCCGACTTGCACGCCGTCGATGGGAACGACCGTGTCCTGGGGGTGAAAATCACGGCTGGCCCGCTTGAAGGGTCTTGCTACAAGCACCGTACGATCGACGCCCATCATGCGCTCGATCTGTTCGCGGTCCAGCGGGCGACCATCGCCGATGATGCCGATGACAGTGTGCTCGTCTCCCTCCGAAACGTCCGCCTGATATCCTAACTGCTCGACACGGGCAATGACGTTGGTGATCTGAGTGCTGGTTGCACCATGCTTCATAATTACAATCATAGACCTGTCTCCTGACATATAACTATCTTCCGTTTTCCTCAAGCGTGGGCGTCGTGGCGGCGGGATAGGAGCCCAACATTTTCACAAACGAGGAGCGCCGCAGCAACGCCATGATGGCCGCCTCACACTCTGGATCCTGCCAGTGACCTTCGAAATCCAGGTAAAAGAGATACTGCCAGGGCTTGTTGCGGCGCGGACGCGATTCGATCTTGGTCAGGTTGATCCCTCGCGTGGCAAACTCGCCCAGCGAGTCGTACAGCGTCCCCGGCTGGTGGCGGGCGGAAAAGACGAGCGAGGTCTTGGGGCGCTGCGGCCGCGGCGGATCGTCCATCGAGAGGACGAAAAAGCGCGTGTAGTTGAAGTGAAAATCCTCAATGTTGCGCGCGACGATCTCCAGGCCGTACATCTCGGCGGCCAACTCGCCGGCGATGGCCCCGACGCTCGGCTCCGGGTTCTCCGCCAGGTCGCGGGCGCTGCCGGCGGTGTCGAAGGCAGGCTCGGCCTGCAGCCCGTAGCGACCGAGGAAGTGCTCACACTGGGCCAGCGCCTGCGGGTGCGACCGCACACGATCCAGATCCTCCAGCTTCGTGCCGGGCGCGGCCAGCAGCATGTGGTGCACGCGCAAAACCACCTCGGCCCACACACGCAAGTCGTGTTCCATCAGCAGTTCGTACGAGCCGGTCACCGAGCCAGCGACAGCGTTCTCCACCGGCAGCATGCCATAGTCGGCGTCGCCGTTCTCGACGATGGGGAATATCTCATCCGACGTCTTGTAAGGAATGGTCTCCACCTCGGCGCCAAAGTACTGGCGGATGGCCTCCTCGGAATAGGCGCCGGCCACACCCTGGAACGCTACTTTTGTCGTCATACCTCTCCTCCTCGTAAATGAAGCAAGGTGCAGGATGCAAGATCGTGCGCTCAGTCCTGCTTCTTGCTTCCTGTCTCTTCTCCCCCTGCCAGGTCGGGCCGCAGTGCGTGGGCCTTGCCCAGGTACACGTGCCGGATTTGGTCGGCGGTTAGGTCGGTGTTCCACAAGATCAGCACTCGGATGCAGCGCGGCAAGCCGCTCTTGACCACCATCTCCTGCTCGCACAGTAGCGGCGTGGTCATCCAGCCCATCTCGCGGGCCGCGCGGGCCGGATAGGCCGTATCCAGATCGGGCGTGGCGGTAAAGATCACGCAGGCGATGTCCTCCACGTCCAGACCGTTGTCGGCGACGATGCACTCTAGCATCTCGCGCGTCGCCGCGACGATGGCGGCAGCGTCGTTGCTCTCCACACAGACCGCGCCCCGGATGCCTCGACAGGTCATAGTCCTCTCCTTGCGGGTCGAATTGGCAATTCGACCTACGATTGCTGCGTTCTATTCTCAACAAAAAAAACGTGGAGCGGTTGCTCCACGTCTCTTGCCTCTCTCGGGTTTGCCTATCTCTACTCGGGCCCCCCCACCTAGCGCAAAGCAACCGTCCCAGTCGGGCTGCTAAAATAGAAGTAGGCAAACGGGTCAGCTATATGTTGCGGTTGTCTCATCAATGTGCTCTCGCTTTCAAACTGGGCGTAATGATACCCGGTTCGGCAGATTTGTCAAGTCGGATCACCGAGGCGTTATCCCCCAACCATCGGGAAATACTCCATCACCGCCAGCGCTGCGTACATCAGGGTCACTGCGACGCTGTTGGTGAACACGTGCATGGCGATGGGCACCCAGATTGTCAGGCTCCGCTCGTACAACACCGCGTTGGCCACGCCCAACACGAGGCTCGAAACAGCGACGGCAAAGGAGTCAAAGTGGGCCAGGGCAAACAGGGTCGAGCTGAACAGCACCCGCAGCCAGAACGCAAAGCGCCGCGACTTGAACCAGCCGTGAATCAGTCCCCGAAAGTAGAGTTCCTCGGCGACCGGCGCGAGCATCCCGGCACCGAGTAGGGTCAGACCAAAGTTGACCCACGAAAAGCTCGCGCCCGCCAAAAAGACGTCTGCGCGTGCCTGCACGCTCTCCACGCCACCCTCGAACAGGCGCAGCGCCGCATACCCCAGAACTATGCGCGCCGGGATGAGCGCGGCGGAGGCGGCGACCGCCACCAGGAGCCATCGCCACGGCAGCTTGGGAGGCAGCAGGCCGATTCCCGCCCACGATATCTTACCCCGGCACACGCCCCACAGGCAGACGGCCCCCGTTAGTGTGACAAAGTTGAGCAGGTAGAGGGTGAGCGAGGCCAGGATAGATATCTCTGTGAAGAGAAACCCCACGCCAATGCTGGCCAGAACGAAAACCCCGATGCCTCCCACGAGGTACAAGACCAGATCCAGCCACGTGACCGGCTTGGGGCCAGATGTAGATGGTGCGTCGAGGGACGCCTCGCTCATGACCTTTTCGAACGGCTTTTGCGCGAAGATTGGGCAACCGGCAACAATGCCGTGGTCAGCACGTCCGTCATCTGCTCGGCCATGATGATGTCCAGTTGGCGCTTGACCCGTTTGGGAATCTCGACCAGATCCTTCTTGTTGCGCTTGGGGATGACGATGGTCTTGAGGCCAGCGCGATGGGCAGCCAGCATCTTTTCCTTGAGCCCGCCGACGGGCAGTACGCGTCCACGCAGCGTGATCTCGCCCGTCATCCCGACGTCGTGGCGCACGGCCCGGCCGGTGAAGGCAGAGATCAGCGCCGTGGCGATGGTGATGCCAGCCGACGGGCCATCCTTGGGGATCGCCCCCTCCGGCAGGTGGACGTGGACGTCCGTCTTGTCGAAAACGTCGGGCTTGATGTCGAAATCATCACTGCGAGAGCGGGTGTAACTGAGCGCCGCCTGGGCCGATTCCTGCATGATGTCGCCCAACTGCCCGGTCAGGGTCAGGTTGCCCTTGCCCGGCATCAGCACCACCTCGACCGGCGTCAGATCGCCCCCGGCCGCCGTCCAGGCCACACCCATGGCGATGCCGACCCCATCCTGCTCCTCCGCCAGGCTACGAATAAACTCGGGCGGTCCCAGGTAGCGATTGAGCATCAACACCGAGACACGCTTGGGAGGCTTGCCCCCCTCGGCCACCGAGCGGGCAACCTTGCGACAAACGCTGGCGATCTGGCGCTCCAGGTTGCGCACGCCCGCCTCGTAGGTATACTCGCGGATCAGGCCCCGCAGCGCACCTTCGGAGAAGGCAACAGGCGTTCCTTCCAGCCCGTTCTCCTCCAACTGGCGCGGGATCAGGAAACGATTGGCGATCTCTAGCTTTTCCTCGTCCACGTAGCCGGGAAACTCGATCACCTCCATCCGGTCGCGCAGGGCCGGCGGGATGGGGTCGAGGATGTTGGCCGTGGTGATGAACAACACCTTCGAAAGATCGTAGGGCACCTCGAGGTAGTGATCTGAGAAGGCGTAATTCTGCTCCGGATCGAGGATTTCGAGCAAGGCCGACGCCGGATCGCCGCGAAAGTCCATCCCCAACTTGTCCACCTCGTCGAGCATGAACAGGGGGTTTATCGTCTCGGCCCGCCGCATCGTCTGGATGATGCGGCCGGGCAGCGAGCCGATGTAGGTGCGGCGGTGGCCGCGGATCTCTGCCTCGTCCCGCACGCCGCCCAGGCTCACGCGGACGAACTTGCGCCCCAGCGCCTCGGCGATGGACTGCCCCAAGCTCGTCTTGCCCGTGCCGGGCGGCCCGACAAAGCACAGAATCGGGCTGCGCATCTTTTCAGCGGCCAAGCTGCGCACGGCGATGTATTCCAGGATGCGCTCCTTGGCCTTGGGCAGCCCATAATGGCGCGACTCCAGCACCTCCTCCACGTGCTTGACGTCCAGGTTGTCCTCGGTCTCCTCCGACCACGGCAGCTCGACCAGCCAATCGAGATAGGTGCGGATCATGCCGGTCTCGGGCGACATCGGCGGCATGGATGCCAAGCGTCCCAACTCTTTCTCAGCCTGGGCACGCGCCTCCTCGGGCATGTCGGTCTTGGCGATCTTTTCCCGCAGCTCGTTGACCTCCTGCGTGTAAATGTCGCCTTCGCCCAACTCGTGCTGGATGGCCTTCATCTGCTCGCGCAAAAAGTACTCTCGCTGGGTTTTATCCAGCTCTTCTTGCACCTGCGAGTGGATGCGATCCTCCAGTTCGAGCACATCCAACTCCTTGGCCAACAGGACGCTGACGCGCTGCAAGCGCGCCGCGACGTCGAGCGTCTCCAGCACCTCTTGCCGTTCGGACACGTTCAGGCTCAATGCCTGGGCCATCAGGTCGGCCAGCCAGCCCGGCTGATCGATGTTCATGGCAAAGACATAGGCGTCCTCGGGCAAGGTGCGGCTCAATTGGACGACCTTCTCAAACAGCGCCAGCACCGCCCGCATCAACGCCTCGGTGAGGGGCGTTTTTTCCGTCGATTCGTAGACGGGCAGGGCGCGCACGCGGATGTAGGGCTCCAAATGGATGTACTCGACGATCTGCACCCGCTGAATTCCCTGGCCTAATATGCTGACGGTACCGTCTGGAATGCGCAACAGGCGGCCCATGAGCGTCTCGCTGCCGAAGGTGAACAAATCCTCGGGGCCGGGTTCCATCACCTCGGCGTCTCGTTGAGCGACGGTGATGATCGGCTCACCCAAGTCGTTCGCCGCCTCGATGGCCTCAATCGAGCGGTCGCGCCCGATAAAGAGCGGCGTGACCATGCGCGGGAACATGACCACATCGCGCAGCGGCAGCAGGGGCGCCTCGATGACGTCGCCCGAGGCCTCGCGCAGGTCGGCGATCTCGTCAAAGTCCATATCGTCCAGGGAGAACGACATGGACTGCGGCCACCCCACCTGCGACCACCAATCTTGGAATTCCCTGTCCCACATCTGCTTCTTTTCGTACATCAGTCTTCCGTTTCGTCAATGTCCGGTAGCGGTATGCCAGCGTGACGCGCCCACTCCTCGCGGATGTCGGCGACCAAAAAGACAGAACCGGTCACCAACAGGCCGGTATCGGGACCTATCATTTCCAGCGCCCGTTGCAGCGCCTTTGCCGGGCCCACGCTGATCTCTGCCCCTCCCCCCACCGAGGCAGCGATGTCGGCCAGCCTGGCCGGCGCCGCCGCCCGAGGGTGGTCGGAGCGGGTGACGATCACATAGTCGCTGATCGGCAGCAGGGTCGTCAGCACGCCGGCGATGTCCTTATCGACCGAAGCGCCATAGACCAACACCCAGCGCCGACCGGGAAACCACTCGTCCAGCGCCTTGCGCAGAATGCGCGCCGCGTAAGGGTTGTGCGCGCAATCGACGACGACCAAAGGCTCGCGGCTGAGAATCTCCAATCGCCCGGGCCAGGAAACCGTGCGCAACCCTTCCCTCGCGGCCTCGGCGGAGACGTCGAATCCCTGCTGCCCCAAGATGTCGATCGCGGCTATCGCACAAGCGGCGTTCTCCAACTGGTGTCGGCCCAAAAGCGGCGTCCAGTACTCGCCATCCAGCTTCGATCCGTCGCCGGCTAGCCGCCGCACGGAGAAGGCCTGTCCGTCTAAATCCGCAGGCCCTGCCTCCACCTTCCAGTCGCGGCCAATCCTGGTCAACGGCGCACCTCGCTCCCGACACACCGTCTCCAGAACGATGCGCGCCTCGTCCCGCTGCGGCGCGGTCACGGCCGGGACGCCTGGCTTGACGATGCCCGCCTTCTCGTAGGCAATCTTGTCCAGCGTATCGCCCAGCAGGTACGTGTGCTCCAGGCTCAGCGAGGTGATGATGGACACCTCGGGTGACAGGACGTTGGTGGCATCCAGTCGCCCGCCCAACCCCACCTCGACGACGGTCACGTCCACCTCCGCGCGGGCCAGGTATAAAAAGCCCATCGCGGTGATGGCCTCGAAGGTGGTCACCTCCGGCATGCGCTCGACGAACGGCTGAATCTCTTCCACCAGTGCGACGACGTCCTCCCGCGAGATCTCTTCCCGGTTCACCTGGATACGCTCGCGGAAGGTGTGCAGGTGGGGCGAGATATAGAATCCAGTACGGCATCCGGCGGCCCGCAGGCAGGCCTCGCACATCGCCGCCGTGGACCCCTTGCCCCTGGTGCCGGCGATGTGCACCGACGGGAAACGATCCTGGGGATTGCCAAGGTCCGCCACCAGCTTTTCCACCCGCGAAAGGCCGAACGTCTCGGGTGTGTAGCGCTCGATGCGCGTTTTTTCGTAATCCGTGAGGCTGTGCAGATAGGCGATCGCCTGTGTATAATTCATCGCTTCCATTCTCCGCGAGACGGCGCGGATTGTACTCTTTTTCCCTGGAAATGCAAGTCACGTTGGTAGACTGGCACACTGGTAAATTGGTCATCCCGGTCTACCAACCACCGATTTACCAATCTACCGACCTATGGTATACTTCCGCCCGAACTTGATCGAGGGAGGATTGCGGTGCGAATACGATACATATTGGCGATGGCTGTGCTGCTGGGAATCGCGCTGGCGCTGACCGGCTGCGGTGAAAGACCACTGCTCAGCGACGTTTCCTTCAGCAAGGATATGATCACGCCCAACGCGGACGGCGATGAAGACGTGGCGCTCGTCACCTTCGACCTATCCCGCAGCGCGGACGTCTCGATCTATTTCGACGACGTGGAGGGCAACCGCTACTATTTCCGCGACCGCGTTTACCACGGCCCCTCGGTGGAAAAGCCCTACACCGTCTACTTCGCCGGGGTGGTGGACGGCTACACGCTGCCCGACGAGGCGTTCGAGGGATTCGCGGTGGAAAAGCGCGTGCTGCAGGACGGCACCTACACCTGGACGGTGGAGGCCACCGATACGCAGGGCCACACCGAGCGGGTCACCGGCACGCTCGTCATCGCCGACGCGGACACCTCGCTGCCGGCGCTGCGCGGGTTCAGCGTGCACCCGCCCGTCATTACCCCCAACCGGGATAGCATCAGCGACCGGGCGACCATCGTCGTCGACCTCAAGAAGGACGTGGAGGAGTTGAACGTCTACTTGCTCGGAGAGGAGGACGACACGCGGTACTTTGTCCGGGAGAACGAAAAGGCCACCGAGTTCAAGGAAGCGGGCTACCACGAGTTCGATTACGACGCCGGGGTGGACCTGGGGGCCGAACCGCCGCCAGACGGCGCGTACACCGTGATCATGGAGGCGCGCGATAAAGTCGGCCAGTGGACCAAGGCGACGGGGGAACTAGAGATCGAGAACGGCGGCGTGCCCAGAGCGTACATTCTCAACGCCGAGGTGGAGTGGTCGGGGACGGTAGAGGGGGGCGGACCCAAGACGAGCATCCCGCTGGGCGAGACGCTCTATTTCACGCTGACGGTCGAGAACGACAGCACCGTCCCCATCCGCACCAGCGGCCCCCCGCCGGGCACGGTGTACGACAGCGACCAGAACTATGCCACGCTGGATGCACATCAGGAGCCGGGCGTGTTCCGCGTGGGCATCCACTGCGAGACCAGCCCCACCGACCATCCTTGGCGCTGGGCGGTGGGCGGCCCAGACGACCTGGTGGAGGTAGTAGACGGCCCCAACACGTACACCTATCTGCCCGCTGGCGAGCGGGCGGTGATCAGCGGCGGCATCCGCTTCGTGGACGTGGTGGAGGCCCGCAACCCGCAGTACTGCTACGCCTCGTTGATCCACGAGGACGTCGAGATCTCGCTGGTCAACTACCGGGTGGACGCAGTGTCGGTGTTTATCGAGGTGCCGTAAGCTATGCCAACAGAGAAGGAGATATGAACGCTAAACGAGAGATCAAGCAAGACTTTTGCGAGAGATTGCAGGAATTTGTCCAGTCGCTTGGTTCTTACGTTTCCACCAAGGATGGTCAATGGACTGTGAAAGGCTTCATCGACGTCTACAAAAATGTCTACACCATCTCGTCCGATACCAAAGTCGTTTCAAAGATATTGGAGATTCACCTCTTCCCACAGATACTGGACTTTGCAGAGAGCAACGGATACGCCATAGTGCTGCCAGATTATCAGAACTACTACCCGGATTTCTCCTTTGTCAGTGTCAAAGATGACAGAATCAAGTTCGCGGTCGATCTCAAGACAACCTACAGACTCAGTAGATCCAATTTTCGTCACTCCGAGCGGAGCGAGGAGTCTCCCAATGCAGGGCGGAGATTCTTCGCTACGCTCAGAATGACGGTTTCGC
>Ga0315550_1002547_pt1 | contig 11126 bp, 10 predicted proteins | sample SalMarSW160190MG_2_FD_203100 | JGI IMG/M metagenome (GOLD analysis project Ga0315550, IMG submission 203100) | Salt marsh sediment microbial communities from the Plum Island Ecosystem LTER, Massachusetts, United States - Salt Marsh Sediment SW1601-90 ... | reverse complement strand
ACTCACCACCGAGCCCACGGAGCGCTCGGATGGGCAACCCCCACCAGCCTCATCAGGGACAACCTGCCCGAAGAGCACACCTAGCGGGGCACCCGCAAGGCGATCTTTCGCGACCCGGCCACGAGACTCTTGCAGTCACTTGTGGTTACTTGATATCAAGTGCCTATGAGTTCACTCCAGTCCTCGACGGCGCCCGGGAGCCTCCTTGATGTCCGTCCTCCCATCATGGATTCCGCGCCATTCCCGGGCGCCGTCGGGCCCACCGCCCCGATCCGGCCCACCGCGGTGCCCCGCCCCTTCGTCCATCCCCGGATCTGGGACGCCGGACCCGGCGGGCTGCCGGTGGACCATCCCTACGTCCGCCGCTACTGGACCGCCGCCATCGGCGCGGGAGCGGTCGCCGACCTGCTCCGACTCGCCACCGCCGCACGCCGCGATCGCTCCCTGCGCCGCCCCCACTCCCTCCCCGCCCTCATCCGGGCGAGCCTGGTCCGGATTGCCGACGGCCAGATCCAGGTCCGCACCCGCATCCCCCACCTCCCGCCACACCTGGCCCGGCGCCTCCCACCCCGACTCCGCCGCGAGCACGACCGCGTCGCCGGCGGCGAACGAGAGGACTGTCGCGCCTGATAGCGTGGGGCGCATGGAGTTCACCGTCGAAGCCGCCGTGGCCGCCCTCGCCGACCGCACCAACATCCTGGTCTTCACCGGAGCCGGGATCTCCACCGAGTCGGGAATCCCCGACTTCCGCAGCCCCGGAGGATTGTGGACCCGGCTCAACCCCGACGACTTCACGCTCAGCCGCTACCTGAGCGACCCGGAGGTGCGGGCCAAGTCGTGGGGAGCCCGCTTCCCCCGCCTCTACGGCGGCAGCACTCCCAATCCGGCCCACCACGCCGTCGTCGACCTCTGGAAGGCGGGCCGTATGGTGGGCTGCGTCACCCAGAACATCGACGGCCTCCACCAGGCGGCCGGGCTGCCGCTCGACACCATTGCCGAGTTGCACGGCAACGCCGACGGCATCGCCTGCGTCACCTGCGGTGCCTCAGCCGACGTCTCCGAGGTCGAAGCCCGCTGGCACGGTGGCGACCGTGATCCCCGGTGCACCCTCTGCGGCGGCATCCTCAAGTCGACCATCGTCTTCTTCGAGGAGATGCTGCCGGGGCCGCCGATGGAGCAGGCTCAGAGCTGGATCGGGCAAGCCGACGCCGTGATCGCCGTCGGCTCCAGCCTCTCGGTGTTCCCCGCCGCCTACATCCCGCTCGAGGTGGCGGGACGGGGTCACCCGCTGGTCATCATCAACCGGGGACCGACCGAGTTCGACGACCGGGCCACGGTACGGGTCCGTGGCATGGCGGGCACGATCCTCCCCCAGCTCGTGGCCGCCCTCACCGCCCCGTAGCGTCCCGGATCCCGCAACGGCGCCGGCCCACTAGCGTCCCCTTCATGCCGCCGACCTATCACGAGCTCGTCGCCCAGGCCAAGTCGCGGATCCGGGAGATCGCGGCGGCGGAGCTGGAGCCGCGCCTTGGCGAGGTCCTGCTCGTCGACACCCGGGAGCCCTACGAGCATGCCCTCGGCACCCTGCCCGGCGCCGTGCTCGTGCCGCGCGGTGTGCTCGAGTCACAGCTCCCTGCCGTCGCCCCCGATCGGGACCGCGAGATCGTGGTCTTCTGCGCGGTCGGGAATCGCTCGGCGCTGGCGGCGGCCGCCCTCCAGGAAGCCGGCTACACCCGGGTTTCGTCCCTCGCCGGGGGAATCCGGGGCTGGGCCTCCGCCGGGTATGCGATCGCCGCCGCACCGCTCTCCCCCGCCACCGACCACCTCGTTCGCTACCAGCGTCAGCTGGTGCTGCCCCAGGTGGGCGAAAAAGGGCAACGCCGCCTGCTCGCCTCCAAGGTCGCCATCGTCGGAGCCGGCGGCCTCGGGTCCCCCGCCGCCCTCTACCTCGCCGCCGCCGGGGTCGGCACCATCGCCCTGATCGACGGCGACAGGGTCGAGGTCTCCAACCTGCAGCGCCAGATCCTCCACGACTCCCACCGGGTGGGCCAGCCCAAGGTGGAATCGGCCCGACGCACCCTGAGCGACCTCAACCCCGAGGTCGAGGTCCGCACCCATCCGGTTCGCCTCTCCGCCGCCAACGCCCTCGAGCTGCTCGGTGGGTACGACGTCGTGGTCGACGGGACGGACAGTTACCCCACCCGGTATCTCATCAACGACGCCTCGCTCCACCTGCGGGTCCCGGTGGTGCACGGTTCGGTGTTCCGTTTCGAGGGGCAGGCCACGACGTTTCTGCCCTACGCCGGGCCCTGCTACCGGTGCCTCTTCCCGGCGCCGCCACCGCCGGAGCTGGCCCTCCCCTGCGCCGAGGCCGGGGTGCTCGGGGCCGTCCCCGGCATCGTCGGATCGATTGAGCCGCCGAGACCCTCAAGCTGCTGCTCGGGATCGGCGAGCCGTTGGTGGGACGGCTCCTCACCTACGACGTCCTCGGCCAGTCACCGCTACTGCTCCGCTTCGACCGGGATCCGGAGTGTCCGGCCTGTGGTGACGAGGCGCACCCGCCGGAGCTGGTCGACTACGACGAGACGTGCACACCTGGAGGCGGGGCCGGCTGAGGCCGGCGAGGATCACTCGCAGAGGGGATGCAGGCCCGGGACCCGACCGTAGCGCACCATCGGCTCCTGCACCGGCGGCGCCACCGCATCCTCGACAGCGACGGGTTCCGCTTCGGGCCGTGTCGCCGCCGGAGGAGTTGCCGGCTCCGGCGCGGTCGCCGTCGCGGGCTGGTCGGCCGGTTCCGGATCCGGGTCGGGGGCAGGCGGCGTCGGGTCGGGTTCCGGCGCGGGATCGGGCTCGGCCGGGGTGACCAGGCCGGCCGCGCCCTTCATGAACACCACGGTCACCCACAGCTCGTCTGACCCCTGAGCCACCCCGACGCCGACGTAGTTGTAGTCGCCGAGGATGTTGCCCCGGTGGCCGGAGGAGCGCATGAAGGCGTTGTGGATGGCGTCGGCACTCGGACCGACGCCGACGTTCTCCCCCAACCCGATCCAATTGGAGCACACCGAGCTCAGGTTGGGATTGTGGTAGAGCGAGTCGGCCGCCAGCATCTCGTTCGCATGCGCCCGGGCGTCGTCCACCAGGTCCCAGTACACCTCGACGGGCGCCAGCCCTTCGGCGGCACGTGCTGCGTTGATCTTCGCCACGAAGGAACCCTCGGCCGAGGCGTGGGCCGCCGGCACGGCGAGGCCGGCGAGCAGGACCGTGAGCATCGCCAGGAAAGAGAGTGTCCGCCGCAGCGGTACCATCTGGAAGACCCCTTACGGAAAGTAGCTGAAATTGCTACTTTCCGTATCGTCACGAGGTCCTCAGACTTGAGGATTCAGAGTGGTCGAGACGACCACGTAGTGTGGTTTGGGGGGTGATTCAGCCGGCGAGCTGCTCGGCGAGTGCCACCAGGGTCCGCACCCCGAACCCGGTGCCTCCCTCGGAGGTGTAGTCCGCCGCGGCGTCGGCCCGGGCAGGACCCGCGATGTCGAGATGCACCCACGGGATATCGCCGACGAACTCTGCCAGCAGCAGGGCGGCCGTGATCGCCCCCCCGTAGGAGCCACCGATGTTCTTCATGTCGGCGACGGTCGAATCGATCTCCTTGCGGTACTCGGGCTCGAGCGGCAACCGCCACACCTTCTCCCCCGCCTCCCGGGCAGCCGCCTCCACCGTGGCGGCAGCGTCGTCGTTGTTGGCGAGCAAGCCGCCCACCCTGGAGCCGAGCCCGACCCGGCATGCCCCGGTGAGGGTGGCGATGTCGACGATCAGATCGGGTTCGCCCTCGGCGGCCAGGGAGAGGCCGTCGGCCAGCACCAGGCGCCCCTCGGCGTCGGTGTTGAGCACCTCGATCGTCTTGCCGTTGCGAATCCGGAGCACGTCACCGGGACGTTGGGCGCTGCCCCCCGTCATGTTCTCGGTGAGCGGCGCCACCGCGGTGACGTCGATCGCCAACCCGAGCCGGGCGATCGCCTGCATGGCGCCTACCACTGCGGCGGCCCCGGACATGTCCGTCTTCATGGTCTCCATGCCCTTGGCGGTCTTGATCGAGAGCCCGCCGCTGTCGAAGACGATGCCCTTGCCGACCAGCGCCAGGGACGAGGTGGCTCCCTCCGGTCGGTGGCGCATCACCACCATCCGGGGCGGATTGTCGGCTCCGGCGGCAACCCCGAGCAGGCCGCCGAACCTCTCCGCCGCGCACTCCGCCTCGTCGTAGACGGACACCGAGAACCCGGCCTCCTTCCCGATCTCGACGATGCGCGCCGCCAAGGTCGCCGGGGGCTTGGCCCCGGCCGGTTCGTTGATGAGGTCGCGGGCAAGAGCGACCGCCCCGGCCACAACCCGGCCGTGCTCGATGCGCTCGCCGGCTCCCTCCCCGGCGCCGGCGAGCACCAGCTGCTCGGTGAGGATCGGCGGAGGGTCGGAGCGGTACTTGTCGAAGTGGTACTGGCCGAGCAGGAACCCGACCGTTACCAGCTCGGCGGCGTCGTCGATCCCGATCTGGTGCAACGTCGTCGCCACGATGCGGTGGCGGGTCAAGGCCCGCCCGGCAGTGCCGGCCACCCGCCGCACCGTCTCGGCGTCCACCTCGGCCCCGACCCCAGCGAACACCACCTCGTCGTAGTCGATGCGCTCCCCGCCGGGAACCGAGGCCAGCTGCCCCAGCTTCCCCGTGAAATCGGCGCGGTCCAGGTAGCCCTCGAGCCAGCCCCCGAGCAAGCCCGCGGCCCAGTCGGCCCCCGGTCCCCACACCCGTTCCTCGAACACCGGCACCACGAGGGCATCGCCCGACGTCTCCTCGACCTCGGCTCCGGAAACGATCTCGATCACAGCTCCTCCTCCTCGTCGCGGCTCGGGGTCCACGTGCGCTCGATCGCCCGCACCAGCACGTACAGGTAGTCGGCCAGCCGGTTCAGGTAGGGCACCACCAGCGAATCCTGCTGCCCCTCCGTGGTGTGGTGCGCCACGGCGCGGCGCTCGGCGCGGCGCACCACGGTCCGGGCCACGTCGAGGGCCGCCGCCAGCCGGGACTCGCCCGGAACGACGAAGCCGGTGGGCATGCCGCGGCCGGCCACGATCCGGTCGATCGCCGCCTCCAGGGCCTCCACCATGGCGGCGTCGACCCGGCTCACCCCCGGCTCCAGCCCGGAGACCTGGGCGGGTGAGGTCGCCAGCTCCGCCGCCACCACGAACAGCTCCCGCTGGATCCGCAGGATCTCGTCGCCGACCGGGTCGGCGGCGGGGACCTCGGCTCGGGCCACCCCGAGGAAGGCGACGGCCTCGTCGACGGCGCCGTACGCCTCGGGTCCGGTGGCGTCCTTGGAGACCCGACCCCCCCGGAACAGTCCGGTGGACCCGTCGTCACCTCGCCGCGTGTAGATCTTCACCCCGGTCAGCCTAGAGACTGCACGGCGGTGCGCCGCCGCAGCCCGACACCGCCCGGCTGGCGCACCCGAGGCCTGGAACGGCGGGCCGGAGCCCTCATCCGTAGGCAAGCATGCGACCGACCACGGTCACCCCGAAGGCAGTGAGCACCGCCAGGTAGCTGAGCCCGGTGGCGGCCATCACCCCCGAGTAGCGCGGTTCCCGCAGCGACAGCGACACCGCCACGATCAGGAGGCCAGTCGCCACCACCAGCGCCACGAATGCCCACACGGTGGCCGTCTCCGCCGACCCCAGCGCCCCCGCCGCCACCAGCACCACCGTGTCGGCCACCAGCCCGAGGCCCCCCACCAGGGCGAGGACCTGGAGCGCCCATCTCGGGAGGCGGGGATCGACCAGGTACCAGTGGCCGAGCACCATCTCCACCGTGACGCCTCCGAGCAGGATCGCCCCGGTGATGGCGGGCAGCAGCAGAGAATCGGCGGAGGCGACGGCCAGCAGGACCAGCGAGGCGGCGGCGAGGCACACCACCGCGATCCGGGGGCGCCGGGCGGCCACCCCGGCGGCAGCGACGAGCACCATGGCGATCACCGCCCGGCGGTCGTCGGTGGCCACCACCAGCCCGCTCCCGAACAGCACCACTACCGTCGCCATCAGCCAGCCGAACCCGGGGCCGACGATCCGCCACCAGGCGACCAGGCCCGCCAGGGCCGCCATCCCGGCGGTCCACATCGCCAGCACCAACGCCGGGGTCAGCTGGACCGCAGCCGGGACCGCGCCCGGCATCTCGATCACCGGCCGGACCGCATCACGCCAGCCACTGCTCCAGCCGGGCCGCGACCTGATCCGCAGTGAACCCGAACTGCTCGGCGATGACCTCCGCCGGGGCCGAGGCCCCGAAGTGGTCGATGCCGAGCCGCAGGCCGGAGCGACCGGTGATCTCGGCCCAGCCGAAGGTGACACCGGCTTCCAGCGAAGCGATCGGCAGTCCCTCCCCGAGCACCTCGCGGCGATAGGCCTCGTCCTGGGCGAAGAACGCCTCCCAGCACGGCAACGACACGACCCGCAGCGAACGGCCTTTGGCGGCGAGCTGCTCGGCGGCTTCGAGGGCGACCCACAGCTCCGAGCCGGTGGCGACGAGTACCGCCTCGGTCCCGGCACGGGCCACGTAGCCGCCGCGGGCGACGGGTACCCGGTCGGGAGGTCCGAGCGGGATCGACTGCCGGGTCAGCACGAGGGCGGTGGGGCCCTCGGTGCGGTTGAGGGCCACCTCCCAGGCTCCGGCGGTTTCCGCCGCGGTCCCGGGGCGGATCACCCACAGTCCGGGGATGGCGCGCAGGGCGGCGACGTGCTCCACCGGCTGATGGGTGGGGCCGTCTTCGCCGAGGAAGATCGAGTCGTGGGTCCACACCCAGACACTCGGCGCTTCCATGAGGGCACCGAGGCGGACCGCCCCCCGCATATAGTCGCTGAAGGTGAGGAAGGTCGCCCCGTAGCCGCGGAACCCGCCGTGCACCGTGATCCCGTTCACGATGGCGCCCATGGCGTGCTCCCGCACCCCGAAGCGGAGGTTGCGGCCGCTCCGGTTCTCCCGGGTGAAGTCGCCTGCGTCCTTGATGAGGGTATTGGTGGAGCTGGCGAGGTCGGCGGCACCGCCGATGACATCGGGACGGGAGGCGGCGAACGAGTTGAGCACCTTGCCTGCGATCGACCGGGTGGCCGCCTTGGTCCCCGGCTCGCCGGCCGGGACGTCGAGGTGCACCGGCGCCGGGCTGAAGTGAGCCTCCCAGGCGGCGGCGAGATCCGACTGCTCGGCCGTGATCATCTGGAAGCGGCGCTCCCACTCGCTGCGGGCCTGCCGCCCCCGATCCATCGCGCTCGAGAAGAAGGCGGTCACCTCGGGCGGGACGTGGAACGGCGGGTAGTCCCAACCCATCAGCTCCTTGACCTTCGCCACCTCCTCCTCGCCGAGCGGCGACCCGTGAGCGGCGGCGGTGTCCTGCTTGGCCGGGCTCCCGTAGCCGATGTGGGTCTTGCAGGCGATGAGCGAGGGCCGCTCTTCTTCGGCGATCGCCTCCCGCAGCGCCTCCTCCACCGCCACCCGGTCATGCCCGTCGACGCCGAGGGTGTGCCATCCGTAAGACGCGAACCGCTGCGGCACGTCCTCGCTGAACGCCAGCGACGCGGGACCGACCAGCGTGATGCCGTTGTCGTCGTAGAGGTAGACGAGGCGGCCGAGGCCGAGGTGTCCGGCGAGGGACGCCGCTTCGGAGGCGACCCCCTCCATGAGGTCGCCGTCGGAGACGAAGGCGTAGGTGTGGTGGTCGACGAGGTCGGGACCGAACCTGGCCCGCAGATGCTCCTCGGCGATCGCCATGCCGACCCCGTTGGCGAACCCCTGACCGAGCGGCCCGGTGGTGGTCTCGATGCCGCGGGCCTGGTCCCGCTCCGGGTGGCCCGGAGTGGGCGACCCCCACTGCCGGAAGTTGGTGAGGTCCTCCAGCGTGAGCGGGAACCCGGCAAGGTGGAGCAGCGAGTACAGCAGCATCGAGGCGTGCCCGTTGGAGAGCACGAACCGGTCCCGGTCGAGCCACTCCGGATGCTCCGGGTCGACCGTGAGGAACTTGGCCCAGAGCACCACCGCGAGATCCGCCATGCCCATCGGCGCCCCCGGGTGACCCGAGTTGGCCCGCTGCACGGCGTCGATCGAAAGCGCCCTGATCGTGTTGACCGCCAGTTGTTCGATGTTATCCGTCATCTGTTCCTCCCGTTGCGGCGCCAGCGTAGTGAGCCCGCCTTCAGCCGACGATCCCGAGGTCCCGCGGCGACTGGTTGAGCCGCTCCGCCCCGGTGTCGCCTACCACCACGATGTCCTCGATTCGTATCCCGAACTCGCCGGGCAGGTAGATCCCCGGCTCGATGGAGAAGGCCATGCCGGCGCCGAGGGCGAGATCGTTGCCGGCGACCAGGTACGGCTCCTCGTGGACCTCGAGCCCGATCCCGTGCCCGGTGCGGTGGATGAAGAAGTCGCCGTAGCCGGCGTCGTCGATCACGGCCCGGGTGGCGCGGTCGATCTCCTCCGCCGCCACCCCGGGCGCCACCGCGGTCACCCCCACCTCCTGGGCGCGGCGCACCACTTCGTACGCCTCCAGGAAGGCCGCCGGCGGTGGCCCGACGTGGAAGCAGCGGGTGGTGTCGGAGTGGTACCCGTCCACCGATCCCCCGAAGTCGACCACCACCGCGTCTCCCGCGGTGACGACTCGCCCGCCCGGTTCGTGGTGGGGCGACGCCCCGTTGGGACCGGAGGCGACGATGGTGAAGGCGGCCGACTCGTGACCTTCCTCGACCGTCATCTCGGCGACGAGGCGGGCCAGCTCCCGCTCGGTGCGACCGGCAAAACGCTCCTCACGAAGGCGAAGGGCCACCCGGTCCGCCGCGGCACCGGCCCGGCGCAGCCGTTCGATCTCGCTCGGTTCCTTGCGGAGGCGGAGCCGGGTCATGAGCGGCCCGGCCGGTTCGAATCCGATCTCGGGTCGCCTTGCCTGAAGCCCGAGCACGAAGCGGGCCCAGGTGCTGTCGCCCACCGCGACGCTTCGCGCCCCTCCCAGCAACCCGGCGACGATGCCGACCGGATCCTCGGTCTCCCCCCATGGGCGCAGCGAGAAGACGCCGGGCCGGGGCACCACCCGCGGTGCCTCGAGTTCCGGTACCGCCAGGACCGGTTCCCCGCGGGCGGGAACGACCGCCATGGTGAGGCGCTCCATCGGCGTCGCCCGGTAGCCGGTGAGGTAGGGCAACCCGGCCCCGACCGACAGCAGGAGTGCATCGATGCCGCGCTCCGCCATGGTGGCCCGGGCCCGTTCCATCCGGCCCGGGTAGTCGAACCCGGTCAGGTCGCTCATCGCTCCGCGGCCGCCAGCGACTCGCGGGCGTGATAGGAGGACCGAACCAGCGGGCCCGCTTCGACGTGGCCCAGCCCGAGCCGGGCCCCCTCGGCCCGGTAGCGGGCGAACTCGTCGGGATGGACGTAGCGGTGGATGGGACGGTGGCGGGGGGTGGGCCGCAGGTACTGGCCGATCGTGACGATGTCGACACCGACCGCCCGCAGGTCGGCGAGGGCCCCCCGCACCTCGTCCTCGGTCTCGCCCATCCCCACGATCAGCCCCGACTTGACGGTGCCGGACGGGTTGTGCCACTTGGCGCGGGCGAGCAGCGCCAGCGAACGGCCGTAGCTGGCGGCGGTGCGGATCTCCCGCTGCAGCCGGAGCACGGTCTCGGTGTTGTGGTTGAGCACGGACGGCTTTTCGCCCATAACGACGTCGAGGGCATCGAGGTCGCCTTTGAAATCCGGGATGAGGACCTCCACGTCGCATCCGGGCACCTCGGTGCGGATGCGGCGGATGGTCGCGGCGAAGATCTCGGCCCCGCCGTCGGGGAGGTCGTCGCGGTTCACCGAGGTGAGCACGGCATGACGGAGCCCCATCGCCGCCACCGCCTCGGCGGCGCGGGCCGGCTCGTCCCGGTCGACCTCGCCGGGGCGGCCGGTGGTGACGTCACAGAAGGAGCAGGCCCTGGTGCAGCGATTCCCGAGCAGCATCAGGGTCCCGGTGCCCTGCGACCAGCATTCGTAGATGTTGGGGCAACCCGCCTCGACGCAGACGGTGTTGAGGTCGAGGTCGCTCACCAGCCGCTCCAGATCGTGGTACCCGCGGCTGGCGGTGTCGGCCCGCACCCGCATCCACTCGGGCCGGGGTGGCTCCCCGGGGAGCACACCGTTGATGGCGATCGGGGTCGCCTCCCTCCCCTGCGGGCTGAACACCCCGGCGGCGACCATACGATCGACGTCAAAACTGCGCCGGGCTCCCGGTGCGAAGGCACCGAGCTGGGTCTCGGCCGCGGCGAAGCCGAAGGTGGCGGCGACGTGCGGCAACAAGGCCGCGACGGTCTCCTCCAGGCTGACGGATCGGCCGAGCAGGGCGCGCAACGAGGTGACGGGACGCCCCGCGATGCCGCAGGGCACGATGTTGCGGAAGTACTCCATGGCCGGATCGACGTTGAGGGCGAAGCCATGCATCGACACGCCGCGTCCCACCCGCACCCCGATGGCGGCGATCTTGCCGGCGTCGGTCCATACCCCGGTGAAGCCGGGCTCGGCCCACGCTGCGACCCCGAGGTCGGCGAGGGTGGCGATCAGCATCTGCTCGATGCGCCGGACGTGGCCCACCATGTCGAACCCACCGGTGAGGGCGGGGACCGCGAAGATCGGGTAGCCGACGAGCTGGCCCGGGCCGTGGTAGGTGATGTCGCCGCCCCGATCCACGTGGTGCAGTTCGGCCCCGATGGCGTCGAGCAGCTCGGGGGCGACCAGCAGGTTGGATCCGTCGCCGTTGCGGCCCACCGTGTAGGTGTGGGGATGCTCCAGCAACAGCAGGTAGTCCGCCGCGCTGCGGCCACCGACCCTGCCTTCCCAGATCGCCCGCTGCAGATCCCACGCCTCGCGGTACGGGAGGCGGCCCAACCACCTGATCCGCACGGTATCCCCGGAGGGAACCGCCAGGGTCACGTCAACTCCTGCTCCCAATCCCACGATTCGAGGTTCTGCTTGATCCGGCCCAGGAAGAGTGCTGCGGTCGAACCGTCGAAGACCCGGTGATCCCAGGTGAGGCCGAGGTAGCCGATGTGCCGGATGGCGATCG
>Ga0315550_1002545_pt1 | contig 11138 bp, 6 predicted proteins | sample SalMarSW160190MG_2_FD_203100 | JGI IMG/M metagenome (GOLD analysis project Ga0315550, IMG submission 203100) | Salt marsh sediment microbial communities from the Plum Island Ecosystem LTER, Massachusetts, United States - Salt Marsh Sediment SW1601-90 ... | reverse complement strand
CGACGCCTACTACTTCCACCCCCGCTTCTCGCCCGACGGGCGGTTCGTGGCCGCCGTCCGGGCCACCTTCGGGACGCCGAAGGAAGCGGCCGTGCCCGACCTGTGGCTCTTCGACCTGGCGAGCGGCCAGGGACGCAGCCTGACCCCCGGCCAGAGCCTGTGGCCGGAGTCCCTGGTCTGGGCCCATGATTCGAGCGCCGTCTTCTTCACCGCCGCTCGGCTGGGATGGCAGGCCGCCTTCCGCGCCCACCTTGCTGGTGAGCTGACCGTGCTGGTGTCCGAGGGCTCGCTCTCGGACCTGTGCCCGTCGCCGGACGGGAAGACGGTCTACGCCCTGCGGGCCACCATGTCCGCCCCGGCGCGCATCGTCCGCTTCTCCACCCGAGGCGAGAACCAGACCCCGGTGGAGCTTCGCAAGCGCATCAACGACCGCGGCACCGCCGGGAACGGCCGCGTGGAGAGGCTGGTCGCGCGCGCCCGGGACGGCCAGGAGATCGGCTCGTGGCTGGTGCTGCCGCCCGACGCCTCGGCCAGGAGGCCGGCCCCGCTTCTCGTCTGCGCTCACGGCGGTCCGCTCGGGTCATGGAACGGCTGGCACTGGCGCTGGAACCCGCACCTGTTCGCGGAACGGGGTTACGCCGTGCTGCTGCCGGATCCGGCCATCTCGCTGGGCTATGGGCAGCACATGCTTCAGCGCGGCTGGGGTCGATGGGGCGAGACGCCCTACACGGACATCATGGCCGCCACGGACGCCGCCCTGAAGCGGCCGGACCTGGACGCGAAACGCACGGCATTGGCCGGCGGCAGCTTCGGCGGCTACATGGCCAACTGGGTGGCCGGCCAGACGAGCCGCTTCAAGGCGATCGTCACCCACGCCTCGCTGTGGGACCTGCGGCCGTTCCACGGCACGACGGATTCGGGCGTGGACTGGGAGCACGAGATGGGCGACCCGTACAAGCAGCCCGAGCTGTACGACCGTCAGTCGCCGGCCGCTCATGTCGGCAAGATCAAGACGCCGATCCTGGTCGTCCACGGAGAGCGTGACTTCCGCGTGCCCCTCAGCGAAGGCCTGACCCTCTGGACGGACCTGATGCGCCACGGCGTCACGGCTCGCTTCCTCTACTACCCGGACGAGAACCACTGGATCCTGAAGCCGCGCAACGCGAGGCTCTGGTACGAGACGGTGCTGGCCTTTCTGGACGAGCACGTCCTGGGCCAGGAGTGGGTTCGCCCGGAGCTGTTGTAGGCCGTCCCGCCAGGCGGCCTGGATCGCAACTTTCACATTCGCAAAGGTTGCGAAACTCATTCGCTACCCTGGAGCGACCGCAACGTTCTCGACGGCGGTTGCCCGTGTGAGAACATCACGCCGGCAACTGAAGTCCTCCTTCAGGGATGGGGTTCCGCATCTCGTCTTGGGCCGCTGGCTGATGGCGGCCGACTGCGGGGGAACCTCGGGAGGAGCTACGAACCACCTCATGTTCGATAGGAGTCGAGAATGACCGCCCGCCAGGACGCGATCGCGGCAATAGCCAGTCACAAGGTCGCCTCCACGCAGAACTACCTCGAGCACGCCGGCGAGGACATCTACGGCCAGTACGTGTTCGGTGAGGACGCGCAGCGCGAGTACCTGGCGAAGCCGGTGTTCAAGAAGCTGCGCCGCACGATCGCGGGCATGGAGCCCTTCGATCCTGCCATCGCCGATGCTGTAGCCCAGGGCGTGAAGCAGTGGGCGGCCGCCCGCGGCGCCACTCACTACACTCACTGGTTCGTGCCCCTCTCCGGCAGCTCGGCGGAGAAGCACGATTCCTTCCTGCAGCCCATCGGCGACGCCAAGGTCCTGGCCGAGTTCTCCGGCAAGGGCCTGATCCAGGGCGAGCCCGACGCCTCGAGCTTCCCCTCGGGCGGTATTCGCTCCACCTTCGAGGCTCGCGGCTACACTGTCTGGGACGTCACCAGCCCGATCTTCCTGCAGGTCGAGCCGAACGGCGTGACCCTGACCATCCCGACCGCCTTCGTCTCCTACACCGGCGAGGCGCTGGACCTCAAGATCCCGCTCCTGCGCTCGCAGGAGGCCCTGGGCAAGCAGGCCCTGCGCATCCTGCGCTGGTTCGGCTGCGAGTCGGTCAACCGCGTCTACACCACCCTCGGCCCTGAGCAGGAGTACTTCCTGGTCGATCGCCAGCTGGCCGAGCTTCGACCGGACCTGGTTCTCACGGGACGGACCCTCTTCGGGGCGGCGTCACCCAAGGGCCAGGAGCTGGAGGACCAGTACTTCGGCCCCATCCGCGAGCGGATCCTGGCCTTCATGATGGACCTGGACCGCGAGCTGTGGCGGGTGGGCATCCCGGCCAAGACGCGCCACAACGAGGTTGCGCCGGCCCAGTTCGAGATAGCCCCGGTCTTCGAGGCGACCACGACCGGCTGCGACCACAACATGGTCGTGATGAACCTGATGCGCCGCATCGGGGCTCGCCACGGCCTGGCCGCGCTGCTGCACGAGAAGCCGTTCCGCGGCGTCAACGGCTCGGGCAAGCACAACAACTGGTCGATGTCGACCGACGAGGGCGAGAACCTGCTGGAGCCGGGCACGGATCCACACGCCAACGCCCAGTTCCTGGCCTTCCTGGTGGCGATCATCCGCGCCGTCGACGTCCACGCCGACATCCTGCGAGCCAGCATCGCCGACGCCGGCCAGGACCACCGCCTGGGCGCCAACGAGGCGCCGCCGGCGATCATGTCCATCTTCCTGGGTGAGCAGCTCGAGGACGTCATCGATCAGCTGGCTTCGGTCGGCAGCGCCGCTTCCTCGAAGCAGGGCGGCACGATGACCCTCGGCGCGTTGTCGCTGCCGGTCCTGCCCAAGGACGCCACCGACCGCAACCGGACCTCGCCCTTCGCCTTCACCGGCAACAAGTTCGAGTTCCGGGCCGTGGGCTCCTCGGCGGCGATCTACTGGCCGCAGACGGTCCTCAACACCGTCGTCGCCGATTCGCTGTGTCTGCTGGCCGACGAGCTGGAGAAGCTCAAGCCGAACGACATGGCCGGCCTGACCCAGATCCTGGCGGCCATCGTCAAAGAGCACCGGCGAGTCCTCTTCGAGGGCAACAACTACGCTCCCGAGTGGTACGAGGAGGCGGCCAAGCGCGGCCTGCCGAACCGCTCCAGCACGGTTGCTTCTCTCCCGGACCTGGAGACGGAGAAGGCTCGCAAGATCTTCGCCAAGCACTCCGTCCTGAGCGAGCGCGAGCTGGAAGGCCGCGTCGAGGTCAACTGGGAGAAGTACGTCAAGGTCGTGAACATCGAGGCCAACGCCACCCTGGAACTCGGCCGGACGATGATCCTGCCGGCCGTCGCCCAGTACCTGGGCCAGCTTGGTGACGCCTCCGCCTCCAAGGGCCTGGCCGCCGTCTCGGCCGAAGCAGCTGCGCTGGCCGACAAGCTGGCCGACGCGCTGGTCGCGCTGGAGAAGGCCCAGCATGCCGCCCACGAGGCCGGAGACGTTCGGGCCGAGGCCAAGGCGTTCCACGACAAGGTCATCCCGGCCCAGGAAGCCGTCCGCGAAGCAGCCGATGCCCTCGAGGGCCTCGTGGCGGACGGGCTCTGGCCGCTGCCGAAGTACCGCGAGCTGCTGTTCCAGTACTAGGCTCCTCGCAGACACCAATCGAAGCCCCTCCGGACGCCGTCCGGAGGGGCTTCGGCTTGTCCATGGCTGGCCCGGGCCGGCTAGGGTCGGGCGGCCCTGCGAGCGGCGGCCAGGGCCACTTCGAAATCGGCGATCAGGTCGGCCGCGTCCTCGAGGCCGACCGAGCAGCGCAGAAGCCCGGGGGCAATGTCCGCCGCCGCCAGCTCGGCGTCGTTGAGCTGGCGGTGGCTGGTGGACAGCGGGTGGGTAACGATCGTCCGCACCGAGCCCAGGGAGGCGGTCCGCTCGACCAGGCTCATGGCGTCGAGAAAAGCTCGGCCCGCTTCGCGACCGCCCGCCAGCTCGAATGCCAGCATTCCGCCCGGGACGTCTAGCTGCCGTGAGGCCACGGCACGGCCCGGATCGCCGGGCAGGCTGGGATAGCGGACCCGGACCACGCCTTCCTGGCGCAGCAGCCACTCGGCCAGGGTCGTGGCCGTGGCCGAGTGCCTCTCCATGCGGACGGCCAGGGTGGGCAATCCCCGCAGGACCAGGAACGCGGCCAGCGGCGCCAGCACCCCACCCACGTCGACGAGGATCGGCCGGATGGCGTCGATGCGCTCCCGCGAGCCGGCCGCGACTCCGGCCACGACGTCGCTGTGGCCGGACAGGTACTTGGTCGCCGAATGCAGAACCAGGTCCGCGCCCCATTCGATCGGCCGGCAGGCGTAGGGCGAGGCGAAGGTGTTGTCGACGAGCAGCAGGGCATCGTGGTTGTGAGCGGCCTCGGCCAGGGCGGCGACGTCCGAGACGACGATCCCCGGGTTGGAGATGGTTTCCACGTAGAAGACCGACGCGCCGGTGCGGGTCAGTGCGGCGTCCACGGCCTCAAGGTCGGTGGGATCGACGAACTCGGTGGCGATCCCCAACCCTCCCAGGATCCGGACCAGCAGGTCACGGGTTGTGCCGTAGACGGCCTGTGTGGCCACGATGGTCTGGCCCGCATGCGCCACCGACAAAAGCGCGGCGTGGACGGCGGCCATGCCGCTGGCGAAGGCCAGTCCCGCCTCGGCGCCCTCCAGCTCGGCGACGGCCTCGCCCAGCACGTCCGTGGTGGGGTTGGAGAGGCGGCTGTAGACATAGCCCGCAACCTGGCCGGTCAGCACGTCACCCAGCTCCGCGGCGTCGGCCGTGGCGAAGGCCGCGGCCTGGTAGATGGGCGTTGCCGAGGCAGCCTGATCGACTCGCGGCACGCGGGTCGCCGCCTTGATCGCACGCGTCGAGAAACCGACCATGACGGGATGCTACATCGGAGCCCGAGTGCTCGTGCCGCCATCGCGGAACGGCTCTACCAGACCTCGCCGTCCCGCGACCCGCCCCTTTCCCGAGACCCGCCGCCGGCTCTGCGATCCGACCCGCCCCGGCGTCGCTCCTCGGAACGCTGTCGCCCCGCTCCCTCCCCGGAGTCGCCGCTCGAGCCGCTTCCGGCCCGGCGGGCGGCTTCTGCCCCGTCTGCGGTGCCGGCGTCCCGGGCGGGCGTCCCCGGGGGAGCGCCGTCTGCGGGCCGCGAGTCGCGCGGCAGGGGGCGGAAGCCAGACACTTCGATCGAGGGGAAGCCCTCGACCGACTGGACTCCGAGCACGCCCAGCGAGACCGAGGCGGCCCCCGGATCCGCGTAACCCACCACGCGGTTCTTGCCCAGGCGCTTGGACGAGTACATCGCTTCGTCGGCCGCGATCATCAGCTCGTCCGCCGTGCGGCCGTCGTCCGGGTAGCAGACCACGCCGATCGACATGGAGGTCACGATCTTCTGACCCTCGGCCTCCACCAGCAGGTCGCTCACCTCCTGGCGGATCTTCTCGGCCACGACGTAGGCGCCCGTGGGGTCGGTCTCCGGCAGCAGGGCCACGAACTCGTCACCCCCGTAGCGGGCGGGGGTGTCGACGCTGCGCAGGCTGGCCCGGATGACCTGGGCCACGCCCCGCAGGACCAGGTCTCCCTGGAAGTGGCCGTGGCGGTCGTTGATCGACTTGAGCCCGTCCAGGTCCATCATCAGCAGGCAGAAGCCGCGCTTGAAGCGATGGCTGCGGTGGATCTCGCGTTCGACCGCGTTGAAGAGGTAGGCCCGGTTGTGCAGGTCGGTCAGCGAATCGACGGTCGAGAGGCGGACGGCCGCCTCACGGGTCCGCTTCTGGACCCGTGAGATGACGATGCCGGCGTAGGACAGCAGCATCAGGGCGGTCAGGTTGATGCCGACACGGGCCAGGGTCTCGCGCGCCGCGGCCTCGTCCGGGATGGGGCCGGAGAAAGCCGCGATGGCGTAGGCCACGGCCGTCTCGATGGTCAAGATCAGCGTTACCAGCGGAGGGGCGATGAGCGCCGCGCCGCCGATGAGCAGCGGATAGAGGAAGAAGAAGGGGCTCTCCGAGTTGCCGGTCAGGACGACGAGCATCGTCAGGAAGACGACGGCCGCGCTGCCTTCGATCAGGACCCGGATCGTCCCCAGGCGGCCGGCCGGCATCAGCTCGTGGACGACCAGCACGAAGACGCCGGCCGTGGTCAGGCTGATGTAGATCTGCGGCGCCACGGGCTGCCAGAGCTGGCTGGCCGAGACAATGGCCAGGACGGAGAGGATGAAGGACCAGGTCAGCACCCGGACGGCGTGATTGAAGGTCGTGGCGGCGAATGAGCCGCGCAGCACCTCGTCCAGCTCCTCGTCGTCGGACGGCCGAATGTAGCGGCGGGCGATCATCTCGCCGCGAGCGTCGAGGCGGCGGTCGCGGGCCAGGAAGCGGATCGTGGATGAGGACTCGACGCCGTTGGCGACGAGATCGGGCCGGTCCAGCGCGGCGTCCTCGGCTGCCCCCCGCTGCCGGTCGACGACCAGCCGGCCGTAGAGGGGCCCGCGGCCTCGCAGGGCGGCTGCCAGCAGCGCGGCGGTGACGAGCAGCGCGAAACAGCCCACCCCCAGTATCAGCAGCAGGGGTTCGACGGCGAGCATCTACTCCTGTCCCGGACCGCGATTCCTCCACAGCCGCGGCGCAGCGGCATCATATGCCGGCATCCATGCCGCCACCATCGGCGAGGGTGCGGATGCTTCCGTACAGAAGCCGGTCCGGTGGCGAGTGGTCTGGGTGACTCTGACGTGGTCTGGTTTACCAGGGAGGCTAGGACTGTAGTACCAGGCCGTCGTGGCTGCCGAGCTCGGCTCCGTCGCCGAGTCGGCCGATGGGCCGGCTCGAGCGGCCCGCCGGAATGGCCGATTCTCCCCGCTCCAGGTCCAAAATCCGTTCCTCGCCGCTTGCTAGCATCCGCGCATGTCCGATTTCGACAAGCGCGAGCCCCCTGCCAAACGACGAGCGCGGCTGAAGGCCGCTCTCGAGGCAGCTTTCCCCGACGCCGAGGATGCCGAGGCCGGGGCGCTCCGGTTCGTTCGGGCGCCCGGCAGGGTGAACCTCATCGGCGATCACACGGACTACAACGACGGCTTCGTGTTGCCGGCCGCGATCGACCTGGACACCTGGATCGCCGTCCGCCGGCGCCGCGACGGCCTGGTACGCATCGCCTCGCTGCAGGCTGGGGGCTCGCCGGGCAGCTTCTGGGCGGACGAGGTGGCGCCGCCCGACTCGTCGCTGCCCGCTCCCGACCGCAGCTGGATGGACTACGTGGCCGGAGTGGCCTGGTCGCTGCGCGAGGCCGGGCTCCCGATAGGCGGCTTCGACGGCATCGTCGATTCGTCCATCCCGCCCGCCGCGGGGCTCTCCTCGTCGGCGGCCCTTGAGCTGGCGTCGGCGCTGGCCCTGCTGGGCCCGGCCCACGCCGACGAATCGGCGGCCAGGCTGGCCGCCCTGGCCCAGCGCGCCGAGCGCGAGTATGTGGGGGTCAACCGCGGGATCATGGACCAGCTCGCCGTCGCGGCCGGCCGGGCCGGGCACGCGATCATGGTCGACTGCCGCTCCCTCGAGAGCCGCCACGTGCCGATCCCTGTGGGGGTGCGGGTTGTCGTGTGCGACACGGGATCGCCGCGCGAGCTGCGATCCTCGGCCTACAACGAGCGGCGCGCGGAGTGCGGCAAGGCCGTGGCCTTGCTAGCCGAGCAGGAGCCGTCGGTATCCTCGTTGCGCGATGTCGACGCGGACATGCTGCGGCGCTACCGCCACGTCCTGCCCGAGGCGGTGGCGCGCCGGGCGGAGCACGTCGTCGCCGAGAACGACCGGGTGGTCGCCGCTGCCGAGGCCCTGGCCGCCGGCGACCTGGAGCAGCTGGGCAAGCTCTTTGCCGCCTCTCACGAATCGCTGCGCTCCAGGTACGAGGTGAGTTGCGATGCCCTGGACGAGATGGTGGCCGTGGCCTCGGTTGTGCCGGGCCTGGTGGGGGCCAGGATGACCGGTGGCGGGTTCGGCGGCTGCACCGTCAACCTGGTCCGCGAGGGGGCCGTCGGTGAGCTGGCTCGGGCAGTGGCGGAGGAGTATCCGCGCCGCACGGGACTCAAGCCGCGGGTCTTCTCCGTGGCCGTCTCGGACGGCGCTGGCAACGTCTGAACGCGTGGTTCGGACCGATGACGAATAGCCCTCCGAACTGTACGAACGGGTCTTGCACACTCCTGCCAGCAGGCGTACGTTGGGTTCAACTCGTAGATGCCCCGGGCATGCCAGGAGGGCTGAGATGCGAGACCCAGCGGCCAGAGAGACGCGACTCGCTCGCGACTACAGGGGATGGACCCCTTGCGCGGCCGGATGGGATCGATGTTTGCTCAACCCAGTCTGGCGCCCGAGGGCGGGCAACATCAGCGATGACACTCGCGCTGGCATGTCCAGGCGGTAGGGGCAAGGCGCCTCTGCCGCCGAACCGTGCCAAGACCGGCGCCGCGGTGGCGCCGGTCTTGCGTTTTCGAGGGGTCGAGGCGAGGTCTAGGTGTCGGGCAGCCGCAGTCTGTTCGCTTTGGCGATCTGGCCGAAGAAGCGCGCCGAGGGCTTGAGGGTCCGCCTCTGCGTCCGGCGATCGACCGCGATCAGGCCGAACTCCATGTCGTAGCCGGCGGCCCATTCGAAGTTGTCGAACGCGCTCCAGTGGATGTAGCCGCGGAGCGGGACGCCGTCGGCGAGGGTGGCGTGGAGGGCCTTCAGGCCCTCGGTGATGAACTCCACCCGTTCTTCGTCGTCGGATGTGGCTACTCCGTGCTCGGTGACCAGGATTGGCTTGCCGGGCAGCATCCCGGCCACGCGCCGGACCGTCCAGGCGATCGCCTGCGGCCGGTACTCCCAGCCCATTTGCGTCCGCCGCGTGCTGGCGTCCTTGAGCGCGTCGGAGTGAGGGCCCATCCGCCTGGCCGCCTTGACCAGCCGCTTCTGGATCGGCGGGATGGCCAGGCCCACGGCCAGGGCTGCCCCGGCCAGGCGGGGAATCTCGACCACGTTCCGGGTGTAGGTCTGGACGCCGATGAAATCATCCTCCTCGGCGGCGCGGATGAACGGGTCTTCGCCCATCCGTTGGGCGAAGCTGACCGCCGGCCTGCCGCCGGCGTTGTGCTCCCATTCGGACATGGCGTTCGTCAGCCCCACCATAGCCCTGGGCCGGAGCTGCTTGACGACCGCCCGGCCGCGCTTGTGGGCCTCGACCTGCGACTTGACGGCCTTCTTCCAGTTGTCCAGCCCGGTGAGCATGGGCGGGAAGGGGCCCCCGCCGCCGTACCCTCCGAAGGCGACCCAGCCCGGCTCGTTGAGGGTGCAGTACCAATCGATGCCTTCTCCCAGCGCTTCGACCGTCTTCCGCGCAAACCGCTCGAAGAAACCGGGGGCCTCAGGGGCCAGCCAGCCGCCGCGTTTGGCCAGCCACAGCGGCAAGGTGAAGTGGTTGAGGGTCACCATCGGCGCCATTCGGTACTTGCGGCAGGCCTCGACCATCTGCCGGTAGTGGTCCAGCTGCGCTTTGTCGAACGCGCCCTCGGCGGGCTCGATGCGCGACCACTCCACTGAGAAGCGGTAGACGTTCAGCCCCAGTCCGGCCAGCAGGGCGATGTCCTGCGGGTAGCGCTGGTAGTGCTCGATGGCGTTGCCGCTGGGCTCGCGGCATGGGGTGTCCTCGCGGTTCTCGAACTCCCACCAGTCGCTGTTGACGTTGCCCCCTTCCACCTGGTGCCCGGCGGTGGCAGTTCCCCACAGGAAACGGTCTGGGAAAAGCAGCTCACTCACACCGTGGAGCATACCCGGCACCGGCACCGGCCGCTGGTCAGGCGCGGCGCAGCTCGTCGAGGGCGGCGGCGAAGGCCTGGTACGTGTCCCAGCCGTAGAGGACGAAGACGCAGCGCTCGATCGACCGGGCCTCCATGAGCCCCTCCTGGACCGTCTCGAGCGCAACCCGCGCGCCCACCTCCAGCGGGTAGGCATAGACGCCGCAGCTGATGGCCGGAAAGGCGACGCTGCCGGCGCCTGCCTCATGCGCCAGCTCCAGGGCGGTGCGATAGGCCGATCGCAGAAGGCTCTCCTCGTCGTGGCTTCCGCCTCGCCAGATCGGGCCGACGGCATGGATGACCCACTTCACGCCGTTGCGAGCCAGGCCGGCCGAGCCGGTGATGACCGCGCTCCCGGTGGGGCAACGGTCGTAGCGAGCCCGCAGCTCGGCCATGAGCTGGGGGCCCGCGGCGCGGTGGATGGCTCCGTCCACGCCACCGCCACCGGCCAGGGCGGAGTTGGCGGCGTTGACCACGGCATCGGCGCCGACCTGGGTGATGTCGCCTCGCTCCAGTTCGATGAAGGCCGGCAGGCCGAGGCGTTCCACGACGAGCATTGGGCGTTCCACTTGTCGCTCCTCCGCGTGTAGATTGCACCCATGCCGCGAGCGCGCAAGACCCGAATCGCGAAGGCGGGGCCGGCCGGGCTGTCCAACGAGGAGCGGATCGCCCTCCTGGACAAGCGGGTCATGGCTGAAACCCGTGAGTTCGCTGCCGTGCTGCGCAGCCGCACGGACTTCGAGGCGGTGCTCGTCAGGGGCTCACGGGTCGACCGGCGGGCCCACTTCACCGGCCTGGTGCTGGCGACCGTCCTGGCGATCCTGGTCGGCAGCGTCTTCGCCGACGGCGGGACCCTTGCCCTTGCAGGGGCCCTGGCGCTGCCGATCGGTTACGGGCTGTTGTGGCTCTTCCTGGCCGTCACCGGCGGCGAGCAGCTGGAACGCCTGACCATCGACCAGCAGGGCCTGATCTCGAGCAGCCGCGTCGGTCGCGACACGGGCTGGCGGGCCGACGTGCTGAAGGTGGGCGTGCCGATCGCCGTCATCGTCGTGACCGGCTGGATCACCCTGGGCTTGATCCACGACATCGTCTTCCCGCCCCAGCCGGCGTGCATGTTCGCCTTCAGCGGGGACAATGAGTTCTGCCGCTACATCCCCGGTATGGGCCACGGCACGGGCCTGACGGTGGGCCAGGCCAAGGTCCTGGAGCGTGGGATCCGCGCCCTCCAGCTGCTCTACTCGGGCGTGTTCCTGCTGGGTGCGGCGTGGTTCCTGCGGCGCATGCTCA
>Ga0315550_1002540_pt1 | contig 11150 bp, 12 predicted proteins | sample SalMarSW160190MG_2_FD_203100 | JGI IMG/M metagenome (GOLD analysis project Ga0315550, IMG submission 203100) | Salt marsh sediment microbial communities from the Plum Island Ecosystem LTER, Massachusetts, United States - Salt Marsh Sediment SW1601-90 ... | reverse complement strand
CGGTAGCCTCAAGAACTTGTAATCTTCATAAAAAACCAGTTTTTCTTTATAAAATTGGAGAAATAGAAAGTCCGGGAACAGTAAGAACTCCCAAAGGGATAGACGGAGTAAAGGCAATGGGCAGTTGTCAAAAACTTTTAGAAACTTATGGCGGTCATCCGGTGGCAGCTGGTTTCAGAATAAAAAATAAGAACTTAGAAAAATTTAAAGAACGTCTAATTAACTATTTCGCGAATTAAAGCGAATCTTAGTCAAATCAAAGCGAATAAACTATTCGTTAATTAGCTTAAATTTGCTGGAAATTCGTTTAAATTAGCGATGCGGAAGATTATAATCTACACCGATGGAGGCTCCCGTGGAAATCCTGGACCTGCAGCGATTGGAGTAGTTTTTTGTAATGAAAAAGGACAGTTAATAAAAGAGTATTCTGAGTATTTGGGAGAAGCTACTAATAATGAAGCTGAATATCAGGCAGTAATTTTTGCTTTAAAAAAATTTAAAGCTCTTTTTGGAAAAAAATTAGCCAAAAATACAGAAATTGAGCTGAGATCAGACTCCGAGCTTTTAATAAAACAATTAGAAGGAGAATATAAAATTTTAGATTCAAAAATTCAACTTTTATTCTTAGAAGTTTGGAATTTAAAACTCGATTTTAAAAAAGCTAAATTTAAACATATTTCAAGAGGAAAAAACAAAGAAGCGGATAGGTTGGTTAATGAAAACTTAGATAGTCAGAAGAGAAGTCAAAAATTGCTTTAGGGCAAAAAGCCAATAAAAACACTTTTTCTTTAAGTATCGCTTTTTGGGGTTGACAAAGCCCTTTTTTTTGTCAAACTAAAAATAGCTCAAGTAGGCAGGGCAATCGCTGAGCACATAAGAAGTTATGTGCTTGGAGGAAAGTCCGAACACCCCGAGCACATAAGACTTTATGTGCTTGGAAGTAGGTAGTCGCTAACAACGACCAGGAGTAATCTTAGGGAAAGTGCCGCAGAGACGATACTACCCCGCCCCCAGACGGGGGCGGGGGAAAGGTGAAAAGTTCCTGCTAAAAGCGGGATCTCCAGTTGGTGACAACTTGGAGTGGTAAACCCTACCTGGTGCAAGAGCAAACCGAGCACATAACAATTTATGTGCTCGGGAAAAGTAGCTCGCTTGAGCCCCGATGTAAATCGGGGCCTAGATAGATGATTGCCTTCCCGCTAAAGGCGGGAAACAGAATTCGGCTTATCGCCTGCTTGCCCCCACACCTATTTTTATAGGTAGTGGGGCTTGCCCCCATATCTAATTTTAGGTGTGGGGGCTTGAGCTTTTTAGCTTAATAAAAAAGCTGAAGGTTTTAATTCCTTCAGCTTCTTAACTCTTTATTTTAGGATCTTTTCTAACCAAGAATCTTTTTAAGCAAGGCCATTCGAACAAGAAGCCCATTTTCTGCCTGCCTAAAATAAGCAGCTCGAGGATCTGAATCTACCTCCAGGGCAATATCATCTATTCGGGGCAAAGGATGCATTACAATTGCCTTCTTTTTCATTAAATCCAACACTTCTTGATTAACGATATAAAGTCCCTCGGGCTTATCATATCTTTTGAGAAATCTTTTGAAAAATCTTTTGAGAAATCTCTTGAGAAAGGCGGTTCTATTAATAGTTTGATCGGAGCGTTCGGTTTGGGTTCTTGTTTGGTAAATTACATCTACCTTTGGAGCAACAACCCTTAAATCATTTTCTTCGGTAAACCAGACATTATGTCTTTTAAGATAATCTTTAATATCGTTTCTCATTTTAGCTACTGTCGGGGATACAAAATAAATTTTAATACCAGAAAATTTAGTGAGGAGATAAGAAAGAGATCTTACTGTTCTTCCTTTAGCCAAATCTCCGACCATGGCAATTGAGACGCCATCAATTCGACCAAGTTCCTTATAGATCGTATAAAGATCCAGCAAGGCTTGGGTTGGATGTTGACCAGCGCCATCACCAGCATTAATAATTGTAGCTTCAGAAACCTGAGCTGCTCTTTTTGCCCCACCTTCTTTGTCGTATCTTAAAACAATAACATCTGGCAGATATCTATTGAGAGTTCTAATTGTGTCTTCTAAAGTTTCGCCCTTGGCTGCAGAAGAAAATTCTCTAGCATTCTCGGTTGAGAAAATTACTTCTCCTTTCAATTCTCTCATTGCTATCTCAAAAGAAGCTCGAGTTCGAGTACTTGGTTCATAAAAAAGAGTAATCATTCCCTTTCCGGAAAGAAGGTCAGAACCCCCTTCCTTTACAATTTTTTCCATCTCGTCAGTTAAAGGAAAAAGTTCTTCTTCTAACCACTGCCGAGTAAATTGCTGGGCTTCAATGATATGTTTTAACTCCATTTTTTACCTCCTTGTGTCAATTTTAAAGGGCAAAACCCTCCTAACAGAAACCTTAACAAAAATTTTAAGGATAGTCAATGAGCTTTTCTCGTTTCCACTCCGTCTTAATAAATTAAGACTCGTTTGTAAAGCAAGGAGAAAAATATTAAAATCAAAGTACTAAGTAAAGACTATGAAAGCTGTTCCAAATCCTGGAAAAAAATTAATTATTCAAGTAAACCAAGAAAAATACGCCAGATATCCGGTAAAAACCCATTTTATTGAAATTTCTGATAAATTAAAAGATATAATTGAAAAATATGTTTTACCTTTTAGAGAAGAATCCGATATTATTGTTTTGTGCCAGAAAATTGTTTCAATTACTCAAGGAAGAATAGTTTATAAAAAAGATATCAAGGTTGGATTTTGGGCTAATTTTCTTTCTAAATTTGCCAAAAAAACTCCCTCTGGCTTTTCAGTAGGGAATCCCTTAAAAATGCAATTGGCTATTAATTTAGCCGGATTACTCCGGATTTTATTAGCCAGCTTTTTTGGTGCAATTTTTAAGATTTTTAGAATATCAGGAATGTTTTATCGGATAGCGGGTCATCAAATTAATCAATTAGATGGCTTTTACGGCGAAGCTTTTCCTCAGTATTCTGAAATAGGGATATTGGGATCTATAAATTGTGATAAGTTGTGTAATGAACTGAAAAACAAATATAATCTTTCTTTTTTAGTAGCTGATGTAAATGATTTGGGAGGAAATATTTTAGGAAAAAGTAAAGATTTAAGGGGTAAAGAAAAATTACTATTAAAAATATTAAAAGACAATCCTGCCGGCCAATCTCGGGAACTCACCCCTATTATTGTTATTAGAAAAGTAAATGTTTAAAAATATTTTAAATCTCCAGACCAAAAAAATTACTTCAGCTGCTTTTATTTTAGGAATAACCGGTTTATTTTCGGCCGGGTTGGGTTTGTTTAGAGACCGGCTTTTGGCTGGTACTTTTGGAGTTGGAGATAAGTTAGATATTTATTATGCTGCTTTTAGAATCCCTGATTTTATTGCTATGGTCTTGATAATGGGAGCAATTGGGGCAGCGATTATCCCAGTTTTTAGTGAATATTTAGTCCGGGAGAGAAAGGAAGCTTTTTTTTATCTTTCTAACCTTTTAAATTTATTTTTAATTTCTCTAATTATAATCTCTATTATTTTATTTATTTTTGCTCCCCAACTTATCTCTTTAATTGCCCCTGGATTTGATGTCCAGAAAAAAGCATTAACTGTCCTTTTAACCAGAATTATGCTTTTAAGTCCGATTTTATTGGGAATTAGCAATATAATTTCTGGAGTTTTACGAGTTTTTCGAAGATTTTTGATAACCTCCCTGGCTCCGATAATGTATAATTTAGGGATAATTTTAGGAATTTTGGTTTTTGTTCCCCGGGTTGGGCTTAAAGGTTTAGCTTGGGGAGTGGTTTTGGGAGGGTTTTTGCACTTATTAATTCAAATTCCAATTCTATTTAAAGTTGGATTTAAACCAAAGAAGATTTTAAATTTTGGAGAGCCAGGCTTTGTCAAAACCTTAAAGTTAACTGTTCCCAGGTCAATAGGGTTAGCTGCAACTCAAATTAATCTAATTGTAATTACGGTCATTGCCTCTGCTTTAACTGCCGGCTCTATCGCTGTTTTTAACTTAGCTGAAAGCCTTAGTCGGCCCCTTTTAACCCTTATTGCCGTTTCTTTTTCTACTGCTGCTTTTCCGGCAATGAGCTTGGCTTTTTCTAAAGAAAATAAAGAAAAATTTATTAAAACCTTTTCTTCCACCTTTTACAAAGTTCTCCTTTTAATCGTTCCTCTTAGTATTTTACTTTTTCTTTTAAGAGAATTAGTGGTTAAAACTATTTTTAAGGTTGGTAAGTTTAGTTCAATAGACGTTCATTTAACTGCAGCCTGTCTTGGGATGTTTTGTCTGGGGATTTTTGCTCAAGGTTTAACCCTTTTAGTTGCTAAAGCCTTTTATGCTATTCAAAATACTAAAATTCCAGCTATAGCCAGTATAGCTGGAATGCTAATAAATGTTAGTTTGTGTTTTCTTTTTGTTAAGCTTTTATCTTTTCCAAATTCTTTTCAAGAATTTTTAATAAATTTTCTAAACTTAACCAACTTAGAAAACATTGAAATAATTGGATTACCTTTAGCTTTGTCCGTTTCTGCTATATTTCAATTTATTATCCTTTTTGTCCTTTTTAGCCAAAAAATTAAAAAAATCTAAAAATAAACTCATTAAATTGAAAAAAGAGAAAAATTTGCTATTATCTAAATAAAGGGATTAACAAAAAGGCAAACATCCCTAAAATTACAAAGGAGATTAGAATAATCCAGATTATTCTAAAAATTGTTTTTGGTTTAACTTTTGCCATTATTTAATGATACCAAAAGTAAGAAAATTTAGAAAGAGAAGCTCTCGTCAAAGCATATTCTTCCTAACTCTGATTGGATTTTTAGTTTTGGGAATAATTGGATTTTTAGTCATTTCTGATTTAAGGATAAATCAAAGAAAGGCAGGGCTTGAAACTAAAATTGAGAAATTAAAAAAAGAAATCCAAGCTTTAGAGAAAAAAAATCAAGGATTGAAAGCTGGGATTGCTCAAAGCACTCAAGAAGATTATTGGAAAGAGAAGCTTTATGAGCAGGGCTATGTGGAGGAAGGGGAGCAACAAGTAGTGATTTTACCTCCGGAGGAGGAAGCCAAAGAAGAAAAAAATTTTCTAAATCCTAAAAACTGGTTAGAATGGATAAAAAATAAACTAGTCGAATGAAAGCAAAACTTTCATTGACACCTTCGTTACGCTGTCGCGGAACGCGGTGCGGGATTAGTTGAGCGGCTCAACATCACCTTCCCAAGGTGGAAAGACGGGTTCGACTCCCGTATCCCGCTTAGAAAAAGGTGCCGGGGTAGCTCAGTGGTAGAGCAGGGCTTTCGTAAAGCTCAGGTCGGAGGTTCGAATCCTCTCCCCGGCTCTTTTAATTTTAAAAAAAAGTGGTATAATTAAATAATCTAAATATGGAGAATTTAAACCAAGAAATTGCTAATTTAAAAAAAAGAATCCTCAAAACTGAGGACTGTCTTTGACGCTGAAAAAAAGAGAGAAAAAATTAAGGAATTAGAGAAAGAAATGCAAAAACCCGATCTCTGGAAAGATAAAGAAAAAGCAATAAAGATTGGTCGGGAATTGAGTGAATTAAAAGAAGAGACAGCAGGGTTTGATAAATTGAAAGCCGAATTAAGCGAATTAAAATTAAAAGGTGAAATTGAAGAATTTGAGGAGAAATTGAGAGATAAAGAATTTCAGGTTTTTCTTTCTGGGAAATATGACAAGGGTAATGCTATTTTATCAATTTATGCTGGAGCCGGGGGTCAAGATAGTCAAGACTGGGCAACAATGTTGGTGAGGATGTATGAAAAATATAGTCAAAGAAAAGGATTTAAAACTCAGATTTTACATCAATCTTTTGGTGAGGGAGGAGGACCAGAAGGGAGAATTGGAACAAAATCAGTAACTCTGGAAATTAAAGGAAATTTTGCTTACGGCTTTTTAAAAAAAGAAAACGGGGTGCACAGGTTGGTTCGAATTTCTCCTTTTTCAGCAAAATCTCTTAGGCATACCTCTTTTGTCTTAGTTGAAGTTTTGCCAGAAATATCTAAAGAAGCTGAGGAGGAAATAAAAATTAAACCAGAAGATTTAAGAATTGATTTTTACAGAGCTTCCGGACCTGGGGGCCAATATGTTAATCGCCGAGAGACTGCAGTAAGAATTTCTCATTTGCCAACCGGAATTTCAGTAGCTTGCCAATCGGAAAGATTACAGGGTTTAAATAGAGAAAGAGCAATGAAAATTTTAAAAGCTAAACTTCATCAATTAAGAGAAAAAAATGCCGAGAAGGGATTAAGAGAAATTAAGGGTAAATTAGTTTCTACCAGCTGGGGGAATCAAATTAGGTCTTATATTTTACATCCTTACCAGTTGGTAAAAGACCTTAGAACCAAAATAGAGACCTCTGATATTGAAGGAGTTTTAAATGGAAATTTAGATAAATTCATTGAAGAGCAAGTTTTTGCAGAGCAAAGACGAAGCTAAAGAAGAGATTTATCTCTTCGCCGAGCAAGTTTTTGCAGAGCAAAGTCGATGAAGCTAAAGCTTCATCTCCACCTTCACTTCCTTCGGAAGTTCGGTAAACGCAGATAAAGAAGAAATTTATTTCTTCGCCCACTCAAGCTCCAAGCTCCACTTTGTCGGAGCGAAGGGCGAAAAGAGATTTGTCTCTTTGAGCGATAGCGCAGAGCGAAGATGAGATTTATCTCATCGCCCCGAAATTAAAATTTATGATATCATTCCAAAAGGTTACAAAAACATATTCTCCTCAGGCTATAGCTTTAGAAAACATATCTTTTGAAATTAAGCCAAAAGAGTTTGTTTTAATTGCTGGAAAATCTGGAGCTGGAAAAACAACTTTGCTTAAACTTTTATTGGTTGAAGAGAAGCCTACTCAGGGCAGGATTTTTTTTAATGGAGAAGATCTTTCTAAAGTAAAAACTCAACGGTTGCCTGAATTGCGTCAAAAAATTGGAGCAGTTTTTCAAGATTATAAATTACTTCCTTCAAAAACAGCTTATGAGAATGTTGCCTATGTAATGGAAGTGATAGGAGCAACCGAGGAGGAAATTGCCAGAGATGTGGATGAGGTTTTGGAAATTGTTGAGCTTAAAGACAAGGCTGATAATTTTCCAACTCAGCTTTCAGGAGGGGAGCGGCAGAGAGTAGCTATTGCCAGAGCCCTAATTCATCGGCCAGAAGTTATTTTAGCCGATGAACCTACCGGCAACCTTGATCCTTATCATACTTTAGATATTATCAGGCTTTTGTTAAAAATTCATGAATTTGGCACCACTGTTATTTTAGCTACCCACGATAAAGAAACAATTAATAGTTTAGAAAAAAGAGTAATTACTTTGGAGAACGGTAAAATAGTTAGAGACGAACGAAAAGGAAGATTTATATTCTAATTTTTTTAACACGGGGGTCGGGTGAGGCTATGTTTACTAATTTTAAAAGAATATTTAAATTTGGCTGGGCAAGTTTTTCTCGGGATGGCAGTTTGGTTGCTGCTAATATTTTTATCATGGTAATGACCATTCTCTTGGTGTCATCCCTTTTTCTTTTCAAAGATATCAGCCGTTTTTTAATTTCTTCTTTTCAGGAAAAAGCAGATATCTCAGTCTATTTCAAATCCGATACTCCGGAATTAGATATTTTAAATCTTAAAGAAGAAATTTCTAAAATTCCTGAAGCAAAAAGTGTTGAGTATGTTTCTAAAGAAGAAGCTCTGCAAGAGTTTACCGAAAGACATAAAGATGATCCAGTTCTAATGGAATCTTTGGAAGAAGTAGGGGGAAATCCTCTTTTAGCTTCCCTGAACATTAAAGCCTTTGAAGCTGATCAATACCAAGCCATTTCAAATTTCTTAGATGAAAGCCCCTCTTATAAAAATCTGATTGAGAAAGTTGATTATTATCAAAGGAAATCAATAATTGAGAACATATTTTCCATCACTTCTGCTTTCAATAAAGTTGGAATTGGATTAAGTTTAATTTTGGTTATGGTGGCAATTTTGGTGGTTTTCAATACTATTAGATTGGCAATTATAAATTACCGGGAAGAAATCAAAATTCAAAGATTGGTTGGAGCATCAAGCTGGTTTATCCGGGGGCCATTTTTAGTCCAGGGAACAATTTCTGGAATTTTCTCAGCTTTAATTTGCCTTTTAATTTTTACTTTAATTTGCTGGTTCTTCAGCCCAAAGTTGGAAATTCTATTAACTGAGCCTAATCTTTGGAGCTATTTTACTGCCAGCTTCTGGATTATAGTTTTAATCCAATTCGCCACCGGAATTGGTTTAGGAGTAATTTCCAGCGCCATTGCCAGTAGAAAATACCTTAAAATATAATTTCCAATTTCCGATTTTCAAATACTAAATTGCGGGGTGGTGCAACGGTAACACACGAGATTCTGGCTCTCGTAATCTAGGTTCGAATCCTAGCCCCGCAGCTATCTCAGAAAATCGCCAATCCGCCTTTCGGCGGAGGCGGTTTTTTGGTAGAGACTTGACTTTTTTGTGGAGATTGCTAAATTGATTTTAGCATCATTTTCAATAAAGGAGGAAAGAAGTGAACATAACAGAAACGCCAAGATTATATTTCAATACTAGTGCAGAAGACAGAGAAGCATATGGACTTTTACAAGCTAGCGGTATACCGTGTCAGTTTCGTTGTCCTGCTATTGGTGGGCCAGGGCTTGACGAAAACCCAACCAAACCTCTTTTAGTTATTGGGTATAATGAACATAGAGGAATTGACGAAATAAGAAAATGGCTAAATAAGAAAGGAGGAAGAAAATGATTGAAGGATTAGGAAGCATTTATAAATTAGAAGGCGCTTACCACTTTGGAGGTAGAGTTAACCACTTTACGGGCCAATTCTCTATTGATAGCTCTGGAAGAATAACGGGAAAGATATGGGACCCAAACTCCATCTACTCTGAACACGAAGTTAAGGGCGAGGTGAAGGAAGAGCAAGACAGCGGTGTAGCTATATTAGAGTTTGTCAAAATATCACCAGGCATATTAACTGATATTTATTACCAGCTTAAGAAGGTATTAGAACCTAGAAATAAATTATCTGGAGGTTACGAGGGAGTTTGGAGTTTTGAGGAAGCGGTTGTCCAATCGTAGTAGGGACAAAAGGAGAAACGAAAAACCAAACCTACATTAAGTTAGAGTGGTTAATTCCCTCGGTTAAATAGTCTATCAGGTGGCGGGCGAGAGCAATCTCAAACCGCCCCCTTTTTTATTATAAACAGGCTCTAACATCGTCCAACAGAAGCCAGATCCGGTATATAAATATATTCATTCTGTCGCCGGAAAAATGATTTATAGAAATGTATAGATTTGACAAGGTTTTATGTAAGTGATATGATGAAAATGTATAGCTTTATATAAAAAGTATGAATTCAAGATTATTAACAATCAGCCAAACAGCTGAAATGCTGGGAGTCTCTATTCAGACATTGCGCCGTTGGGACGATTCGGGGAAGTTATCTTCGGTCAGTAGGAAAGCGGCTGGGCACAGACATTACTTAGAAAGCGATATCGAAAATTATATTAAGAACAACATAAAAAGACTGGATCTGTATAAAATTGCGCGGAATTGGGTTGTGAATAATTTAGGAACCAAGCCATTCTCTGATTTTTATTGTCCAGATATTTCTGTGTTTCAAGCGCGATTAACAAAATTAGAAAACGAATTGGGTAGGATAAAAAGATTAAATAAAATATTTCCTTTAATTTCGGCTATTACCGGCGAAATCGGCAATAACTCATTTGATCACAATTTAGGTAATTGGCCGAATGTTATGGGCATATTTTTTTCCTGGGATTTAAATAAAGGAAAGATTGTTCTAGCTGATAGAGGACAGGGAATCCTGACTACCCTAAAAAGGGTTAAGCCGGAATTAAAAAGTCATCAAGACGCTTTATTGACCGCTTTTACTAAGGTAATTTCCGGGCGCGCACCCGAATACAGGGGAAACGGGTTGAAGTTTGTAAAAGATGTTGTGGTCGCCAACAAGATAAGTTTATTCTTCCAGACGGGCGACGCTTGGTTTAAGATTCAAAAAAATGTTTTCAATATAGATATTCGGAAATCAGTCGTTAATTTCCGTGGTTGCTTAGCTGTAATTAAGTTCTAAAATAAACATTATGACTATTTTCTTAAAAAAATTTGGTACAACCTTGAACGGCCGGCAGTTTGGCAGAGAATCCTTTGCCGCTTTTGAGTCCTCTCTGAGAGATGTAAAGGATGACGAAAAAATTATAGTAGATTTTGAAGGTGTTATAACATTTGCGCCTTCTTGGGGCGATGAATTTTTAGGACCCTTGTTTAGTAAATTTGGCGAGCGATTGGTGTTGAAAAATACCGAGAATCCTTCGGTTCAGGCAACATTGAAGTTGTTGGAAAAAATTTACGGGAAAGATTTTAAGTGAAAATTTTTCAACTCTTGAGCAAAACGCTCCAAGCCGAGACGGGTCAGTGAGACACCCCAAAAACTACCTAAATTCCCCTTAAAACCTTGGTTCTAGACCGAGGATGCCAGCAAATTAAGATCGTCAATCAGGCGATTTTTTGGTAGAGCTTGACTTTTTTGTAAAAGATGATAAAATCTTTTTAGCTAATAGAGGAGGTTTAACAATGAATGGTGTAGGAGTATTGCAAAAGGCAGTAGAAATAGCGGAGAAAGCTGGTCAGATCCTTTTGGACTTTCAGAAGGATGTTCAGGAAATAAAAAAGGCAAGAAAAGATTTTGTGACTGACGCTGATTTTAAATCGCATTCTTTTATTGTCAAAAACCTTAGAAAGCTTACTCCTCAAATTTCTATTTATTCAGAAGAGGATGAGGAAGAGTTAAAGATAGGTAAGGAAGCTATCTGGGTGGTTGACCCTCTAGACGGAACCATCAACTTTTTCGATCAGGATGTTTTCTGGGGCGTCTCCATCGCTTTAGTAGAAAATCAAAAAACCAAGCTTGGTGTAGTTTGCCTACCAGCTCTTAGTCAGACAGTTGGTGTAGGGGAACATAACGAGATAATCGTAAAGGGTAGCATATCCTTGGGAGTAAGAAAAGAAAGTCAGCTTTCTGAAGCCCGAATCTGGACAGATTGGGGGAAGGAGTCAAAAGAAGCCCTTTC
>Ga0315550_1002538_pt1 | contig 11152 bp, 4 predicted proteins | sample SalMarSW160190MG_2_FD_203100 | JGI IMG/M metagenome (GOLD analysis project Ga0315550, IMG submission 203100) | Salt marsh sediment microbial communities from the Plum Island Ecosystem LTER, Massachusetts, United States - Salt Marsh Sediment SW1601-90 ... | reverse complement strand
AGATAGTGTGTTACAAAGATAGCACCGCCGGGACACATACCCTCACTTTCTCGGCTAGTAGCTATACCTCGGCTACCTGGACGGTAACCGTTGCCCCGGCAATCTCACTCTACGATAGCAGCGACGCCTTGGTGAACACATATGCGCCACTATCTACTACCCCTGCTAGTGAGACCAGTACTAGCTATGTTGGTTCGGCAGTAAAGTTTGGTGTGGACTACATAAATGACGCCATAGATGCAGCTATCGCTGGTGACACAATTAAGCTGGGTGACGGCATCTATGAGTTGGATGCTGCCGTTAGTCTGAACAAGGCGATTACCCTGACATCGGTCAACGGCGCTTCGTTAACCACCTTAAGGAACACGGCCGAGATTGACTATGCAATGCTGATAGGTGTCGATGGCACTGCCGCTACCCCAGTAATCATTGACGGCCTAACCTTCCAGCGGCTGAGGTCTGGCGGTAGTGACGACATTGACTCCGCGATCAGGAACGTCGGCGGTTATGACTACGTTACGGTGCGGAACAACATCTTCAACAATATAGAGCCGGACGCAAACTCGTCTGTTGAAGGTGTAATCTGGTTTACCAGTGCTGATGACATAACCTCCGCCACTGTCAGCAACAATACCTTTAACAGCTGTGTCACTGCCTGGCCTGACATAAGCGGCTCCAAGTCAGGCTCCATCATCTTTGATACTGCACACGGTGGAAATGGAGATATGTCCGGCGTGACCATCAGCGGCAACACGCTGACCGACTGCGGCCAGTATGGCATCACCTTTGGTGGTTTTGGGGGCGGCTCTGCCGGTCCTCATACCGCTACCATCAGCAACAACACGATCACCAACGGGCAGTCGGCCATTGTCTTGAACGACTCCATTACATTAGCCCTTGTCACCGGCAACACCATCACCGGCGCTTACGAGCGTGCCATTCAGGTGGAGGGCACTACTAACGCTTCGGTCAAGATAAAGAACAACACTATCAGTGGCAGTGCCAATGCCAGTTCAGGCTCCGACGCCACGAGAGGCGCAATCAGGGTCACCGATGAGGACACGGCCGGTGCGGTAGTCATTCAGTACAACGACATTACCGGCAGCAACGGCTATGCCATCGAGGTGGGAACGGGAAGTAGCGTCGCCGCCGTGGATGCCAAGTACAACTACTACGGCGATGCTAGCGGGCCGAACTACACGGCTCTTACCGGAGCCGATGTCGGCAAGTCCAACCCGAATGGCACCGGTGATAGCATCACCGACCGGGTTACCTACTACCCGTGGCTGCACAAGTCCAGGGCGGATGTTGTAGCTGACAATGCTTCCTACCAGACATCCAACATGAAGCTGGTCTCGGGATGGAACACGCTGTCTACGCCGGTTAAGCTCATCTCAACAGCTGACTCTATTGATGAGTTGATTCCTTCCGGCATGGCCATCGGCTACTACTATGATGGCGGCTGGCAGCAGATAACCACCGGCTATACGCTGAGTACGTGCGACGCCGTCTATGTCAAGATGAGCGCGGCGACCTACGTGCAGCTCAAGTTTGACGCCAGCGCCTTCACCACACCGAGCAAAGACCTGGATGTGGGGTGGAACCTGATTAGTCTGGCATCCCTTGACTCAGATGGTGTGGACGCGGACAATGCTGTGGCTTCGGTTTACCTGACAGCAGCTGGTCTGCCCGGTTACGGCCAGGTGGTCAGCCCGTCAATAAACGCCACCCAGTATGACATGTACTACAACCCCGGGACGAGCTGGACGTATTCCTCCGGTCAGACTACTACCGAAGCTGGAGTGATGTTCGCCGGTCTGGGTTACTGGTGCTACATGTCGAACGCGGCTACCCTGGCAGGGTTTGAAATCACACCGATAGCACCTGACCTTGATTAACAGGAAAGCCTACTTGATGGAGAACATGGTTGGCTAGAACCTAGGATGGGGGAGGGGGACCCCAACTCCCCCTCCCCCATAACTTTAGTAAACATTGGGGATGGAAATTAGAAACATAAAAGAAATTGGGGAGGGAAATATGAAAGGAAAGAGAAAATGGCTCCTCTGCCCATTGATAGTAGTGGCGCTGCTCCTCTGTGCCATCCCTGCCTACGCCGATATGCCGACTATGCCCCACGCCTTCTACGGAACGCTGACTATAGCTGGTTCGCCAGCTGCGGTGGGGACGGTGGTCACGGCTGAGGTAGATGAAGTGCAGTGCGGTAGCATCACCACTACCGTTGCCGGTCAGTACGGTGGCTCGGGCGCCTTTGACGAGAAGCTTACGGTTACTGGTGAGATTGAGACCGGGGCTGCCATATCTTTCTTCGTTAACGATGCTCCTGTGGGCGATACATATGACTACGCCTTCAGCCCGGGAGCGGTAACCGAGCATAATCTGGTGGTTAGTGAGGACCTCGAGCCGCCCGTGGTGGACATAACCCCGCTCAGCCCTGACCCCACCAACGATAACACCCCGACCTTCACCGGAACGGCTATCGATACCCTGAGCGACATCGAATCGGTAGAGTACCAGGTTGGTACCGGGAGCTGGAGGGTCTGGGTAATGGCTACTGCCGCTGACGGCGCCTTCGATAGTCCCAGCGAGAGCTATACCTTTACCATACCGGCGCTGGCTGACGGAGGGTATACGGTATATGTCCGGGCGACTGATGCCGCCAGCAACACGACGGCTGAGGAGAACCACGCCAGTGACAGCTTTACCATTGATACGGCAGCGCCTACGGTAGTTAGCACCTCACCGGTAACTGATGCCACCGACGTACCAGTAACCACAGTGGTAATGGCTACTTTCAGTGAGAGGATGGATGAATCAACCATTACCACCGGCAGCTTTACCCTGGACGGTGTAGCCGGCAGTGTCTCCTATGACTTCGGTACCTATACCGCTACTTTTACCCCGGACGCTCACCTGACTGAGGGGACTACCTATACTGCCACCTTAACCACGGCGGTTACCGATGCCGCGAGCAACGCGATAGGGGCGGAGTATTCCTGGAGTTTTACCACTACTGGTGATGACACTACTCCACCTACGGTATCCAGTACCTCACCGGTGGCTGATGCGACTGATGTGGCTGTGGGCTCAAACATAACGGCTACCTTTAGCGAGGCGATGGACGAATCAACCATAACCACCACCGGCAGCTTTACCGTGGCTGGTGTATCAGGCAGCGTCTCCTATAACAGCGTAACATATACGGCTACCTTTAACCCTGCTTCCAACCTGGCATATGAGACCATTTATACCGCCAGCTTGAGCACGGCGATAACCGATGCCGCCGGTAACCCGCTGGCTTCGACCTATAGTTGGAGCTTTACCACAGAGGATAACCCGGGAGTAATTCCAGGTGATGCCAATGGAGACGGTTCGGTTAATGCTTTAGACATTACCAAGGTAGAGAGGATAATCGCCGGTATGGATGCCGAAACACCTGGGGCTGATGCCAATGAAGATGGCTCGGTCAATGCCTTAGACATCACCATGGTGGAGATAATAATTGCCAATCCATAGTTAAAGAGGAGCTAAGTAAAGATAAAGAGGAGAGACCCCCTTAACCGGGGTCTGGAGGAGTGACATTCTATGTTAAAACCTGATTCTCCCCTCTAAAGGGAGAGCGGAATGGCGATGTAAGGAGGACGCAATGGGAAGGATAGCGAAGATTCTGGGCCTAGTAGTCATTGTGGCTCTGCTTCTGGGAGGTGGCGCACTGTTCCCGGTGGTGGCACAGGAAGCAACTGTCGTTACTATCGAAGCCCCGGCTGAAGCAACCGCTGACAGCGACTTTACCGCTAACGTTGATATCAGCGACGTGACCGACTTTGATGCCTGCCAGTATGACGTTACCTTTGATCCTTTGGTACTGCGGCTGGATGAAGTCACCCTAGGGCTGATAGGTTCGACCGTAGTACCGGTTGATATCTGTAACGAGCTTAGTCCAGGGACATTCCGGGTGGTCCAGAATGTCTCTGGTATTACCGGTGTAACCGGCTCCGGCTACCTGGCGGTGTTAAACTTCCATGTTATCGGTTCCGAAGGCGAGAGCAGCGACATAGACCTGTCCGGCGGCGTGCTCAGTGATATTACGGCCAGCCAGATACCGGCAACGTGGGTTGGTGATACAGTTAGTGTTTCCGATTTCACGGCACCTACGGTAGACAGCACCTCACCGGTAGCTGGTGCCACCGACGTGCTGGTGGACGCAGTGGTAACGGCTGCTTTTAGCGAGGCGATGGACGAATCAACCATAACCACCGGCAGCTTTACCATAGCCGGTGTATCAGGCAGTGTTTCCTATAATAGTGGTACTTATACCGCTACCTTTACCCCGGCTGCCAATCTGGCCTATGACACTACCTATAACGCCAGCTTAAGCACGGCGATAACCGATGTTGCCGGTAATCCGCTGGCTTCTACCTATTCCTGGAGCTTTACCACCGGCTCGTTGCCGCCGGGAACGGCTTTGGTGAGCATTGATGCTTCAGCGGGGGTTGATCCCGACAGCGACTTTACCGCTAACGTTGATATCAGCGACGTGACCGACTTTGATGCCTGCCAGTATGACGTTACCTTTGATCCTTTGGTACTGCGGCTGGATGAAGTCACCCCAGGGCTGATAGGTTCGACCGTAGTACCGGTTGATATCTCTAACGAGCTTAGTCCAGGGACATTCCGGGTGGTCCAGAATGTCACCGGCTTAACCGGTGCATCCGGCTCTGGATATCTGGCGGTATTGCACTTCCACGCAATTGGCTCTGAAGGCGATAGTAGTACCATAACTCTTTCCAATGGAATACTCAGTGATATTACGGCCAGCCAGATACCGGCAACATGGGCTGGGGACACAGTGACTATTGCCGATACCCTGGCGCCTACGGTAGTTAGCACCTCACCGGTGGCTGATGCCATCGACGTACCAGTAACCACAACGGTAACGGCTACCTTTAGCGAGGCGATGGACGAATCAACCATAACCACCGGCAGCTTTACCGTGGCTGGTGTATTGGGCAGCGTTTCCTATAACGCTGGTACCTATACCGCTACCTTTATCCCAACTATCGGCCTGGCCTACGAGACCACCTATACCGCTAGCTTAAGTACGGCGATAACCGATGCTGTGGGCAATCCACTGGCTTCAGCCTATTCCTGGAGCTTTACCACTGCCCCGGTACCGCCGGGAACGGTTTTAGTTAGTATTGACGCCCCCGATGGTCCGAGGGCTGGCAGCAGCTTCACTGCCAACGTTGATATCGGCGACGTGACCGATTTTGATGCCTGCCAGTATGATGTTAGCTTTGACCCACTGGTACTGCGGTTGGATGATGTCACCGCAGGGCTGATAGGCTCAATCGAAATACCGGTTGATATCTATAACGAGCTTGCTGCCGGGACATTCCGGGTAGTCCAGAATGTCCCTGGCTTAACCGGTGCATCCGGCTCTGGGTATCTGGCGGTATTGAACTTCAGTGTTGTTGGCTCTGTAGGTGATGCCAGCGTCATAGGCCTGTCCAACGGCACGCTGTCCAGCATCCAGGCTGAGGAGATACCAGCAGTGTGGGTCGGCGATTCAGTAACTATCACCAGACGGCCCGGTGGTGGTGGTGGTGGCGGCGGCGGCGGCGGAGCATCGCCGGATACCACGCCTCCGTCAATCTATGGTGTTGGCGTGGCTAACGTTACCAAGACCAGTGCTGATATTGCCTGGAATACAGATGAGGAGAGTGATGGCCAGGTAGAGTTCTGGGCCAGCCCGGCTGTGGTGACCCCTCTGAATACAGATCTGGTCACCCAGCATAACATCCATATTGATGAGCTGACCCCGGGTAGCAACTATTACTTCAAGGTCAGGTCAGCCGATGAGGCGGGCAACCTGGCGGAATCCGAGGAGCATACCTTCACCACTCTACCAGAAGCGGCTTCTTTTACTACTGGCCAACTCTCGGTATCCCCGAGCGCAGTTTATGTAGGAGAGGCGGTAACCATCAGTGTGCTGGTTGCCAACAACGGCGATGCCGCCGGTAGCTACACGGTGATGCTCAAGATAGACGGTGTGGTAGAAGAGACCAAGGAAATAGCCCTAGACGCTGGTGCCAGTGAAGAGGTGACTTTCACCACGACCAAAAATACGGCTGGTACCTACTCGGTAGAGGTTGGTGGTCTTAGCGGTTCCTTTATAGTGGAGGAACAACCGGAAGAGACAACTCCGCCACCAGACGTTCCGGTAGAACCGACCATTAACTGGCCAATCATCTGGGGCGCAATGGCTGGAGTGCTCGTAGTGGGTGTGGTTATCCTCTGGATAGCCATAAGGAGGAGAAGAGCTTATTAGAGCGTGAGGCTTATAAACGATATGGGGAAAGTAAAAACGATTTACCGGATACTGGTGCCTGTCCTGGTTGTTTTGGGCATGGCACTTTCCCCTTTTCTAGCCATGGAAACAGCCAGTGCATCCAGTGTCAGCAATACGTGGGTTGAGTTATCAGATGGTACTGCTCTTAATAAAACCGGCACTGCCTTAGAGTATATCATCCACTTCACCACCACTACGGCTCTGAGCGGTGGCAAGGACACTATTACCATATTCTTCCCCAATGGGACTACGGATATGGCGGGGGAGGAAGGTACCGACTATGCCTTTACCTTACCCGCATCTATATTAGCGACCAACGTGGCCGTTGACCCTGATGGGGCGTTGACCACCACCACTGGCTACAATGATTGCTATGCTGACCCTGATATTGGTACCTATAGGGTGAGGCTGACCGTACCCGAGGATATAGCCGCCGGCGCCTCACCCTATATCAAGTTTGAGACCGGTGCCAATATAGTAAGCGCGGTACAGGACAAGACTGAGGCTGGTGCTCTGTGTCACTACCGGATAAAGGTGGAAACCAGCCAGGACACCACCCCGGTTTACTCCGAATACTTCTACCTGGGTGATGCGGATAATTATGTTACTGGTGTTGATGCTCTGTCGGGCTACCCCAATACAGCTACCGTTGGCGCGGCGGCAGAATATAAGTTTGAATTTACTTTTGGGGGTCCTAGCGGGGCTCTGTCAGCGGGGTCGGGTACTATTACCGTCATTTTCCCCTCGGGAACCACCGTACCTGCCTCAGCCGACAAGAGCTATGTGCAGGTGGATGCCGATGGCAGCGAGGGGAGCTATTCGTTGACGGCTTGCACTGTTGACCCCATCTGCCACTCCGATAGTCGCACCGTGACACTGATTGTGCCCCAGGCAGTAGTTGATAGTGATAGTGATAATGTATATGTCTATTTCGCTTCCGACTTCGGGTTGGTGAACCCCACCACCTCTGCCTCTGCGGCCAAGGTGAAAATATATACCAGTGCCGAGTCGCAATATGCTGAGGCGGATACTGGTTATGCGGTGACCGCTGACACAGCGACTAAGCTGGCATTTGCCAACGTGAGTGGCGCCTATTCCGATAAAGCTACAATGGTAAATATGTACTCCAGTACCATATACCTCCAGCTTCAGGACCAGTATGGGAATATAAAGGCGCCAGCCAGCGACCAGACGGTCAGCCTTAATTCAACCTCAGACACGGGAAGATTCTATTCCGCCGCCGATTCTCAGATAAGCTCGGCGACTATATATGATGGTACCGGTGACCCCGATGGCACCACCGCTGGTCAGTTTCCCTTATTGTATAAGGATACTACTGCTGGAGCCCATACCATCACCGCTACCACTGGCGGCTATGACCAAGCCAGCTGGACGATAACCGTTGCCCCGGCGGTTTCGCTATATGACACCAGTGATGAACTGGTGAATACCTACGCCCCGACTTCTACCTCCCCGGTAGCTGAAGGTAACGGCTTTTATGGTGGGGATTACGTACAAAATGCCGTCAGTGATGCCTTGCCTGGCGAGACAGTTAAGCTGGGCGATGGCATATATGAGGTTGGTAGCGGGATTACGGTAGCTAAGGCAATCATCCTGCAGTCGGTTAATGGTGCCTCATCCACTACGCTCAGGCCAATCCACAACCTTCGAGGTGTCTGGGGATACTCTGCAAGTGAGGTCTTCGCCGTAGGGCATGGTGGCACTATCCTTCATTATGATGGCACTACCTGGGGCTCCCAGACCAGTAGCACCGTGAATACCCTTAATAGTGTCTGGGGATACTCTGCAAGTGAGGTCTTCGCCGTAGGGCATGGTGGCACTATTCTCAAGTATAATGGCACTAGCTGGAGCTCCCAGACCAGTGGCACCACCAATAACCTCTATGGTGTTTGGGAAACTTTAGCCGGTGACCATGTATTCGCTGTAGGCGCCTCTGGCACTATCCTCTATTCTGATGATGACGGCACTACCTGGAGCTCCCATACCAGCGGCACCACCAAAAACCTTTACGGTGTCTGGGGGACTGCTTCAAATAATGTCTACGCTGTAGGCGCCTCGGGTACTATCCTCAAGTATAATGGCACTAGCTGGAGCTCCCAGACCAGTGGCACCACCAATAACCTCTATGGTATCTGGGGGACTGCTTCAAATAATATCTTCGCCGTAGGCGCTTCTGGCATTATCCTCAATTATACTGCTAGCTGGAGTTCACCAATGACCAGCGGTACCACCAGTAACCTCTATGGTGTCTGGGGGGATTCAGCTAGTGACGTCTTCGCTGTGGGAGCCTCGGGCATTATCTGCTATTATGATGACTCTGATTGGAGTTCCCAGACCAGTGGCATTACCGATAACCTTTATTCGGTGTGGGGGAGTGGCGCCAGTGATGTCTTCGCTGTAGGACTCTCTAACACTATCCTCAATTATGTTAGTAGCTGGAGCTCAATGACTAGCCCCACTGCTACCGTTGATAAGGCGATAGATATAACCGCCACCGGCAGTGCTACCTACGGCATTACTATTGACGGCATAACCTTCGACCGGCTTCGGAGCGGTACCGTCTTCAGCTATGGCGTCTATGACCAGTCCGCCGATTACATCACGGTGCAGAACTGCGTCTTTAGCTACATCTACAACCGGGGAGTTATGATCACTTCAACCAATGCCGCCTTCACCGAGGGGACGATAAGCAACAATACCTTTACTAATGGCGGGGGTGACCCACCGGCCAGCACTGATGCCGCCATTGATGTCACGGCAACGACTAGTCATGCTATAAGCGGGATTACCATCAGCGGCAATACCATCACCGGCCAGAAGGGCAAGGGTATCTATCTAGATGGGGGGGATGACACTCATAAGGTTTCTTCAATTAGCATCACCGGTAACACCATTACCACCGCCACCAGTTACGGCATTCAGGGATGCGATGCCTATATAGACACCATCGCTATTACCAGCAATACTATCACCGGCTGTTACGGGGATGGCATATATGTATATGGCACGGCCTATACAGTAAAGAAGAATGTGGTCACTGATAACCTGGGTGACGGCATTGACGTGGAGCTTACCTCTTCAAGTCACCTCATTAACTATAATGATATCTATGATAACACAGGCTACGGGGTCAATATTAGCTCCTCAGTAACGACGGTAGATACCAAGTATAATTGGTGGGGCGATGCCAGCGGACCGACCTATACCGCCGCCACTGGCGCCAGTGTTGATGTATCTAACCCTGAGGGTATCGGCGAGAACATCACCGACCGCGTAACCTATTACGAGTGGCTTTATCAACCCATAGCCGATGTTATTGCCGATAACGCCGCCTATTATTCCCGGGCAGTAAATCTGAATGTTGGCTGGAATACCCTGTCTGCGCCGATAATCCTTGACGACTCAGCTGATACCGTTGGTGAGGTGGTGGACTCAGCTAAGATAACCATCGCCTACTGGTATGACACCAGTGACGCCGATACCGACGGCAACTACTGGGAGCAGGTTACCGCCGACTATGAGCTTGAGCCGTGCGGTGCCATCTATATTAAAATGAACGCCACTGACAGCGTGCTGCTTAAGTACAATGCCACCGATATATCTCTGCCGACCAAGCAGTTGTATGCTGGCTGGAACCTGATAGGTCTGGCCAGCCTTGAGACCAAGCATGTCGATGACGCCGTACAATCAGTAGCCAACACGCCGACCAACCTGCCCGGTTATTCGCAGGTTATCAGCCCCTCGATGAACAGTGAAGACTGGACCTTTTCTTACGGTCAGAGCTACACCGATGAGGATATGCTGGTGGGTGAGGGCTACTGGATCTATATGCAGAATGACTGCACCCTGGTCGGCTTTACCGTTACCCCGATAGAGCCATCACTGGATTAATTGGAGAATGCCTGCCGCCTGTAGGTCGAGCGGGTGGTGGGTGAGGTGGGGAGGTAAAGATTAAAAAGGGAGTTAAAAAACTAATTAAAGGAGGAAAGCAATGAAAGTGAAGATGTTTGCCTTTATTCTTCTGGCGATGCTACTGGCTCTGGCCGTTACTCCGGTCTATGCCGATATCGCCCCGACGCTGCCACACGCCTTCTACGGCACAGTCGATATAAACGGCAGCCCGGCACCAGTGGGGACTGAGGTTGAGGTGAGGGGAGAAGGGGTTCAAACTGGAGTTGGCAACAACCCGATAGTAACTGCTGTTGAAGGTGAGTATGGCGGTGGCGTTGACCCAATGGCGCCCAAGCTTGTTGTCCAGGGTAGCATAGGGGAAGGGGTTCTCGTATCCTTCTATGTGGACGGTTTTCCTACCGGGCAGACGGCCGAGTGGCATAGTGGCGAGGTGACTGAAATAGACTTGGCGGCGACTATAGAAGAAGGCGCAGTCCCCCCAGATACAACCGACTCAACGCCTCCGGATACAACCGACTCGACGCCTCCGGATACAACCGACTCGACACCCCCGGATACAACTGACTCAACACCTCCGGATACGGGCGACTCAACGTCCCCCGATTCCACCGAGCCAGGGTCTGAGGACACTGCACCAGGACCACTGTTGCCACCATCACCGCCTTCAACCGGTTCCGGCGGTGTGCCTGTTCTGTGGCTGATAATTGGCGGCGTGGTTTTGGTGGGGTTAATCATCGCCTTTTGGGTAGCTAGAAGCAGAGCATATTAAATAGGTAGTTAGCCGGTTTAGGCCCTCGGCTGTTGGCAGCCGAGGGCTGGTTCCTCTTACCCGGTTTGCTATAATTAAAG
>Ga0315550_1002536_pt1 | contig 11158 bp, 9 predicted proteins | sample SalMarSW160190MG_2_FD_203100 | JGI IMG/M metagenome (GOLD analysis project Ga0315550, IMG submission 203100) | Salt marsh sediment microbial communities from the Plum Island Ecosystem LTER, Massachusetts, United States - Salt Marsh Sediment SW1601-90 ... | reverse complement strand
GTTTGCATTCACGCTAACTCCTACGGTGGTCTTGACACAGCACAGGAGAATTGAACTGTTTGGGGGGTGGCACATAAATTTGGGGATGGATTAGCCATCCGAACACTTATACTGTAGCCAGTGCAATGGTAGACAAAGTAGACACAACAAAATTGATGAATAGTCCAGAGAAGATTGAAGAGTGATCTAAACGTGAGGTCAACTTGGGGATTAGCACGCGATAACATTAGATGTCTCAGGCCGTGCGTTCATGGAGGGAAGGTTTGGGAAGCAGAAAAAAAGACAAACCTCACTAGAGAAGAGATCGTGGACTTCAGTTCAAACGTCAACCCACTGGGTTCTTCCCAAAAAGCTCTCGAAGCGATAAGAAATAATCTTGGGCAGATTCCAGTTTATCCAGATTCAACTTCTGCGGCGTTGCGGGAGGCTATTGCCGACAGTTTTGAGGGAATAAGCTTAAACAATGTGTTGGTGGGTAATGGATCCACGGATCTCATTTACTTATTTGTGGAGGCGTTCTTAGAGAAGGGTGACGTAGCGCTTATACCTGCTCCCACATTTGGCGAATACGAGAATGCGGTAAGAAAAACAGGAGGCGAACCAAGACACATAAATTTGCCTAGGGATTTCTGTATTGAACCGAACGTCTTCACGCGCGACCTGAAGGATGCAAAGATTGCTTTTCTATGTAATCCTAACAATCCCACGAGCATTCTCACTCCATATGATACTCTGATTGAGATAATTGAAGAGGCTCTTGAAGAAGATGTTCTTCTTTTTCTTGATGAAGATTTCTTGGATTTTGTAGATGAGGAGAAACAAGTTTCATTGATAGGCGAAATAAAGGAGTACCCTAACCTCTTCGTTTTGCGGTCATTCACAAAGGTTTTTGGATTGACAGGACTTAGAATAGGCTACGGAATCGCTTCCGAAGAGACAGCTAGGATTCTGTCAAACGCTAAGATGCCTTGGAACGTCAACTGCTTAGCCCAGGTTGCAGCGTTGGCAGCGTTAACTGACGTAGAGCATCTGGAAAAAAGCCGTGAACTGGTTAGAACTGAAAGAGCATATTTGACTCGTGAACTTATGCGGATAAATTCTTTCAAGCCATATCCCGCTGATGCCAACTTTATTCTCATAGACATCAAAGAGTCAGGTTTCACAGCAGCTCAACTCAAAAAGAAGATGCTAAAACAGGGTATTTTGATACGGGACTGCAGTTCTTTCAGGGGACTTGACGATTATCACATTCGAGTAGCTGTTAAAACGCGACAAGAGAATGAAAGGTTGCTTGAGGCATTTACGAAAGTTGTGGAAAAAAGCGTATAGAAAGTTTGGAAGGAAAAAATGTTCACAATAGATATCTCTCTAATTTTGGATTCTTTGTTAATACTTTCTTTGGCGTTTTTGATTGACTTAGTTTTCGGAGAGGTTCCGGACAGAATTCATCCAACATTATGGATGGGAAAGGTCACAGCTTATTTCAAGTCCAAACTCAAGAATGAAAATTCAAGGGTTGAAAAGATTAACGGCGTCCTTCTTTGTTTATTGCTTATAGTGCTTTTTGTGGTTCCTGTTTACTTTATGCTTTTTTGGGTTCATGAATTCTTCGGTTGGTTACCCTATATTGTTGCATCAGCCATCATACTGCAGACTACTTTCGCTATCAAATGTATGAAACAGTATACTTTGCCGGTCGCAGATGCGGTGGAGAAAGGAGATTATGACAGAGCTAGGCAGTTGTTGCCCTTTATTGTAAGACGGAGCCCAAAGGAGCTGACTGAACGGCACATAATTTCTGCGGCGGTTGAGACCATAGCTGAAGGAACCACAGACGGAATAACTTCGCCCTTCTTCTACTTCGCTTTGTTCGGCGTTCCGGGTGCAGTTGCATTCAGGGTTGTTAACACTTTAGATTCGATGGTTGGATACAAGGATCGCGCTCACATCAATATCGGCTGGTTCTCAGCGAAAATGGACACAATAGCCAATTACATTCCATCCAGACTGACCGCAGTTCTGATGATGCTGGCTGCGTTGCTGCTGAGAGAAAATTGGAGAAAATCTTGGAGAATCTTGCAGAGAGACAGAGAAAACATGGCAAGCGTTAATGCGGGGTGGACAATCTCAGCCATGGCTGGAGCATTAAACATTCAGCTAGAGAAACCGGGCTTCTATAAAATAGGAGATAACACTAACCTGTCGCCGATACATATCACAAAAGCCTTACAGATAATGATGCTGACAGCCATACTATTCGGGGTCTCCATAATTCTTCCCCTTTTAGCCCTGAAAACGTTGACAATAGCATGGATTCTTTGATAACCAAAAAGGAAAGTTGCCCAGTGAATAGCGTGCAGATAAACTATGGCGGTTCAGAAAATGAAGTAGCACCCGCTCTTTTGCTTCATATTTGTAGTCTAATAGAGGTTCATTGTTGAAAACAGTACTTTTTCCGGAAAACTACACAGCAAACAAGAAACTCCTAAAAGGATAAAGTGCCCCAGAAACTTATTAAATAGAAAAGGATTCTCCCGTTTGCCTCATCAACAGGAACCTTTGCAGAGCCAGTAATGTTGGAGCATGAGTTATCTTGCCAGCCATAAGCATTTTCTTTATGTTGTTGATGGACATGAGTTTTACGTTTATTTGCTCTGTCTCCTCCAGCCTCTGCGTTCCCTTCTTTAGGTCTTTGGCGAGAAAAAGATGAGCCTGTTGAGTGCTTCTCGACAAAGGGTGAAAACAGCCCATGCATACAAGTTGCCCAGCGCTGTAACCTGTTTCTTCCTCAAGTTCACGGAATGCACTTTCTTTAGGGGTCTCCCCGTCTTCAATGTGTCCGCTGGGAATCTCAAGGCTCAAACAATTTCTGGGATACCGGAGAATCTTGATCATCACAATCTTGTTGTCTGCGAATGGGAGAACAGACACGAAATCTCTCAGCTCAACTTTTGTAAACGTTATCTCCTGTCCGCTGGGCAAAATCACCCTATCGTCGAACATGGACACAAACTTTGAGCGGCAGAGAACCTTTGTATCAATCAGTTTCCATTTTCTCAACAGGTTCAACTTCCCACAGGTTATTCGTTAGATTCCTACTGCACTTCTAAACGGAAAGAAGAAATATTAAGTGATTCCCCCTCAATAAAAGACCTTAACAAAACTCATATCTGCACATAGTAATAACAAAAAATTCCTGTTGGAAGTTTGTTAAAGAATGACTAAATCCTTAATTTCAAGTTACAAAAAGCTGCTGGAAAAAACAAAGAACATAGTTACTCTCAGTTCAGCAGCCGCGATTCTCCACTGGGACATGGAGACGATGATGCCTCCTCGGGGAATCAAGCTGCGGAGCCTACAGTTGGCTATGCTTAGTCGAATCGGACACAAAATGAGCACTGACCCCGAGATCGGACGTTTACTGGAAGAGACCAATAAACATCCAGAATACAGCAACTTCGACTCTGTCCACAAAAGAAACCTGTACCTGATAAAGAAGCATTATGATGAGCAGACAAGGCTTCCCGAAGAACTCGTCGTCGAAACCTCGAAACAAGAAGCCATAACAATTGACACATGGAAAAAGGCGAAAGCAGCCAAAGATTTCCTTAAATTCAAGCCTGAACTTGAGAAACTCTTTAACTTGAAGAAACAGGCGGCTGAAATTTTGATGGACGTCAAAGAAACAGCTACGCCCTACGATGCGCTGATAGACATTTTCGAGCCAAAAATGACCTCTGAGTCCATCAGCAAAGTCTTCAAAGAACTGAAGCAAGGTCTAATCTCTGTGTTACGGAAATGTGAAGCGTCACCGAAACAGCCTGACACATCAATCCTCAAGCGTCAAGTTCCCATCGAAACACAAAAGAAAATCGGCAAGTTACTTGCTGAATTCATCGGCTACGACACAGAATCTAAGGAGTCCGGAGGCAGGATTGACGAGACGGAGCATCCCTTCACAACAGGATACTACGACGATGTGCGAATAACAACACACTACTACCCAAACAGGTTCGCTTCCTCTATCTTTTCCATCCTGCATGAGGGGGGTCACGCCCTGTACGAGCAGAACCTAAAATCAGAATGGATGTTCCAGCCAGTGGGAGACGCGTGCTCCATGGGGTTCCATGAGTCCCAGTCCCGCTTCGTAGAGAACATCGTGGGACGATCCCGCGAGTTCTGGATTTATTTCTTGCCCAAGCTGAAGAAGCTCGCTGGCAGGGTACTGTCTGACGTGGATTTGGATGATTTCGTCTGTGCTGTTAACAAAGTTGCTCCGTCAAAGATTCGTGTTGAGGCAGACGAGGTCACTTATGGTCTCCACGTTATCATAAGGTTCAACCTTGAAAGAGACCTGTTCGCAGACAAAATAAGCATAGATGAGCTTCCGCAGGTTTGGAACGAAAGTTACAGGAAGCATCTGGGCGTGAATGTTGAAGATGATTCTGAGGGCGTGATGCAGGATACTCATTGGGCCAGCGGATTATATGGCTACTTCCCAACCTACGCTCTGGGGAACATCTACAGTGGGCAAATGCTAGCCCGATTGGAGAAGGATATTCGGGACTGGAGGGAGCAGATTTCTAAGGGTGACTTCAGAAACGTTAAACAGTGGCTGGTCAAAAACGTTCACAGCATTGGAAACCTCTACAGTCCACCTGACCTCATAAAAAATATTACCGGAAAAGAACTCACCGTTGACCCCTACCTCAACTACCTGCACAGGAAATATTCGAGGCTTTACGGTTTCTAGTCGAAGATGTTATCCCAAGCCCTTTCTCAGAGCACACGCTAAAGTCAATCAAGGAATTAATCGAACCATGCCAATAAGCAAAAATGGGCAGTTCTCACAATAAGGTTTAAAAGAGATATTTGGTTAAAAGCTGTAATCTTGTTGGTGGAACAGGAAATGGTTGAATTTCCAGAGGAAGTTGTAAAGAAAGCGTTCGGCGCTGCAGACGGTAGATGTGAATGCCTACTTGTAGAACATGGACATACCTACAATTCTATGTGCATGAGAGTACTCGATTGGAATAAACGAGGACAATCTTTCAAGGCACCCGACGGCCAAAAAGGCTGGGAAGCACATTGGATAGTAAGCCCAGAAAACGGCGGAAAACCTACACAGCAAAACTGCGAAATACTCTGCTGGGACTGCTACTGCAAAAAGAACAAAAAATAATCTAACTCCAACTTCTCTTTTCAGATTCTTTTCTCGTCTATTTAGAAACTCGTTTTTTCAGTCTAGCATCTACAATCCAGCAACTAAGTGCGATTCTGTTTCATTTTTCCTCTGCCTAACGGAATAAAATGCTGTATCTCCTCTATGGGAAGAGCAGTAACCGTTCTTTTCAAATCTTCAGAAACTTTAGTGGACAACTGATGTCTTATCTTTTTGGCAAGCTGGCTGCTTTTCTGCTCTCCCGGAACAACCTCCACATAAGCGTCCGTCTGAAAGGCGATAGCATCCACTGGTCCCCCAACAACCACGACGTTTTCTTCATCCGTTTTTACTCCAACAGCAACCTGCAGAGGAACGCCGCGAACAAAGTTTTTGGTTCCACGAATCATGAAAGACCCCTTCTTGAGAGACTGCCCAGAAGGAGGAGTTTTGCTCACCTGATTGGGATTGACCCAGTAGACATTTACTGCGCTAAACATTTCCTTCCAAGCCCGAGAGTATGAGGCTGCAAGTTGGGCTGCTTCGTTGATGGTCTTTTCTGGCGCAGTTTTTCCTTCCGTTTTGATAAGCACGAAGGGGGCTCCCACAATTTCGGCGTGGAAAACAATGTCGTGGGGTTCCATGTGTTTTTTGATGATTATCTCGTTTGTTGTAGCGTCTCTGCCTCCAATCACAAGGAAGCCGTCAGATGAGCGGAACCACCTGAACTTCTCAAACCACTCTTTTTTTCTTCTCTTAGCAAGGGGTCGCTGAGTCGCTTTTACTAATGTAACCTGCTTTTTCACCTCTTCGATCTTGGCTCTGGTCTCTTGCATTTTCTTCTCGGCGCCCCTAAGCTTCTTCTCAGCCTTCTTGGACCGCGAGTAATATTTGTCCGCGTTGGCTTGGATGGAATGGTGGAGGTTGATGGAGAAAACTTTGTTTTCCACTGAAACATGAAGAACTTGGTTTGCGGGCTCCAGAGAGTGGAAGTAAACATCCGGAAGACGTTTGGCTCGTTTTCCCTCCTCGATAATTGAGCCTATTTCTTCCCAAGATTTGCCGCTTCTTTTCTGTTCCATGATTTTTTGGAGTAGAGATTGGAGGTCTCCGAAGTGCAGGTAAATCAGGTCTCCGATAGTCTTGTTTTTTATGATCGGTTCCTTCAAGGTCTCTAAAGCTTTCTGTTGCTTCTGAAGAATCCGTCTGTGTCTGGCGACCTCGCTCTCAACTTCTTCGGTGGTTTCTTTGCCCCTCTCCACATCGGTTATCTTAGTGTAGTAGTCGTCAAGGGCACTGTTGAAGTTCTCATACTCTTTTTGATCAAACTGATTATACTTTTTCAGTGAAACAGGAGTTACGTCAATCCACACGTTCTTTTCGTCGCTTACGATACGAGGCTCCATTGTTCCTGAGTCGATGAAGGAGAGAAGCTTCTGGAGCTGGTTGAAGATGCTGTCAAGTTCCTGTTCCGTTAGAGAACTACCTTCCGTCTTTTTGTCAACCTCTGCGCGGAGAAGGATTTCTTCAGCGTAGGTTCCGCTGATGCTCAAAAATTTAGTTAGAGCCCTCACTATTTCAGTTTCTCCAAGCTTTTTAATTTCCAAAAAGTCTTGAGGGCTCAGCTTAAGCGGGTTCCTTCCTCTTGCAGGGGGGTGCTGGAAGATTTCGCCACGCAAAATGTTTCTGTCCCGCATTCTCTTATAGGTCATAGCCTGCAGAATCTTGCCCTCCGGATCAACTAGGATAACGTTTCCTCCACCGAAAAGCTCTGAAACCAACTGAAAGTCGCCTTGCCGTGTGCTGATTTCCGTGATTGTTATTCGTTCGAATTCATGTTGCCGAACCTCTTTGACTACGCCATTGTTGAGATATTTTCTGAGGGACATGCAGAAAGCAGAGGGCTTTTTTGGAGTTTCATGTGCGTAGGAGGTTAGATGAAGCCGTTTTCCAGCTTCAATGAGCAGTTGGAGTCGAGGCTGGTTTGGTCTCCGGAGCTTGAGGAGCAATGTTTGGGTGCCAATTTGATAAATTTTGGCTACATGAGCACCTTTAACTAACTCGTTAATTTCATGAGTGACCGCAGCTACATCGAAGCTTGTCATTACTTCCTTCAACATTTTTCCCTCAAGAGACAAGGAAACGGTTTTCTGACATTAAGGGAGAGAGCCTCTTCCATATTCCTTTTCTGTTTTATTTCACGGCATAAAAAGGGTGCCGTCTTGAAATGATGCGGTTCATTGTGGGGGCGGGCAACTGTTGTGGGATAACGTTTCTTTACTACTTGGAAAAACTCGCAAAGTGAATGCTTATTATCGAAAAACGGTGCTGTTTCTGGAAGTCTGCTTTCTGGTCTATGCCACGATTTGCTTTGGAGATGCTTCCTTCATGTTGTTTCTTTCATAATCTTCTTTTTCGAAAGACGTTATGGTTTTCTTTTTGGCTGTTCTTGACGACATTCTCTGATCACCTATCCAGTATAATGTCCATCCGATCATCCAAAGGAAAATGGTGAGGGGTAAAAGAACAATGATTCTTACTTGATGCCACACATGTTCATTGCCCTTCGAATCGTTCATGTAATCTCACAATCGATTGTTAAAATGGAAAAGATGTAAAGCTCTTATGAAAACTGGCTACATATTTGCAATATGAATAATCTGATCGTCTTTTCAGGCTAAGCGCCTCACTAAAGTACTTCTAATAAGGGCTATTTCTCGTGTTAAAATGGTCATTTTGAGAGGGTTTAAGTAAGCGAGAGGAGATTTAAGCGGGTGGAGAATGCTTCCGGAAGCGAAAGTAAGATAAACTACAAGTGAAAAGTTATGGTGTTCACGAAAACGCGGGATTCAAATTGAAGACTCTAAATGTTATTTACTGTCTCAGAATCGGCTTCGGTATCCTTGCCGCCCTAGTAGCTGCCTTAGTGGTGAACCTCAAAGTAGGCAACCCACTCATAAATGGCATAACTGTCGCATTAGCAGTCTATCTTCTAACCTATTACCTTCTCAAATTCCAGTTTGGTAATAAGGTGGAGAAGCCGACCAAGATTCTTACAATGGGATATGGCATTTATGCTCTCACGTTTATTTTCTGCTGGGTCCTATTCATCACTCCGTTTCTTGCGCCTCCAATCGCCACATTCACTATGACTCCAGAACAACCTGTAGTTGGAGAAACTATTACCTTCACATCGATCGGCGAAGACCCTGATGGAACAATAGTCAAGTATGCTTGGGATTTCGGAGACGGAAACAAAGGAACAGGAGCAAACATCAATCAGACCTATACCTTAGCTGGAGATTATACCGTTAGACTAACCGTCGTAGATGACCACGGAATAAGCAGCAGCAACACAACAACTCTAACCGTAATTGTCTCCCCCTCTTAACAGCAACAACGCTTACAAAACTTCTTTCATGCCGTTAAAGAATGAGAAAGATATGCTGCAGATTTTTAGGAAAAAGCTTGTTTTCAACAATACGCTGTTATTAGTCTCCTAATATGAAGTGGCGGGTCACCCTGGTTCGTCGCCCAGTTTTCGCCAGTATCCTCAATCTCTGAACTCGTATCCGCGATCCCTTAAGCGCTGAACGTCCAAGCTTAGGTTGCTCCCTCCCGGGCCTGGCCAGGTTCGCCTGGTAAACGCGGTTAACAGCCTCCCTACGGAGGTTGCTCCATGCCCGCCAGCCTAAAGGGACGGATATTCACGGTTAGAGGACTGGGGAAGCCTGACGATCTTTGACGCCTCGCCAAGGCATTCAGCCCGTCATGTAGAGGGTTTACGGTTCAGGGGACCCCTAGCCCCCCGCCTAGACCCGCCACAAACAACTGATGCATGGAAAGATTAAAAGTTTGTCACAAAAACGAAGATGTACGTGCGGCTAGTCAACGTGAGTGAAAGCTAAAGTTAGCTCTCCGTTGGCTCCAATTTTTCTGGTTCTGTTTCAGCCCATTGTTTATGCTTTAGCTTGTTGCTGTTCTATCAATAGAACGAAACTGTTCTATAAATAGAGCTAATAATGACTTTTCAGCAAAGATAATTCAGTGACCTAAAATGAAAATCGGAACAAATCTGATTTTGCTCGGAATTCTTTCAATGCTTGTAGGAACTGCTTTCGCTTCGCCTCTTCTGATCTCAGAACTGGAAATAAGACCATACCATGCACCGCTGCCTAAAGGACCCACAGCGGACATAGACGTCAATGTTGTGTATGTTAACTTCAGCGTCGGAGATACAGGCGAGCACCTCACAGACCTCTCATATTTTGTTGTTCTTAACATCACTAACAATTCTGATGATTGGGCAGTCGTTAATATGGTACAATTTTCTGCAGCACAAAACATTACCAGAGGCGTATCCTCTGATTCTCCATTCTTTGGCGAAAATTGGACGAGTAGTAGTGGATGGGAAGCTAAGGGCGCTTGGGTTGACGGCGAATGGTACAATCTGACATGGGTTCCTCACACTTTTTTCTGGATGAATTGCTCAGCAATGATTCTTGGTAACGAAATGGGGGAAGGTGTTACACTGGGTGAGGGCTACTGGATGGAGGGCATACAACTTATAGACAAATACGTTGGCGGCAAGTTATCTAACATTTACATGAACATGAATGGAACATGGGTTGACGTTACAGGCAGGATCACATGGCTTGACGATAACGGCGATATTGTAGACACTAATCCTGAGCGTACGGACTTTTCCACGGCAGTTACTGGTTCGGGTAGCTTCTTTGGTGAAATGAAATTTTTCAGTTTGGGAGGTAACTCCACCGACGACGAAGAAGAAATACCATTCAGCATTATCAGCACTCGCGCACCTACCGACTTTAACAACCTTTGGGCGCCTCATCAGTCACGATTGATTGCGTTCTCAGCAGACAGGAAGATTTTCAACATGTTTCTTGATTATGCCAAACTTGAACAGTTGAATACAGAGCCGACAACTTTCCGCGGATCAGTACACAGTTACTTGAATGGCACTATTGGGGTTTACGATTCAAATTCAGTTGATGATGCGATTAAGCAGGTTCAACTGGAGATAACCGAGAACGGATACCTATATAACATCATCTTATCTGAAGATCAAATGTTTGTAATGGACTCTTTCGGCGTTGAAGTATTCATTGAACCGAGGAGCTAGGCTTGACCTCCGCAGACAGTCAGGAGCCTGAAGGCACAACACTGAATGTGTACTCGTACGTAGTAAAAAAGGGCAAACCTGTGGGTCCACGGGAAGTCATGAGAGGCGCAAACCTCAGCAGCCCCAGCGTAGCCTACTGGCACCTCCAAAAACTCGAAAATTCAGGTCTACTGCAGAAAAACGAAGCTGGCGAATACATAGTCAAAGAAAAAACAGGCATCAGCGGACACATCTGGATTGGCAGAAACCTAGTGCCAAGACTGATGTGCTATTCCCTATTTTTTCTGGGCATTCTAGTTGTAGAAGGTGCCATCATTTCGATCCAATTCTTCTACAGTGGAGAGATTCCAAATCTTGCTCTCATTTATTTAATAGCAACTAACGCCATCGCTTTTGCCCTGTTCCTCGGCGAAGGCTTATTGCTGCGTCAAAAAACCCGACCAGAAAAAAATAGCACCTGACCGGTCAAGAAACGTCCATCAAATGGGTCAATCTGCCTGTTAGTTTAACTATTTTGTTCGGGCATATGCCTCTAACAAGTCACGTGCGGAAAGGATACCCACCAGTTCACCCTCTCGAGTAATCGGCAACCTCCTAATGTGCTTTGAAGTCATAATGAAAGCAGCATCGTGAACGCTAATCCCCATGTGCGCTGTAATAAGGGGCGATGAGCATGCCTTACCCACTTCTATTTTCAACGACTTATCCTCAGCCAAGAACTTGGTGAGCAGGTCCCTTTCAGTGAATATGCCTATCGGCTCTCCATGACTAGTAACGATGACACTGCCAATGCTTTTTTCACCCATGATCTTCGCTACACCTTCTACGGGCGTTTCCTCATCAACGGTTAT
>Ga0315550_1002533_pt1 | contig 11165 bp, 8 predicted proteins | sample SalMarSW160190MG_2_FD_203100 | JGI IMG/M metagenome (GOLD analysis project Ga0315550, IMG submission 203100) | Salt marsh sediment microbial communities from the Plum Island Ecosystem LTER, Massachusetts, United States - Salt Marsh Sediment SW1601-90 ... | reverse complement strand
TGTTCCCAATTCGCCCGGGGCGTGTCAAGCCGTCGGCAGCGCCCACCCGCGATTCAGGCATGGCTATTTGAGTGTCTTCACCCACACCAGCCCAGCCGCACCCGTGCCCGGATCGGCATAGGGCAGCACCTCACCTCCGAAGATCCGGGGGCGATGGCCGCTGGCGACCGTATGGCCCACCACCCAGCCCAGCGCCGCACCGAACACCACGTCGCTGAAGTGGTGCTCCCGGTCGTCGAGACGCTCCAAGGCCACCATCCCGGCGACCCCGTACAGCGGAACGCCCACCCAGGGGCCGTACGCCTCGTGCATCACAGCCGCAAAACACACCGAACTGGAGGTGTGGCCCGACGGCCAGGCCCAGGGCTCGCCGTTGGGTGCATCGGTGCACGCGGCGGCTTTCAGGGCCACGGTGACCGCGCCGTTGATGGTCAATGCCGAAAACAGCGTCTTGCCGACCTCGTACGTCTTGCTGTCGTGCTGAAGGGTCCCGGCCAGGTACCACGCGCCGGCCAGGGCAAAATGCGTTCCCGGATTGCCCAGGGCACCGAAAACGTCGCCCCACACCGGTCGCAGCGATCGGGAGCGGTCGTACTTGTCCTCGATGTCGTCGTCCACTTCCGGACGTAGCGCCAGCGACGCACCGCCCGCCACGCCGAGAACCATCAGGTTTGTCGTGTCGGTGAAGGTGGCCTTCGCGTCGGTCCACAGATCCTTCGGCATGGCCCGGAGGTCGCCCGACACCGTCGCCCACAGGTCGCCGCGAGGCCCTGGCCGGCCGTCGACCCGCACCGGCCTGGAGGCAGCGGCTGCGTCATCGGTCATGTCGCTGGCGAGCCGGGGATAGCCGAACACGTCTCGGCGGTTTGCCGCGTCGCCGTGTGCGGTGCGGTATGGACGCTCGGTCACACGTTGCTGTTCGGCCCGGGCGATGGCCTGCCGCAGGGCCGATGCATCGACGTCGAGACGCGCCGGCCCACACCCGCACACGAAACAGGCAAGTGACACGAACCCACCTGCCAGCACGCGTGTTGCAGTGAAGCGCGTTCCTGTCATCGCGGCAATCATAGGCTCAATTGTCCAGTAGCAGGTCCGGCGGCACGGTTTTGTGACGGTACTTGGCCAGCAGCCGCTTCAGCACGGGTTGATCGGAATTCAGTTCGAGCGATCGGTGCCAACTCTCAATGGCCTTCTCGTAGTGCGTGTCGGCGCTGCTGTCAAGCAGGTACATCGTCATGTGGACCACGCCGAGCCCCGCATGGGCGTCGGCCATCGTCTCGTCGAGTTCGAGGCTGCGGTGATAGGTATCAAGCGCCTGCTGATACTGACGCTGCCGGTAGTGGCAATAGCCCAATCGGCAATACGCCGGCGCCAGCGTGGGATCGGTATCGATCGCCAACGCCAACACGCGTTCGGCCGGTGTGAAACGCTCCTGCTTGAGGTACGTGGTTGCGAGGTTGACCAGCACCATGGGTTGATGCGAATCGTATTCGAGCGAGTTGCGGTAGGCGCGAATGGCCTGATAGTGCTGCCCGGTTGCATCGTATGCGGCCCCCAGATTCTGCCAGGCGAAGGGACTGGTGGGCTCCAGTTCCACCGCTCGCTGAAACCGCTCGATAGCCTGCTGGTGGCTGCCCAGGAAACAGTAGCATACGCCAAGCTGCAAGACGGCCTCGTAACTAGCCGGGTCGAGGTCGCACGCGTGCAGGTAGGCCCGTACCGCGGCCTTCAGATTGTCGAGCAGCCGATAGACATCGCCCAGACTCAACGCGTCTTGGAAGTTGAATGGGTCCAGCTTGACGGCCTTCTCCAGGCTGACGGCCGCCAACTCGTATTCGCCCCTGCGCTTGTGGATGCCGCCTATCTGACTGTGGGCCAGCGCCAGTTCAGGATTCAGCGACACCGCCATGCGGAACTCGGCCAAGGCTTCATCCAACCGGTCAGCCTGGAGGCAGCTCAAGCCGCGGGCCGCATGGTGCGTAGCCGGCTTTACTCCCACGGTCGAACAGCCGCCCGCTAGGCAGAGCCAAGCGGTGACGACAGCGGTTTGACGAATTGTAAACCTGCCGCCTCCGATCATTCTCTTTCGGCTCGAATACGGCGCGTGCGACCACCGTCTCGCGCCGTGGTTGCCTCGCCGCTATGCTACGGGACGTTGCCGGCGCCGGTCAACGTGCGGCGGATCGGCAAGGCGGCTCTAGGTTTTGATCGAGTCGAGCAGGAGGACGACGAGCGGACCGAACACGATGATCGGCAGCCATGCAGACAACGCCGGCAGGCTGCTGGAGTAGATTAAGTTCTGGCAGATGAACGAGAAGATGAAAAACAGCCCGCCCACGCCGACACAGATCGCGCCACTGGTCAGGACCGGCCGGGGCTCCCGCGTCAGGAAGAAAGGGATCCCCAGTAGCAGAAGGAGCATATTGATCAGGGGTTGGGTGAATCGACCGTGCTTCGCCTGAGCGATGCGCGGATTCTTGGCACCGCGCCGCTCCAACTCGGCCATCTGTCGCACGCTCAGATAGTCAATCCATTGGGCCGCCTGCCGCAGCACCAGGTCCTTCGGACGCAGGTCGCTGTGGTAGCGGCTGATGGTCTGCTTGCCCAGTTGGCCTCCGCTGGCCAGAGGTCCGGTATCGCCCGTCGGTCGCTCGAAGATCGTGCCCCGCCCCAGGTCCCAAGCCTGGGCTTCGGGGTTCCACTTCGCGCTGTCGGCCACGATGAACTGAGAGGCCAGGCCCTGCGGGTTGCGCTGCATGATGATCACCCGACGCATCTGCTTCGTCTTGGGATGGAAGCGGGCGGCCGACAGCAGGGCGCCGTCGCGGTCGGGCACGAACCACACGCCATACGTGCGGCGGCCCTCCACGTCGTCCTGCTCGCGGGCCAGCTTATGTGCGATGCGCGGGATGACGAATTCCTGGTCGACCAGCCAGAGCACGTTCATCAATACGCCGACCACGACCACGGGGGCCGCCACCCGGTACAGGCTCGTGCCGGCTGCCAAAACGGCCGTCAGCTCGTTGTCGCGGACCATCCGACCCAGTGTGAAAGCCGCCGCCACGAGCGTGATGGCTCCCGCCAGCCATGCGAAATACAGGAACAGGTTGTACCCGTAGTAGCTGACGACGTGACTCAGAACCGTGCCGGGCGCCTCGCCCGACTCGGCAAATTCGTCCAGGTTGACCAACAGATCCACCACCACGAACAGGCTGACCAACACGGTCAGCGCGATGAGGTAGTTGATCAAAAAAGACCGGATGATGTAACGGTCAAGTAGTCTCATCCAATCGCCAGTTGCTCGCCTGCTAGTCCTCTACATTCGCCGATGACGGCGGCTCAGCGCCGCATAAAGCGCCGGATAATAACTGGATTCAGTGCGGCCGTGAGCAGTATGCTGCCCCATATGATGGCCACGCCGATGCTCGCCGTGTTGGTGTTCTCCGCCAGTTGGCGACCCATGATGATCGCTACGATGACGAACATCGCCGGAATGAAACTCACACCGAACGCCGTTAGAACCTGCCCGCCGCGTACGATCGCGCCCAGAGCCGCACCAAGCACCACCAGTACCAACGCACATAACGAATACGCCATCCGCATGTGCAGGATGCCGCCGATTTTGTGCACCAGTTTGAACACGTCGGCGCACAGTCTTGCGCGTCCGTCCGCCGGCCTGCCGCTCAGCGGCAATTCCACCTCTTCGTCGACCAGATCTGCGTCGCTGTAGCGCCTCGTCGCGTCGAGAATCGACGGCGGCAGCGGGAGTGGACGGAGGTCCTCCGATGGCTTGCTCAGGCTGCCGCCGATCGCTTTCGCATCAGGATCCTCGATCCGGACGTCTCCGCGCAGGCTTACCTGCAGGCTGAACTTGATCGTATCGCGATAGGGCATCCATTGGCCGCGGAGCGTTGCCTCGTTGGCCCGCAGGTGACGCGTCTTGTCCGGCCGTGTGTCCACGACCACGGGACTGCGTAGCTTGAGCGAGCCGTCCTGTTCTCTGATCGACACCTCCGCCGCCGCCACGGTGTAACGACGCTGTTCGCTCGACAGCTCCACTTGCCCCCCGGGCTCGCGCAGCAAATCGGCCAGCGACCTGAAGTACAAAAACGACGCAAGCTCCATTCTCAGCAGCTCGATCCTGTTGACGACGCCCGGCGCCTCGGCCGGATGCCGCCGGTATCGCAGCAGCTCGTTCAGGTTCCAGAACTTCGGCTTCTGCTTAATGGGAATGGCGATCCCCGTTCGCTCCACCGGACGGTAATCCTCCTCGATGAACGTATGCCGCTTCCAGTCGAAAAGACGCACATTGTGCAGGCCGGCCTCGATCTTGTGTTCCCCGCCGACCGATCGAAACTCCACCGTGGCCGCCGCCGCCGTGCCGAACACAGACGGCTCCTGCCCCTCGTATTGGATGAAGGCCGCGCGATCCAGAACCACATAGTGCCGCAACTGTTCCTCGCCGCTCGGCGTCTGCTCCGCCGCCGACACCTGCTCCACCTGATCGGCGTAAATCGCGTACCGGTTGCGGAAGGTGATGTAGCCGCGATGCGCCAACTCCCGCGCAAAAATCTGCGGCAGGGCCGGCTCGATCATCTTGTCGAGCTGACCGGTCAAGTGTGGCACCACGTAGTTGCTGAAGCTGAACGTGCAAAGCGATACCAACCCCGCCAGCACCCCCGCCGGCAGAAGCAGCCGGTGAACGTTAATGCCGCTGGCCTTGCACGCGTCAAACTCGTTGTCCGACGCCAGCCGGCCGTACGTCACCGCCGCGCTGAACAAAGCCGAGATCGGCATCATGAACGACGCGCACAGCGGCACCAGAAAAATGAACAGTCTCGCCATGTCGACCGGCGAGAAGTCCTCTACGTTAAAGCTCTTCAACAAGCCCATCCCGCTGGTGAACAGCACGATCAGGGCGACCGTGCTCAGCGCGAACGTCTTGAGCAGCTCTCGGAAGATGTAGCGTTGAAGCGTCCAGGCCATGGAGACTTGGCGACCTCAGGCCGGTGGGGCGGCCCGCTGGCACTCGGCTTGCTCGAGGACAGCCTCCGCCAGACGGCGTATGCCCTCGTGAATGTTCGGAGTGTCGACCACGCCGAAGCTCAGGCGCATGTGGTTTGTAGGCACCGGCCGATCCGGTTGCGGCGCGAAACAATAGTCCCCCGGTACATACAAAACGCCCTTCCCCACGCAACGATTGAACAACTCGCCTCCCCGACGCGTATCGAAGTCCTCCGGAAGCGTCAGCCACACGTATAGCCCGCCGGCGGGACGCGTCCACGTCACCTCATCGCCCAGCGAGGCAAAGTCCCTCGCCAGTGCTTCCAGCATGGCGTCCCGCTTGGGCACGTACGCCCTGCGCACCCGCTCAACGTGCTCCTGATACACCCCGCTGACCAACGCGCGGCAGATGACATGCTGCACCAGGTTGTTCGACCCGAAATCATGGTTGCCCTTCTGCTGAAGAACCGGGTCCACCAGCTCGTCCGGCAGGAAGAGGTAACCCGTCTTCATCCCCGCCGAAAACGGCTTGCTGAACGTCATCGCCAGCGCGACATACTCATTCTTCGGGTCGAATGACTTGACCGACGGCAGCACCGGCCCGTCATACCGCAGCTCGCGGTAAGCCGAGTCCTCCACCACCAGGATCCGATGCTCGCGACTGTATCGGCGAGCCAACTCCACCAGCTCGGCTCGGCGCTCGGCCGACAGGCTGATGCCCGAGGGATTCTGGTAGTAACTGATCACGTAGATCATCTTGAGCCGGCTAAGCTGCCCGTTGCGGTCGAGGTCCGCCAGCAGGTCGGCCAGCAGATCGATCCGCATGCCGTCCTGGTCGATCGGCACGCTCCGCACGTCGGCACCCACCGAAGCCAGCGTGCCCGTAAAAACGAAGTAGCTCGGGGCACTGGTAATGACCAGGTCACCGGGATTCAGCAGAATATCGCTGAGAATGTAGAGGCCTTGCTGCGACCCGGTCGTGACGATGCAATTGTCGGACGACAAGCACATCTGCTGCGGTGGCCGGCCCTCCAGCGCAGCCAAGTGCGACAGCAGGGCTTCACGCAACTCGGTCAGACCATGTGTCGTACCGTATTGCAGAGCAACCTGCCCGCTCTGGGCCTCGGTGAGAATCTCCGAAACCAGCCGCCCCACCTGGCCGGTCGGCAGCGAGGCATAGTCGACCAGGCCCGCAGCCAGACTAATGAGCTTGGGGTTGGTCACAGCCTCGGCCATCAGGAAGCTGATAGGCTGCTCGTCCGTACGCAATGCTTTGTCACTAAAGGCGAATGCCGGTGCGCTCATGCTTTTCGGTCTCGCGTAAAAAACGTTGACTCTAGTGGCTTTGCCCGCCCTGTCAACGCAAAAAGCCGCCGACTTGACGGGCCAACACATCACCTCAAAGCATGTAAGTCCTTTTTTGGAAGACTCTTACATGTCCTCGGCGGCCGAGTCCTTGCCCGCGGGTGGCTCGGGCAAGCCAGCTTGGTCGGCAAAGCCCAGACCGCGTTTGCGCAGCACGTGGATCACCCCGAATAGCAGCGCCGCCAACCCATAGCCCAGCGCGATGCCGAAGCCGCGGAAGGCGAAGGTACCACCGGCCAGGTCCCACTGCCAGATCATTAACTCCCGCGAAGGCGGGGTCGGTCCCAGGCGAAACGCATGCTGCATGCCGAGAACCGTCAGGCCTGCGGCCGCAACGGCCCAGACGGCGGCCGTCGCAAACCGGCGGTCGATCAGGGCTACCGATATCCCACTCAGGATGGTGCAGGTCAAAACGAAGCCCGAGTTGGCCCCGGCCAGGGCATACAGGCCGACCCAGAACGCGTGCGGGTTGTCACGCACCACGTCAGCCAGCGCCTCGCCGGCGCCCACCTGCCCATAAAGCAGCTCACACTTGATGGCGACCCACGCAGCGATGGCCGGGAAAAACGCAATGGCGACCGCAGGGAAGTGTTTGCGGGGCGTCGCCTCGTAGGATTGAGCGGTGATTACGATCCCGATCCATAGGACGATGGCGGCCCCGGCTTCGATCGGCACGACCGCAGCGATCAGTCCGCCCACCCCACCCAGGAACACCAGCGTGAAGAACCCTGCGTTCAGCACCGAATAGCCTGCCCGAGCCCCCAGACCCTTCCAGCCCGGATGGCCGATGTACATCGTCGTGGGAAAACAGCTCCCGAACAGCGCCGCCGCAATCGTGCCGATCCCGTCGACAGCCAGGCAACTCGTGGTGTTGAACCGGTCGCCGGCCGACGCGGCCGACTCGATATTCTGTAGCGAACCCAACGCGCTGAGCAGTCCCAAAGGCACAGTGAGCCCCAGGAAGCGGACCAGAAAATCGGCGTTGAGGACCAGCATGATGTCCGACCCGCAGAACACCGGCCACGTCCACCCGCGAGCGGCCCACGCTGCCCCCACACGCTCGGTCGACATCAACGCTTCGCGGCCGAACAGGTGCACATCCCAAAGCCCCGACAGCCACGCCAACAAGGTGCCCACCAGAAGCGCCACCAGTCCGCCCGGCAGCCCCCACGGAAACCGCACGCGCGCAAAGTACACGAGCAATACGATCGCCATGGGCAACATCGCCACAACCGGCCGCTGGTAAATCCGGTAGCCGAACTCCGACGCTATGAACGCAACGCCCACCGCCGCCAGGACAGACAGCAACGCCGCGCGAGGGATGATCCGACGCAGTCGCTCGGCTGCTAGCGCTGCAATCAGCTCCGTCAGGCCGCTGACCAGACACGCCAACAGACCCACCCGCCAGGCCAGCTCGGCAGCCGCCTGCTCGCCCCGCGCAGCTACCGACTCGTGGTACACCGGCGCGATGATCAGCAGGATGAAGGCGAACATCGTCACCGTGTTCACGCCATAGGGCATGGCCGTTACGTCCGACCGCCCCTCCCGCCGTGCGACTCGCCACGCCTGCCACGCATAGAACAAGTTGCCGATGACGAGGCTGACGGCTATCCCCGGCAGGATCCGGCCGAACACCAGTTGGCCGGGCAGATTGCAGAGTTGTCGGCTGGTACACAATGCGATGATCACAAGCACCTGGACAAGGTTGTCGACCGCCAGGCCGAAGAACCCGTCCAGGTCGCCCTTGACCATCCAGCGATAACGAGACGCGCCAGGTGCGTCCATGTCAGGCCGCCACCAGGAACACCACGAACAGAGCCGCGAACACCCACATCAAAGGCGGCACCTCGCGAACGCGGCCTTGGACTAGCTTGAGAATTGCATAGCTGATGAAGCCCCACGCGATTCCGTGCGAAATGCTCAACCCGAACTGCATTACCACGATGCACAGGAACGCGGGGATGGCCTCGGAGAAATCCTCCCAGTTGATGCGAGCAACCATCGGCAGCATGTAGCAGCCGATGACGATCAGGACCGGGGCGATTACGGGGTGGCACTCAACCGCTCCCAACGCCGAGGGCACGGCAGCCAGATGCTCCGGCGGTACCATGACCGACTTACCCACCATCTCCACGACCGGATAGAACAACAGCGACGCCAGAAGCAGAACGGCCGTCACGATCGGCGTCAGACCCGTCCGCCCTCCCGCGGAAATGCCCGCGGCGCTTTCCACGTAGCTGGTGACCGTACTGGTTCCGGCCAGCGTGCCGGCGATCGTCCCGCATGCATCGGAGACCAAAGCGGCCCGCATATTGGGCACCTCGCCGTTTCGCATCAGGCCGCCGCGCTCGGCCACTCCGACCAACGTGCCGATCGTGTCGAATAGATCCAAAATCAGGAAGATGAAGATTACGGTCAGCCAGTTCGTCCACCCCGCCCCGAATAGGGCAGCGAAGCCGCCGAAGACCTTGCCGGCCGTCGGTGCCACCGATGGTGGCGGCGCGACGATTCGTCCCCCGTACTGCACCAGATCGTACCCCCAGCGTGCCCCCCACAGGTGGCTGGCGGCAAGACCGGCAGCCGCCGTGACCACGATGCCGATCAGGATCGCCCCGCGAACACGCAGTACCAGTAGACTCGCAATCACCAAGAGCCCGAAACACGTCAACAGCGCCGCCGGGCTGCGAAGGCTGCCCAACTTGGTGTACGCCGCCGGCTCGTGCACGATGATGCCGCCCCACCGCAGGCCCACGAACGCGATCAGCAGCCCGATCCCGACGGCGATGGCGTATTTCAGCGATTCGGGAATGGCCCGCGCCAGCGCCTGCTGGAACCCCGCTGCCGCCAGTACCAGAAACAGCACGCCTGCGATGAGATTGGCCGCCAGCGCCTCCTGCCACGTCCACCCCAGCCCGCCCGCCGTCACCACGCCGCATACCGTGAAGGCGAAGAAGAAGTTGTGACCCATCGCCGGCGCCAGCGCCACCGGAAGGTTGGCCGTCAGCCCCATCAGGATGCATGCCAGCGCCGAGCACACGCACGTGGCTACCATCACCGCGCCGGGATCCATCCCCACCACGCCGAGGACCACCGGCTGAACGAAGATGATGTACGACAGCGCCATGAACGTGGCCGCCCCACCGACAATCTCCCTGCCGACGGTCGTACCGTGTTCCCGCAACCCAAAGAGCTTCTCGAACATGAATGTGCCCCCGAACGGGTTCTAGCTGTCCGGCGCCGGCTCGTCCGGTTCGGTTCGCGAGATGATCATGGCGCCGACGGCGTCACCCCAGACGTTGATCGATGTGCGGCACATGTCCAGGACGCGGTCCACGCCGATAATCAGCCCGATCGCCGCCAGTGGAATCGTTCGCGTGGTCGGGTCGGGCCCGAGCACGCTCTGGTTGACGGCCGCCACCACGATCGCCATCGTCACCAGCCCCGCCTCGGGGATGCCCGCCGCGCCAACGGCCGCGAGCGTCGCCGTCAGGGCGATGATGACGTTCTGCTGAAGACCGATCTCGACCCCCCACGCCTGGGCCAGAAAGACCACCGCCACCGCTTCGTAGAGCGCCGTGCCGTCCATGTTGATGGTGGCACCCAGCGGCAGCACAAAACCTGCCGCCTTCTTGCTCACGCCCGCGTCCTCGGCACAGCGAATCGTCACCGGTAGCGTGGCCGAGCTGCTGGCCGTCCCACCCGCCGTTGCCAGCGCCTGCCGCATCTGGTTGAAGAACTTCCAGGGCTTTGTGCGGCTGAAAATCCACAGCAACAGCGGCAGAATGATCAACGCGTGGATGCCCAGACCGGTCAGCACCGTTAGCATGTACGTGCCGATCGCCGTGGCAAATACCCCGAAACCTATCCGCGCCAGCGACCATGCCACCAGGCAGAACACGCCCACCGGCGCCATCCACAACACCAGACCCACCATCCGCATCATGACTTCGAAAATGGCTTCGAAGAACTGACCGACCACCCGACCCTGTGGGCCGATCATGGTCAGCAGCACGCCGAACAGCAGGCTGAAGCAGATGACCGGCAGAGGCCTGCCGGCAGCGGCAGCCGCAATCGGATTGGCCGGGATCATCTGATCGACGATGTTCAGCAAGGCACCGCCCAACCCCGGCGGCGCGTTGGCCTCGACACGCTGCTCCTTGCCCGTCTCACGATAGGTCGTAGGCGCTTCCTCTCGTTGGGTTTGCTCAATCCTGTCGCCCGGGCGAATGGCGTTCACCAGCACCAGCCCGATCGTCACGGCGATGAACATCGTGGCGAAGTAGTAGATCAGCGTCTTGAGCCCGATGCGCCCAAGCCGACTGAAATCGCCCACGCTGGTCACCCCCACGATGACACTGCTCATCACCAGCGGAATGATCAGCATCTTCAAGGCCTTCATGAAGATGTTGTTGCCGATGAAGTACAGATAGCGGAGCGCGTCGCCATGCTTGTGGAAGTGCCACGGCTCGGCGCCGGCGAGTTGGCGCAGCCTGATCAGACGCTGGGTGCTGATTTCGCCAGCCGCCGGGTCATCGAGGTGCGCACGGGCCTGTTTGATCTGCTCGCGAGCGTCGTGGGCCGAGTAGTCCGGATCGTACAGCCACTGGCCCGCCACGCAGCCAAGCGCCAGCCCAATGAGAATCAGTACCGTCAGGAGCCGTTTGCTGCCGTGCATTGTGCCTCGTCCGGCCTAAGAATGGGCATACAAGCCGGTTACGTCAGAGATCGGGATTCCCGATTCGATCCGCAAGTGACCCGACGCTCGCGCACCGCCGCGCCCGGCCGCGTCACGAGCA